>Ga0187852_1001459_pt1 | contig 22078 bp, 11 predicted proteins | sample June2016WEW_6_40_FD_134511 | JGI IMG/M metagenome (GOLD analysis project Ga0187852, IMG submission 134511) | Peatland microbial communities from SPRUCE experiment site at the Marcell Experimental Forest, Minnesota, USA - June2016WEW_6_40 | ecosystem: Environmental > Terrestrial > Soil > Wetlands...
CGGAGGTGCAGGCAAAGGGCCTGTCGCCGCTTCGCAACAGTTGCCGAGAGCAGCCGACTAGATACGTATCGTACCTAGTGGACGACCAAGGCTGCTCGGAGTCAAGCCTCGGGATTCCGGGTACGTCCATGCCACTGGCGCAGGCGCGGGCGAAGGGCCCGTCGCCGGCTCATGGCAGAACACGAAGTTCCCCGGGACATTTATTTGCGGCGTTTAATACGCGCCCAGGGTCTTCGCCAGGTCGGTGATCCGGCAGAAGTCTTTCAGGCTGACCGTCGCAGGGACGGAGTGGTCGGAGGAGAAGATGTAGCCGCCGTTCCGCATGACGACGGGAAGAACGCGCCGCATCTCCGCCTCGATCTGGTCGGGCTTATCCCAGAGGACGGCGTTGATGCCGCCATGGAGGACGAGCTTGTCGCCGAACTTCTTCTTGAGCGCGATGGGGTCCATGCCCGCCTTGACTTCCAGCGGGTTGAGCGCGTCGAGGCCGATTCCCACCAGCTCCGGCACGAAGGGGTTGACGTCGCCGCAGGAGTGCAGGTGCGCCTTGACGCCGTGGGCGTGGGCCCATTCGATGGCGCGCTGATGCACCGGCTTGAGCAGCTCGCGGTAGGTGCGCAGGGAGAAGAACTGGTTGTGCTTGTAGCCCATGTCGTCGCACCAGAAGATGGCGTCGAACTGGTACCCGGCATCCCAGATCATCTGAAAGAGCGCGAGGTGCACGTCGAGGGCATGGTTGAACATTTCCACGCACCATTCCGGGTCCTCGGCCAGCGCCATCAGGACGCGCTCGGTGCCGACGGCCCAGGAATGCGTCGTGTCGAAGCCGAACCAGAGGCTGGCGTTGAGCCAGTAGCCTTTCTCGCGCCAGATCGGGTAGTTCTTCTTGAGGCGGTCCCAGTTGATCCGGTCGCGGTCGGGGGTCATGCGTTTCTTGGCTTTGGCCCACGCGGCGCGGTCCACGATGGTGAAGTCGAGGAACTGCGGCGTGGAAACGACGCCCTTCCAGTTCTTCACGGTGAGGCCCCAGGGCGTGGTGCGGACCTGGTATTCGTCGGTCTCTTCGAGGACCTTCTCCGGATAGCGCGGGCTGTTGTCCGCGCCGATGCCGATGACGTGGTCAATGCCGAAGAAGTCCACGAAGTCCGTTTCCTTCGGCATGCCTTCGCGCTGCCAGCGCGCGATGGTTGAACTCCACGGCTCGTCAATGATCGGCACGCGGTCCGCGTCGCGGTGCTCGAACATGCGCTTGAAACGTTCGCGGGAGGTCAGTTCTTTCATGGTGCCCGCCTTAATCCAGAGCCAGGCGTCGGAGTTGCCGGCGCGAAGCGCTCAGCGCCAGCGGCGACCGTGTCCCCAGCCGCCCCAGGGATGACCCGGACCGATCCAAACCGGGCCGACGCCGATCGCCCAGCGGCCGCCGATCCAGACCCATCCGGTCGGACCCCAATTCCAGTAGCCGTCGTTCCAGTAATAGTCCGGACCGGGGCTGGGCGGCATCGCTTCCACGGGCGGAGGCGGCGGGTCGTACGGAGCGGCGGCCATCGGCGCCTGCGGTTGCGCCGGGGGCGCTGCGGGCTGCGCGGCGGCGGCTTCCGCACCCGGCGCGGCATGGGTAGCGGTCAGCGCGGCAGGCGGCATCTTCGCCAGGTCGGGCGGCAGGTTCTGCGCCGCGACCGCCGCCCACGGGCCGTAAAGCGATTTCGCGGTGAACCACTGGTTCGCGATCAGCGCGTAGTACTGGTTGGCCCTCAAGTCCAGGAAGATGGGGTCGTCCGTGTTCTTGACTTGAAGGAGGTTCGCGCCCTCGACCGGGAACAGTTGCGGCGGGCCGTCGGTCTGGATCAGGTCCATGGGGACGGTGCTGACGCGGATGGCGGGCGGCATCTTGGGTTGCGGAATGCCCGGCTCCGGCCGCATCAGATCCACCATCCGGGTGGCGGCGGCGGCCTCACGGGCCTGCGCCAGGATCGGCGGCGGGTTGTCCAGGTACGTCCACGGCCCTTCGATCGCCGGGGCGCCATACCAGGAGTCCAGCGCCGTCAGGAAGAACTGCGGCCCTACCTTGATGATGAGCGCCCGCGTATTGGTGACGCGCTCGGCGTCCACGCCGGCCATGGGCTTGAGCACCGGCTGCCCGTCCACCAGAACGAGGATCGTCGGGGTCGTCACGAAGAGGATGCCCGGCGCCGCGTTCGCCGCGCCCGAGCCGAGCGCGGCCTTCACGTCCGCCGAGAGGGCGAAGGAGGCCTCTAGCGCGTCGAGCGGAATCGTCCTCGCGCCGGCCGGCGCGAGTTTGCGGAAGCCTTCGAGGTATTGGGCGTCCTTTTCGGGCGCGGTGGCGAACGACACCTTGGTGACATGGAAATCGTGGAAGGTCATGGTCCGATCGGCCTTGTTCAGTTCCGCGGCGGCGGTCAGCGACGCCACTCCGTAGATCGGCTCGCTGGCCGCGACGGACACCGCCGCCTGGCCGGAGATCTGATCGCCGGTCCATTTCTGAATATTCGGCTGGTACATCGTCAGGGTGGCTGCGCCTTCCGGGATGGAGCGCGGCCAGGTCAGGCCCTGATTGGCCGGGGCCGGCTCATTCGCCGGCGCGGGAGCAGCGGCAGGAGCGGGAGCGGCGGCTGCGGGTGCGGCAGGAGCGGCGGCAGGCGCCGCGGCCGACGGCGAGGACGCCGGAACGGGCTCGCTGATGATCTTGCCCACCTGCGCCCGCTGCGGAAGTCCCCTGCATGTTTTCGCGATGACGGACCGCATCAGTTGAGCCAGGTTCTGCTCCAGGGCCGAGCCCGCCACGCCGCCGCCCAGGGCGCCGGCCACGCCGCCGATGATCGCCCCGTTCGTATGCCCGATGGCCGATCCCAGCAATATGCCGCCGGTCGCGCCCACCACGGCTCCGCCTAAAGTGGCCAGCCCGCTCTTCAGCGAGCCTGTCCCTTCGCCGGCCCAGAGCAGCATGCCGGTCTGCACGTCCAGCATCTTGGCGGTTATGGAGATATCCTCTCCGTTCTGCGTCACGTAGCCGGGGCGCTGCCGAACCTCCCAATGGCCGGGTTCCCACACCCAGCCGCCGTAGTAGTCCGGGCGCCAGTGTCCGCGGACCCAGTATGACTCGGAGCTGGGCGGGACCATGTAGGTGCTCGGCGTGCTGACGTTGACGACGACGACAGCGGAGACGTTACGGATGGCGAGCTTCGCGCGCATCTCCGGGCTGGTGATGCCGGATTCGTTCTGGAACGCGGCCTCGTTGATCAGGTCCGCGAGGTTGGCGCGGTCAACTACGTCGTAGCCTTTCTGAAGGACCTGCATGGCGAACAGGTCGGCGATCTCCTGCTGCTGCCCCGGGTTGCCGGCGTTCATCGAGATGAGCACTGCGACTCTGCCGACGGTATTGAAGTCGTAGTCGGGCTTGACGAAACTCGTGCCCGAGGAACACGCCGTCAGCGCGCCCAAAAGCCCGCAGAGTGCGACAATCGCCCACGTCCTGAACTTCTTCACGACACTCTCCTCTCGCGAATTGACCAACGATTCCCGCCCCATGGCGGGTGTAATTTACCACTTCCCGGCGAATGTCGTCAAGGTAACATGCCTGCACCACTCCCGTTTCCGATGTGGTAGAATGTCGAACGGCTCGTGGAACTTTTGTCTCGGACCGGCATCTAATGAACTAGCCTGCCGCAGCGGCGGCACGCCTGTTTTTTGACCAGCGAAAAGGGATCGGCATGAAACGCAAAACATTCCTGTGCGCGCTGCTCTCGGTTCCGGCACTGGTGCTGATGACGTTCGCGGCCTCGCCTGAAAAGCCGGACCGCGGGGCGGCCTGGAAACTGATGAACGACGGCAATTTCAAGGAGGCCTTCGACGGCTTCTCCGCGCTGGCGCTCGATCCGGCCGACGATCAAGTTCAGGTCGGCAGCGACCTGACGCAGGCCGTCGCGTGCCTGCGGCAGCTCAACCGCGTGGCGGAATTCGACGCCTTCATCGAGAAGGTCATCCTCGCCCACAAGGACAACGGGCGGCTGCTGTTCGCCGCGGCTGGAGATTACCATCTCGTGGACCACCAGGGCTCGATCGTGGCGGGCAATTTCATCCGCGGCCCGCATCGCGGCGGCACGGCGAGGTACGTCAGCGCCTTGGAGCGCGACCGCGTCCGCGCGCTGCAGCTCATGGTCCAGGCGATGGGCGCGGAGAAGGCCGAGAAGTTGGGCGGGCAGTTCTACTTCTCGCTGGCGAGCATGCTGCTCGGCAACCGCGGCGGCGACGCCTGGCGCCTGCAGTACCTGACCGACCTGGACAAGCTGCCGGACTACGAGGAGGGCTATTATTTCGGCGGCGGCCGCGGCATCGGCGCGCCGGTCAACGCCGACGGAACGCCCGTCTTTTACCACCTGCCCGAAAGCTGGAAGGCCGCGCAGAACGACGGCGAGCGCTGGCGCTGGGCGCTGCACATGGCCGCCGAGGTCGCCCCGGTGATGACCGCACAGGCCGAGATGACCTTCGCCGATTTTCTCCGCTCGCAGTTCGGCACCGAGACGCTGGCCGAGTACCGCTGGTTCTTCGGCCGCGCGACCGGCGACGACACCCGCAAGGATGAAAGCGGCACGTATGCGCTCCACACGCTCGGCGAGGACGAGACCATCGCGCGGCTCGCCGGCGGCATCAAGCGCTTCAAGCTGCCCGACGAGTTCAATTACATCCTGATTTACCAGCGCGTCGCCGACGAGAAGGCGGGCTACTGGACGGAGCAGGCGCTGACCAAACTGGCCGACCTCTTCGAGAACCGCCGGCAGTACGAGCGGTCGGCGGACTATTGGCGCCGGAGCATCCCACTCGGCGATCCGCAGGGATGGAAGCAGAAGCGTCTCGACCAGATCGAGGGCAACTGGGGCCGGTTCGAGCCGATCGGCACGCAGCCGGCCGGCGCCGTCGGCGCGACGGTGGAGTTCCGCTTCCGCAACGGCAGCAAGGTCAGCTTCGCGGCGCAGGAGATCAACGTCCAAAAACTCCTCGACGACGTCAAGGCGTATCTGAAGGACCCGCCGAAGCAGCTCGACTGGAACCAGATGAACATCGCCGACATCGGCTCGCGGCTCGTTCAGCAGAACCAGGCGAAGTACCTCCTCAAGCAGGTGGCGGCGTGGGAGCTGGAGCTGAAGCCGCGCGAGCATCATTTCGACCGGCGCATCACCGTCGCCACGCCGCTCCAGCGCGCCGGCGCGTACCTCCTCAGCGCGAAGATGGAGGGCGGCAACACCAGCTACATCGTCATGTGGGTCGCCGACACCGCCATCGTCCGTAAGCCGATGGACAAGCAGATCTACTGCTTCGTCGCCGACGCGGTCACCGGCCGGCCGATACCCAAGGCCAACGTCGAGTTCTTCGGCTACCGGCAGGAGTGGATCAACAACCCGATCACGCGCGCCGCTCGCCCGGTCGTTTACACCGCCGACTCCGCCGAGTTCACCGACGCCGACGGCCAGGTGACGTACGCGCCGAAGGTTGACAACAACACCGGCTCGTACCAGTGGGTCATCATCGCCACTACGCCGGAGGGCCGGCTGGCGTACCTGGGCTTCACGGGCTTCTGGCCCACGGACCGCGAGGACGCCGAGTACAAGGAGGACAAGGTCTTCGCGATCACCGACCGGCCGGTCTATCGGCCGAGCCAGCCGGTAAAGTTCAAGTTCTGGCTGGGCCACGCGCAGTACGACCAGGAAGGCAAGTCGGCGTTCGCCGGCCAGTCGTTCACGGTGGAGGTGCGCGATCCGCGGGACGAGACGATCTTCCGGAAGGGCTTCACCGCCGACGAGTACGGCGGGTTCGACGGCGAGCTGACGCTGTCCAAGGAAGCCACGCTCGGCGAGTACCGGATCAACGTGCTGAAGCTCAAGGACCAGGAGTTGGGCGGCGGCTCGTTCCGCGTCGAGGAGTACAAGAAGCCGGAGTTCGAGGTGAAGGTCAAGGCGCCCGAGGAGCCGGTGATGCTCGGCGAGAAGTTCTCCGCGAGCGTCGAGGCGAAGTACTACTTCGGCGCGCCCGTGACCGAGGCGAAGGTCAAGTACAAGATTCTCCGCACGAGCTATTCGGCCGACTGGTACCCGGCCGGCCTGTGGGACTGGTTCTACGAGCCGGGCTACTGGTGGTTCGCCTCCGATTACCTCTGGTATCCGGGCTGGCGCGACTGGGGCTGCAGGCGGCCGGCCTTCATCTGGCGGCCCTTCCGCCGCCCGGAACAGCCGGAACTGGTGGCCGAGGTCGAGACGGCCATCGGCAAGGACGGCGTCGTGAAGGTCGAGATTGACACCGCGCTCGCGAAGGAAATCCACGGCGACACGGACCACAAGTACGAGATCACCGCCGAGGTGACCGACCAGTCGCGGCGGACGATCGTCGGCCAGGGCAGCGTCCTGGTCGCGCGCCAGCCGTTCAAGGTCTACGCGTGGGTGGACCGCGGCCATTACCGCGTCGGCGACGTCATCCACGCCGACTTCACGGCCCACACGCTCGACAGCAAGCCGGTCGCCGGCGCCGGCGAACTGCGCCTCTTGCAGCTCACCTACGACAAGGCCGCCCGGCCGGTCGAGACCGAAGTCCAGAAATGGGAGAAATTCCCGACCGACGCGCAGGGCGCCGCACAGGTCCAGATCAAGGCCGCGAAGGCCGGACAGTACCGCCTCAGCTACAAGGTGACCGACTCGAAGCAGCACGTCATCGAGGGCGGCTACGTCTTCTGCGTCATCGGCGAAGGCGCCGCGCCCGGCGACTTCCGCTTCAACGACATCGAGCTGGTGACCGACCGGCGCGAGTACGCGCCCGGCGACAAGGTCAACCTGCTCGTCAACACCGCGCGGTCCGATTCCTGGATCGTCCTCTTCCTGCGTCCGTCGAACGGCATGTACTCGATGCCGAAGATCGTCCACGCCGAAGGCAAGAGCACGCAGGAGGTGATCGAGGTCGTCAAGAAGGACATGCCGAACTTCTTCGTCGAGGCGTTCACCGTCGCCGACGGCCGCGTCTATACCGAGACGCGCGAAGTGATCGTCCCGCCCGAAAGCCGCATCCTCGGCGTCGCCGTCGAGCCCTCCGCCGAGAAGTACAAGCCCGGCGAGAAGGCCGTCGTCAAGCTCAAGCTGACCGGGCCGGACGGCAAGCCGTTCGTCGGCTCCACGGTCGTGAGCATCTACGACAAGGCCGTCGAGTACGTCTCGGGCGGCTCGAACGTGCCGGACATCAAGGCGTTCTTCTGGAAGTGGCGGCGGGAGCATCGCCCGAGCGCCGAGAGCAGCCTGGACCGCAGCGGATATAACCTCATGCGCCCCAATGACATCGGGATGGAATTCCTCGGCATGTTCGGGCAGTCGGTTGTCGAGGAGGTGAACGAAGAGTCGGACAAGGCCAATGCTATGTCCATTGAAGGGAGAGCCGAATTGATGGATGCCGCAGGCAGCGGCGGAGCATTGAACCGGTTCGGCATGGCCCCAGGCGGCGCGCCCGCCGCGGCGCCGATGGCGATGCAGAACCTGGCTTCCGCCGAAGCGCGGCGCGAGGTGACCGCGAAGGCGGGCATGGCAGAGTTCGAGAAGAAAGACCAGGAGGAAGCCGGCGGCGAAGGGCCGATGGTCGAGCCGACCGTCCGCACCGAGTTCGCGGACACCGCGCTCTGGGCCGGCTGCCTGGCCACCGACAAGGACGGACTGGCCCAGGTCGAGCTGAAGATGCCCGAGAACCTGACCACCTGGAAGGCGCGCGTCTGGGCGATGGGCGCCGGCACGCGCGTCGGCGAAGGCGCCGCCGAAGTCGTCACCGCCAAGAACCTCATCCTGCGCCTGCAGGCGCCGCGCTTCTTCGTCGAGAAGGACGAAGTCGTCCTCTCCGCGAACGTGCACAATTATCTCAAGGAGAAGAAGCAGGTCCGCGTGTCGCTGGAGCTTCCCGGCGACTGCCTCAGCCCGATGAGCGACTCGCTCACGCAGACCGTTGAGATCGAGCCGGGCTCGGAGAAGCGCGTGGACTGGCGCGTCAAGGCCGTCAAGGCCGGCGAGGCCGCCGTCCGCATGAAGGCGCTCACCGACGAGGAATCCGACGCGATGGAGATGAAGTTCCTCGTCTACGTCCACGGCATGCTCAAGACCGAGAGCTTCTCCGGCGTCATCCGGCCCGAGAAGGAAAACGCCCTCGTCGCGTTCCGCGTCCCCGCCGAACGCAGGCCCGAGCAGACGCGGCTGGAAGTCCGCTGGTCGCCCACGCTCGCCGGCGCCATGGTGGACGCGCTGCCGTACCTGGCGGACTATCCTTACGGCTGCACCGAGCAGACGCTCGACCGCTTCCTGCCGACGGTCATGACGCAGCGGGCGCTCCTGCAGATGGGGCTGGACCTCAAGGAAATCCAGCAGAAACGGACCAACCTGAACGCGCAGCAGATCGGCGACGACGTCTCGCGCGCCGCCGACTGGTCGTACTCCGGCGGCTACATGAGCCGCGCCACCGCGCGCGTCAAGGAGCCGGTCTTCGACCCGGCCGTCCTCCACGAGATGGTCAAGGACGGCATCAGCCGGTTGGCCGGCATGCAGTGCTCCGACGGCGGCTGGGGCTGGTTCAGCGGCTGGGGCGAGCAATCCTGGCCGCACACCACCGCCTACGTCGTCCACGGCTTGCAGATCGCCCGCGCCTGCGACGTGGCGCTGCTGCCCGGCATGATCGAGCGCGGAGTGGACTGGCTCCAGCGCTACCAGGCCGAGCAGATCCAGCTCATCCGCAACGCCGAGAAGAAGGGGCCGGGCGTCCAGTGGAAGGAGCGCGCCGACAACCTCGACGCCTTCGTCTACATGGTCCTCGCCGACGAGGGCGCGAAGCAGGACAACCTCGAGATGCGCGGCTATCTCTATCGCGACCGCAACGGACTGGCCGTCTACGCCAAGGCGATGTTCGGGCTGGCGCTCCACAAGCTCGGCGACATCGAGAAGCGCGACATGCTCCTCCGCAACATTGACCAGTTCCTCGTGCAGGACGACGAGAACCAGACCGCCTACCTGAACCTGCCCGCCGACAACTGGTGGTGGTGCTGGTACGGCAGCGAATACGAAGCGCAGGCGTACTACCTCAAGCTGCTCGCCGCCGTCGAGCCGAAGAGCGAGAAGGCCTCGCGCCTGGTCAAGTACCTCATCAACAATCGCCGGCACGCCACGTACTGGAACAGCACCCGCGACACGGCGGTCTGCGTCGAGGCGTTCGCCGATTACCTGAAGGCCAGCGGCGAGGACAAGCCGGACATGACCGTGACCATCCTCCTCGACGGCAAAGCGCAGAAGGAAGTCCGCATCACGCCCGCGGACATTTTCTCCTTCGACAACAAGCTCGTCCTGGAAGGCCGTGCGCTCGCCGACGGCAAGCACACCATCGAGTTCGTCAAGAAAGGCGCCGGCCCGCTTTACTTCAACGCCTACCTGACCAACTTCACGCTCGAAGACCCGATCGCCGCCGCCGGCCTCGAGATCAAGGTGCAGCGCAAGTACTACCAGCTCGTCGAGGCCGCGCAGACCGTCAAGGTCGAAGGCTCGCGCGGCCAGGCCGTGGACCAGCGGGCTGAGAAGTACGAGCGCAGGGAACTCGCCAACCTGGCGATGCTCAAGAGCGGCGACCTCGTCCAGGTCGAGCTGGAGATCGAGAGCAAGAACGACTACGAGTACATCGTGATCGAGGACGCGAAAGCCGCCGGCTTCGAGCCGGTGGACCTGCGCAGCGGGTACAACGGCAACGACATGGGCGCCTACGTCGAGTTCCGCGACGAGCGCACCGTCTTCTTCGTCCGCGACCTGGCCCGCGGCAAGCACAGCGTCAGCTACCGCATGCGCGCCGAGGTCCCCGGCAAGTTCAGCGCCCTGCCGACCAAGGCCAGCGCCATGTACGCCCCGGAACTCAAGGCCAATGCGGACGAGATCAAGCTGCAAGTTGAGGACTGAGGAGACGGCGGTAAGTCAACCGCTGTGTGATATAATTCAGATACATGAAAAGGAACCGAAACCCCATTTTGTGCCGTGGTTTCGTCCGACAAGCCAAAGAAGCGTTGTCGCAGCATCCAAAGATTCGGCACGGGTGGACTATTGACGACGACGAAGCCCACTGAGTCCTGAAAATTCCCGAAGAAAACGAGAGCGGCTTTCCGATCACCGTTGAGGTCACGCCGAACCAGATTATGCGCCGGGCCGGCGGGGCGCACACGAACGTGGAGCTTGACGACAACCCGGATCAACTCGCCGCGAGCGCGTTTGGCCTTGTTCGAGACCTGTTGAGCCTCGGCATGCGAATTCGGGAACGGCTGTCGGGCGGCAAACCTCACAAATGGGCTTTCGAGCGTTATGAGAATGGCCGATGGGTTACTGAAGAATGGATCTGCCTGTTCTTCTGGAACTATTTCGGAAAAAGAACGGAGAAGACGTATCAGAATGCAATCCTCCCGCGAGAGACCATATGATGTGCCAGTAAGGCCCCGTCCGCGCCTGAAGCCGGCTGTGACGAATATCTTGTCCCAATTCTTACCCGCACTTATTGCGTTCCTCCCGGGCCGCGTCGCTAGGTACGTATCGTACCTAGCGGAACCCCAAAACGGCGCTCCCGCTGACGTGCGAAGTCCCACCGCCGCTGCGCTAGGTACGTATCGTAACTAGTGGAGCCGCAAAACGGTGCTCGCACTGCCGTGGGACGTTTCGCCGTGGCTACGCTAGCTACGTATCGTGCCTGGCGGAGCCTCCAAAGCTGCTCGCACTGACACGGGACGCTTCGCCGCCGCTGCGCTAGGCGCGTATCGTACTTGGCGGAGCGTCGAAACCGTACTCGTGCCGACATGAGATGCGCCACCATGTTTGCTCTGAGCGAAGAGCCCGGCAGGCCTCGGGCCTGCGATGTTCACGTTGCTTCGCGGATGCCCACTAGATACGTATCGTACCTAGCGGAGCGGCGGCGTGGCCCAAAGGCGGGGATGAGTTGCTTTGCTTGGCTCAGGATGCTGCGGTCTGGTTTGCAGCCCCGGCTTTTTTCCACGTGAGGACGCCCCACTGCACGGCGGCTGAGATGAGCAGCGCGATTCCGCAGACGGCGTACATCACCGCTGCCTCGCCGATGTTGGGGATGAACCACTCGCAGACGAAGAGGCTCGCGAACGAGCCGAGGCCGACGAGGAATTCGTTGATGCCGATGTTCTGCGCCCGACGCCCCGCGTTGCTCGAGTAATAAACCGCGCAGAAGAACGAGAAGCCGGCCCAGAGTCCGAGGACCGAGATGCCCACCGCCGTCACCGTGTAGGCCGGAAACCGCCAGAGCATCAGCAGCGCCAGCGCCGCAAGGACCTGGACGGCCACCAGCGGCCCGCGCCGATACAGCCAATGCCGCAGCCGGCCCATGCCAAGCCCACCCACGGCCTGAAACAGCACGTGAAGGAACAACGGCAGTCCGGCCAGCACGGGCGCAATGCCCTGCTGCGCGCAGATCGCCGGGTAGAACGTCAAGATGGGCCGCTGCACGAACATGGCGGTGAAAATGATGATCCAGCCGGCCCAGACGTACTGCGGCGCGACCGGCGGCGAGCCCGGCGGTCCCTGCTCGGTGTGTTCGTCCGACGAAGGCTCGTCGTGCGGCCGCTGCCGGTGGATCAGCAGGGTCAGCAGGATCACTCCGCCGACGAACACGGTCAGCCCGCCCAGGGCGAGCGGCCCCAGCCGGTAGAGCGATCCGGAAGTCAGCAGGCCGAGGCTGCAGCCGCCGCTCCAGGCGAACGTGTAGAGCGCCATCGTGCGCGTGAGCCCGCCCGGCGCCGTCTCGCCGCGCATGAAGGATTGGAACGAATTGAAGAAAGAGGCGGCGAACGCGCCCAGAAGCGCCATGGCGGCAAAGATCGGTCCGAACTGATGCGCCACCAGGCCGAGCGTGCCCGACAGGATGCCGCCGACCGCGCTGGCGATCAGGATCGGCAGCGCGTTCCGGCGCGAAAGGAAACGGCCGGAAAGCAGGCTGGTGGGCATGTACGTCACCCAGAAAATGGCGCCGAGCCAGGCGACCTGGCCGAGCGTCATGCCCCGCTCGCCCGCGCCGTAGCTCACGGCGAAGAGCACCAGCGACAGCAGCCAGTCCATCAACGCAGGGCAGACATAAACGCGCAAAGCGGCCTCCCGTCGAATTTCGACTCGTTTCGGAAGTCCATCCGCCCCTTCGGCTGTGCTCAGGGCTCGAGCCGGCCGGCGACGATCACCTGGGCGGCTCGCTTCCCGGCGCCGCGAGGCCGCGCCGCTGGAGCAGCGTGCCTTCGAGCCGGTAGAGTTCCACCAGCGCCTTGCGGTATCCGGCGACGGCCTGGACGTACGCGATCTGGCTGGAGAGCAGGTCGCGCTGCGCCTCGGCGACGAGCAGGCTCGTGGACTTGCCGATGCGGAACTTCTCCGCCTCGACGCGCACCTTTTCCTCCTGCAGCGTTCGGCTGGCCAAGCTGGCGACCACCTGCGCGCGGGTGCGGAGGATCTCGATGTACGCGGTGCGCACGTCCAGCTCGACGAGCTGCGCGAGATTGCCGACGGCCTGATCGGCCTGGCCGCGCGCGAGCCGGGCGGCGGCGTCGGCCGCCTTCGCGGCGCGGTTCGCCGGCGGATACTCGAAGTTCACGCCGACGAGCGCGTCGTAGTCGTTTGCGCTCAGGTTGCTGACGGAACCCGGGAAGGAGCTGGAGTAGCCCGTCCGGCCGAGCGTGATGAACAGGTTGAGCTGCGGCAGCATGCCGTTCTTCGTCTTGACGATCTGCAACTCGTCGCGCTCGACCAGCAGCCGCGCCTGGTTCAGGTCCGGCCGCATCCGCAGCGCCGCCTGGATGTGATCGGCCAAGTTGTCCGTCGGCTCCTCCTTCGCGGAGGGCTGGTCGAGCAGCACCAGGTCGCGCTCGAACGTGTTCCCGCTCGGGCTGAGCAGCCGCAGCAACAGCAGGCGCGCCGCGTCGAACGCGCTCCGCGCGTTGATCAGGTCCTCCTGTCGCAGCGCCACCTCGGCCTCGGCGGCTACCTTCTCCGTCGCCGCCACGTTGCCGAGCTGGATCCGGTCGAGCGTCTCCCGGAGCTGGTCGTTTGCCAGGCCAAGCGACTTCTCCGTGATCTGGATCTGCTGCTGGGCGAGCGCGCAGTCCCAGTACGCCTCCTCTGTCTGCGCGACGAGCGATTCCGCGAAGCCGCGCAGCTCGTACTCGGAGGAACGCGTGTCCAGGCGCGCCTGGCGCAGGCTGGCCAGGTTCACGTCGAGCCCGTAGCCGCGCAGCAGCGACTGCGTCGCCGTGAGGCTGATGTTCGTGGCGTAGTTGCCCGGCAGCGAGGGGTAGTTCGCCGCCGGCACCGTGGGCCACTTCATGACGGTCTCGCCGGCGCTCAGGTTCAGCAGCGTGCCGGTCGGCAGGAACTCCGACAGGCCGAGCAGCCCCAGCTCCGTCTGCGCGGGCGGCGGCGAGTCCACCTGGTTGTACGCGCGCTGGAGGGAGAACGTGCCGGTCAGGTCCGGATCGAACGCCGCGAGTTGCTGCTGCTCGGCGGTGCGCGTGATCGGCACGTTGTAGCGGTCCACGATGAACGCGCGGTTGTTTTGCAGCGCGATCAAAATGGCATCCGGCACGGCCACGCGCAAAGGTCCGGCGGCCTCCGCCGTCTCGGGCGGCGGCGCGGGCAGCTTCGATTCCGCCGCGGCGGCTTGCTGCGCCTCGGCCGGACCGGCCGGGCCGACGTAATCCGGGAAGCGCACCATCTCCGGGACATTGCACGCGGCCAGTGCGCCGAGCGCCGCGGCGGCGGCGATGACGAGCATGCGACGGGCGACATCTCTTCCGGTCAACATTCCAGGTCCCATTTCAATCGCATAAACGAAACGCCATCCGTACGGCTCACTCGGCCTCAGCCGAAATTCCCATCCGGACGAACGTCGGATGGATCAGGCGCAGAAACCGCGGCAGCCAGATCCAGAAGACGACCGCAGCGGCGAGGCAGCCGAGGCCGTTGAGGGACACGGCCGTCGGCGCGCCGAACCGGGCCGCCAGCGCTCCGACGAGCAGGCTGCCGAACGGCCCCAGCCCGGAGAACGAAATCGTGTAAAAGCTCATCACGCGCCCGCGCTTGTCGTCGTCCACCAGCGTCTGGATCAGCGTGTTGCACGAGACCATCATCGCCATGCCGCCGATCCCGGCGACGACCAGCAGCCCGGCCGACAACCACAGGTGAGTCGAGCGCGAGAAGCACAGCAACGCCGCGCCGAAGAGCGCCACCGCCGCGGTGAGAATCTGTCCCAGCCCGCGCACGCTCCGGCGCGAGGCCATGAAGACCGCCGTGATGATCGCGCCGACGCCGTTGGCCGACATCAGGTAGCCGAGCGTCGTCGAATCGCCTTTGAGGATTTTCTTCGCGAACACGGGCATCAGCACTCCGTACGGCCAGCCCACCACGCTCAGCGTCGCCAGGAGCAGCAGCAGCGACAGGATCGGCTTGTGGCTCGCGACGTACTGCGCGCCTTCCTTGAGGCTGTGCAGCACGCGCCGGCTCGCGGCCTCGGCGTTCTTCGGCTGCACCCGCATCGCCAGCAGCGCCGCGATCACGGCGAGAAAGCTGACCGCGTTGAGCAGGAAACAGGTCCCCTCGCCCACGAGCTTGATCACGATGCCGGCCACCGACGGTCCGATCAGCCGCGCGCCGTTGAACATGAAGGAGTTCAGCGCGATGGCGTTCGGCAGGTCCGCGCGGTCCTCCAGCATCTCGACGACGAACGACTGGCGGGTCGGGATGTCGAATCCCATCACCAGCCCCAGCAGCGCGCTCAAGGCGATGATGTGCCACACCTGGATCACCGGCGTTCCGTCGGCGTGCTTCACCAGCGTCAGGATCGCCAGGATCAGCGCCTGGACCAGCGCCACGCTCTGCGTGACGACCAGCAGCGTGCGCTTATTCACCCGGTCGGCCAGCACGCCGGCGAACGGCGCCGCCGCGAAGGTCAGGATCTGGCTGCTGAAACCGACCACTCCGAGGAGCAGCTCCGACCCGGTGATCTTGTACACCAGCCAGCCCAGGGCCAGGTTCTGCATCCACGTCCCGATCAGCGAGATGCCCTGGCCCATGAAGAAGAGGCGGTAATTCCGATGGCCGAAGGAGCGGATCAGGCCGAATTGCCGATTGCCGGCGGCCGGCGGCGGAGTGGAGGACGTCATCTTATCCGCCATTCGGTAATCGGCCATCGGCCGCCGGCAACCGAAGCGCCGCTCCGTTGCGGAACAGGTCCGTCACCATCTCGAACCTGCGCATGGACTCGGAGGCGTCCGGCAGCCGCAGCTCGCGCGTGCGGACCATTCCCAGCAGGAATTCGGCGAGCGTCTCCGGCTCGATGTCGCCGCGGATCTTGCCCTCGGCGACGCCTTTGCGCAGGATGTCGGCGACGATCTGGACGAGCCGTACGCGCTTCTCGAGCCAGCGCTCGCGCAATCGGCCCTTCGAGCACGACATGCGCGCCTCCTCCGCCTGGATCCGCGCGAAGAGCGGCCGATGCCGCCGGAAAAACGCGGCGATCCGCACGCAGGCGTCGAGCAAGCGCTCCTCGAACGGCGCGCGTTCGGGAACTTTCCGCATGAGCAGCTCGCACAACTCGTCGAATGCGCCGCCGGTCACCTGGAAAAACAGGTCTTCCTTGTCCTCGAAGTACTGGTAGATCGTCCCCTTGCCGACCGCCGCCACGCGCGCGACCTCGCCGAGGGTCACCTCGTGGAACCGCCGGTTCGCCAGCAGTTTCTCGGTCGCCTGGAGAATCTGTTGCCGCTTGCCATCCCTGCTCATCCGCGCACTCCAGCCCATCCATCCGGCCGCGTCCTGAAACCGGCGGGTATTCTGAAAACTGACCGGTCGGTATTATCCTCACTTCCCCGCACGGCGTCAAGGTTTCACCGCTCAGAAGGAACACGGCGGGGCATCTCCAGTCAGCGCGCGCATCGTTTCGACGCTCCGCTAGGTACGATACGTATCTAGCGGGCACCCCAGGAACTGCGCCAACGTCTCGCTTCCGAGCGCCGCAGGGATCTTCGCTTTGCTCCGAACGAACACGGCGGAGCGTCTCATGCCAGCACGGGCGCCGTTTCGAGGCGCCGCTAGCTACGATACGTACCTAGCGGGCACTCCAGGAGCCGCGCCAGCGTCCCGCGTCCGAGGCCTGCCGGGTTCTTCGCTTCGCTCAGACTAAACACGGCGGAGCGTCTCATGCCAGCACGAGCGCCGTTTCGAGGCGCCGCTAGCTACGATACGTACCTAGCGGGCACCCCAGGAGCCGCGCCAAGGTCCCGCGCCCGAGTCGTGCCGGGTTTTTCGCTTCGCTAAGACTAAACACGGTGGAGCATCTTATGCCAGCACGAGCGCCGTTTCGAGGCTCCACTAGATACGATACGTACCTAGCGGGCACCCAGGAGCCGCGCCAGCGTCCCGCGTCCGAGTCCCGCAGGGATCTTCGCTTTGCTCCGAACGAACACGGCGGAGCATCTCATGCCAGCACGAGCACCGTTTCGAGGCGGCGCTAGCTACGATACGTATCTAGCGGGTGCCCAGGAGCCGCGCCAACGTCCCACATCCGAGTCCCGCAGGGATCGTCGCTTTCCTCCGAACGAACACGGCGGGGCATCTCTAGTCAGCGCGCGCATCGTTTCGACGCTCCGCTAGATACGATACGTATCTAGCGGGCACCCAGGAGCCGCGCCAGCGTCCCGCGTCCCAGCCCTGCCGGGTTCTTCGCTTCGCTCAGACTAAACACGGCGGAGCATCTCATGCCAGCACGAGCGCCCTTTCGAGGCGCCGCTAGATACGATACGTACCTAGCAGGCATTTCCCGAGCAACGCCAAGGTCCCGCGTCCGAGTTCCGCCGACTCTTTCGCGCAGCCGTGAAACCGAGGCCTTTCGCGTCAAGTTCCCGCTCGGCTTGTGCCCTGCTCGAAGCTCCGATATAATCGAAGGACGCAGGGCCGCCGCGCGTTCGGCCCTCGGACTTCGGTCCTCGGTCCTTCGGAATCCTTCGCCAAAAGAAACCGCATGGTCAAAGCTTGGGGCCGCTGCTATCACAGCGTCTGGGCGCTGATGGCCATTTTCGTCGTCGTCGGCGCGGTCGGCGCGGCGATGGGCGAGCAGGGCACGATGTACGATGCGCTCAAGTTGACGCGGCAGGGCGTCCTCCACGGCGAAGTGTGGCGCCTGGTCAGCTATCCGTTTCTCACTTCCAGCCCTCTCTCGCTGCTGTTCACCGTCCTGATCTTCTACTACATCGGCATGCCGCTGGAACTGGTCTGGGGAACGGCGCGGTTCCTGACGCTCTTTCTCGTCTCGGTCCTGGGAGGCGCGGCGGCCGGCGTGCTCCTGAACGTGTCGCTGGGCGGCGCCAATTCGACCTTTGGCGACTCGCCCATCGTCACGCTGATGCTCATCCACGGATTCCTCTTTCCCGAGAGCACCCTTTACCTTTTCCTCATTATCCCCATCCGCGTCAAAACGCTGGCCGTCATCACCACCGCCTGGTATCTCGTCCAGTGTGTCGCGCTGAAGTTTCAAGGGTTGGCGCTGTTTCTCGGCCTCTTCAGCGGCGTCCTGTTTTACGTGTTCACGACCGGCGAGATTCCGTGGCTGCGCCGGGCGAAGCGCAAGCTGCGCGCAGCCGCCGCGGATCCTTCCGCCGCCGTCCGCAGCGTCTCGACCGGCTCGTTGATGGAGCGCGCCCGACAGGCCATGCGCCGGCACGACAGCGGCCAGACGCTGACCGAGCAGGACCGCGCCTGGATCGAGGAAGTCATCCGCCGCGCCGACCCGGAGCACGAACTCTGCTCGCCTTACTCCTTCAGCCCCGACAACACCATCTGCCCGCCCTGCCGCGCGTTCGGACACTGCCTGCGACGATACCTGGAAACGGTCGAAAAAGAGGACTGAACTCCGGTTGGACCGCGAAAACGCTGCTCGTAGTGGCGCCGTAAGGCGCTACTCCGTATGCCCTGACGGGCGCACTACAAGCGGCTCGCCGTGAACGCGGCGGCATGGTAGGATGTCGGCATGGTGACCGAAGGCGATATCCTGAAGTTCGTCCGCAGCCGCAAGTACGGTCCGATGACGGTCGAGGAGCTGGCCGGCCGGCTCGACATCCCTTCCTCGGAGCGCGAGGAGTTCCGCCGGCTCGTGCGCGAGCTTGAGTTCGCCGGCGAGATGGTCGAGGTGAAGAAGCGGCGGCTGGCCGACCCGGAGCGCGTGGACCTGGTCGTCGGCACGCTGCTTTGCAACCCGCGCGGGTTCGGGTTCCTGCGGCCGGTCCGCGAGCGCGACGGCGAGGACCGCTACGTCAGCGGCGAGAACATGAGTTCGGCGATGCACGGCGACCTGGTCGTCGCGCGCATGCCGCCCTCGCTCAGGCCGCGGCCGGGACAAGGCCGGCAAAAGCGCGAGCGGTCCGGCGGGCGCGGCCGAGGCGCGTTCGAGCCGGAGATCAAGGTCGTCTCGGTGCTCCGCCGCGCGCGGACGGAGATCGTCGGCACGCTGCGCCAGGAAGGGCACGTGCGCGTTGTCATCCCCGACGACCCGCGCCTCTTCCGCGACGTGGTCGTCGCGCAGGGCGACGAGGGCGGCGCGCGCGAGGACGACAAGGTCGCCGTGCGCATCACCGTCTGGCCGACGCGCCACATCAGCCCGGCGGGCGAAATCACCGCCGTGTTCGGCCCGCGCGGGCAGCTCGAGGCCGAGCGGCTGTCGGTCGTGCGCGAGTTCAACCTGCGTATGGATTTCCCGCCCGAAGTCGAGCGCGCCGCGGAGGCCCTGCCGCAGCACGTCGAGCCCTCGGACCTGGCCGACCGGCACGACCTCACCGACGAGACGATCTTCACCATTGACCCGCCCGACGCGCGCGATTTCGACGACGCGGTCTCGCTCCGGCGCATTGCCGCCGGCGGCTGGGAACTGGGCGTGCACATCGCGGACGTCTCGCACTACGTCCCGGCCGACGGCCCGATTGACCTCGAGGCGCGCGCCCGCGGCACCAGCGTCTACCTCCCCGGCCAGGTGCTGCCGATGCTGCCGGAGAAGCTCTCCAACGGCCTGTGCAGCCTGCGGCCGCACGAGATCCGGCTGACGAAGACGGTGCGGATGAAGTTCTCCGCGGACGGCAACGTGCGCGGCGCGGAAATTTTCTCCAGCTTCATCCGCTCGGTCCGCCGGTTCAACTACGACGAGGTGCAGGCGGTCCTCGACGGCGGGCGGCTGCCCGAAGGCGAAGAGCCGCTCGCGGCGCTGCTCCGGACGATGAACGAGCTGGCGGAGCTGCTGCGCCAGGAGCGGCGCGTGCGCGGCATGCTCGAGATGGACATCCCCGAGGCGCACATCCTCACCGACGAGATGGGAACCACGATCGGCGTCGAACTACGCCGCGGCAACGCCTCGCACCGGCTGATCGAGCAGTTCATGCTCGCGGCAAACGAGGCCGTGGCGAACGACCTGCTGAAGCACAAGCTGCCGTACCTGGCGCGCGCGCACGACGAGCCGGAGGAGAAGGCGATTGACGAATTCCGCGACATGGCGCGCGCGCTCGGCCATGCGCTGCCCAGCCCCGGCACGCGGCAGCAGATCCAGCGGTTCCTCGCGCGCGCCGCGGGCAAGCCGGAAGCGGCCGTGCTGAATTACCTGCTGCTGCGCTCGATGAAGATCGCGACGTACGTCGCCGAGGACAAGCCGCACTACGCGATCGCCGCGCCGCACTACCTGCACTTCACCTCGCCGATCCGGCGCTACCCGGACCTGCTGGCGCACCGCATCCTGCAGGAATTCTGGTCCGGCCGCCTGCGCGATCCGAAGCGCCGCGACTGGTGGACTCAGAACCTGCCGGCCTGGACGACGCGCGCGACGGAGACTGAGCGGACCGCCGACGACGCCGAGCGGGCGATCACCACGCGGCGGCTGCTGGACTTCGTCGCGCAGCGGAAGGAGCCGATGAAGGCGCTCATCACCGCGGCGGAGAACTACGGGCTGCGCGTGCAGGTCTGCGACTACCTGCTCGGCGGCATCGTGCGGATGTCCTCTTTCTCGGACGGCTACTACCGAGTCAACCGAGAGCGAGGCTCGCTCACCGGCCCCGGCCGCCGCGAGTACAAAGTCGGCCAGACGATCTCCGTCCGAGTCCTCCGCTACGATCCGTTCAAGCACCAGATCGAGTTTGAGGTGCAGAATGAAAAGTGAGAAGCGCACAGCGGCGCGGACAGCGGATGAATCTGCGCTTTGCACTCTTTACTCAGTCGTAGTTATACTTCGGTTTTCGGGATGGGAATCAACGGATGTTTGACAGGCTGGTGATCGTCGGGCCGGGCCTGATCGGCGGGTCGCTGGGGATGGCGGTCCGCGAGAAGGGGCTGGCGCGGCGCGTGGTCGGCGTGGGGCGGCGGCGCGAGTCGCTGGCGCGGGCGGTGGAACTCGGGGCGGTGGACGAGACGTCGCTCGACCTCGAATCCGCGGTCGCCGAGGCCGACCTCGTCGTGCTCGCGACGGGCGTCGAGTTGATCGCGCAGCAGGCGGCCGCGGTGCTGCCGCGCATGCCGAAGGGCGCGCTGCTGACGGACGTCGGCAGCGCCAAGGGAGTGATCTGCCGCTCAATCGCCGAAGCTTTCTCCGCCGCTTCGGCGGTGGAAAGGGTGCGGTTCGTCGGCGGGCATCCGATGGCCGGGTCCGAGCGGCGCGGAGTCGGCTCCGCGCGGGCGGACCTTTTCAAGGGCGCGGTCTGCATCCTGACGCCCACGCCGAGCACCGATCCGGACGGGGCGGCGCTGGAGATCGTCCGCGAGTTGTGGAAGGCGGTGGGCTGCCACGTGCATGAGATGTCGCCGGAGGCGCACGACCGGCTCATCGCGCAGATCAGCCACCTGCCGCACCTGGCCGCGGCCTGCCTGGTGAACGCCGCTTCGGACGAGGCGCTCGACCTGGCCGCCAGCGGCTTCCTGGACACCACGCGCGTCGCCTCCATCGATCCGGCGCTGTGGGTGGGGATCTGCCTGGCCAACCGCGAGGCGCTGCTGGCCGCGCTGGCGGCGCTCGGCGGCCGGTTAAGCGACTTTGAGCAGGCGCTCGCGTCCGGCGACGCGAAGGCGCTGGAGGCGCTGCTCGCCCGCGCCAAGTCGCGCCGCGACGGCAAAGCGGACCAGCAAGACATCGTCAAAACCGACCACCAAGGCACTAAGGACACCAAGAACGACGGCAAATCTTGAAACCACAGATGGACGCAGATGCGGCTAAGCGGACCAGGCACCAAGACACCCAAGCACAAAGAGACAACGGCTTCCACCACGAAATACACGGAGCACACCGAATGACTTTCCTAAACAGCTTCAGTGTCTTCTGTGTGTTCCGTGGTTGCAATATCCGTTGGCGTTAGAGACAACGGCTTCCACCACGGAGTACACGGAGCACACCGAATGACTTTCCTGAACAGCTTCCGTGTCTTCCGTGTGTTCCGTGGTTGCAATATCCGTCGGCGTCTTGGTGCCTTGGTGATAAAAGGTTGGGCGTGACTGAGGAAAGGAAGATGTTCGCGATCGCGCTTCAATCGGGGAGCAACGGGAACTGCATCTACGTCGAGTCGGCCGAGACGCGGCTGCTCTTCGACGCGGGGATCAGCGGCGTCGCGGCGGAGCGGCGGCTGGCGAAGTTCGGCCGCGACATCCGCAAGGTGGACGCCGTCATCATCTCGCACGACCACGCCGACCACGTCCGCTGCGCGGGGGTGTACCACCGGAAGTATCGCCTGCCGGTCTGCATCAGCCGGCGGACCTTCGACGCGGCCATCGCGCGGTGCGGCTGTTTCGAGGCGGCCGAGGCGGTCCACCATTTTGAACCGGGCTGCGCGCTGCGGTTCGGCGCGGTGACGGTGGAGACCGTGCCGACGCCGCACGACGCGGCCGAGGGCGTGGCGTTCGTCGTCGCCGCCGGCGGAAAGCGGCTCGGCATCCTCACCGATCTCGGGCACGTCTTCAGCGGGCTCGAGGAACTCGTCGGCTCGCTCGACGCGGTCTTCGTCGAGAGC
>Ga0187852_1001462_pt1 | contig 22054 bp, 13 predicted proteins | sample June2016WEW_6_40_FD_134511 | JGI IMG/M metagenome (GOLD analysis project Ga0187852, IMG submission 134511) | Peatland microbial communities from SPRUCE experiment site at the Marcell Experimental Forest, Minnesota, USA - June2016WEW_6_40 | ecosystem: Environmental > Terrestrial > Soil > Wetlands...
CCGTCCCGATGCGAAAGCACGGCTCCGCCGTTAGCTTGCCAGGGTAAATTACGAACCCCAATTGGCTCAGCCGTTCGTAGAATTCCGCAAAACTGAACCGTGGATGCTCGGGATAGCGGAACGTGGTGATGATGGAGCTTTGGTCATCCGGCGCAAGATATGCCTCGATGCCCATTTTGGCCACCCCACGCATCAGAGCCGCGTGGTTGGCGCCATAGCGCGCGCCGCGGCCTGCAACACCACCCTCTGCTTCCAGTTCGAGCAAGGCTTGACAGAAGGCCAGCAGCGCATGCGTCGGCGGCGTGAAGCGGAACTGGCCGTCGGACTCGAGTCCTGCCCACTGCGCGTACAGATCGAGGCTCAGTGTGCGTGCCCGGCCTTTGGATTCGAGCAGGCGGCTGCGCCGCGCCAGCACGAACCCGAAGCCAGGGACGCCTTCAATGCACTTGTTCGCCGAGGAGATCAGAAAGTCAATGCGCGCTGCGGCGAGATCAACAGGGATTGCGCCAAAGCTGCTCATGGCATCGACGATGTACACGGCGGCCGCGCTTTCCACAACCTCGCCGATCTCTTCGATGGGGTTGACGATGCCCGTGGTCGTTTCGCAGTGAATCACTGCCACATGGGTGAAGCCGCGCGATGCCGCCAAACGCTCCGCCACGGCTTTGGGCGAGATTCTGCGGTTTTCCGGCGTTTCGATGGCTTCGGTTTCAATTCCGTGGATGCGCGCCATCTGCACGATGCGGCGCCCGTATGCGCCGTTGACCAGAACCAACAGCTTGCCATCGCGCGGAATCGCAGAAGAGATCACGGATTCGATGGCGAAGGTGCCGCTACCTTGCATCAAGACGCATTCGTGCTCGCCTCCGCTTCTCGGCGATGCCGAGCCACCGATTGCTAACAACCGTTCGCGAATTTCGCGCACCGTTTCTATGAATTCGCGGTCGCGCGATCCGACGTCGCGCAACATTGCGGACTTCACCGTTGCGCTGGTGGTGAGCGGCCCGGGAGTGAAGAGCAGTTTATCGCTGGTCATGGATTCAGGTTCTCCTTTGTCTTTGAGCCGCGGATGATTCGACGGCGGCTAGCACGTGACCAATCCTTTTCGTTGCTGTGCGCGCTGGTGATGATACAAGAATCCGGCAGCCAAAGCTGACAGCGCAGTTACAACCGCGAGGGCTATGAAGACGCCTCGCCAGCCAAAGGCCACCGACAGGCGGGCAATCGTGTCGCCGGCAAGAACGCCGCCCAGGTAGCCTACCCCGTCGACGATTCCGGAGGATGCCGCTCCAGCCCGACTGCCGCCGAGGTCTAAAGCAAGAGCTCCACCGAGATAGGAGTAAGGGCCGAGTAAGAAGAAGGCCACAGCTCCGATCAGGATCACAGGCAAGATTGAAGCGGCGGAGCCGGCGCCAAGGAAAGTGAGCGCGATCAAAGGCACAACCGTCGCGGTCAGACTGAAGAACATGACTAGCGAGCGACCGCTTGGACCCATACGGTCGCTGAGCCAGCCTGTAATGAGAACGGAGACCGCGCCCACGGCGGGAAATACCGCGCTTGTTCCCGCGGCGTTGGCGACGCTGTAACCGAAGAAATCACGCAGGTAAACCGGGGTCCAGAGGCCGAAGGTTTCGCGAACGATGGTGCATCCAAACGAAAGAAGGCAAACTACCGCAAAGGTGCGGCTCACGAACAGCGGCTTGAGAATCTCCCAAAGATTCCCCGGCTGCGACGTGGAGTCCGCAAAGAGGTTCAGTGGATTCAGCTCCGGCTCTTCATAACCGAGTTCCGCGCGCGATTCGCGCAGGAATAGCAGGTTGGCGATCAGCATGCATCCCGCCACAATGGCGGCGAAGCAAAACAAGGCCTTCCAGCCGCACCCTTGCCGGATGAGCAACCCCATGCTTTGGCGCGCCACGGCATCGCCCACCAGATAACTCAGGCTCAGGATGCCGATAACTGTGCCATAGGAGGAGTAACCGAACCATTTGGAGCAGACCTTGATCAGTCCCGCCCAGCCGATCGATTGCGCCAGCCGGTTGCCGATCCAGGCAACGGTGAAGACGGGCAAAAAGCCGGTGGACGCGAAGAGCAAAGTAAAGGCGATCGCGCCGCTCAGCCCGAGGGTAAAGGTGCGCCGCCCTCCCCAAAGGTCTCCCAGCCCGGTCAGGCACATCTTGCCGATGGCGTAGGCGAGGACTCCGAAGGAGGCGAGCTGGCCCATGCGGATGATTGCTTCGTGGTTCGCCATGCCGTGGCGCTGTAAGTCTTCGATCAACAGCGGCATGGCGACGGAGAGATCGGAGCGGCAGAAGTAATAGGCGGCATAGCCCGCAAAAAGCAGGGCCACCGTCCAGGCTTGGCGGCGGTGCAGGCCGCTTGCGGCAGTGCGCGGCGGCGCTCCGGCGCTGGCGATAACGCCGCTACTCATTCACCCTCGCCGACGATACGCTGGCCGCTTTCAGGCGTGCGTCGATCTCGTCCAGTACCGCGGGAAGATCGTCGAAGCTATCGACAACGTAGTGCGCGCCGGCGTTCTGCAGTTCGGCGCGCGCCGCCTCCAAACGCGATTTTCTTTCGGCTTGGGGGAGCGCATGAAACTCATCGGCGGAAAGGCCGATGCTATTGCCGGTTCCCGCGACTCCGATGGACCAGGCGCCCGCATTCAGGCCTTCCCGAATATCGGCGGGCGTATCGCCGATCTTGGCGATGGCCGACAGCGGATAGACCTGCAAGCGCACGGCGCTCTCATACATCATGAAGGGATGCGGCCGGCCGGCGCCCGCTTCTTCCGGAGTCAGGCTGGAATCGGGCGCGTAGCCCTGTTGCCCGCTGGTCTTCAGCAGCAGATCGAGCATCGCGCGCGTGTATCCGGTCGTCGAGCTGATCTTGAGTCCGCGCCGGCGAAAGCTCTCCACGGCCTCCGGAACGCCGGCAATCACAGCCGAGTACTCTTCCAGACAGGAGAATTGCAGCGGAATGAACTCGGCATACATCTTGTCCACGTCCGCATCGCCCGGAGCGCTGCCGCGCAGCTTGCTCCATGCATCACGAATGCGGGGGATCGACAGGATTCCGCGGATGTGTTCTTTCTTGGGCAGGCCCATGTGTTGCCGGGTCTCCTGCTCGGTCAATGCAATCTCCACGCTCGCAAACAATCGCCGCATGGTGCGCGCCGGAGCCAGGCTGCCAAAGTCCACCGTCGTTCCGGCCCAATCCAGGACCAGAGCCTTCAGTCGATCGGCATGGACAGTACGCGGAGGAACGGCGGGATTCAATAGCTTCAAGATCTCTCTCCCATTTCATAAAAGTTTCTTCAACAAGTCCAAAAGTGGCGGTCTTGTCAACGGTCACTAACACGAGGAAGGGAGCACTCGCCATCGAGCGCTCCCTCCGGATAAACGGCAGGAGTTAGTAGGACAACCGCAAGGACATCTGGATGGATCGCGGTCCAGCCTGCGAGCCGGGCGTTCCATCCTGCTCGTTGGTGATTTGACCGAACGAGGAACTGCCCACGTTCATGTTCGGAAGACCCCAGTTATTGACGTTGAAGAGATTGGCGAACTGTGCCTCGTAGTGAACAGCGAGGCGATCGCTGACGTGGAAGGTCTTTCCAAGCGAAGAGGAGAAGGTGAATGTGGTGGGACCTTCCAGAATGCCGACGCCGCAGTTACCGAAACGGCCAATGTCGCTTGCCGGGACGGAATAGGCATTGGCGTTGAAGTAATCGGCAATGGTTGGATTGGAGAGGGTGCCACTGACGCCGGATACGCAATCAGGATTCTGTTGCTTGACCGAACGGTAGCTCGGCCCTGTGCCGGAAGGATCGGCCTCGCTGCTCGGGAAGTAGGGCGTAAGCCAGAAGCCGGAATGGTAGAGCAGGATATTGGATGTGGTCCAGCCTCCGACAAGCGCGTCCAATACTTTGCTTGCGTTCCCCATGAACTGCTTGCCACGGCCGATTGGAATGTCATAGACCAGGGTGCTGAGGAATTTCCTGCTTGGATCATAGAAGGCATTGCCGGTCTCGGCGCCAATGTTGTAGATGTTCAGGACGTTGTCGCCATTGTCGCCCTGGCCGCCAACCGGGATCGCGCCGCTGGGTACCGCGCCCAGCGCGTTGGTTTTGTTGTAGGTGAAGGTGAATGCATTGGTGTAGGTGAGGCCGCGGCCCAGGGTTCTGTTCGCTTCCAGAATCAATGCATCATACTTGTCGCTGGGGCCGTTGGCGCGAGTAAGAACCTCGCGGAAATTGGGGAAGTTGGCTCCGTTGGCCGCGCGGTATTGCCAATATCCCAGAGTGTTGGCGGGAATCTGGTTGAGATCCGGGCTGTAGATCAGATCGTAGGTGTGAGAGCCGATGTAACTAGCTTTGACCACCGTGCGGAATCCGATGTTCTGCTCGAAGGCGGCGTTCCACTGAATCACCCTGGGGTCCTTCAAGTCCCATTGATTGGCGCGGCGATAGCCGGGGCAGGATGTGGGGCAGGCGGTCCAGGGCTGATCGTAGGGGTTGCTGCCGGTACCGTAGGCGTTGGCCCAGGTCATCGATCCGGCGCCGTTGGTGGGGTAGAAGGATCCGAAGTTACTGGTGTCCACGCCCAACAGCGAGTAGAGAACAGCTCCGAGGACCGGCACCGAATACATGCCGCCGCTGGCGCGGACGACGGTCTTGGGCGTGAGGCTCCAGGAGAGGCCGAGCCGGGGCTGGATGTTAGCCGTGTCGAGCTTGCGGAGTGCGGTGGAAAGACCGACTGCCGAGTTGGGGACGAACTGGTTCTGGTAGTTGACCTGCGAGTTGTCGACGAAATCGACCCAGTCGGAGGACAGCTTCTCGTTCTGGTTATAGACCAGCTTGCCATAGTCCGGCGAACTCTTAAGGTAGTCGAAGTTGCCGAGCTGATTGGTGGCGTCGTTGAAGGCGGTATTCAATTCGTCGCGCAGGCCCACCGTCACCGTGAGGTTCTTGAGCAGTTTATATTCAGTTTGCGCGAAGAAGTCCCAGTGGTAGCCGTACGGCTTGCCGTCGGGGCCGTTCTTCGCCTGATCAGCCTCGTCCAGGTAGCCCTGCACGAACTGCGCGGCCGCGCAGGCGTCGGGATAGAGTTTCAGCTCGGCTGCGGGGCAGACCTGATCTCCGGTGATGTAGTAGTCGCCGTATTCGTCGCCGACCTCAAAAGTGATGTTGTCCTGGTAGTTCAAGCGGCGCCAGTCGCCGCCGAACTTCGAGTTCCACTTGCCGTGCGTCCAGGAGAGGTTGTCGCCAACCTCCCAAATACCGTTCTTCTGATCGCGCGGATGACCGAACTGGTTGGTCGCGCCGCCCATCAGGCTCGCCACATAGAAAACCGGTACGCCGCCAAGCCCGTTCACCGGCGGTCCGGGAAGTCCGGAGATGCCCAGCGCGGTGATGATAGAATTGCCCTGCAGTGCCTGCGGATAGGTGTAGGTCAGGTTGTAGGCCGTATAGCCGCCGCGCAGTTCGTTCACCATGTTGGACCGGATGATCCAGTTGTAGGAGATAGCCACGTTGGTGGCGTCGGTGATCGTCGAGAATGTGCCCATATCCGGGTTGTAGCTGGTGTCGCCGACCGCTCCGAGCGCGCCCTCCGAGGTGGCGTCGCTGCCGGTGCTGGTGATGTTGTGTTGGGTCACGCGACCGAAGATGTGATGCTTGGCCGAGAAGTTGTAATCCAGGCGGCCGTCGTAGCCGTTGGCCGAGTAAGTGCCTGGCCAGGTCATATTCAGATTGTTTCCCGTGCTGTCGATATTCGAGCTGGCGGAATTGGAGCCTGCGGGCGCGGGGAAGAAGTCTCTGATGATCGTTGCCGAATCGGCATTGACCGCAACTTTGTTGCCGCTCACCGGCGCCCCGCCAGGAGTGTACAACTGCAGGCCGGGAACGCCGGAAAAGTCGCCGGAGACCCAGCTGGCGGGCATCGTCTGGGTCGCGATCAACGTGTCCTGGTCGAGGCGCACTCCCTCGTAGTCGAAGTAGAAGAGAAGCTTGTTTTTGATGATCGGGCCGTCCACCGAGCCGCCGAAGGTATTGGCGCTGAGAGTGGGATTGAAAAGTCCGATGCCATCCGTGGCATTCCAGTTCTTGTTGGTGAAGTACCAGAAGCCGCTGCCGTGAAACTGGTTGGTGCCGCCCCGGGTCACAACGGTAAGGTCGGTCGGCTGAGCGAACTCCGCGCTGTTGCCCGCCGTGTTGACGCGGAATTCGGCAATGCCTTCCACCGAGGGAAAGAGATTGCTGCTAGGTCCGCCCTGGCGCACCGACTGGATGGAGATGCCGTCCAGGGAAAAAGAAGTGGCGGTCGGCAGTTGTCCTGAAAACGTGAGGTTGCCGCCCTGATCCTGGCTGACTCCGGGGGAGACCGTCGCGGCTTCGATGGGACTGGGCGCATTGGAGGCGCGGAAGTTCAACGCCAGCGAACCGATCTCAGTCCCGGACATTGAGGTAGACCTCGTAAGGTCCTCACTTACGAGCGACTGGCTTCCCTCGACAACCACCGTCTGCTGCACGCCCTTTACTTCCAGGCGAATGTCCGAGCGAGCGGTTTCGCGGGCCAACACGACGACGTTCTTGTCCTCGAAGACGGAGAATTGCTCCGCCGAAGCGGTGATCGTGTATTGCCCCGGATCGACATTTAAGAAGCGGTATTCGCCTCTGCTGTCTGTGGTTGCATTGCGGGTATCCCCGGTGGCTTGGTTTTGCGCCTCCACCTTTGCACCGACGACAACCGCGCCGCTGGGGTCGGTCACCTTTCCGATGATCATTCCATAGGTTGACTGCGCGACGATCTTTGCGGACGTAAGCAGGCCGCAAAGCGTCAGAAGACAAAACAAGAACATTCTGGGAAAAGGTTTCGCTATGCTATTCAAGTTCCTCTCCTTTGTTTCGACGGCAGCCAAAGGCTGCTCGGAACGGCCGGTATAGGCGCTAGTCTGAGACGACACCTGGCCTATTTTTGTGACCTGGCATGTAACTGAAGGCAACGGCGCGTGAGTTGACAAAGCACAACTTCAGAATCGCCTGCAATTAGTCCTTGACGCGCCCGGAGCGCGTGAAAGACGCGTGCGGTCCCGGTCTGAATCGTGACGGATGCCAAACTAAGTCGCGCCGATCAACTTCCGCTGGATATACGCTTGCAGCCGAGGATGACGCCGCGGTAAACGAGCAGTGAATTTTCGAAGAAGGACTAGTGAATGACGGCGGCAAAGTTCTGTGGGGATAGTGGGCTCAGCGGAATTTGCGAAGTGTGCGGCTAGCCAGCACGAGGAATCCCTGATTGCTCTTGAAACACAGGCCTCGAGCCGTTGGTCCGCGTCTATGTTATCGCATCCATAAACAGCAAGAAGGCTCGATCGGCTCAGTTGAAGGGCGGACGCGGAGAGCTCTGCCCTTGACATTCTTACACAGCATTAGCGGGCCAGATTCAGCCTGGGTTCCCTGGCGATTGGCAAGCTCACACCCAGAATGGAAGCGGCCGCGGGCGCAATCTGGCGCATATCGATGACGCCAAGATCGCGTTGCCGCGCGATGCCTTCGCCCATGGCAAAGAACGAGGCGCGCATCTCGGGATAGGAGGGCAGATAACCCCGTTTGCCGGTTTTGATCTGTTGGCTGATTTTTGATTTTGGGCCGCCAAAGTCAGCGGTAACCGAAGTGGCCGCTCGAGGTTCGAGGGCAGGACACGGGCCTCACGGAAAGGACCCGGCCGGTTCACATTTCCCGGACACTGGCCGACTTATCATTCCCAATCAGTTTGGTCGCAGTCAAATTGCGTGACCGAGGAGCAAAAACTGCGCTTCAGCGATTCACTTGTGGCATGCGAAGCAGTACCCGCTCTTGTGCAGGCGCAATGGTTTCATGCAACTGGCTTGTGCGGGTCTTTTCTTGAATTCGTAAGCCGAGCAGGACCTGGACCGCCTCGTTGGCCCTGCGCGCATGTTCGATGATCCCCCTTCGCCTTTCCGGGGGGAGTGACCGGACCTTGTCCGGATGCGATTTCTGGACGATCTCGCGGCGGGATTTCTCAATCGTTTCCCAATCCGCTCCCAAAGTGACTTGCAGCACCTTGCTTGCCTCCTCGGGGGACATAATCGCGTCGCCGACCTCGAGTCTAGGTTCTACGGGTGTAGGGAAAGGGAACGGTTCTCCGCGCGAAACCAGACGAGGTGGAGGAATGGTAGGTTTGATCACCGACACGGGTTGAGGTGCTTGGGGAGGCTTCAGCGTCAATCCAGGAACGGGTTCTGCTCGTTGCGGCGGAGCAGGATTGGCCACTTTGGTGGTAATGGACTGTGGGTCGAAGAGATTAGTATCCGTCGCACTGCCAATGAACTGCGGTAGTGATAGGTTCTTTCGTACGGTCTTGAGCAAGCTGACTGCCCGCGGCGTTGAGCGGTGAACGAGTTCATTCTCAAGCGCTTTAAGTGTCAGAAGTTCCGTCCCTGAGGACTTGAACATCTGCTCCATTTCATCGATCCGCTTACTGATGAACGGCCGCTTAGCCATAGTCCTCCTCTTCTTCCTGTTCTTGGAGGGCGTAGGGGTCAACCTCCTTCGAGTAGACCCACACGGTATTGTCTACACCATCCGAGCCGAGTGGCTCGATGCCAAGATTCCTCATGGTAGTAAAGAGGTCTTCGAGGACTGCGATGCGCCGACGCCGGAAATTCGAAGCGAAGCAGCGCCAGAAGGTCCAACCCGCACGTTCAAGGACGCGCTGACGCGCCATGTCCTCGGCCCACTGGCCGGGACCATGGAAACGGTCTCCATCGCACTCCACCGCGATCCGCCTGGCTTCCCTTCCCTCAACTACGAGGTCGATTCGGAATCCGCCGCAGCGAACCTGCGGTTCGACCCGGTAGCCTCTCTTAACCAACTCGTCGAACATGTCTCGTTCGAAATCAGACTCGCAGCGTTCGCGGAGCACCTTGGAACTGCGTGCATCCTGCCGGAAAGGCTCTCGGAAATGCCGGATCAGCCGGCCGTTGAGAGTATCGTCGGCAAAAGCGCTGTAATCAACGGAACGGAAGAGATACTCCCTGTCTCTTGCGCGCGAGAGGGCCACATTGAAGCGTTGTTTCTGGTCGTCCCTATTCTGAGCGGAATGGTCGCCCGGTGCGAGGACCATGGAGATGAGCATGATGTCCCGTTCACGGCCCTGGAAGACAGGCGGAGGGCCTACGGCAATTTGTCGCTTCACGATATCCACGGGCGAGATGTGTGTAGTGACCAGTTTGTGGATGTGGGCAGCCTGGTCCGTTCCGAGAAGCGTGACCGCGCCGATGGTGCGGCCGTCAAGGGACGGATTTGCGAGAATCGCCTGGATCTCCTGCAAGATGGCCTGCGCCTCGGGGTCGTTGACGTCTCCCTTCCGGAATCCGCCTCTTACATACACATCAATGAGCGGCGGATCAAGGCGCTCGCTTGCGTGGGGTATGCGCAGCGGCACAATATCATTCTGATAGAACTCACGGTTCGAAAACTCGATGATGGCCGGGACACAGCGGAAGTGTTCCTTCAGCATGACAGAGTTTGAGGCGAAGATGACGCTGGCCAGGTCGTATATCGACTTTTCCGGGGTCATCTCGGACCCGAAGGGCTGATTCTGCAGGAAGCGGCTGATCAGGTCCGTAATCCTCTGTTCAGCCATTCCGATCGCAGATGGAGATACCTGCTTGCGGTCTCCCACAATAAGGAGCTTCTTACCCCGAAGAAGGACGGGGAGCGCCCAGATGTCCGACTGGGACGCCTCGTCAATGACGACGAGGTCGAAAAGGCCGACCTCGGACGGGATCGTCTCGCTGACGCGCCACTGAGGCAAGACCCAGCAGGGCACGGCGCGATAGGCGCGCGTCATCGCTTCCTGGGCGTCTCTCCTATAGCGCATCGCGCGCAAGCCAAGCCCGGTCCCCATCGCCTGAATGGCATTCAGGTACCGCTTGAGATCCTGCTGCACCGAGTCTGGCGAATGGTTGAAGACGTTCAGCCAGCACTTTTCGGCCACGAGTTCCTGGTACGTGCGGGCGAGAAAACTCGTGTGCGTCTGGCGTTCTTCAAAGAGATTCCTTAGTTGATGGTGAACGTCGATCGAATCCAGGAGCGCGACCGCACAGCGCCACTCCATGGCTTCTCTCCAGTCGGAGGGCATGACCGGGTCGTGGTCGACTTCGGCGGCCTGCGTTCGAATGCGTGCGGCCCAAAGCAGAGCACCGGACCTTTCGATCTCGGCTGAGACGAGGGCAATCTGGTCGAGGTCCGGCCGGAGGCTGCCCAGCCGGATCAGTTCTGATACCAGCGCATGCCACTTCTTCTGCAACCCTAAATCGTCTTCTTCCTTGTTGCCGAGCGTGGACGTGAAGAACTCGTGAATCTCGTCGACGATCGGCCCCTTCCTGGCAATCAGCTTCTGACCGATGGTTTCGATCCGGAAGAGCGTGGAGGCGAGATTGCCCCGGTCAATATGGAACTGCAGGCAGGTCACGACCTCCTGAACGAGTTTCTCGCCTTCTGTCTTGAGTCGGGCGGCAATGCGCTCTCCGAATTCTTCCTGGATTTCCGCGACCAGTTTTGCGTCGTAGTCGAACACGAGATTGTGCAGGACCGTGACCTGGGCCTGAAGCTGGACGGCCCCGCGGAATGCGTCCTCGAGTTCGCCCGTCTGGGGCTCAAACCCAAACTCGCTGGCGACTGAGTTCCACCGCGCGAGACACTTCTTAGCTGACATGCGCCAGTCAATCATGCTGCTGACGTCTTCCCACTGTTCCGTGTCTTCGGGAGAGGATCCGAGAACGGTCACCTCCCCTAAAAGCTTGCGGGCTGTCGACTTCCCAAACGGAAAAGCAAAGGCGCTTTTGCCGTGCTTCAGGCGAACGATTGCCGAGAGGAAGTCTTCATCGGCTTCGGCGCCGGCGGGGAGAACGACGGATTTCGGGACAAGGTCGCGTCTTGTGCAGTCGAGCAATTTGATATCGCGGGCGGCCTGCAAGAGGGATTCAAGCAGAATATCGTCTGGCTTCATGTTGGCTAGATGCTCGCCCAGGCCGTTCAGGCCGGCCGCAGGATATGAGGCAACCCTCTTCTGCAGAGCTGACCGCTCGGTCAGGAACTTAAGCAGCGCCGCTGCCCTCTCGTAAGTCCCGGGTGTTGAATCGATCAGGTCGAGAATGGTGCCGGCGGAAACTCGCGCATCGAGGTCCTTGACCTTCACCAGGTCGCGATGGAGGCTGAGGAGGTCGGGCCAGGCGGGAAAATCATCGCTAACTGACAGAGAGGAATCTAGGTAGATGATGTCCTTGCCCACCCGCAGCCGCGCTTGGCGCAGCGCGCCGATCGAGTGATCATCGAACAGGAGATGTTCCATACGATCGGCCGGAAGCGCATCGTCCATCCAATTGTGCGCTTCCTCGTGCTCGACGACGTACTTGGCAATCTCTTCAGGCGTGGATTCTCGGCCTTGGAACTTGTAAGAGCACATGTGCTTCGTGGCATGCGCTCTTAGCGAGGAATCGATCTGCGAGATTTTCGAATGAAGGCGGTTGACTTGTTCTTCGAGCCGGTTGATCTCCCGGGCGGAACGCTGAGGATTGAGTGCCGTCACGGTTGAAGCAATGGTCTGGATTGAGTGCTCAAACTGCTTCATCCCTTCGCGTTCGTTCGACAGAAGGCCTACCGCCAGCGGGCGGATCCGCTCCGGTAGCTTGCCAATCACCTCGGTGAGCGCCGTTTCTCCCTTCGAGGAAACCAGTACGCGTTTGCCGGCGGCCAGGTAGTGACTGATGATGTTGGCGATCGTGTGCGTCTTGCCGGTACCCGGTGGGCCCTGCACCACGACGCCATCGCACTGCTCGAGCTTCTGAACGATTGAAACCTGTTCATCGTTATAGGGAAGAGGGAAGTAGAGTTCCGCAGCGCCGGAGGGAGCTTCGCTCGATAGCAGGCCGCGGAAGACGCGCTCGGTTCGGGCGCGCACCTCCTTATCGCCGCGCACCACAAAGCTGCGGATTACAGGTGGAAGGGAGGGGACTTCCTTCACGTTCTCCTTCAGGCGTTTCACATCCTCGAGGAAAATGGTGGCCGCGCGCTTGCGAGCAAACAGAACCCACGCGCTCGTGATCTTGAGCTTGTCCGTTGGTGTCGGCAGGGTCGGGTCCTCGGCCAGAACCTCGTAGGAGCCGGAGGGATCGAGAAAGCCTACGGCGGTTTTGAGTGTTGCTTCAAAGGTCGAGAATTCGAACGGATTGACCCGATTCGTGGTGCTCTCGATGGCGCTCTTCCAGAACGCCTCCACCTGCGTCAAACCGGGCACTTCCATCTCGGCGTAGCAGTCCAACTCGATTTGAGCATCGACGTTTCGGGGTCTGATCTCCAGATCGAATGTGTGGCGATTCAGGTTGATTTCGCAGCCTTGCGTAATCAGAGGGTACTTGAGGGTGCTCCCCTTGCCTTCCTTCTTCCAGAGAGCCAGGCCGATGCCCCAGACCAGTTCGAGGGGTGTGTCGGCGCCATCGCTGGCGATCGCCTGCTGGATGGCGAAGACCTGGTTGTAGCGGTGAATCGTCTTGCGGCGGGGTAGTTCCGCGGTCGCCCAGGGCGTCCACTGATTCTCGACGTACCAATCGAAGCGTTCGCAAATTTCGGCTCGCGCCTTCCCCTGATCAGGCGTTTCGGGGCTGGCGGGCATCTCTATCGAAGGCTTAAGCTCCGGGGCCTTCGCCGGCGTTTTGTGGATCGTGACCCAGGGGACGAGTTTTTCGTCGGGCTCTGGGGCCGGGATTTCCTGGAGGCGTGGAATGCAGAGCCACACGTCCTCGCCTTCCGCCTGGAGGTTGAAACGGATTTCGGGCAGTCCCCTGAGTTCATGCTGGTGGGCGGCGAAGTATTCCGTGGGTACGGAGAAGGCGGGTCTGACCTTGAGTTTCTCGACTTGCTCGATGTACGTGAGGAGATCGACTACGAGTTCGTTGTCGAGAGCCATCGTCAGTCCCTCGGGACAGGGGTTGATGGGTGGAAAAAGCTCCGGGAGAATACACAACGAGCATAGCGGGTTGAATTGGCCTGTGGGGAATCATCCGGGCAGCGTAAGCGAAGGTGGGGCGAAAGTCAACGATGGAAAGGGTTCGGGACAACACGCGTAATAAGCGCATTGGCGCATGTGCATAATGAGGGCGGAGTTCTAGTCGGATTGGTATCGGGAAACGCCCATGTCGCCTGGAGTGTTTCTCGATTTACGCCAAATCGCCATATCACTCGTCAAGGGACCGTTCAGCTGGTTGAGAACCAGGGCCAAAATCTCGATTTCCCAGGCAGGCACCAGCAATTCGGAAGCATCGGCCAAAGAACTCTCTCTTGGACCTCTTGTAGAAACCGGACCTCCGATAGTCAGGTCAGAGAAAAGGCTTATTCGGGGGCTAGATTGCGGTAGTTGGAGAGATTCTCTGGTGGAAGAAATTCGTAGAAATGGCCCGAAACGCGGGGATAATCTCGATGTAAGTTGCACATAATAAACAACATAGACTGCGTGGCGGAGAGAGGGGGATTCGAACCCCCGGTAGAGCTTTTGACCCTACAACGGTTTAGCAAACCGCCGCCTTCAGCCACTCGGCCATCTCTCCGGATCTCAAACGGATTATACCGGAAGTTGCGCTTGCGGTGCGCAGGGAGCCGACAACTGGTCTCATAAATGCCGCAGAGTTGATTTCTCCGACTGTGAGCCCCGCTAACAAGGCGGGGCTCATGCTCTTCGCGGGTCGATGCAGACGGTTTATGAGACCGGTTCGAGAGACCGCCCGAGACCGGGCGATTTTTCCCGGGTCATTTTCCCCTTTCCGCCGGGAGCAATGGTTGTTAGATTCACACTGATGCTCTTTGCTTTCAATCCTGCCCGGCGGAAGATGTGTCTTCTACCGCTGGTTGCCGCCACTTACTTCATGGTTGCGGGCGGTCCGTACGGGATTGAGGACATTCTCGGAGGAGCCGGTTTCGCCAGGGCCATCGTAATTCTGCTTGCGCTGCCGTTCCTGTGGTGCCTGCCCACTGCGCTGATGATCGGCGAACTGGCCAGCGCCATTCCCGCCGAAGGCGGTTTTTACATCTGGGTGCGGCGCGCGCTGGGGCCTTTCTGGGGTTACCAGGAGAGTTGGCTCTCGCTTTCTGCCAGCATCTTCGACATGGCCCTCTATCCTGCCATTTTCGTTCTCTATCTGGGCAAGTTCTCGCCCGTGCTGACCGCGGGCTGGAGCGGCTACATATGGTCCCTCGCAGTGGTGGCGCTTTGTTGCGCCTGGAACCTGCGCGGGGCGCCGGCGGTGGGCGAGGATTCGGTGTGGATGTTCGTATTACTGCTGGCGCCGTTCGCGGTCTTCGTCATCCTCGGCTTGTGGCGCGGTCTCACGCTTCATCCCCACATGCAATGGGGCCGGCCTGGCGCCGGGCTCGGCGCTGGGTCGGCTCTCTCCACCGCGATCCTGGTGGCGATGTGGAATTACATGGGTTGGGACAACGCTTCCACCGTGGCACGGGAGGTGGAGAATCCGCAGCGCAATTATCCCCGCGCCATGATCTTCGCCACCATACTGGTGGCCGTCACCTACATTCTGCCGTTGGCCGCCATGGCATTGTCCGGACTCTCCGCGGACAGCTTCTCGACCGGCGACTGGGCGGACGCGGCCCGGATGATCGGCGGAACTGGACTCGTTGGTGTGGGGCTCGGGTTGGCTGTGGTTGCCGGCGGCTGCATCACGGGCATCGGCATGTTCAACGCGCTGGTGATGAGTTACACGCGCCTGCCCATGGTCATGGCCGAGGAGGGCATGTTGCCGCGCGTGGTCGCCCTGCGCAATAGCCGCGGGGCGCCCTGGGTGAGTGTTCTGCTATGCGGCCTGGCATGGGCCCTGGCGCTCAAGCTGCCCTTCGAGCGGCTCATCTCCATCGACCTGATCCTTTATGGATCGAGCCTGCTGCTGGAATTTGTGGCGCTGATTGTGCTGCGCATCCGCGAACCTAACCTGGCGCGGCCCTTCAAGGCCGGCAACCTGGCCTTTGCCTGCCTGCTGGGAGCAGGCCCGGCGGCGCTGATCGGTTTTGCGCTCTGGGCCTCGCGCGAAGAAAGAATCCTCGGCACGACCTCGGCAACGCTCTTTTCGGTCGCGGTGGGCCTGCTGGGTCCAGTGCTCTACTGGCTTACGGCGGCTCCGCTGGCCCGCCGCCTGGCCGCCCAATCGGCAACGGAATCGAGTTTGCCCCCGCGAAACGGGTAAAGCCGCGTCCGCATGGGTGCGGCCCTGCTCATCGCGGCTTCAGTTTCCGCTCTCCAGCCATGCGCCGGTTCAACTATAATCACGGATGATGAAGGCGCATGTTTATGTCACGTTGAAGACCTCGGTCCTGGATCCGCAGGGCCAGACCATCCAGAACGCCCTGCGCAAGATCGGATTCGCGGATGTAACCGCTGTGCGCCAGGGCAAATATTTCGCGCTTTCGCTGGCCGAAGGGCTCTCGGCCGAGGCCGCAAAGGCGCAGGTGGAGCGCATCGCCCGCGAGGTGCTCACCAACCCGGTGATCGAAGAGTTCACGTACCGTATTGAGGAATAGCGCGCCGCTGTGAGGCGCCGTTCCGGCAGCGCGCCCGCACGCGCCACAACCGATCGCACCCCCCTGCCCGCACAGTCGCTTAAAATCGTTGTATGTGCGGAATCGTCGGTTACGTTGGCAAAAAGAAGGTCGTTCCAGTCATCATCGAGGGGCTGCGGCGCCTCGAATACCGCGGCTACGACTCGGCGGGCATCGCCGTGGGCAGCCCTTCAAGCTCCACGCTTGAGGTCCGTCGCGCTCCGGGCAAGCTCTGCAACCTGGAAGAAGTTCTACGCGAGCATCCGATCGAAGGCACCTACGGCATCGGCCACACCCGCTGGGCCACCCACGGACGTCCCACGGAAGAAAACGCCCATCCCCATCGCGATTGCTCCGGCCGCATTGTCGTGGTTCACAACGGCATTGTGGAGAATTATCTGGAGCTGAAGCGCGAACTCACCGCCCAGGGCCATAAGTTCGTCACCGAAACCGACACTGAGATTATTGCCCACCTCATAGAACAAGTTCAGCAGGACGCCGATGCGGCAGGCCTGCCCATTCCGCTCGAAGTGGCCGTCCGCCGCGCCGTCAAGCGGCTCACCGGAGCCTTTGCCCTAGGCGTCCTTTCGGCCCTCGAACCGGACAAAATCGTTGCCGCCCGGCTGGGTCCGCCGGTGGTCATCGGCGTGGGCGAGGGCGAGTCCTTTGTGGCCTCCGACGTCCCCGGCATTCTGCACCACACGCGCAATATCTACTTCCTGGCGGACGGCGATATGGCCATCCTGACCCTGGCCGGCGTCGAGTTGACCGATTTTGACGGCAACCCCATTGAGCGCGCCATTACGCGGATTCAATGGGATCCGATTCAAGCGGAAAAGGGCGGCTACAAGCACTTCATGCTTAAGGAGATCTGGGAGCAGCCTACGGCCGTTCGCGACACCACGCTGGGCCGGGTTTCGCTGGACTCGGGCAAGGTCTTTCTGGGCGAGATGCAGATCAGCGACCAGGAGCTGGCCCACGTCTCCAGCGTTAACATCGCCGCCTGCGGCACCGCCTGGCACGCCGCCCTCACCGGCAAATACATGATCGAGCGGCTGGCTCGCCTGCCCGTGGACGTGGACTACGGCAGCGAGTACCGCTACCGCGATCCCATTGCTGACCCCGGCGCGCTGGGGTTGCTCATCAGCCAGTCCGGCGAGACCGCCGACACCCTGGCCGCGCAGCGGGAGATGATCGCGCTGGGCTCCAAGACCGTGGCCATCTGCAATGTGGTGGGCGCCATGGTGGCCCGCGAAGCCCACGGCGTCATCTATACCCACGCAGGCCCGGAGATCGGCGTGGCCTCAACCAAGGCCTTCACTGCGCAACTGACCGCGCTGTTCCTGCTGGCGCTCAAGCTGGGCCAACTGCGCGGCAAGCTCGACGCGGCCCAGTCGGTGGCGCTCATTGAAGAGTTTAGCCGCATCCCGATCAAAATCGAGGAAGTGCTGCGCGGCCGCTCGGCTCAGTGCGAGCAACTGGCCAAAGAATTCGCGAACGCGCAGGACTTCCTTTACCTCGGCCGCGGCATCCACTTCCCGATTGCTCTGGAAGGAGCGCTGAAGCTCAAGGAAATCTCCTACATCCACGCCGAGGGCTACCCGGCCGGGGAGATGAAGCACGGGCCCAACGCATTGATCGACGAAACCCTGCCCGTCGTGGTGCTGGCTACGCGCGACGAATCCGACCCTGCCTCAAGGCTGCGCTATGAAAAGACGCTCTCCAACATTCAGGAAGTCTCCGCCCGCTCCGGCCGCGTAATCGCCTTGGCCACGGAGGGTGACGCAACCATCGGCAGCCTGGTGGAACACGTCATTCACATCCCGCCGGCCATCGAGCTGCTCAGCCCGCTCATTGAGATTGTGCCCCTGCAACTGCTGGCCTACTACATCGCTGTCCGCCGCGGCTGCGACGTGGATCAGCCCAGGAATCTGGCCAAGTCAGTAACGGTGGAATAGGGCTTTTCAATCCAGCAGGCCGCTCAGGCCCGCCCCGCGAACTCCCGCGTTTCGGTGTAGACCTTTACCTTTTCGCCCACCTGTATATAGAGCGGAGCCTTGATCTCCAGGCCGGTTTCGAGCCTTGCCAGTTTGGTCACGTTGCCGCTGGTGTCGCCGCGCGCGCCGGGTTCCGTATAGGCAACTTCCAGCTCCACCTGGGCCGGCAACTGCAAACCGATGGGATTGCCGTTGAACTTGTGCAACTGGATGATGGCTCCCTCAACCAGCAAGTCCAGGGCGTTGCCGATCATCTCGCCGGTGAGGGTGAGCGTGTCGAAGGTCGCCTGATCGAGAAAGTAGGAACCGTCCACGTCGCTGTAAAGGTAGGATGCCTCGACCGTCTCCAGGTCCGGCTCCTTGAACTTATCGCTGGCCTTGAAGGTCTTGTCAAAGACCGCGCGGGTAAGCAGGTTGCGCATCTTCAGCCGCACCAGCGTCTGGCCGCCGCGCGCGGTGGGAGTGGAAACCTCCGCTTCCAGGCAGTAATACGGGGTGTTTTCAAACTCGAAAACCATCTTGCGCTTGACGGTAATGGCTTCAATCAGTGCGGCCATGAATTCCTCAAAAGACGGGATCGGAAGCCGGAGATTTCACCGGAATCTCCTCCGGCTCCCTGTCAATTATAGGGGGATGCGCGCCTTGCCGGGCTTGCTCCTTTTTCCCGCCTGTCGCATCAAAGAAAAGAGCCCGCTTGTGCGGGCATATCTTCCACGAGCGAGAACGTCATGGCACGAGAACTGTTTACTGCGCGGCTGGCACGCAAAGAGTGCATCTCCGAAGTCGCCCAGTGCTACCACTTCGACTTCGTCATCGATGAGTTGCCGAGCTTTTCCTTCACCCCAGGGCAGTTCGTCTCCGGCGTGGCCTTCGACGCCAAAGGCAAGCAGCAGACCCGCGCCTACTCGATCGCCTCGGCGCCCAACGGCAACAGATTTGAGTTGTGCGTGAACCGCGTGGAGGAGGGATTCTTCTCCAATCATCTGGCCGACCTGCCCGACTTGCCCATCGGCGGCACGATCCAGCTACATGGGCCGCACGGGCATTTCATCCTCCAATCGCCCATTACCGACTCGATTCTGATCGCTACCGGCACGGGCATCGCGCCCATGCGCAGCTATCTGCAATGGCTCTTTCCGGCAGGAGGCCCCGACCGCAGCAAAGGCAAGCAGATCTGGCTGGTCTACGGCACGCGCTACGAGAGCGATATCTACTACCGGGCCGAGTTTGAGGCGCTCGCCGCTCGCCAGCCCAACTTCCACTACCTGCCCACGCTGAGCCGCGCCGATGAGAGCTGGAGCGGGTTGCGCGGCTACGTGCAGGAACCTGTGGCCCGCATGATCGAAGAGCGCGCCGCCCGCCTCGGTCTGCCGCTCCCCGCACCCCCGCTCGATCCCGCGCTGCTGGCCTCCGAGCTGAACTTTGACATCTACGCCTACATCTGCGGCCTAAACAACATGGTCTCCGGTGTGCGCGACCAACTGGCCGGATTCGGCTGGCACAAAAAGCAGATCGTCTTCGAGCGCTACGACTAGCACCTTTTCTGGAGCGTAAAAGAGGCGATTTGGGGCTCAAGAACGTGCATTTTTTGGACAACATGCGACGAATATTGACACGAAAAATCAACTTTGTTAAAACCGCCTGAATGAACTCACGACTGGGAAACATCCTCATTAAGATTGCGGCGGCTGTGGCCGCCGGCGTGTTGCTGCGATTTGCTGTCGGACTGCGTCCCGTCTGGTGGGTGGTCTGGCTCGCTCCCGTTCCGCTGCTTCTGTTTGCGATTCGATTTCACCTGCGCGATGCGCGCTGGATGGTCTTTCTTGCGGCGGTCATCGGAACCAGTTGCAACTTCCACTATTTCCGGCTGGTGATGCCTCTGCCCGCTGTCATCGCAACTATCGCCGCGCAAACCCTGCTTTGGGGATTCCTGATCTTCGCCACGCGGCGCGTAGTGGTGCGCTACCAGGCTTGGTGGACTGTGTTTGCCTATCCCGTTCTGTGCGTGGCCGTCGATACCTTGATGGCCGCGCTGCTGCCTGACGGCAACTGGGGCAGCCTCGCCTATTCGCAAAGCGATCAGTTGCCCATCTTGCAGATCGCCTCTCTTTTCGGCACTGCTGGATTACTGTTCCTGATCACCCTGGTTCCCTTCACCCTGGCCCTGGCAATCGCCAACGGACGCTCTCTCCGTCATGGCTGGATCGCCTATGCAATCACGGCGATTCTGCTCGCCTCGTCGATTCTCTACGGATACCTCCGATTGCAGAGGCCCATGCGCGGCGTCGAGACCACATTCGGGCTTGTCTCGATCGATGACCCGATCGGATTGAGAGCATCGGCGTCCTACGCCTCGAACATTCTTGACGAATATGACCGGCGAGTCGCGGAGCTTGCTGCCCAAGGCGCGCAAGTGGTGGTTTTCCCGGAGAAAATCGCCATGTTCGCTCCGGCAATGGCTGCAGAGCGGGAACAGCACTTTAGCGCGCTAGCCCGGCAAAATCGTGTCTGGCTCGAAGTTGGCGTGGGAATCGACGACGGCAAAAGCCCAACGAATTGGGCGTGGCTCTTCGCGCCCGACGGCGCGCTCGCCGCCAGCTATGAAAAGCATCACTTGGCTCCGCCGGAGAGGCGCGACCACTATGCTTCCGGCGCGGGCTACTCCCTGCAAACCATCGGGGGACAAAGCTACGGCCTGGCCATCTGCAAAGATATGCACTTCGCCGCGCTCGGCCGCGCCTATGGCCAGCGCCATGCTGCCGTGATGCTTGTGCCCGCATGGGACTTCGATTATTTGGACGGCTGGATGGAAGCGCGCACGACCTTGGTGCGCGGCATTGAGAACGGCTATGACATCGTTCGCGCATCGCGTGAGGGCCTGCTGACTGCCAGCGACGCCTATGGCCGCATTCTTGCCGAAGTTCCGAGCAGCGCGATGCCCGGCCGTTCTCTGCTGGCGAAGGTCGTCATAGAGGCCCAGGCGCAGACTCTCTACACGCGCATTGGCAACGTATTTGGCTGGCTCTGTGTGGCTGCGGCCGCCGTATTTCTCTCACTCAACCGGATGCCGGTTTCTCAAAGAAGAAAATAGCTGGCGGGATTGTCAACCAGCCGATAAGCCCGAACGAGCCTAAAGGTTGAACAGTTCCCGCAGCCTCTTGGTTTGCGCGCGGCTGACCGGAATTTCGGTCTGCTTTTTGTCGTTCATGCGCAACTGGTAGCTGGACTTGAACCACGGCACCACCTCGCGGATGTGGTTGATATTGACCACAAAGCCGCGATGGGCGCGCCAAAACAGCGCCGGGTCCAGCAGATCGAGCAGTTCCTCAAGCGTGCGGCACTTGGAGCAGCCCTCGAAGTTCTGCGTCACCACGCGAATCACGCCCTCGTCGATGGCCGCATAGCAGATATCTGCCTGGTCGACCAGTAATAGCCGGCTCTGCGCCTGCACAATGAGCTTGGCCGGCTGGGGGGCGCGCGCGGCGCCCTGCGGACGGTTGAGCAGCTTGAGCAGCGCGTCGATTTGCGACTCCGGCAGAGACCCCGGTGAGCTCCCGGCCATGCGGCCACGCACCCGCTCGACGGCTTGTTCGACGCGTGTTCGGTCAAACGGCTTCAGCAGGTAATCCACGGCGTTCACGTCGAAGGCGCGCACCGCGTACTGGTCATAAGCCGTGGCAAAGACAATTTGGGGCAACGGCTCAGCTTCTTTCCCGGGACCCACGCCCGCTTTAGCCCGATTGCGCTCCATCAATCGCTGGATCACCGCAAAGCCGTCCAGCCCCGGCATCTGTACATCCAGGAAGACGAGGTCGGGACGATGCTCCTCGATCAGGTCCACAGCCTCGATGCCATTGGTCCCCTGCGCCACCACATCCACGCCGCCCACCTGGTCGAGCAGGTACTTCAGCTCGTCGCGGGCCAGTTGTTCGTCGTCGATGATGAGCGCGGAGAGGTTCATGCGGACCGGAAGCTTGATTGTAGGAAGCCAGCCCGGCCGGGTCAATTGCGGGCATGAACCGGCGAAATCCGGGTGCGCCCCACACTCGCTCCGCCGCGGCGGATTCTTGCGGCTTCGGGGTCCCCAACGACCGGGGTCCCCAAAAAGTGGTTTTTGCTTCATGGGGTGGTAGCGACAGGGCTTCGCCGTTGGGGTGATCTGTGGAGGAAAACCATGAACCTGGAATGATCCAGCCTTGAAACCGCCCGGCCTACTCGGCCAGCACCCGCAGCCGCGCGGGCATGTGGTCCGCAGCCAGTTCATGGCCGCACTGCGTGCAGAACTGGTCGGTCGAGCGCACCGTCCGGAAGCAATGGCCGCAACTGGCGGTGAGCTGGTAGTTGCACTGCGGGCAGAAGTGGAAATCGCTCAACACGTGCGTGGAGCAGGCGGGACAGCGCGAAACCTCCGGCTGACGCAGCAGGAAGTAAA
>Ga0187852_1001464_pt1 | contig 22047 bp, 11 predicted proteins | sample June2016WEW_6_40_FD_134511 | JGI IMG/M metagenome (GOLD analysis project Ga0187852, IMG submission 134511) | Peatland microbial communities from SPRUCE experiment site at the Marcell Experimental Forest, Minnesota, USA - June2016WEW_6_40 | ecosystem: Environmental > Terrestrial > Soil > Wetlands...
CAGGCAACTCGGTCGCGAAGTTGTCGGGAATCGTGCTGGCGAGGCCGCTCGAGCAGGACCCAGGCGCCGATCCTACTAACACACCCAGCCCTGTTACCCCTGGTGTGACAGCCGCCAGACCCAGAAAGTTCCGCCCCTGCAAGGGCAGCGTATGCAACTCTTGACCGCTTATGGTTGCCTGGAGCCGGCTGTCGGCCGTGTCCAGCACGGCGGCTTGCCCGGTCACCTCGACCGATTGCCGTGTCCCGGCCAGCGTCAAGGTCACCGGGAGATTCGCGGTCTGTCCCGTCTGCAAGGTAATCTTGACCACCGTAGCGTTGAAGCCGGTGCTTGACACCGTGACTTGATAATCTCCTGGGGCGAGACTGTTAAAGCGGTAGTTCCCTCCGGTGTCCGTAGTCAATTTCTGGGAGACCTGCGTTGCGGTGTTGGTCATTTCGACCGTGGCGTTCGGAATGACTGCGCCGGTCGGGTCCTTGACCTGCCCCTCGAGGTTGCTGCTGTATTGGCCATAGGCTAGACTGGAGCAGAGTAGGATTGTCAGAGTGAGAACGCAAAGAGCGGCGAAGCGTGCCGTCATGGAGATTCTGCCGTTCATGTTGGCTTCCTCCCTGGCGCTGCCGGTGCGAGAGACGCTCTTGATCCTTCACAAGTGCGAGGTCCACAAGAGAAGCACGCGTCCGCAGCCCTCAAAGGCAAAATGGTAACTTATCGCAATATTTCCAAACGATTTGATATAATCTAAAGAAACAGTACGCAGGAAGTCAAGGACTTTTTCCCCGACTTCATCCCTGCATCTTTCCTCAAATAAGCCGTCATTCCGAGCGAAGAGTTCATGGTTTTTCGGCTCACCACCCGCGATGAAAATGATTCCCCTCCTTGATAAGGAGGGGGTAGGGGTGGTTGCCGTTCGCTGGCGATACCACCCACCACCCCTGCCCCTCCTCCCGCTGAGGAGGGGAGTCATTTTCAGGGCAGCGAGGTATGACGTTTCATAGTTCTAGGATTCCCGTCAGCCGACAGGCACGTACAACCGGCTTGAGACGGCGCAGCCATTTGCCCTCTGTGGCTCAGTGGTGTACGTTATCGGTAAATGCGAGGTGCGGAAAGGGAAATACGGGCTGGGATTGCGCGGCGGCGCATTCCAGGAGGCGTCTGCCGGGTGGCCGATGGTCGTCGATGGCCACCCAGAATGCCGCACTTGCGGCATTCGATTCTGTGCGTGGTTTGGCTACTAGTTGCAGGGGCAGCCATCGCGGCTGCCCCGCCGGCGGCACAAGAGCCTTCTCAGAGCTTGCAAGCCACCGACGTTTTGCGCCAAGCGCGCGCAGACTTCAAGGCGGGACGGTTCGAGGCGGCCCTCCAGAAGTGCCGTAGAGTCCTGGACCTTGATCCCCAAGCGGCGGACGCATACTTCCTGTTGGGGATGATTCAGGATGGTCGCGCGGAGCACGAAGAGGCTCGGCAAGCGTTGTTACATGCGGTGCAACTGGATCCCTCCGTGGCGGCAGTGCATGTTTATCTTGGTCGCAGTTATCTCCGTACGAGCGAGCCCGCGAAAGCGGAAGCGGAATTTCAAGCGGCAGTCCGTCTTGGCGACAATACGACAGCCGACGCCCATTACGGGTTGGGGCTAGCGCTGAACGCTCAATCAAAATATGAGGAGGCCCTGGCTGACCTGCGAGCGGCAGTAGAGGCGCGGCCAGCGGATGCGGCCAGGCTGTTTGCCCTGGGGCAGTGCGAGGTGGAACTCGCCCGGCTCGATGACGTTCGAGACCTGGAGCGGATTGAGCGTTTGCCTGAGGGCCGAACGACCGTCCCCAATGACAGGTATCTGTCTGCGATCACGCACTTGGAGAAGGCGCTGGCGGCCTCGCCTTCGGAGGATTTTTCGCGCTCGGTTCAGATGGACTTGGCCGTTGCGTACTCGCATAGCGGCAAGGACAACGAAGCTGCCGCCATTTTTCGGAAGCAGCTCGCAGTCTGGCCCCAGTCCGCTCAGCTCCATTTCGACCTGGGCGTAGTTTATGGGCATCTACGGCGATACGCGCAGGCGGTGGCCGAGTTTCAGCAGACGCTGAAGCTGCAGCCGGGAGACGACACCGCGCGGCTTGCCATTGCGCACGTCTATTTGAGCTATGGCCAGTTCAACGACGCCATCCCGTACCTCGAGATTTACATTCAGCACAAGCCCGACAATGCTCGTGCCTATCAGTTGCTGGGGCGAGCGTATCGAAGGCAAGGGCAGTATGAGAACGCCGTTGAGGTGTTGCGCAAGGGAGTGAAGCTCAACCCTCAAAGCTACGAAGTACGTTTCGATCTCGGGGCCAGCCTGGCGCGGCTGGGAGAAACCGGCAAGGCCATCGAGCAGTTGCAGGAGGCGAAGAGATTGAAGCCGGAAGGCTCCGAGGCGGCCTACGAGCTTGGCTTGTTGCTGATGAAAAAGAACGCTCAGCCGGATGCGCGGGCCGAGCTCGAAAAGTTCGACCAACTCCGGGGGCAAACTGACCAGAGAATGCGGGCCGGAGTTCCCAACAATCAGGGCAACGATCTGATGGAACAGGGACACGTGCGTGAGGCGGTTGCGGCCTATGAGGAAGCAGCGCGAATGGATCCTGGAAACGCCCCGTTCCAATACAACCTTGCCTTAGCCCTGGCGAAGCTCGGTGACCACCAAGGGGAACGGCGGGCGCTTCAGGATGCGATCCTGGCCGATCCGCATTTTGCGAAGGCCCACAATCAATTGGGCCTGGCCGACATGGCGGACGGCCAATTGCCCGCCGCGGAGGCAGAATTTAAGCGGGCGCTCGACGCGAGCCCAGAGTTTGCCGAAGCAGAGAACAATTTGGGCGTCTTGTACGCGCGACTCGGCAAGAACGATGAAGCAATGAAGCGCTTTCAAAGAGCCACCGAGCACAGCCCGCAATATGTTGCCGCGCTCGCCAATCTGGGCCTCGCCCTCGCAGACCAGGGGAAGTACGACGAAGCTCAGCGCGAACTCCAACGGGCCATTGCCGCCTCGCCCCGAGATCCTGCGGCCTACACTGCCCTCGGTCTGATGGCCGAGACAACAGGCAGGGACGAGGAGGCTGTCCAATTCCTCATGAAGGCTGTCGAGTTGCAGCCGGACTCTCCTGAATCCCACCTGAACCTCGGCAACCTGCTCGCGGAGCGATTCAATCTGGCGGCAGCACTAAGAGAGTTCTCCACGGCTGCGCGCCTTGCCCCGGAGTCTGCTCTGCCACATTACAACGAAGGACGCGTTCTGTACGATTCCCAAAAACTTCAAGAAGCAGCAACCGAACTGGAGACAGCGTGCCGGTTTGCGCCGGATGATCCCAGCGCCCTGTACGTGCTGGCTTTAGCCGAAGAGCAAATGAGCAACTTACCTCGTTCCGCAGAAGTGCTGACTAAGCTGGTCCAATTGCAGCCGCATGATGCAGACGCCCAGCATCTATTCGGCCAGGTTATGTTGCGCCTCGGTAAGACGCAGGGGGCCGTCGAGCACTGGAAAGCCGCCGCGGACGCGAACCCAAACAGCCTGAAGGTGCTTCATGACCTGTCCGAACTGCTTCGCAGAATCGCGAGCCCCGAAGCGAGTGTGTATGCGGGGCGCTTCGAAGCATTGCAGAAAACCACGCAAGCGGCCGACCCGGTCTTGCGACTCAGTGATTTCGCTGAGGAGGCGGCGAAGTCGCGGAACTGGCCTGAGGCCGTCGCGCAGATCAAGGAAGCGCAAAGGCTTTGCAGGGATTGTTTCCACAGTGCCGGTCTCCACCGTGACCTGGGAATGATCTACTGCCGCCAGGGTGAATTAGAAAAGGGGCAGGAGGAACTGAGCGAGGCGGTTAAGCTGAATCCGAATGATTCTGTGGCGGCCAAGACGCTACAGATGCTCAAGAGGCTCGACGTTAGTCAGTAGCCCTCTCTTGGAGTCTATGTGATAACGCCTTATCGCTGTCATTCCGAGCGAAGCGAGGAATCTCGCCCTGGGAGGTTTCAAAGCAGTCGCGCAGGTGCAGGCGTGGCGCGGGCATCCTGCCCGCGCACGGGAGCGGGACGCTCCCGCGACAGCGGGCGAGACGCCCGCGCTACAATTCTGCCCACAAACTTCGAGCAAAGGACTACGTTATTTCGAGGGTGATCGTGCTCTTCCCTGCCAGCGCCTCGGGCGTCAAGACCACACGGTCCGCACGGACCTCGCCCAGGGAAGCAGTCTTCAAGGGTTGTCCATCGGCGGGGTGAATATGAACTGCCAGCGTGGCGCCCTTGAAATCTCCGATCTCGATTTCGACCCTCCAGCGTGGGGACTGGGAAGCCGGCAGGGATTCCGTTACCCAACTGATCGATCCAAAGCGCGTAGGGCAGCCCTGGACGCTGATTCTCTCGCTGGGGTTGAACCAGTGTCGCGGCGCGGCTTTTTGCAGGTGCACCACATCCTGGTCGTGCTCTTCATAACAGAGGAGCCAGCGCAATCCCAGGGCGGGCTGAAGTTCGCTATTGACCACCGCCGACCAGGCGTAGGGGTTGCCCTCGCCCGGGAAGTTGCCGGGTATCAACGAGTCCTCCGGCGCGTAGCGATTCCCTGAATCCATGGCGTAGCACATGTTGCCGTAAAGTGTCAGCAGGAACGGCCGGTAGTCATCCTGCCGGATGCGGCCGGCGAGCGTGCCGTGTTCCATGAAGCCCGCGGTGATCGGATAGTCCTGAACGACGTTCATGCCGAGAATCTGGAGCCCTGCAAGGGCGCGATGCCTGAAGTGGCCCTCGTCGATTTCCGGATTGCCCCAATCGCTCAGCCACCAATCCGAGATGTAGCGGTGGTTTTCGTAGCTGGTCAGCTCCGTCGGCTTACGGTCCGTATCAAACGCGAAGATGGGCGGGATGTTGGCTTTCTTCATCTCCGGGTTGCGGTCCGCAAGAGTCTTATTCAACGAGCGCTCCACGTCGGTCCGCATGGCGGCGGCAATCTGGGCGAGTTCCGCGCCTTCGCGGCTAAGTTCGCTGTCCTGGTGCTCGGCGCCGGCGCGCTGCAAGCAGCGAGAGTGTTCCTTCAACCCTCTCCATATCCAAGAGGCGTTTTCATAGTAATAAACGTGTGATTCCGGGAAATCGTCGGCCGGGTCTCCGTTGTCCGCCTCGGCCGACCCCCAGATCAGCCCGTGGCGAGGGTCGTCCGCTGGGAACGTGGATTTCGTGTAGCGGTAGCGCCGCAGAACGTAATCGATCATCCTGCGCAGAACCGGCAAGCGCTTTCGCAGCGCCTCGAGGTCGCGGTTGTAGTCGTAAGTGCGAGCGGAGTCTTCCAGGAACACGCCCACATTCAGCGGCGCTTCCACTTGGTCCTGCGTGTTGTAAAGGAAATTGCCGTCGGGAAGGATGAAGTGGTCGAGGTAATGCTGGAAGTAAGGCTCCACCTCATCGGTCAAGTTCCAGAGTTGATGCGCCCAAACAAACTCATAATGCGCGACGGGGAAAAGCGCGTGGCTGCGCTCCGGTATCTTGGTGTATGCGCCTTCGCCAATCTGGTAGGTGGGTTCGAGTCCGCGGTAACTGCAACGCGAAAGAACAATTCCCGCGCGCGCCGCGTCGAGCAGCCACTCGTCGGGAATCTCCACCTTCATTCGGTCCTCGAAAAAGTGGTGCCACTTAGTCCAGACACCGGCCAGGGTGTTGAAGAACTCCTCGGCGGAGCCGTTCCAGTACTTCTCCACCTGCTCGCCCGGAGTGCTGCCCCCTTCGTTGTCGGACCTGGTGACAAGATTGTTCGGGGGATGCGGGGGAAGCACGACCCGAAGCCGCGCGATGGGGCGCGACTCGGCGCCGGGCGCCATCACCATCATGATTTCATAACCCGCCTTCGCTTTGGGGTTCCAGACTCCAATATCGGCGGCCGGCGCATACCCCCCCAGGAGCGTGCGCTTGCTGTAACCGGCTTCATAGGTGTAGTGGGCGGGGTAGGACGAGTAACCACGATAGAGCTCAGGCAAGAAGTGGCTGGGATCGAATAGGCGTCCGATGTGGTCGGGCGCCCAGGCAAGCTGAGGGTCCGCATTCATCTGCCTGGATGTCCCGTCGGCCTCCAGCCAAAGCGATTTCTCCCCCCCTCCTTCTTCGTTTCCTACCAGCGTCCAGCCGATCATCTCTAGCCCCAGCGCCGCCACATTTTCGTAGCACGGATCTTCGGCGGAGTTCAGGATGTACTCGCCCCAGACGTCCGGGCCCGGAACGTAAGGCCACGGACGCTCGAAGCGGACTCCATCGGGCGTATCGATGGGGCGCGGCCGGATGGAGGAGAGTTCGCCAATTCGCTTTGGGATATGCGCCACCTCGCCTTTGGGCGTCACATAGGCGATTGCGCCTTGATGCGTTACATGCTTTTCAAACACCGCGGTGGCTTCGCCGTTCAACCAGGGCAGGATGATCAGCAGGCGCCAGCCGTCGATCGATTCGCCCACCTGCAAGCGCTTGCCGCCTTGGCAGGTAACCCGGCCGATCCCCATTTCGACTACGCGCGGAGAATTCTTGAGCGCTTCCCGCTCGCCCGGAAGAAACAGGTTGTATTCGTTGGGAATCCGTCCCAGGTGGTAGCGGCCCCGCTCCAATGCGGTCCGTGGGCGTGCGGCCTGCGTGGCTGTCAGCCCGTTTTCAGTGCCCCAAGTGGATGCTGCTCCCAGAATAGGGATCGTGCCGATTCGTTCCAAGAAGACTCGTCTCTTCATAGAAGTCGCGATTGCCCTCCATCCTCAGATTCGACAGTGGAGCTTGCAAGCTGATCTTGTGGTCTATTCCGTGAGCCTTGGCAGTCCGCCTCCGGCCCTGCATGTGACGAAAGATAACGAATGAAATCGGAACAATCCGTGAAAGTTTCTCAGGAGCGGCGATCTGCTGTCAAGAGATACTTTCCTTGGATGTTATGATCGAGCTGCCGACCGCCTCTCTCATCGTGGCAACGGGCTCCTTCGTCCCAATGTAGGCGAGGATACCCCACCGGGGAAGATCCCGCTCCAGCACCCCCACATTACTTTTGGCAGTCCGTCCGGCGAGCCGGTGGCGGGGTCCATGAGTTGGAAAATGAGCCGTTGCGTGCTACTATCCGCGCGGGTTCTCGAGAGGGTGCGTTCTGCCCGCACACAAACTCGGCGCCGCACGCCGGTTTGCGGACTGAGGATAGGGAGTACATGGAAAACTCCGCCGTGACCTGGGGGATTGCCCTCGCGGTCATTTCGGGTCTCATGAACGGCACGTTTACACTGCCCATGCGTTACCTGGGCCGGTGGTCGTGGGAGAACGTCTGGACGGTTTTCATTGCCGTGGCGTGCGTGGTGATGCCGCTGGTGTTGTTCTTCACTACGGTGGTTCATCCTTTTGCCGTGCTCTCCGCCGCGCCCCGGCAGGCTGAACTGATTGCGGTTGTTACGGGGTTCGCATGGGGGTTCGGCGCAGTGATGTTCGGACAAGGAGTAAGCGCGCTGGGCATCTCGATGGCGAACACGCTGGTGCTGGCGATCAGCGCATCATTGGGGTCGTTCCTGCCCATGCTGATCCTCGCCCCGGAGCGCCTCGGCAAGCCGCAGGGTGAGTTCATCATGCTGGGCACAGCCGTTGCCATGCTGGGCATCGGGTGCTGCGGTTACGCGGGCAGCCTCCGCGAGCGCAGTGAGAAACAACTGCCCGGCGCCCCGCGCAAAATGGTGGGGGAGGCGCGGCCCCTGTGGGCAGGGCTTTTGCTCTGTTCGGGTGCGGGATTGCTTTCCGCGGCGTTCAATATCGGTTATAGCCTCTCGCTGGGAATCAGCGCCAGCGCGGTTCAGGCGGGAAACACTCCTTTTGCGGGATCGAATGCGATCTGGATGCTCGTACTCGCGAGCGGGGCGGTCTCAAATCTGGGCTTCTGCGCGTACTTATTTCATAAGAACGGGAGCTGGTCCAATTTCCGGCAAGCGCAGGGAGGCTCGCTCTTCGCCTTGGCAATTCTCATGGGCCTGTTGTGGGGCGGGAGCATTTTTGCTTACGGCTCGGCCGCGCCTAAGCTCGGGAAACTGGGACCCGCCATCGGGTGGCCGATCAGTTTGACGGTCGGCCTGCTGACGGCCAACTTCTGTGGGCTGCTGGCGGGAGAATGGAAATTCGCCCAGCCCGCGGCTCGCCGTTGGATGGCCGCCGGCCTGGCAATCCTGCTGTGCTCGATCGGAATCTTAGGTTGGGCAGGCAGCCGGGGTTGAGAACAGCCGGCGCGAAATCACTCGGGCGCCGCCGATGACCGGCCTCGCCGCGGCCATGAGAAGTGGATGAAATAGGAGTCGCGAGTTCGTGGGATTTACCTGTTATCCCGGGAGACAAGATGCAGACCTTGGTGAGATTACCTGATGAGCTTCGCGGAAGACTGATCGTATCCTGCCAGGCTTTCGAAACCAGCCCTTTCCGTGCGCCTGATTCGATGGCGCGATTTGCCCGAGCCGCAGTGGATGGAGGGGCGCGAGGAATTCGAGCCAATGGGCCTGAGGACATTCGGGCCATCCGTGAGGCTGTAGACGTTCCCATCGTGGGCATCTGGAAGGAGATGCAGCTCGATGGCGAAATTCTCATCACTCCGTCTTTCGAGGGAGCCAGGGAATTGGTGAAAGCCGGGGCAGGGCTGATTGCTCTCGACTGCACGGCGCGCGGCCAAAAGTACGCCGCACACGATAGGCTTCGGCGTATCAGAAAAGAACTTGGGGTCCCTGTGCTCGCCGATATCGCCACGATCGAGGAGGCTCTACAGGCAATGGAAGCCGGGGCTGATGCGGTTCTATCCACGTTGCGTGGGTATACTTCGGAGACTCAGCACGTGACTGGATTCGAGCCTCGCTTCATTGCAGATCTGGTCCGCGCCACGCATATCCCGGTGATTGCCGAGGGGCGCATCGAGACAGCCGATCAGATTCGCGAGGCGCTCAGCGCCGGGGCATTTGCCGTCATCGTTGGAGCTGCGATCACACGCCCGGAGGTGATCACTCGGAGGTTCGTTTCGGCCATCGACGGTTGGCATCGCTCGATAGATCCCAAACGTAGCTTCATCGGCATCGACGCAGGCGGGTCTAACACGAAATGCGGCCTCGTCACTAACCAAGGGGAATTGCTTTGGCAGTCGGCAGTGCCGACTCCCTGGAATGCAGGGCGAAAGGCTCTGCTGGAACATTTGGAACGGTGCGTCGCCGCGTGCATCGGGGCAGCGCGGGATCGCGGGATGGAACCGAAGGCAATCGGCTTGGCCACGGCGGGTTGGGTCGATCCGAGTTCCGGCGAAGTTGTCTATGCCACGGAGAACCTGCCGGAATGGACGGGGGCAAACCCGGCCGACTACCTCGGGAAGGCGTTTGGCTTGCCCGTCGCGGTCGAAAACGACGCCAACGCGCTGGCGATCGCTGAAAAGCACTTTGGGGCAGCGAAAGACGCCTCGGATTTTGTTTGTATCACCTTGGGCACGGGCGTAGGAGGCGGCGTCTACATCGGAGGAAGGCTCAACCACGGCCAGCATTTTTTTGCCAACGCGCTGGGTCATATCCCGATTGTGCCGGAGGGCGAGCCCTGCACTTGCGGCAAATCCGGCTGCCTCGAAATGTATGCGAACGCATTGGCCCTGATGCGCTATGGCCACGGAAATTACAAATCCTGCGAGGAAATCGTCGCTGCGGCAAACTCCGGAGACTCAACTGCGCGAGGCGCCATACGGGTTTTTGCCAGGTATCTGGCGATCGGGTGCGCATCCCTTGTGAATCTGCTCGATCCGGAAATGCTGATTCTGGGTGGCGGACTCGCGCAGAATAACCGCCTTCTGCTGAGTGCTCTGACGGAGGAACTCTCGAAGCGGGTTACTGTGTGGCCCCAACGACATCTGCGAGTGCAGGCCTCCGCCCTGGGATATTCGGCAGGAGTGCTGGGAGCCGCAGCCGTGGCTTCGGCTGCCCTCTCTGCCTGAATCTCTCCCATCGGAGCCTCGCCGTATTCGGCCCCTCATCAATCACTCTGTACCAAGCGTGAGTTTCTTCGCGGCGCGCGAAGGAAAGCAGATCCTTCGCGCAGTTTGCCCTGAGCGAAGCGAATAGGCTCAGGATGACATGTCATTCTGAGCGAAGCGAAGAATCTGCATTGGGTTGGGGCTTTGCCGCGCTGTGACACAAGATGATGAGGCAAAGCTAAGTTGCCACGTCGGTTTGCCGCCCGCAACGACGCCTCGTCGTCAGACTTTCGTCCCACTCCGTTCAATTCAGCCCGAATTCCGAAGTCGGCCTTCGTGCTTCCAGGCCAACTCGCTGTGTCTGAATTGCTTGGGTTGACGGGCTGGAGAACAGAACGGGCGTTGAGATTCTACGGAAGTAACCCCTCACCCGACCCGCCCCGGCTGAAGAAAGCGCCGGCTGCGGGCCACCCTCTCCCCAAGGGAGAGGGCTGAAAACCAACATCGTAGACTGCCCTCTCCCTCGGGGAGAGGGTGGCGAGAGTAGCGAGCCGGGTGAGGGGTTTCTTCCCAGCGAGCCTTGCAACTTCGGAATTTGGGTTCAGTGTGCTGGCTCTTCGCCGTACCGCAAAGGGAAGGCAAGCAAGGTAATTGACAATCCCCATACTGGGAAGTAGATTTGCCACACGCAGGGCCAAAAAAGGAGCATGGGGATGAGTCGCAAAAAACCAGAAGCCTCTACAACCGGATTTTCGCGTCGGGAATTCTTGCTGACAGTCGGCGCCGCCCCTCCGACGATGAGTTTGATGGAGAGCGACGCCATCGGGAAGCCTCAGTCAGCGCCAATGGCGCCCGCGGCCACCGCCGGCCTCAAGTTCACTCCCATTGACCTGAGCACTTATTTCAACTGTTCTTCGCGAGAATTCGGAACTCGCGAAAGGGTGGGGATGGATGGTGGCGACTCGGCGAAGGACTTGCTGATCCGGGTTCCCGGTGGGAAGCGCGACCTGCACGGGATTCCGTTTGTGTTGGGTCCCGAAGATTTGCAGAGCAAAGCGTGGGTGGTGTTGAGCTCCAAGTCCGGGCCCACCGCCGCCGCAAAAGTGGAGATCCCTCTGGGACTCAAGGCCCCATTCCTCTGCCTCGCTTCATTCTGTGACTTTGACGAGAACGAGGACCCCGGTCCGGGTGAGGATGTATTTCAAAGGGTGGGTGAACGCTTAGCCGAGCTCACGCTGATCTACGACGACGGCGGGACGAATGGCCTGGCCATTCGCCGTCGATTTGAGACCAACGCCGTGGTGGAACCGTGGGGGCACCTCAGTTTCGGCGCACTGCCGCAGGGAAGAATGCGTGCAGTGAAGCTCACGGATCCACTCCGCAATGCGATGGGTTGGGGCAACCTTCAGACCTCCCTCGGTGGCGGTTACACGGACGGCTCCGACGGTATCGTTTGGGTGTGTGCTCTGGAAAACCCTGAGCCCGACCGGGCGCTTCGCGCGGTGCGATTCGAGGCGAGCGGCGAGCACGCCCTCGCGATCTGCGGGCTGACACTCTACCACCGCCCTGAGCATCCGCTTCGTTACGAGCGACGCGCTTTGTATCGGTTCAGCTTGCCTGAAGCGAGCGCTGAGGACGAATCGCGCTGGAAGCTGGATGTGGACCTCGGAATGGTGGCCCGCGTGTTTGCCCTGCCCGATTTCGATCCCGCGGCGTGGCTGGCGGTGCCCGCAAAAGGCTTGGGTGAAAAATCTAGCGTGAGCCCGGGGACACGCTACCTTTGTGCGGAGGTGTTCGCGAGCGCCGGCGCCACCTTGACCCTCAACGACGCCAAGACCGGAAAGCTTTACCGCTACGAACTCTCCGAGGTCGTTCCCGAGCGCGAAACTCCGGCGGCGGAGGGCGGCGGAAGTATCCAGATCATCGACCCTGGCCGCCGATGGGTGCACGGCCGCGTCGTCGACGCCGAAAGCAAACAGCCGACCCCCGTTCGCCTGGCGTTTCGTTCGAAGAACGGCCGCTACATACCGCCCTACGGACACCGCACGGAGATTAACGATCAATGGTTCCAGGATTACGGCGCCGATGTGAAATTGATGGACACGTCGTTTGCCTATGTGGACGGCACGTTTCAGATCGAGCTTCCACCCGGCGAAGTGTACGTGGAAATGACCAAGGGGTTTGAACACCAGGCGGTGCGCCAGAAGGTTGAAATCCAGCCCGGCCAGCGCGAATTAACCTTGGAAATTCCTCGCTTCGTCAACCTACGCTCCCAGGGTTGGGTCACGGCCGACACCCACACACACTTCCTCTCACCCACGACAGCTCTACTGGAAGCTCAGGCCGAAGGGCTGAACCTCATCAACCTCTTGGCAGCGCAATGGGGTGATCTCTTCACCAATGTGGGCGACCTGTCTTACGGGCCTCTGCTTTCGCAGGATCGCGATTCCATGGTCTGGGTCGGCACCGAGAACCGACAGCATATTCTCGGCCACATCGGGCTCGAGGGCGTTCAGGGGAATGCGGTGTTTCCACTTTCGGCAGACGGTCCGAGCGAGTCGTTTCTAGGCGATCCTCTCTGGACCAGCATGGCCGACTGGGCGGATGCCTGCCGTCGCCGGCAGGGCTTGGCCGTGGCCGTGCACTTTCCTTACCCCACCGGCGAGATTGCCGCAGACATTGTGCTGGGCAAAATCGATGCCGTTGAGATTTGGCCGCGAGACGATGAAGTGTCGGGCAGCAAGGTCATCGAGGAGTTCAGAACTCTGCGCTACCTCGATTGGTATCACTATTTGAATTGCGGCTACCGCCTGCCTGCCGTGGCCGGGACCGATAAAATGGGAGCCTACATGCCAGCGGGCGCCAATCGCGTTTATGCTTATCTTGGCCAGGAAGAGTTCAATTTTCCCAACTTCGCCAAGGCCGTGCGGGCGGGGAATACATTCGCCACTTCGGGGCCGCTGCTGATGTTCCACGCGGACGGACGTCCCCCCGGAGCCGAAATCACTTTGGGAGCGAACGGCGGGACGATCGAAGTCGCTGCCGAAGCGCAGTGCTTCGTGCCGATTCATCGCCTGGAGGTTATCTTCAAGGGCAAAGTGGTCGCTTCGCGGGAAGAGCCCGGCGGCGCCCGGATGCTTAAGCTGAGCGAACAGATCAAAGTGGAGGGCCCAGGATGGCTCGCGGCGCGATGCTCTTCCGAGTGCGGCCCCACCACCTCGTGGCGCTTCAAGATTGCCGCCCACACTTCGCCGGTCTACGTGCAGGTTCCAGGGCGGGAACTGTTTTCACCGGAAGCTGCGACCTATTTTCTGCAGCTTATCGATGGCGCCCAGTTGTATGTCGAGACGCTTGCCACGCGGCCGGAGGCCGAGGATCTCGCCCGAATTCGCAAGGTCTATGCCGACGCCCGCGCGGAATTGCACCGCCGCATGCACCAGCACGGCGTACCCCATTAGCACAAACTTGGTCTGACTCCGAGACGGATTTGGATCAAAGATGCCGCCGGACGCGCCGCGCTGCCAAGGTTAGATTGTTCTTGACAACTGCTTCCAGAGCGTGGTACCAAAGCTGTTTATCTATAGCAACCGGTTGCCGCAACCGCGTCGCTTTTAACTTGGTTATGGGTTTTCTAAGGAGAGGCCTCATGGCAGCAATGATGGATGAGATGCTGCAACAACCGCTAGCCCTCAGGACCCTCCTGGACTTTTATAGAAAGCCGGACGCAATTCCGCGCCGGCAATTGCGCCAACTCGTTTCCAAGTGGCCGCCTGCCGTGGTGTTTACCGGCATGGCGTCATCGACGTCGGCGGCTTATCCGGCTCAAGTCTTTTTGAATTCACGGGGCATTCGAGCCGTGATCTGGGAGACGGCCGACCTGCTGCACTATCATTTGAGGTTTCTCGGAAAGGACACCCTGCTGGTCCTCGTCTCACAGTCAGGTGAAACCATCGAGATCAGGAAACTCCTTGCGTCCGTCCCCAAGGACATGGGCATGGTGGGGGTCGTCAACGTGGAATCCAGCACCCTCGCGAGCGCCGTTAAGTTGATGTTGCCGACCAAGGCCGGGCCGGAGACGACGGTCAGCACCAAAACCTACAACTCCGCCGTGGCTGCCCTCATGTATCTGGCGTTCGCCGTGGCCGGGGAATCGCCCGAGCCGATGCATCGCGCCGTGGGCCGTGCGGCACGCACCGAGGAAATGATTATCGAGAAGCAGAAGCGTGTTCTGGCGCCGGTGCTACAGATATTTGATAACCCCGAATCCATCATGGTGCTTTCCCGCGGTCCGGATATGGCGACAGTCTATGAGGCGGCGACCTACTTCATGGAGGCTGTCCGCACTCCGGCGCAACCCATGAGCGCGGGACTGTTTCGTCACGGCGCGCTGGAAACGATCAGCCCCGAACGGGCCTACATCGTCGTGGCCCGGCGATGGAAGACCGGGAGGCTTCTCGTGAAGCTGGCGGAGTTCATAGCGTCAAAAGGCGGCAGGGTGCTGATGCTCACCGACATGCCCTACAAGGGAGACGGCATTCGAACTATTGAAGTCGAATCCATGCCGCTGGGCTTGGGAACTCTGGTGGACACGGTTTACTTGCAATTCCTTGCTCATGAGGTGGCCGTGCGGCGGGGCTTGGAGCCCGGCAAATTCTGGATACACACCGGAGTCATAAAGACAGAGTAGTCGCTCATGCCCGTCGGTGGACGGGCACCCGGAAACCATGAAAATCACCTGACGGTCGACGGATGTGGTGCGGGCGTCCCGCCCGCAGTCGCGGGAGCGTCCCGCTCCCGCGCGCGGGCAGAGCCTGTCCTGAGCATAGCGAAGGAATGCCCGCGCCGCCGCGGGCGAGACGCCCGCGCCACGATTTTCAAAGCAGAGGAGCTTTGTGAAATACCCGCTTCAATTCCGTGCCAAGTGGTTCTGGTTTTCCCTGCTCGCCGTCCTCTGTTGGGGAGCTTGGGCTATCCTCTCCAAACTCGGTTCGGGCGACCTCTCCGCCCGAGCGATGCAATTCTACTACGCGCTGGGGTCGGTGCCCGTTGCTATCGCCCTGCTTTGGGGCAGGCGATTCCAGCTGGAAAAAGACTTCCGAGGGATCTTCTATGCCACCGCCAATGGTCTGCTTTCGAGCGTCGGGAATATTGCCGTGCTCGCCGCGTATCAGAGCGGCGGCAACACGGCGGTGATTACCACCGCCACGGCGTTGTATCCAATGGTAACGGTTATTCTGGCAATTCTCTTTTTGCGCGAGCGGCTGACTCCTGCACAGATTGTGGGTGTAGGTTTCGCCGCCACGGCAATGGTGATCTTTTCTCTTTGACTGAGGGGCGCACATGGCCGCGTGGCTTTGGCTCGCGATTGTCGTTCTGATTGCGTGGGGAGTGGTGGGACTGCTGCAGAAGCTCTCAACCAATCATCTTTCGGGGGAGTCCGCAACGATCTGGCTGATCGTGGGGTTTGTGCTGTTTCTGCCCTTCGTTTATCCGGGCAAGGCGGTGTTCCATTTGCCGATGCGGGGAATCGTCCTCGGGCTGCTCAGCGGGCTGATCAATGCCTTGGGCGCGTGGGCGATCTTAGCTGCGCTACGCAGCGGAGGCAAAGCCTCAGTCGTCTCGCCGTTTTGCGCGCTCTACCCGATTGTAGTGGTACTCGTGGCGCCCTTGATTCTCCACGAGTCCATTAATCTTCTCCAGGGAGTTGGAGTCCTCTGCGCTTTAGTTGCGGTGGGCCTGCTGGCTTCTTAGGGTCGCACTTCGTTCTGCAGAATAGAAAGGGAAAGCGAAATGACCGCACAGTACTACATGAGAGAGTACATTCTGGCCGGACCGGCGTGCCTGGACCTGACACTCAAAGCCGTCGAGGATCCGATTCTGAAGATCGCCGACGATGTCAGGAAAGGTCGATTTGAGCGCATCATACTTAGCGGTATCGGCAGTTCCTATACGGCTTCAGTCATGGCCGCGCCTTTGTTCACCTGGTATTCGCCGGTGCCTGTCGACGTAATCGACTCGTGGGAGTTCACCACACTTCCCACACGGCTGGTAAACGAAAAGACGTTAGTCGTTGCAATATCGCGTTCAGGTGAACGCGATTTGGTGATTGATTCACTCAAGCGCGCCGAGCGGGGTGGCGCTTACGTGGCGGCCGTTACCGGCATGCCCGGGAGCTTGATGACCGAGTACGCCGACGTTACTGTGGCCACTTGCGAAGGTCCGGAGATAACTTATCCGAAGACGAAAAGCGTGTTGTGCTGCGCCGGCGCCCTCATGCGGCTGGCTTTGGCCTTGGCCAGGCCAAATAACGAAGCTGCGGAAGACCTCCTGCGGGAGCTTCGAGGCATGCCGGCGGTCCTTGAACGCACAATAGCCCGGGTTGAACCTGCCCTCACGAAGCTGATGCCAACCTTGGAAAAACATGAAGTGATGGCCGTCATCGGTTCGGGAAGCAATCACGGCGTAGCTCTCGAAGCCGCTTTGAAAATTCAGGAAACTTCAGGCGTGCCGGCGCTCGGCTGCAGCACTTGTGACTTTATGGGCGGATTTCTGGGTGGTGTGACTGCGAAGTGGCTCGTCATCGCCGCGGTTACAAGTCAAGACCTGGAGCTGAGCCGGTCCGTAGTTCAGATCGCGCGGAAGCTCGGCGCGCGAACTCTCTCGATTGCCGAGCCGGATTTGGGCATTGATGGAAGATGTGACCATTCCTTGACGCTTCCCACCAGGGTTGATCGCCTTCTGGCTGGATTGGTCTACCTGAGTCCAATGCATCTCCTTACTTATTATCTGACCCTCGCCAAGGGCAGAAATCCGGACGCGCCTGCTTCGATGAACATCATGTTGGAGGCGCTTTTGCCTCCCGGCCGCGAGGAGCCTGAGCTTAGAAGCGTTAAGTAATCGATATCAGCTCTGAGTGGAATTCCAGCTTCGGATTAAAGGCCAAATTGGCGTGAGCGGCTTCCGAGTCCAGAGCACAATCCCGAGTCCCCTTGCGACTTTTTTGCTTGACATGAGTTTCCAGGAGAGCAATAATCGGGCGGAGCTAGCAATCGATTACAGACAGCAATCGATTACGTTTTAATGCTCGCTCTGCTTCGTCGACAGGTACATGAAAGCAGCTAAAGGAAAGGATGGACAGAGGGCGCGATTCACCCTCGCTTTTAGGGGCAGCCGAATAAAGCTGATCTTCCCTGCGCAAACTTGCCACTCGGAAGCAGCGCACCCTTCGGCCGTCAATTGATAAAATGCGCATCGGCATCAGTTCCTGGACATATCCGTGGGCACTTGGGGTCGCTGGCTTCGAGCCGCCGCCGCAGCCCTTTACCCTCCCGAACCTGCTGGAAAGGGCCTCCGAGCTCAAGGTTAGCGTTGTTCAACTCGCTGACAATCTACCGCTCCACAAACTTGGCTCAGCCGAAGTTCGTGAGGTTCGCGCTCAGGCTAACAGTCTGTGCCTGACGATCGAACTCGGAACACGGGGTGTCGAGCCGGCCCACCTGCTTCGTTACCTCGACCTGGCGCTGGAGTTGCGCGCCGGGCTGGTTCGCACCCTCACCCACACGGCCGAATCAAAACCTTCTCTCGGTCAGGCTGAGAAATGGATTCGCGAGGTTCTGCCCTCCTTCGAAGCTGCTCGGGTTGTTCTGGGCCTCGAGAACTACGAACTGCATTCGAGCAGCGAACTCGCGGCGCTCGTGCGCCGCCTGGACAGTCCTCAAGTTGGCGTCTGCCTCGATACGGTGAATTCGCTGGGAAGGCTGGAGACGCCGGAGTGCGTTGTCGAAACACTGGCCCCGTTCACTGTGAATTTACACGTTAAGGATTTTGTGATCGAACGTGTGCCGCAGATGATGGGCTACGTGGTTCGCGGCGCGCCCGCGGGATCGGGCATGCTCGAGATCCCATGGCTGCTGGGGAAGATGCCTCCCAACCGTAACATGACAGCAGTACTCGAGCAATGGCCCCCGCTTAACGAATCAGTCGAAGCCACCGTGGCGATCGAGCGCGAGTGGGCCGAACAAGGCGTCCGATACCTCCGCTCCTGCGGCTGCACATAAGTATCGTTTTAGCGCTGGCCTTCCGGACGGCAACGGGAATTGATCGAATTGTACAGAACGACTTGAATAATTGCGCACCCCGTCGTGGCACGGCCGTCCCGGCCGTGATCACGGGCGGGACGCCCGTGCCACAATTTATGTCGCTCTGCATGGAAGCATTTTCGCGTCGTCGGGTCCGATTCAAAAAAGAGGTGATGTTATGAAAAGAAGTGCTGCAAATCTCCTTTGTATGCTCGCTTTTCTCGCGTTGGCCCACGTTCCAAGCCTGCGTGCGCAGGCGGTGGGAACCATCACAGGGATCGTCACCGATCCCAGCGGTGCCGTCATTCCGGGCGCCAGAATCGCCGCCACACGCATTGAAACCGGAGTTTCGCAATCGACGGTCACCACGAGCGCCGGATCTTACACGATTCCAAACCTGGTGGTGGGGACTTACAACGTAACGGCCGAGGCGGGAGGCTTTGCCCCCGGAGCGGCCAAGGGAATTACTCTCGATGTCGCCCAGCAGCGCCAAGTGGATTTCAAGCTGGCGGTCTCCGGAGTGAGCGCCAAAGTGGAAGTGAGCGCGGCGCCGCCGCTGCTCAATACGACCGAAGGATCCCTGGCCGGTCTGGTGACGGGAACCCAGGTGCAGTCACTCCCTCTTAACGGACGCAGTATCGCAAACCTGGTGATGCTCCAGCCGGGCATGGCCCAGGATTCCGGCGAAATGGGTTGGTTCGCCCCGGAGTGGGTCGGCAACGGCAACCGTGCGGAGACCGCAGTGGCTCTGCTGGATGGCTCCGACTCAAGCGACCGGGAGATGGGCACGGTGCAGTTCTGGGATTTCAATCTCGACGCCATCGCCGAATTCAAGGTGCAGCAGAACAACTACTCCGCGGAGTACGGGCAGGGTGGCGGCACCATTACCCAGATCGTGAGCAAGACCGGTACGAACCAGTTTCACGGCAGCGCATTTGAATTCGTGCGGAACAACGATTTTGACACACGTAATTTCTTCGGCTCCACGGTACCGCCCCTGCAAAGGAACGAGTTCGGCGTTACCTTCGGCGGCCCCATCAAGCGGGACAAGACCTTCTTCTTTGGCGAGTACGCGGGCTTCCGCCAGTTATCGGGAGAGCCCACCTTCATGTCGGTTCCCACCGCCGCCGAGCGGCAGGGCATGGTGACCGTTGCGGACCCCGTCATCCCGAACTTCCAGGATCAACTCCAAGTGCCGCTCAACTCTGCTGCGCAAACTGTGCTGGGCAAGTACCCCATGCCGAACGAGCCTAACGGGCCGCTGGGAGCCAACACTTACAACGTGCTGTTCAAGCAGCCGACCAATTACAACCAGTTCTCCGTGCGCCTCGATCAGCACATTTCCGACAAAGACTCATTCTTTGCACGCGCCTCCTACATTAACCACAATGCCTATGAGACAGATCCGGTGGCGGCCGTGGAGAATCCGTCATTTTCTCAGACGAATTTCAACGATCCCCGTAATTACTCGATGAGTGAGACACATATCATCTCACCCACTTTGATGAACGTCTTCAGCTTCACTTTGAACCGGCAAATCGAGGGTGTCCAGCCCCCCACGCAAGCCTACACGCAAACGATCTTCTCGGATGGCAGCCTCGCCAACTACGGTCCCGACACTTTCATCACCAAGTACAACGAAACATACTTTGAGCCCACGGACAGTGTGACCTGGACGAGGGGACGCCACACATTCAATCTCGGAGGCAAATACGAACGGGGGTGGGACAACGTATCCGGCGTAACTGGCGTGGGTCCGAACGGGGTGTTCAGCTTCGCGCCGGGAACTGCGCTTCTCGCAGGGATTCCCTCCACGAACGGGGGAACCTCGCTGGCTGCGGGAAACGCCAGTCCGAACGGCCTCGTCAGTATGATGGAGGGCGATCCCCAATTCTACGGCAGCGCCCTGGCTATTCCGGGTTATGGACCTGCGGGCGGCGGTACCACTTGGGGAGGCATTCGGGTCTGGCATTTAGCCGGCTGGGTTCAAGACGATATCAAAGTGACCCCGAAGCTGACCGTAAACGCCGGCCTGCGCTATGAGTACAATTCGGTGCCGGTTGAAGTGGCCAACCGCCTGTCACAACCTGGTGACTCCGGTAGTCTCTACGGCTACATGGTCCTTAATCCGCATCCGTTCTATCAGCCAGACTACAAGAATTTCGGGCCGCGCCTGGGAGTAGCGTATCGGGCGACCAGCAAGACGGTGCTGCGCGGCGGCTTCGGTATCTTCAGCAATATGTTTCCCGTCGTTATTCCTGATGAGACCCTGGTGGATTTCCCCATGGCGTCTTTGAGTTATCTTTACCCATCGCCCGGGCACCCAGTGAACTATTCGTTTACTCCGTTGCCCGTAACGCTGCCGCCCTTGACCAGCCTTTCGGGCGCCGTTATGCCACCGAATGGCAATACCAAACTGATCCCCCCCAATACGCCGGTGAATCTTGCCGCCATCGCCAACGTTACCGGACCTATCAGCGGAACTTTCGCCACGGACCGCATGCTGAATGGGTACACCATGAACGGCAACGCTACAGTGGAGCATGAGTTCCCGGGCAGCGTCGACGTACAAGTGTCGTACGTGGCCAACAACGGTGTTCACATTAGCAACTCAATGTACCCCAATTCATACACCGGGGCCGACCCCCAGTACGCACCTTACAGCCAGCTCAATCCGGGTCTTACCCCGGGTACGACGGGGATTGGCGAGCTCGAGAATTTCTACAGCGGCGCCTACTCCTCCTATAACGCGCTCCAGGCGCAACTCCGCAAGAACTCGCCATCCCACGGCATCCAGTTCCAGGCGGATTACACCTGGGGCAAAGATATGACGGAAGCCGATGCGATTTGGGGATCCGCCGCACCGTTTGCCAGCGGAGGGGTCAGCCTTGCCAACCCCAACTGCCTGAAGTGCGAGCGCGCGCCCGCAACCTACAGTATTAACCAGCGCTTTGTAGCCAATTTTCAGTATGAGTTGCCCTTCGCGCGCGCCCACTCGCTGCCCAGGCGGCTTACGGAGGGCTGGAAGGCTCTCGGCATTCTCACCGCTCAGGCGGGTGCTCCCTTTACCGTGGTTGGACCCTATGGGACACTGGACTACGGATTCGACAGCTTTAATGGCGTGGGAACGCGGCCATTCTTTCTTCAGAAGGCTTCCCGAAGTTCCAATTTGGCACCTGGAACCGGGCCGCAGTTCTTCTCGAGCCAGGTCATCGGCCTCGGCCAAGGACCGGGCGGCACATCGCTGGCGGGCATGGGCACCGGGTACTTCGGGGTGCCGACGACCACGAGCCCCTACTACGGCGGCGCCGTCGTGCAGACTGCGCCCGGAAACCTGGGTCGCAATACGTTTACAGCTCCGAGTTGGTCCAACCTTGATTTCTCGCTCATCAAGGACACCAGAATCACCGAGTCGATGTCGCTCGAGTTCCGCGCCGAGTTCTTCAACGTCCTGAATGAGGCTACATTCGCGCTCCCGTTCATTGGCGGCGCGAACGAGACGCTGAGCAATCCTTATTTCGGATTGCTCACCAACACCGCTACCGCCGAGCGCCAGATCCAGTTTGGCGTAAGGTTCATGTTCTAAGGAAGGTAGTTTGACATACCCCCTCCTCAGCGGAAGGTGGGGAAAGGGGTTGCGGGCGGCAGCGTCGGGTGCCGCCCTCTGACCCCTCATAGGCCCTAGAATAGGCTCGATTGGGTTCCGGAGCCCGCTGGGGCGGGCTCAAGAACGTGGCCCACGGCGGTAGCCGTGGGGAGAAAGCAGAGCCGATGCGCCTGAAAAGCCCCGGGAGGGGCGGCAGAGCTGTCTTGATGATCGCAGATCTTCTGTCGCCACTACGTGGCTCAGCGTGCTCTTTGTCTGCCGTGATCCCACGGCTCGGAAGGTGTGAAGAAATTAGGAACATGTCATCCTGAGCGCAGCGAAGGATCTCTGCAGTTGTTCGTAAATCGCTGAACCATAAGAAACTGCTGGGATCCTTCGCTTCGCTCAGGATGACAGGCATCGATTTTTTCACAGCCTCTGGC
>Ga0187852_1001470_pt1 | contig 21986 bp, 21 predicted proteins | sample June2016WEW_6_40_FD_134511 | JGI IMG/M metagenome (GOLD analysis project Ga0187852, IMG submission 134511) | Peatland microbial communities from SPRUCE experiment site at the Marcell Experimental Forest, Minnesota, USA - June2016WEW_6_40 | ecosystem: Environmental > Terrestrial > Soil > Wetlands...
CGGTCTTCAGCAGCACCAGAGCCGACGAGGTCAGCATCCACGCGTTATCGCCAGACAACTGCGCGCTTGCCGCTGCCGCCTGGTTGCTTTTGACAGCTTGTTCGAGCGCGGCAATCCGTGCTTGTGTATCGGCAGAGGATGCGTTTTGGGCCAGAGCAAGGGCGGGAAATCCCAATGCCAGAAGAAAAAGCAGGAACGATCCAGTGGCGCGACGAAGCATGAGGTCTTCAACTCCCGTGAAGCAGGGCCGCAAAAAGGTGCCCCGCGCTATGGCGGATTTCCAGCCGCCGTTGCGGTTGAAATGCACGCGAATCGGCCGGCGACCCGCGCATGTATCGGCTGCAGCCGCCGGAGCAGGAATTCTGATCGAGCCGGCCAGGCGCATACCACGCCTGCCCTCGCAAAGAAGGTGTGTTTCGGCTCAATATTTCACGCAGCGTATAAGGATTCCATGAAGAAACACAAAAATGCTATGGATTTTTTATAAGTTCTGTGTGAGACGCGGGCGCGGCAGAGATGAAGCCGGACGCAGGGCCTGCTCGCAAGAAGGGAATGGCGGCGGGAGCCGGTTTTCCGGTTCTAGTGCCTGCTGAGAAAGGCGCGGTTTGCGATGGCTCGGCCGGCGGGCGGGTTACCGGTAGGCCTGTTCATCGGCCCAGTCCCCAATGAACGGGAGACGGCAGCGCTTGCCGGCAAACGCGCCGACCACACACCACAGCCATGAGCCGAAAGCGACCAGGAAAAAAAGACACACCAGACCCAGCTGCACGCGAAATCCAAGGAATCTCAGAAACGGCAGGACAAGCTTCAACGCCCAGCCGAATAAAAAAACAAATGCTTGGAATACGACGGACTGCCAAGCGTGGAATCGAACATAGGGTCTCTTGTTGTAACGCCTCACAGCCAGAAACAGGAACGCCGGGGCGGGAGTGACGTAGGCAAGTGCGCCAATGGAATTGTCAGAGAGACCGGACTTTCGGGGTTGGGACATGATCCCTCCTTCTTCGGGAGCTGGAAAGGGCGATTGGCATCGGATTGCCGGCGCTGGAGGCTTGCAGGCAGAAAGCGCAAATCAGCGTCGATTCCCTACTGCTCTTCCTGCAACGGGCCAACACGCCCCCTTTTGCACACTCCGGGCCGGACTCTCGCATGTTTTCCATTCCAAAGAGCCGGGCAGACCCGAGCGAGCCATCTCCTGGGCACCTATAGGATTATAGGGAACCCGCAAGGCGCAAGGGGGGATTCCGGAAATTATTCCGCTGCCGGTAAGCTCATACGAGTAACCTTCGGTGCGCAGCCGTGAGAACTGACATCGCAAACCTGCCCGGCTCCAGGCCCGGTGTCACGGTACGGATGAAGTCGTGCCGTGACATTTCTTGCGGTCCTCGGAGAGTTCTTTGGCAGCCTTAAAAGCCGCGCCCTCTCAAAGCCGGACCTTCGCCACTCGCAGCTATGACACGAACTTTTCGGACAACACCGCGCTTCTCACAGCGCGGTTTCGCCACGCTCGTCGTTGCGAATGCGGATCGCTTCTTCGACCTTGCTGATGAAGATCTTGCCGTCGCCGATGTGGCCGGTGCGGGCAGCGCCAAGAATGGCGTTCACCACCTTGTCCTGCAAGGCTTCGGTGGTTACGATCTCCAGTTTGATCTTGGGAATGAGATCGACGGTGTACTCGCGCCCGCGGTAAAACTCCGTGTGCCCCTTTTGGCGGCCGTGACCGCGGGCTTCCAGAATCGTGATGCCTTCGATCCCGGCCTCGAGCAGCGCCTCCTTCACCGTTTCCAGTTTTACGGGCTGGATGACAGCTTCAATCTTCACCATATGCGGAATCCTCGTTCTTCCAATTGCGCGGCCTCGCTTGCCACTGGCCCGCGGCCGGTTCTTTCAAATCAAGCGTTCAACTCGTAGCCTTCCTCGCCGTGCAGCGAGAGATCCATGCCGGCGGCTTCGTCGGCAGGCGACAGGCGCAGGCCCAACGTGCGATCGACAAGGAACAGTAACACGAGCGTGCCGGCAATGGCCAGCACCCAGCCGGTTCCCACGCCGACGGCCTGGTTCACAACTTGATGCCAGTTTCCGTCGATGGCGCCCGTGGCGCGCGGCATTCCGCTAGCGTCCTTGCCGAAGACCGCATTGATGGCGCCCGAGGCGAAGATGCCGGTCAGCAGCGCGCCAATCGTGCCGCCGATTCCGTGCACGCCGAAGGCATCGAGCGAGTCGTCGTAACCGAGAAGTTTCTTGGCCTTCAGGACCATGAAGCCGCACACCAGTCCGGCGATGGCGCCGATCGCGAGCGCCGACATCGGCTGTACGAATCCCGAGGCCTGGGTGATGGTGGCGAGACCCGCAACCGCGCCCGAGATGGCGCCGAGCGCCGAGGGCTTGCCGTTCTGCAACCATTCCGCCAGGGACCAGGTGAGCGCGGCGGCGGCGGCGGCAAATTGCGTATTGATAAACGCGCTGGTGGCCAGCGGGCCCGCCGACAAAGCGCTGCCGGCATTGAAGCCGAACCAGCCCACCCACAGCAAGCACGCGCCCACAAAGCTCAGCACCATGGAGTGCGGCGCCATGTTGGCCTCCGGGTAGCCGGCACGCTTGCCCAGGTAGAGCGCGCAAACCAAGGCCGAGACGCCGCTGGTAATATGCACCACCGTGCCGCCCGCAAAGTCGAAGACCGGAAAGCACACGCCGGGGGTGTTGAAGTTCAGCAGCCCGCCCACGCCCCAGATCATGTGCGCCATGGGGCAATAGACCAGGAGCGACCACAGCGAAAGAAACACCGCCATGGAGCTGAACTTCACGCGCTCGGCAAATGCGCCCGTGATCAGCGCCGGCGTGATGATGGCGAACATCAGCTGGTAGATCATGAAGGTCTGCTCGGGAATGGTGGGGGCATAGTCCGGGTTCGGCGAGAGCGACACGCCGCGCAAGAACAAGTGGTCGAATCCACCGATGAAGGCATTGCCGTGGCCGAAGGCCAGCGAGTATCCGGCGACGGCCCACAGAACCGTCACCAGTCCCATCATGGCAAAGCTCTGCATCATGGTGCCGAGAATGTTCTTCCTGCGCACCAGGCCGCCATAGAAGAGCGTCAATCCCGGCCCGGTCATCAGCAGAACCAGCGCCGCGGAAACCAACACCCACGCGTTATCGCCGGCCGACTGCGCGTTTTGGACGGCCTGCTGGAGTTGGGCGATCTGTGCCTGCGTCGCCGGCGCATTCGCGCCCCGGTCGTATGCAAAATTCGGGGCCACGGCCCACGCGGGCATGGCTAACAGCGCGAGCAAGAGCAAGAGTTTCATCCATTTGCGGCACATGAGGTTTCCCCTCCAAAAGCGTTCACGCGCACCAGGCGGTGATTTGGTTGCCGGATGTCTACCGCTTGATGGCGCGGGCCGGACACACGGTTCGGTCTCGTGGTGGCTGGAAGCGCGCATAGTCACCGGAGAGAAGCAACAAAGATCTGGCTTGTGCTTTGGAATCATTTTCATCAAGGCATGCAAAAAACGCAAGGATTTTCGCGGAACTTCACGTGTTCTTTAGCAAATTCATGCTATTGGGAGCGCCGGATTCCACGATTGCCGCGGTTTCGGGGCTCCGGCAAGCGGGGGCAATCGCATGAACTAAAAGGAGATCTCGAGAAAGTTGCTTTGCAAGGGCGCCGGGGACGCCGATTCAGAGGGCCGATCACTTCCCGAGAACGCCTATAATCGCATTGTATTGAGAGAGGTTTAAGTACCCGCTGCTCCTTGCCACGCTTCCTCACTGCTGACAGGCACGAATCCGTCATGCGCCTTTCGCCGATCGCACGAGCCGTCTTTGCCGCGGCGTTGCTTTCCTCTCTCGCGCCTCGCGTGCTGGCCGCTCCTCCGCGCTCTGACGCCTGCACGCGCGTCGAGTTCACCGGGATGGTAAACGCCGGCGAAGAATGGAAGACGCCTCTCGGCCAAGGTTGGGTCTTTCGCGTTTTGCCCATCGTCCCCGGACCGTCCGGTTACACGGGCTGGGACCTCGTGGTCGATCGCGACCCGCCGGCGGGCTACCCTGACGCGCTCCTGCTTGCCACTCCGCCTTACAACGCGCTCAATGAGCGCGAGATCGGAACCACCTTCGGCCTTCGCGCGCAGGATGCCATCGGCTGGAATCCGCGCAGCTTTCACTTCCTCACCAACCCCGCCGCATTCCTTCAGGGCCAGAAGCTGTTTCTCGCGCTCTCCCCATTGTTAGAGGCGCAATCGGGCGCGTCCGCGAAAGAAGACCCGTCCGTGGCCCAGCTCACTCGCCAGCTCGCCGACCTGCGGTCTGGCGCGGCCGCGGGAGAATTACGCATTCTCGACGCCGGCCTCGCCACCGGAACCGCTGACCCCGCTCCCTTCGCCCAGCACTGGGCACAGCAGGCAGCCTTCCAGTCCTACATTCTTGTGCCGCAGTCCGGCACCAATCCCACGCCTTTCGGAGAACTTGACTGGATCCGCTTCACCATCACTCTGTGGCTGCCGTCGAGCTGGAAGTTGCCGCCCGGCGCGAGCGCCGCCTCCGCGCCCTGCCAGCAATGATCGTGAACCGCGGACCGTGGCTGCACGGCGAAGAACTGACCACGGTCCACGAACCACGGTCCACGATATACTCGTTCCATGGCGTCCACCGTGGAGCGCGACCGCTATCTCTTCGGAGCGCTCGATAGCAGCGCAAAAAATCGCCTCAAGGTAAGAGAAGCCGACTACGGCTACGAGCTGCAGGAGGGCATCGTTCTCACCTCCCTCGACTTCGCCGTCAATTGGGTCCGCAAGAACTCCGTCTGGCCCATGACCTTCGGCTTGGCCTGCTGTGCCATCGAGATGATGTCCACGGGCGCCGCGCGCTTCGACATCGCCCGTTTCGGCGCCGAGGTCTTCCGGCCCTCCCCGCGCCAATCCGACCTGATGATCGTGGCCGGCCGCGTCTCGCAGAAGATGGCGCCGGTACTGCGCCGCCTCTACGACCAGATGCCCGAACCCAAATGGGTCATCTCCATGGGCGCCTGCGCTACCTCGGGCGGCGTCTTCAACAACTACGCGCTGGTGCAGGGCGTCAATCAGGTAGTGCCCGTCGACGTCTATGTTCCCGGCTGCCCCCCGCGCCCCGAGCAACTTATCTACGCGCTGAATCTTCTCCAAGAGAAGATTCAGCGCGAGCCGCGCAGCCTGCTCAAGACCCTCAACGCCGGATAAGAATCCGGGCCAAACGCAAACTTTTGCCGAACTTTTTCGTCCTTACACAGGGGCCGGACGTGGCCTCGTTCGCCATTCCTGCTGTTTCCGGTTCTCCTCATTAAGATTCTTTGTGGAGGTTCCAGCAATGCAAACCAGGCTGTTTTTCATCTCCGCCGCACTCATCTCACTTCTCTGCCCTGCCTGCACTGCGCAAACCGACGTTGCAGCCAGTCTCTATGGAGCATTTAACCAATCGACGTCAGGCAACGGAACAATCCAAAGTCCGGCCAACTCGGCCGGCGGCCTGATCGAAGTGCGGCACATTCACAACCCACTATTCGGTTATGAAGCCACCTACTCCTACAACCGCGCCAATCAGGGCCTTTCCCCATCGGGTGCTATCGCTATACCGGCATCCTGCCCAACTTCTGGATGCACCGTCACCTTTTCGACGGCTGCGATCTCGTCGAACGCCCACGAGATCACGGGCGATTGGGTGGTCTCGCTGAAAGCTGGGAGTTTTCGGCCCTTTGTGCTGGCCGGCGGCGGCCTGTTGTTGAACTTGCCAACGGGCGGCACAATCACCACGACTGCCATAACCTATGTTCCCAATACGGGGCTATCCTCGGAGACAATCACCACAACCGCAGCCGTGACCAGCACCTCCACCAAGGGCGTCTTTGTTTACGGGGCCGGGGTGGACTGGGCGCTGCTGCCGCACATCGGCCTGCGCCTGCAATATCGCGGCAATCTCTATCAGGCATCCTCGCTTGCCACTGCCTTCTCGTCCACCAATGCCTTCACGCGCACTGCCGAACCGATGATTGGAGCCTATTTCCGCTTCTGATGCGCGGCGGCGTGCTAACTCGCGAACCCGCGACGTCGCGAAGCGACACTAACTCGCTAACGCGCCACTTTCAGATCTTCGCCGCTTTGTCCCAATCCGAGAACACGATCTCGTCGAGCGGCTTGCGCGTCCGCGGCGCGACCTCTGTCTTGATCAGTTGCTCATCGCCGAGGGCCGCCGGCTCGCCCTGGTAGCCCAGCGCGATCACCGCGCCGATGGCGAACTCATCGGGAATCGCAAACGCCTTGCGCGCCGCATCCGGGTCGAAGCCCGCCATCTGGTGCGTCTTCAATCCCAGCGCTGCAGCCTGAAGCGTGAGATACGAACTCGCCGCGCCCAGATCGTACACCGCAAAGCGATTCTCCGCTCCGTTGTGGCTGAACTTGGTCAGCGCCGCGCCCAGAATCAGCACCGGCGCGGTTTGCGTCCACTTCTTGTTGAAGTCGCCGAGCGCAGAGAAGATCTTCTGCCACGCGCTGTCGCCGCGCCGCCCCACCAGGTATCGCCAAGGCTGCTCGTTAAACGACGAAGCCGCCCATCGCGCTGCCTCAAACACTTTCTTCAGCGTCTCCGGGCTCACCTCGCGCGCGGCAAACGAACGCGGGCTCCAGCGCTCGTGAATCGCCGGCAACACCCCTTCCACCGGGGGCGCTTTCTTCAGTTCATGCACTTCGCTAGCTGTCAAACTCATGGGGCTTTTGCTCCTCGGGAATCGAATCTCTTCGCCCTTTTGATTCGCCCGCCCAGCTCAAAGATTCGCTATTCAGTTAATTAGTTGTTGTAACAGGCAGTGTCTCGCATTGGCGCACACTCTCTCTAGCCCGGCCGTTCGGCCCGACCGCGCCCGCCACACGAGACCCATCCACTGTGAACTGTGAACTACGAACTGTGAACTGCCTTACGGATACATCCGGTTCAGCATGCGCGGAAACGGAATCGTCTCGCGCACGTGGTCGAGGGCGCAGATCCATGACACCATGCGCTCGATGCCCATTCCGAAGCCCGCGTGTGGCACCGAGCCATAGCGCCGCAGGTCGAGATACCACTCGAAGGCCTCACGCGGCAGCTTGTGCTCGTCAATGCGCGCGCTCAGCAGCTCGTAGCTCGAGACGCGTTGCGAGCCGCCGATCACCTCGCCGTAACCCTCCGGTGCCAGCACGTCCACGCACAGCGCGTAGCGCGGGTCCTTCGGGTCGGGCTCCATATAAAATGCCTTCACGTCGGCCGGGTAGCGGTGCACCATCACCGGCCGGTCGTACTGCGAGCTCAGCCAGGTCTCGTCCGGCGAGCCGAAGTCGTTGCCGTACTCGAACGCCTGCTCCAGTTGCCCGTTCTTGTGCGCCTGGTTCAGCAGCTCCACCGCCTCGTCGTAGCGCAAGCGCGGGAACGGCGCCTTCACTGCCTCGAGTTTGGAAACGTCGCGCCCAATCACCTGCAACTCCGCGGTGCGGTTCTTCACCACGCTCCCGACAATGTGCGAGATGTAATTCTCTGCCAGCTCCATTAACCCGTCCAAATCCAGAAAAGCGACCTCCGGCTCGACCATCCAGAACTCCGTCAGGTGCCGCCGCGTCTTCGACTTCTCCGCGCGGAACGTCGGCCCAAAGCTGTAGACCTTGCCCAGCGCCAGCGCCGTCGCCTCCACGTAGAGCTGGCCGCTCTGCGTCAGGTAGGCGGGATCGCCGAAGTAGTCCACGGGAAACAAGGTCGACGTGCCTTCGCAGGCCGCCGGCGTCAGAATCGGCGGATCGGTGCGGACGAAGCCATTCATGTCGAAGTACTCGGCCGCCGCGCGCATGATCTCCGCGCGTATACGCAGAATCGCCGCCTGCCGCGGGCTCCGCATCCACAGGTGACGCCGCTCCTGCAGAAAATCCACGCCGTGTTCCTTGAGCGTGATCGGGTACGGGTCCGACTCCGGCACGCGCTGCACCACCTCGACGTCTTCCACGTCCAGCTCGTAGCCGCCCGGCGCGCGCTTGTCGGCCCGCACCTTCCCGGTCACGATCACGCTCGACTCATGGGTCAGATGCTTCAGCGTCTCAAAGACCTCGGGCGTCACGCTCTTGATGTGCGCCACGCCCTGGATCGACCCCGTCCCGTCGCGAAAGATCGGGAACACCAGCTTTCCGCTCTCGCGCAGGTTGTAGAGCCATCCACGCAGGGTCACGGATTGCTCCTCGTGCCGGCCGATCTCGGCAATAGTGGCGACAGGCGCGGCGGGCTTCAAGGATTCGGCCGGAACAGCTGCGGATTCCGGAGCAGGTGTGGATTCTGGAGTAGGCGCGGATTCTTCAGGCATCGTTCTTCCTTCATTTCCCAAAAACTCGTCCAAGACTAGCGGCCGCGCGGAAGCATGAACACAAAAGTCGCCGAAAATCTTCGCGGCGCACTGCTTTGTATCAGGCCGCGAGTTGACTCGCGCCGCAACCGCTCGAAAATCGCATAGGGGCTTTAGCCCCTGAGGGATTCTTGCCGCTCTTCCGGACGTTCCAGAATAACGCGCGCGCCCGGCTCACGGCTCACGGCCCACGGCTCACGGTCCTCGCTCCCTTGCTCCCTCGCTCCCCGCCACTCCAATTTCGCCCCACAACAAACAATTTTGATCTGGACGACAAATGCCCCCAAAGTGCATCCTATGAACAGCGAAGCGTGGCGAGGGTGCGGCGATGAGCGACCAACTCGAACTAAACGGCGAGGAGATGCACAAAACCCAGGCGGACCCCAATGCCGCCGAGCGCATCATTACCGAGAAGCATCTCGGCGAGCGCATCCGCCGCCTGCGCCTCAAAAAATCCATGGGCCTGGTCGAGCTGGGCCGCCACACCGGCCTTTCCGCCAGCTTTCTTTCGCAGCTTGAAACCGGCCGCGTTGTCCCCACCCTACGCAACCTGGCGCGCATCGCCATGGTCTTCTCCAAAGACCTTTCGTATTTCTTCGAGTCCGAGCCCGCGCCCATCTTCCGCGTGCATCGTAAAAAGGACCGCGTGCGCATGCCGCAAACCGGCGTCGAGCCGCCGACTTATACGTTTGAAAGCCTGGGCTACATGGTCCCCGACCGGCAGATGGACCCCTACTTCGCGGAGTTCCTGCCCCTGCCCCCGCAGGTCGAGCCCAAGTCCCACATGCACGCCGGATTCGAATTCCTCTATGTGCTTGCCGGCGAGCTCGCGGTGCGCCACGGCGATCACGAGGCCACGCTCGGCTCCGGCGACGCCGTCTACTTCGACGCCGCCACGCCCCACTCCTACCGCTGCGCCGCCAACAAACCAACTGAGGCCATCATCGTAACTCTGAGTCAGCCGCCCACCGGCCAGCCGCAACTCACGCGCCCCCCGGCCAGCGCCGCCCCGCGCCCCGCCCAGCCAGCCGCCGTCCCCCGGCCGCAAATCGGAGACAGCCGATAACGGCGTTTGTCGTTACAAATCTCTGGAATGGGATAAACCGAAGCCTGTAAGTCATTTCATGCAAAGTGCCGCTGGAGCGTTGGCCTGAATGAACTGCAGGTGGGGATCGAGCGCAGGGGTAATGTCCAATGGAGCGTCCAGGCGGATGACGAGCGAGCCCCCGCAACATTTCTTGTCATCTTTTCCGGCAGCGTATACGGAATTCAGGTGAGTACCAATGTTTTTCGGGGAAACGGAAGCACAGTTTTCGGACAGCTGGGTGCATACAATTCGAGCCTTCGTGCAACTTCGAACCGCCTGCACTATCTCCTCGCGTGGGTTCCCGTATTTGCCTCGACCGATTGAAAATACAACGACTAGTGGTTGAACCGCTGCACAAAGCTGACGCACAAAGTCGGAAGACATAGTGCCTCCCGAAGTGCCGCCGTGGTGAGGGAATATCAGAGTCGGAGCCGTGATGTTTGGATTGGCCTCCAATGCGGAATCGAGCCCTACCTGGTCTATATCGCCACAAAAAAGGGCCACGGGTCCGACATTGCTCAACACGCGGATCACTGCGCTTACCGAATTTGACGTGATTCGTCTTCCCAGGCGGTCCTGCGAGCCAGGCCCCTTTGTAGCAATGTAATTAGTCGGCGCAATAATCTCGATCCTTATATCGTCGATGTCAAATTCGCGGGAATTCGATGGTGTCAATGCCGGTACAAAGTCGATCGCTCCAGACCTCTGCTGGACATCGAGTTCGTACGCTAGGTCGTCCCATCCTGATGATCCCTTCAGTCCATCCGAGTTCAACCGAACTTTCGCGATTTGGATCACGCACGATGCAAGTGCCCCAATGAGGCCCCCGATGTGGTCCGCATCGGCATGGGATACCAGCAATAGGTCGATCTTGCCTATGCCGTTCTCCGTCAGGAACTCAAGCAGCGCAGCGCGCGGACCAGCGTCGATGACCACGATACCGTTCCCCGTGTTCACTACGGCAGCGTTGCCGTGTCCGACGTCCAGAATTGTGACTGTTCTTGAGAGTGCCATTGCCATCATTCCGTTTCCCACGAATCGAAATACAGATCGATGTCCGACTCAGCTCCAGCATTTACCCGCGCATGAAGCCTCTTTCCGGGCGTTGCGATGTCCTGAACAGACCTCGGTAGGTCGGATAGGCGCAAGCTGATAGCTTTCTTGGAGTCCCAGGCTGGCACAACAACATTGATAGTTCCTTCATTCGAATCGGCGCCCACCTCTTCAATCCGGATCAACGTACGCCAGGGCTTCCGGATGGATTTGAATTCGCCCTTTAACTCCCGAACGACCTGTTCGATTCCCGAGAGCAGGGTATCCGGGTTCATTTCCTTAGGATTCAATAGAATAGGGATGCACTTCCGGCGGGGACGCAAGTCATTGATGTCTGTTCGGTCAAACCTTGTGCAGAGGATGGCTGGAAATGCCTGCTCATACCATTTTGCAACCAGCTCAGCCCCATTAAACCTCGCATACGTTTGCACCTTCAAGTGATGATCGCAGATTGCCGCGTCAGCCCTTGTGCGCACAAGCCCCAGGTATTCCTCAAGAGGGGGTAGCGGACCGGTCTCCGCTACTGGCGTGAGGCTGAGCTCACTGACAACTTCCTCGTAGGTATCACGGGTGGCTTTGTCATCGTCAACGATCGCGATTCTGTCCAGATTCGCGCCTCCGATTTGCATTTCACACCCCCAAGATCGGGAGATTAACAAATATCTCGGCTCCGCCCAACTCGCCGTGCGCGAGCGCCCCAACGGACCCGCCGAGGTCTTTCACAGCGTCGTGGACAATCGCGAGACCTAGGCCTGTTCCGTTTTCACGTGTGGTTTCACCTGGCAGCCAAATATCTGCTAATGGAATGTCGCTTATCCCCGGACCGTTATCCAAGCACGCCAATGTGAGCTCCAGGTGCGCTGTCGTGGTCCTGATCAAAATTCTGCGACTCGTTGTGCCTGCGGTCTCGAAAGCTCTCAAGCTGTTGTTTATAAAGTTGGTGATAATCGACTCTATCGCTGCAGGGCTAGCCCGTAGGTAGGGGCTCTCGGCACATAGATTGACGTCGCACTGAACCTGGCGACCTTCGAAGAAAGGTCGAAAAGTCTCTACAACGTCCTTGATGACGTCATGCACGTCGACACGTCCTACTCTTCGTTTGTCATGATCAACAAGGCGAAGGGTAGCGCTGCTGAGCACGCCCAAGCTCTCTATCGCTCGCTTAATCGATTCAACTGACTTCTTGAGTGCAGTCTCGTACTGGTCCTTGAGGTATTTCTGGGCACGGCGCTCAATCGTGTTTATCGCCACCGATATGACCTTCATTGGACTACCACTTGACTCATGGGCAAAGGTCGCGGCCGTGATTCCGGCAGTACTCAATGTTCTGTAAAGCTGTACCTCCTTTCGGAGAGTGTCAACCTCCCTCTCCTTACTGCGATCATATGCTTGGAAAGCCTTGGCGATTGCGTCCCTGCTCTGTCTTGGAGCCCTCTGGATCGCTTCCTGCATACTCTCCTTGGCTTTCGTCACCTGCTTAGGAGCAGCCGCACGTTCTTGGGCTCTCCTCTTTGTTGCGACCTCCATTCTCCTGCGGGCCATCCATTCCAAGGCGTCCGTCGCGAATTGTCGAATCTCTTGAAATGTTTCCGTTTCAATGAAACCTGATCTGTCTGTCTTCTGAACTAGAAGGTCGGAGTCGGAGGAGATCGACACCCTGCCAATTGAATTATTTGTGGACGGACGTTCCTCCGGGCTCCGCACGCGTCGGAGATTCATTTCGAGCCAGTCGTTGCCTGGATTCCCGTAAGGAGCAACCCTCAACCCGTTGTGATACAAGTGCACGCCCCCAAATGCGGACAGCCATTCTTTGACTTCAGTTAGAGAGGTCGGTCTAGTTTCGAATGTCTCCTTTTGGAGCAAGAAGGCCCACAAGTCAAACGAGGCCGGGGGGCACCCATACTCTGACCCACCGCGCCGGACGGCGATGTCTCCATGCTCGGCTTTGAATAACGTTGCTCCCTTCCAGTCCACGACCTCAGCGGTAGCTTTCCCAATGCTGTCAACGTGAGCAATGAGATGGAAATCGGCATCTTCGAAGTAGCCAGTCTTAACTAACGCCTCCAGATCGGAGTATTCCGGAGAAACGAGCCTTGCCTTGAAGCGGAGCGGGTCCGCACTCGGAAATGGATCCGCAAGAAGGAGCAACGATCGGGCGAGGCGCTTAGCATCACCGCGCGAGATCCGCGATTTCAGCTTAGAGATTCTGAGGCTCGTACCGTCTTGCACACCGTCAGGACGCGGGGTGGACGTCAGCGGAAGGTCTACCGCATCAACTGTGCTGGCGGAATCGAATACCGCCCAGTCTATTGAAATTGAATGTTGAATGCTGGGTTCAGAACGCGGCCGAGTCTCCACAGAGACGGCGCTTCCCATTCTCAATGCGGCCAGCCTTCCTAGCCCCTTGCTGCCCGCTCGGACGCGTCCTAGACGTGTCCGCTGGCCGGGCATCTTCGAAGAAGCGCCGATAACTAGCCAACCGTTGACAATGCTGCTTTCGTCCATCCCGTCTCCGTCGTCAGTGACGGTGATGGAGCCTCCAGGCTGGTCCACATGTTCCAAAGTAATGACGCATTCGTGTGCGTCTGCGTCGTGCGCATTCTTCACCAATTCCAGGACGCTTTGGTCCGGCGTTGGGTTCAGCTCTTCGCCGAGCCGTTTGATTATCTGCGTTGCAAACCGGATATGGGCGTTAGTCATGTGTCACGTCCTGCAGCGGTAGTTCTTTCACGGCACCGACGGTCAGATGCCGACAACGACTCTCAGAATTGAACCAGGCATTCGTCTCATCCTTCTGGAATTCACGCAAAAGTGCCTTGCAGCTCCTCAGAGTGCCATCTTTGGGAACGGCAACGAGGAGGTGGTTTTCGACCGCCACGGTATCTTGGCCGCTAATGATGGTTCCTACGCATCGAAAACGGTCCCCCGGCCTCGACGTACGACGAATAGCGACGAAGGGAGGCTCGAAAGTGTGGTTGGACCGTATTCTTTGCTCAATAGTCCTGACCGTTCCCCACTGAGGCACAGCGCGCGGATGCACGTAGTGAGCCCAAGAGCCGCGATTCGGGTGTCGATAGGGGACTACTGTTCCTACGTGAACATCGAACAGATCGCTCACTCGTGTGTGACCGGAGTTTGGTGACTTTGTCCATCGCTCGTTTGGCTCGCTGCATTCTTGCACCGTCATAATCGCTGAGAAGACGTCAACATCGGTCACTGCATCGAACAAACCAATTATTTGGATATCCACGATCGACGCACTCCGAGTCACGAAGCGCCTCCACGCACGGTATCGTGGGCCGGTTCTCAGAACATCGGGGAGTATCATCGCAATACTAGTCCCTGGTTCGCTTGCCGCGATGGCTCTCTCGACAAATAGCGCAGCGCTTGTGACCCGGCCCTGCGCCCACTCGCACGCCTTTGGGGCCGTGGTCAACGTGTAAGGAGGATTCAGCACAACGAGGGTGTCGCTGCGGGCGGCCCAGGGCTGTTCTGCGTCTTTCACCTGTATGTTGGTCAACAATTGGGCCAGATCAGGAGCGATAATATCGATTTTCGCACCTCTGTTTGCGGCGGATAGCGCTAGCCTGACCCGGGCGGCTCTGACAAGTTGTGGGACGGTGTCCATCCCAGATAAAAAGGAGTTCCAGTGCGTGAGCGTTTGGCGAAGGGAGCGGAACACGGGCAATTTAATCGAACAGGCGATTAGGAGGTCGCCTGCTCCACATGTCGGGTCGAGGAACCGCGGACCGACACGTGATGCGTCATCGGCCTGTTCGATGAGACGTTTTGACAAGACGCTGCCTGTGAGAAATATGCCTCCGGAGCGAAGGTGGTCGATTGAGAGAGAGCTTCTGAGTACCCGGCCGGGCTGGCCGTCCAATGCTAACGCCAGGCGGGCGTTAGATTTGGGTTTCGTTGCTCGGGTCAAGAGGCCCTCAAGTTCGCTCAGGTATCGCTCGAACTTTAGCATCATCCGACTCCCCACTAGACCGATCTGCCTTCGTAGCGCGTGTCGAACCCCAGAGACTTGAGCTTCGCGACCGCTTGGTGTGAGTTTGTTGGATCGTTTGGCGGGACCCCTGCGGCCTCGAGTACCAACGGGCGCACCGGCAGCTCCTTCCCAGCGACGATGGCGGTCCATTTGGGTAAGCGGCGGTTCCGCGTGAACCGCTTTGCGGCACGGATGAGGTCTTCTTTCGTGAGTGCTTCCACTTTTGGGCTAGCCATCTTGAACCTCCATATTATTACAATTCAAATTCAACTTCTCCAAATCGTCAACGGCATTCTACATAAACTTCTAGGTTAGTATCAAGACGTCGGCTTGAAGCGACCGTTGCCCCGGCGAAGGCCCTCGCGGAGAAGCTGCCGCAAGGCTCGGGCGTCCGGCGGCAAAAAACTCCCGGCGGTTTGCCGATAATTTCCCCCTCCGGCGCACAACCAAGAAAAACACGGGAGAAACCCATGGCAGATCTATCCAAAATCCTCGTCGCGGCCTATCCATCCAGCCCCAATCCCCGCGTCCCCTAGCCAACTCCGCCCCGCGCCCCGCCAAGCAGCCGCAGTCCCCGCGCTCGCAAATCGGAAACAGCCAATAAGGGCGCTCAGGGGGAGTCATCCTGATAGGAGCCCGCAAACCTACGCACACTGACCAGCTCGGACTGTCTTCGCCCGTTCATCCGGCGCAGGAACTCGCGGCTTCGACAGGAATGGGGAGCGGGGCGCCCTCCAGTGCGACCAGCTTCTGCGGAGCGCAACACGCCTTATTCAATCTCGCGAGGTCTGCTTGCATTGCCTTATCTTCACCGAGCACGGAGAGCGTTTCGCTCAGGATTTGCGCTGCGCCGGCGTGCTTTGGCACGACGATCCTGTAGTGCATCCATTTTCCTTCGCGGCGAGCCGCGACGATGCCCGCGCGGCGCAGGTAGGCAAGATGCCGTGAAATCTTGGGCTGGCTCTGCCCAAGGATCTCCACAAAATAACAGACGCACACTTCCTTGCCGTTCATCAGGTTCAACAGCCTGAGCCGGGTGCGATCGGCGAGCGCGGCAAACAGCAGCGCCAGGCCGTAGTTTTTTGGGGAAAGACTCATACTCTCATTATATACGTCTTGACAAATACGTCCAGAGCGTAATATATTTGCTTTAGCGTATGCGAGGAGACGCAATCATGGAAGCGACGAAAAGCGTTCAGGAACAGGTCAAGGAAAAGTACGGAAGCGCCGCGCGAGCTCTCGCGCAGTCCGGCAGCGTGCAGGCGTGTTGCGACCCCGGTCTCCGGTGTTGCGATCCGGTCACCATCAACCTTTACAGCGCCGATCAGACGGGGATCATTCCGGAGAAAGCGGTCAAGGCCTCACTCGGGTGCGGCAACCCGACCGCGCTCGCCGATCTTCGCCCCGGAGAGAAGGTTCTCGATCTCGGCTCCGGCGGCGGCATCGACGTGCTGCTCTCGGCAAAGCGCGTCGGCCCGGCCGGCAAAGCCTACGGCCTGGACATGACGGACGACATGCTGGCGCTGGCGCGCGAAAACCAGAAGCAGGCGGGCGTCACGAATGTCGAGTTCCTCAAAGGCGAAATCGAGAACATTCCCCTGCCTGACAACTCTGTCGATGTCATCATCTCCAACTGCGTCATCAATCTCTCCGCCGACAAGGATCGTGTTCTCGGCGAGGCCTTCCGCGTGTTGAAGCCCGGCGGGCGCTTCGCTGTCTCCGATGTGGTCGTGCGCGGCAGCGTGCCGGAAGTCGTGCGCAAGAGCATGTTGCTCTGGGTCGGCTGCATCGCCGGCGCTCTGGAAGAGAACGATTATCTCGCCAGGCTCGCCAACGCGGGATTCGAGGCCATCTCCATCGAGCCCACGCGCGAGTACGACGTCGAGGATGCCCGCCAGTTCCTCACCGAAGCCGGCCTGGACGTCGATGCCATCGCGCCTCTGGTGCACAAGAAGTTCTTCAGCGCCTTCATCCGCGCCACCAAGCCCGTAGCCGTCTGCTGCGAGGCCGGTTGCTGCACGTCCGCCGTGTCGGAAGCAAAGGAATAAGCATCATGGCCGATCGTTACAATGTTCTCTTCCTCTGCACGGGCAACTCGGCGCGCTCCATCATGGCCGAAGCCATCCTGAACCGCAAAGGCAAGGGCAGGTTCGCGGCCTATAGCGCGGGCAGCCATCCCACCGGGCAACCGCGCCCGGAAGCGCTTCAGCAGATCGAAGCAGCGGGACTCTCGACGGCCGGCCTGCGCAGCAAATCCTGGGACGAGTTCTCGAGCCCCACAGCGCCCAAGCTCGACTTCGTTTTTACTGTCTGCGACAACGCCGCGAAGGAGCAGTGTCCTTACTGGCCGGGGCAGCCGATGACGGCGCACTGGGGTGTTCCCGATCCGGCAGCAGTCAAGGGCACTCCGGATGAAATCGCTCGCGCCTTCCGCGATGCCTTCACGGTGCTTGATCGCAGGATCGGCCTCTTCCTCTCGCTGCCCCTGGCGACCCTCGAGGATATGGCCATTAAGCGGGAAATCGATCGCATCGGCCGGTCGTAGGAGCCAATGGTGAAAAAGAGCCGCTTGTCGTTTCTCGATCGCTACCTCACGGGATGGATCTTCGCCGCCATGGCGTTCGGCGTGGCTCTTGGCTGGCTCGCTCCCGGAGTCGTGCCGTTCCTCAACCGCTTCAGCATCGGCACCACTTCCGTGCCCATCGCCGCGGGGCTGATTCTCATGATGTATCCGCCCTTCACGCGGGTCCGCTACGAAGAACTCCACGAAGTCTTCCGCAACAAGCGTGTGCTGGGACTCTCGCTCGTTCAAAACTGGCTCATCGGACCCGTCCTCATGTTCCTACTCGCCATCGTGTTCCTGCGTGGCTACCCGGAATACATGGCCGGCCTCATCTTGATCGGGCTCGCACGCTGCATCGCCATGGTCATCGTGTGGAACGAGCTTGCGAAGGGCGACACGCAGTACGCAGCCGGCCTCGTGGCCTTCAATTCGCTCTTCCAGTTCTTCTTCTACTCGGTTTACGCATGGGTATTCATCACCGTGTTGCCCGGCTGGTTCGGCCTGCGCGGAACCGTGGTAAAGATCTCCATCGGCGAGATCGCAAAGAGCGTTTTCATCTATCTCGGCATCCCGTTCCTCGCCGGCTTCCTCACCCGCACCGTGCTCGTCCGGGCAAAAGGCCTCGCATGGTACGACCGCAACTTCGTGCCCCGCGTCGCCCCGCTGACGCTGGTGGCTCTCTTGTTCACCATCGTGGTCATGTTTTCTCTCAAAGGCAGTTACATCGTGCGTCTGCCTCTGGACGTTCTCAGGATCGCCGTCCCGCTCCTGATCTACTTCGTGGTGATGTTCCTGGTCTCGTTTTACATGGGCCGCAAGCTCGGCGCCGATTACTCGAAGACGACCACGCTCTCGTTCACAGCCGCCTCCAACAACTTCGAGCTGGCCATCGCCGTAGCCGTCTCGGTCTTCGGCATCAACTCCGGCGCTGCCTTCGCCGCCGTAATTGGCCCTCTGGTTGAAGTGCCCGTGATGATCGCGCTGGTGAATCTGGCTCTATACTTCCAGCGCCGCTACTTCGCAAATCCGCAATCCGCGGAGACGGATGGGGTCTGCGTCACCGGCTCTCCATCGCTTTAAGCCGCCCTCGCCAGACCTTAGAGGCCAGCGGGCCGGCTGTTGCCTATCGAAATCGATGGACCTTATCCAGCTTTGCTCGAGCCAAGCCTGATTCTGGCCGCGACGCCCCGCGCCCAAGCAGCTGCGGTCCCGCGCCCGCAAATCGGAGACAGCCGACGGCCCGCTTGTCGGGATCGATCTAGTTGTCGATTCGCAGAGCACACTTAGCGAGCGCGGCGAGATGTTGGCGTCAGCCGTGACCCGGCGGCGATCTCCACGGTTGCGCAAGGGACATTATGTTGGGTGATGGTGCCGCGGCGTGCGAGCTTTGGGTCGATAAGGGCCAAGTCTACTCTGTCGATTACGGAGCTGCGACAGGTGACACTTTGATATCCGCGGTTCTTTATGTACCGCAAAGATAGGCCGGTCAGACCGAAGCGTACGCTGATAGATATCGGAATTCACCTAAGCTCCGTAGGGCTCAAAGCCGATCAAGACGCTAGTAACCCGATGTTGAGTTACGGAACCAATTTCCGCACATTTTGGATCGAAAAGGGCTAGATTTATTCCGTCGCTCACGGAACTCCGATAGACGACCCCCCGGTATTCGCATTTCTTGATGAATTCACAGAGGTACTGGCTGGGCGTGTAGTCGATAGCAGCCGATCGGGGCAGGACAGGCCGCGTTAGCTCCTCGCCCAGTCGCTCGAGGAACGGTAGGTCGCCCCTCAACTTACAAATTTGTTCTCCCTCATCAAGTTGGAATGGCGAAACCGTCCTCCTCGGCCTTCTCAAGTCGACCAGCTCTAGATCGGCGGCAATTTTGAAACCAGCAACACACGCAATCTCTCCCACTTGCGGACGAATTTCGCAAACGGCGGTAGGTAGCGTGGACCCAAGGTAGAGGTAAGGAATACCCGCGGGGTTCGCCCGACCGCTAACGGCGAGCTTGCTCGGCGGAGCGCCCATCTGGTCCACGGCGTATGGCTTCTCACCGCTCTGAATCCGGGCGCGGTACCAAAGACCCGGCACCTCATCCGACTTAATCGCGAGGAAGACAAGAAGCCTTCCAAGCCATTCTGGATCGACGTTCACATCAGGGAAAAACCGATTGTGACACATCAGCTCATCGCGAAGCTTCTCCCAATCGTCTACCGGGCTACCGCTGGCCTCGTATGCAGGCGAGAAGGTTCGCGTCACAATTTCCGGATCGTTGAGGATTGTCGCGAGGAGATCACCCGAGCGCGCATTATCCATTCGGGGATGTTGAAACATCTCCCAATCTTCCCGAAGGCATTCAGCTAGCACCTTTCCCTGATCGTCGCGTTTATAAGCGCTAACGAGGGGCTCAAAGAATTCAGAAATCTGACCGGGAGCCACGACGGAGGTATTCTCCGTTCCGCAATAAGAACAATCCCCCGTCGTTTCCGAACGCAGGGGAATGATCTCCCTAGTCAGCGTCCGATCCCCAAAGCACTCCGCGCAACAATACATTTCAGGCTATCCTGCATTCTCGAAGTATCTCGCCAGCGTCTCGATGTGGTGGCTCATCGAAAGCTTTTTTATATAACCAAGCCCGGGGAAGTGCTTGCGCTTATAAAGGTCGCGAAATTCCTTGACCGCCGCCGTCTCCAGCACCTTTGATCCAGGGGCATCCAAGACCGCCATCATTTTCGCGAGCGCCTCAGCGAATTTTCCGGCGGGGTCTTTTTGCGTAATGTGCGTCTTGGATTTGAAGTGATAAATCTGCATCGAATCATCTTGATCTGGATCGATAAAGGTCAGGTGGATCGCAAGTACATACGGAATACCACCCGTATCGCTATATTCAGAACCCACAATCAGGAAGTCCCCGAACCCATCCATGCCCTCTTCCGGGAACGTCACATGAAGGTCGGAAAACGGCTCCAAGTCTGGATAATCTTTATTCAGCGGTCGGCGCTTAAATCCATCCCTTACCAAAACTCTAAACGCACCCTTGAAATGTTTCTGATAAAGCTTCCCGCCGCTCGATTCGTTTAGGAATACGTGGGTCTGCGCCTTGGTCAGCGCGCCCAAACTGCTCGCAAGCGGCTTTGCCTCGATAAAGCCAGCGTGGATTAAGACAGGATTCTGCGCAGCGTGGATCCGACTAAGAGCCGTAACTTCGGCCAACGGCACGTGCGAATTGAGGAGAATCCCGGCGGATATGCTCTCGGACAGTGAGAGCTTAGCTTTCAATAGGCCCGCGAGTTCTTCGCTCCGGCCCCTTCCGGACAGCTCCCCATCTTGGGGGTTGATAATAACGATTGCACGTCCACCCGCCTCGATAATCGCATCGAGCGCCTTCTGCAGGCCGTTGAGGTCCTCCTTAACCGGCTCGATAATTGGACGAAACCCAGCTTTCATGAGGAGGGGCGCAGACTCCCTGATCGTTATCAGCTCGTATTGCTTTCCACGAAAGTACGGATAGTACATGCGCTCACCCCCAAGCCATTGCCGTTTCCAAATGCGTGTTTACCGCCGCAACGAGCCGGTCGTGATCCGCCCTACGCAACGGGATCGACAGCGCCGCCGTTTGGAGAGACCGGGGAAGCTGGTCGATCAATGCTGAAAGCGGTAAGAGATTTCGCGTGCGCTTCAAGATGCTAACCATTCCTTCCTGCGCCTTGATTGGGTCGAGTTTCACAAATGCGTCGCGTAGTACCGCATACAGCTCGGTATTCGGGACACGCGGCACTGAGACGCCGAGGGATGTGAGGATCAGGCGCGCTTCTTCTGTCCGAATCGAATCGAAGATCGCCCCAGGGGAGGTTCGCTCGGGTTGGTCAACGGCGTCCCGCAATGTTGAAATCTGGTCACGGCCGTTGAGGCAGAGTATTCCTACATAATCCGGGACGGTGTCAACGACGCCACGGATGTGGCTCTCGGCTGCGATGACATAGACCTTGGCGAACACTGTCGCATACGCGGCGATCTGGCGCTCCAATCTGGCGAGGGAGTCGCGCTCTGATTTCACTTCATAGACAGTCGCGGTTCCATTCAAGATTGCGACGTCGGCTTTGCAATCGCCTACCCGAAACTCATTGATCATCGATGCAGTTTGGAGCGAATGCCTCCCGAGAAGTATTTTGTGGGTGAGGGCTGACTTGTAGATGTATTCGTGCCTGTAGCCCTCGCGCTTCAATAAAGAAAACGCAGTCTCGAAGACCGTGCAAACTCGATCAGATAGCGACATCAACCTGAGAATTTGCGACTGAGCTACGAGCCTCGCAAACAAAGGGGATCTGCCGCTTCGGGCCAACTCGCGCACGACGCCCGACGAAAAAAGCCTTGAAATCGCGGCTTGTTCATCCGTCGCAAAATTGACCAATTTCCCTTTACGGACTATGTCCCTCATTGCCGCCGCCCTCGCATTGATTCTAGCCCCGTCGCCGTCAAGGTCTGGCCAAAATGTCTCGGGCAGTGCCTTTAGTTTCAACCAGATCTTACATACCTGCCGGATCACTACCGGCAAATCGGCATTGTAGCGGCCTTTGCCTGTGCCAAGGCCTTCGCGAAGAAGCCCCTGCAAGGCTCGGGCCTCCGGCCGCAAAAAAATCTTCCGGCGATTTGCCGATAATTTCCCCCCTCCGGCGCACAATCAAGAAAAACACGGGAGAAACCCATGGCAGATCTACCCAAAATCCTCGACGCGGCCGATCCATCCAGCCCCGCCCTCGCCAACTCCTCCGTTGCCCGTTGCACCATGGCCTGGGAAAAGGCCTACCGCGCAACCTTCAAGGAGACCGGCTTCGAACTCGATTCCCAAAAGGCCGCCGCGGACGCCTTTCGCGCCGCTCTGCCCCCGCTCACCAGCCGCGACAAC
>Ga0187852_1001473_pt1 | contig 21935 bp, 19 predicted proteins | sample June2016WEW_6_40_FD_134511 | JGI IMG/M metagenome (GOLD analysis project Ga0187852, IMG submission 134511) | Peatland microbial communities from SPRUCE experiment site at the Marcell Experimental Forest, Minnesota, USA - June2016WEW_6_40 | ecosystem: Environmental > Terrestrial > Soil > Wetlands...
ATTCCTCTTCGAGGTAAAACCACCGACTGGAGAGCCGGATGCGGGAGATCCGCCAGTCCGGTTCGGAGGGAGGGGGATTCGAATTCAATCGTTTCTCCCTACCCCTATCTCTCTGCCGCCCGCGCCGCGGGCTGACTTCTTCATACTCAAGTGGTTAAAGGATCCCCTGCGACTGGAAAATCCCCAAGTCCTTGTCTCCCCGCCCCGAGAGATTGACCACAACAATTTCATCCCGGCGCATCTTTGCGGCGCGTTTGATGACCTCCGCCACGGCATGAGCCGATTCGAGCGCAGGAATAATACCTTCCTTGTGGGCAAGGAGTCGCGCCGCTTCGAGCGCCTCGTCATCACTCACGCGCGTATACTCGACGCGGCCCTGCCGGTAAAGAGCGGCGTGTTCGGGGCCGATGGCGGCATAGTCCAGACCCGCAGAAACAGAGTGCGTGCCCGCAATCAACCCGTCGGCATCTTGAAGCACGTAGGTGTAAGTACCTTGCAGCACGCCGGGGCTTCCGCCGGAAAACCGCGCCGCATGTTCGCCCAGCTTCGGCCCGCGCCCTCCCGCTTCGACGCCGATCATCTTCACCTGGACGTCCGGAATGAAATCGTAGAATAAACCGATGGAGTTGCTTCCTCCGCCCACGCAAGCGACGAGCGCGTCCGGCAGCCTGCCGGTTTCCGTCAGAATCTGGCGGCGCGCCTCCTGCCCGATGACGCGGTGAAACTCGCGCACCATAAGCGGGTAAGGATGGGGGCCCAGCACCGAGCCCAGCAAGTAATGTGTGTTTTGAACGTTGGTCACCCAATCGCGCATGGCTTCGCTGATGGCATCTTTGAGCGTCCTGCTGCCGGAAGAAACCGCGACCACACGTGCGCCCAGCAGGCGCATGCGAAAGACATTGGGAGTTTGGCGGGCCATGTCCTCTTCGCCCATATACACGACGCACTCGAGCCCGAGAAGCGCCGCCACAGTAGCCGTCGCCACGCCGTGCTGGCCTGCCCCCGTCTCCGCCACCAGGCGCGTCTTGCCCATGCGCTGCGCCAGCAGTCCCTGTCCCAGGCAGTTGTTGATTTTGTGCGCGCCCGTGTGCAGCAGATCTTCACGCTTCAAGTAAATCTGCGCACCACCCAGGTGCTCCGTCAATCGCCGCGCCAGGAAAAGCGGCGTCGGGCGGCCGGCAAAATCCTTCAGCAGACGCGCCAGTTCCGCCTTGAAGCCGGAATCAGCGCGCGCCGCCTCGAAAGCCTCTTCCAACTCTTCGACCGGGTGCATCAAGGTCTCAGGCACATAGCGCCCGCCGAATTCCCCGAATCGCCCTCGCACGTCCGGCCATGTTTCGGATTGTCGTTGCTCCTGCATCGTTTCCAACCCTGCTTTGAAGATATCGGGGAGCGCGGGCATTCCTTCGCTGCGTTCAGGACAGGCTCTGCCCGCCCTTCGCGCCGCAATTGCGCGCACGCTGCGGGCAGGATGCCCGCGCTCCCGGGTACTTCATGGTTTCTGGGTGCCCGTTCGCGTCTGCGCTACTCCCTGTCTGCTTCCGCCACTGCTGCGAAGAAAGCCCTAAGCTTGGCGGGGTCCTTGATCCCTGGGGCTGACTCGACGCCGCTGGCCACGTCGACGGCAAAAGGCCGAACCACCCGGACTGCTTGGCCCACGTTTTCCGGTGTCAGCCCGCCGGCCAGGATGATCGGTCCGTAACGTTTGGCTTCTCGCGCGGCATTCCAGTCGAAAGTTCTTCCGGTGCCCCCGGGCCGATCGGGATCAAAAGCATCGAGCAAGTAAGCGTTCGGCTTGAGATTGCCCAGTTCTTCCACCTTGAAGCCTTCTCGTACCGGAACCGCGACCACCAGCGTAAAGGCCGAAAGTAACTCGAGCAAATCCGGAAAGCCAGGGCCGTGCAGTTGGACGGTCGTTGCGCTAGCCTCGCGCGCAATTGAAATTACGCGGCCCGCATCCGTCTCATTCGCAAAGACTCCCACCGGGACCACGAAAGGCGGCAAGTGGCCCACAATGGCTCTCGCTGCTGCCGGCTCGATGTACCTGGGAGAAGGCGGATAGAAATTGAATCCCAGCGCCGCTGCTCCCAGATCGACAGCCTGCTGCGCATCCTCGAGTCGGGTTACCCCACAGATTTTAACACGTGTCGGCACGCTTCACGTCCGCGACATGCTGTGAAATACTCTCACCACAGAGGCACTGAGGCGCAGAGAAAGACCATTCTGCTTTGGAACGCGCTGTCATTCCGAGCGAAGCGAGGAATCTCGCCCCGGCCTTTTTTTGGGACGGTCTGCCCGGCGCAGGGCCAGATACCTCGCTGCGCTCGGAATGACACTTCATGGTTTCTGGGCGCCCGTCAGCCAACGGGCACGGGGGACTGCTCTGAAAATAACTCCCCTCCTCGGCGGGAGGAGTGGCCGGGGGGGGTGGTCGGCCCGCCGCACCGCAACCACCCCCTGACCCCTCCTTACCGAGGAGGGGAGTCGTTTTCATGGTTTCCGTGCGCTCGCATGCCGTCCATTATTTCTCGTAGGGCCGCGCCTGGGTCGGCCGCCGTCATGAATCTCTCTCCGATCAGCACCGCGTGGTAACCGGCTTCGGCGATTCGGAAGAGGTCTTCGCGGGTTTTTATTCCGCTTTCGCTCACGGCAATACAGGCTGCGGGGATTCCAGCCCGCAAGCGGAAGGAAATCGCGAGGTCCACCTCGAGGGTTTTGAGGTCGCGATTGTTAACGCCGATGATGGTTGCCCCTGCCTGGACCGCGCGCTCGAGTTCGGTCTCGTCGTGGACCTCGACCAGCGGGGCGACGCGCAGGTCCCGGCAGAGCTTAAGAAAACTGCGCAACTCTTCATCGGAGAGCGCCGCCACAATCAACAACAGCGCATCCGCCCCGGCCGCCACAGATTCGTAGATCTGATAGTCCGCAATGATGAAGTCCTTCCGCAAAACCGGCAAGCACGCAGCGACGCGAGCCGCTTTGAGGTCAGCCAGCGAACCGAGGAAGTAGCGCTCTTCGGTCAAGACGGACAGCGCGGAAGCGCCTGCGGCTTCGTAGCTTCGGGCGATGTCATCAGGCCGGAAGTCTTCCCGGAGTACGCCACGCGAGGGCGAAGCGCGCTTCAGTTCCGCAATAACCTGCAGCGGCCCCCGGGAAAGGGCGGCGGCAAAATCGCGCCGTTCCGCTCTGGCCGCGGCGGCACGTTCGAAAGTCTCAAGCGCCACAGAGGCTTGTGCCTCTTCGACCCGGCGGCGTCGCGCCGCGACGATTTCCCCCAAACGGGTTCCGGAAAGATCCACCACGTTTCAGCTCTCAGCCGTCAGCTCTCTGCTTTCAGCGCCTGCGGATGGTAATCTTCGCCTATCATTTCGAGCGAAGATTCCACGATCCTTCGGCTCACCACTTGGCACGAAAATGACTCCCCTCCTTGGTAAGGAGGGGTCAGGGGTGGTTGTCGTTCGCTGACCGTCCCACCCACCACCCCTGCCCCTCCTCCCGCCGAGGAGGGGAGTCATTTTCAGGGCAGCGAGGCATCTTGCTCCTGTCTTTGAACGAACCGTTCAGGGCAAGATTCCTCGCTCCGCTCTCTCGAAAGTCTGTCATTCTGAGCGAAGCGAAGAATCTGCATCAGTTTGCCCGGGACCGGAACTGCGGAGATCCTTCGCTGCGCTCAGGATGACAGGGAACCGGCTCGGGAGCACGGTCGACCGGCACAAATGAAACTTGCACCTTTGCGCTTTCCGCCTTCTGACTTCTGACTCCTGCCCTTTAGAACTGCTGAACTTTGATCACGGTGTCCCCGTCGAAGGTTACGAAGAGGGTGTGCGGAGGGGAACCATAAATCCAATCCTCCTGTTCGACGCCCTCGCGTTCTTCGCGCACGCGGCGGTCGGGCGGGCCTTTTGACGAGAGCACGGCATCGCGGTTCATACCCACAAGCACCTGGTGATTCTTGATGGCGTCTTTGAACTTAGCAGGCACCTCCGGCGCATAGAGTTCGGTGGGCGTGCGCCGGGCGAAGTCCAGCACGTTTCCTAATTCCTGTTTTACCTGGTCGACGGTCAAATTGGGAACCTTGTCGGGAAAGACCAGCGTCACCCAGGAGCCGTAGGTCAGCACGGGCGGGGCTTGGGAGACGGGGACGGTGTCCATTCCCACTCCCACCTCGAGGTGTTGATACCACTTGCTCTTCTTCTTCCCGCCTCCATTAAGTTCAAACACAATTTCCTTGGACTTGAAGGTGATCTTGCTGATCTCGACCGGCATCCCGGCCTTGATGGCCAAGCCATTCGAGCTCATCTGGGCGTCCGCGTCGGCCTTGTCGAGTTTGCCCGCTGAATCTACGCGCACGCCTTTGCCACCCCGTGGCAAGGCCACTTTATTTACCGCAATTTCGCGCAGTAAACCGCGGATGAGCACAATGTGGGTGTCGTCTTTGGATGGATTCTTCGCCCAGGCGGACGACGCGAGCGCGAGCGTTAGACACACCCCCGCCCAGGGCTGGAGACGGCGCCGAAGCACCGCCGCGCCATCAACCGTTTTCCAGAGGTAGAGGCTGCGCATCTAACTCGGTCCTTCCTCCCCGGGGCCGCCTTCCGCCGAGATATGAAGCGTCGGCGTCTCGGCAGTATAGGGAGAGGGGCCGTAAACCAACTCTCTCATTTTCCCACTCATTCTGATGCGTGGGGACAAAAAAAGGAAGAGCGTTGCACCCACGACCACAACCGTACAAAGCAGCCCTCCCTCCGGACCGTAGGTCGAGCCGGTCAACCAAGCCCCCCCATGCACGCGTGGGTTGAGAACTGTGGCGGGAAGACGGAAGCCGCTTACGGGAAGTCCAAAAACGAAACCCTGCACATAATTCCAGGCGAAATGGATGCCCACCGGCATCCACAGAGCGCGTGTGCGAAGATAGGCAATGGAGAGCGGAACGCCCACAAGCATCGTGTTAATAGTCGAAAAAAGCGTGTGATCGGGGTTACCGAGGTGCATAAGGCCGAAGCAAGCTGAAGCCAAAACCACCGCGCCCCCGGGTCCCAGGGACTCCACCAGCTTCTGAAAGGGATAACCTCGAAAAACCAGCTCCTCGTTTGTAGCGCTGATGAAGAGAATCAGGAACAACCCGCCCCCATAAGCGAGTTCCGACGTTGCGGCCAGCGGGCTTGGTGTGAAGCGGGTCAGAGCCAGTAGGGCTTCGGCCACTCCGACCAACACCATCATGACTCCCCCGATTATCAGTCCGACACACAGCTCTTTCACCCATGCAGGATGAAACGCCAGGCCTACCATCCCGAGAGGCTTTCGCTCGAATACCCGGGTCATAAGCTTGAAGGCCCCCAGCAGCGCGGCGAGCTCGAATAGAAAGTAGAGCGCGTACTTCGCCGCCATCCACGGCACAGCGTCCTGCAGCGCTCCAGCCGCCAGGTTAGCAGCCCCATGCGCAAGGAAAACCAGGACCACCGAAAGGAAGCAGCGCCAAATCGGTCGAAGGGTTCCATCAACGAGGAAAACGTTTTCGAGAATCATTACCGTCGCTCGTGCCTCTCCGCTGACGGGCACCCGGAAACGATGAAAATGCGCGAGGCGCGAGCGTTTTCAAGAGACGGTCTTCTCCGGCATTTCCGGAATTCGCTCGGGCTGGTCCGCCCACACTTCAAGGCCGGTGCGGGAATAGGCGAAGTTGATGATCTGCCCGCCCATTTGAGCCAGCGCTGCTTCAACGGCGGGCTTGGTCCCCGGTTCGACCATGAAAACCACGCAGCCTCCGCCGCCCGCCCCGCAGACCTTGGCAGCTACGGTGCCGTGCTTCTGGGTTTGCTCGATCATCTTGTCGATGGTGGGAGTAGAAATGCCTTTGAAGTTTTGTTTGCGGTTTTCCCACTCCAGAGCCAGCAATTCCGCCACATCCTTCCAGTCGCCCGTGAGGAGGGCCTCGCGCATCTGGTTGGCGATGGTAGTAATCTTGTCGAAATTGCGGCGCACCTGCTCCTCGCCGTCGATGTGCGACTTCATCACTTCCCAGTTGTTGATGGCGGAATCTCGCGGCTGGCCCGTGTAGCACAGGGCAAAGCGCTTTTCGAGCTCGGAAACAAATATCGGCAGCTTCTCGCGCCTCACTCCGCCGGGCTCCAGGTGGACGACATTTGCCCCGCCGTAAAGTGCCGGGAAATAGTCCTGCCAGCCGGTGGGAACGCGGATCGCAATGGCCTCGACGTTCTTGGCGATTTCGAGGATTTGGGTGCGCGTCACGTGCTTGCCGGTGACGCGCGCCAATCCTCCGCAAAGCGCAATATTGAGGGCCGATGAACCACCCAATCCGGCGCCGGCGGGGACCTGCGAGCTGGTCTCGATGTTCAGCCCCCGGTTGGGCGCGAAGTAGATCACCAACTCCCGCACCAAAGTCAGCCGGGACTTCCCGCGCATCAAGTCATCCAAGTCTTCAAAAGTCTCGTTAATCTCCTGGTCCTTGGACGCCAAAACGATATGCCGGTCCGGTCGCGTCTCGATTACACAGGAGGCGTAACAGCGAATGGCGATGTTGACGGTCTGTGCCCCCGGATGAAAAAGGTAGAGCGGCCAGATGTCGACTGTGCCGCCCGCCAGATCTACTCTTGCCGGCGCTCGCGCTTCAACTCGCATGGGAACCTCGTGAAAGAACAGTTGTGTGTCATGAGTTGTCGGTCGTCAGTCGGGCTGCCACTTGCTACTCTCCGTGCACGCCCGCTGGCCACTGCCTACTGCCGACTGCCTACTGTTGCGCCACTTGCATGGACTGATCAATCCAGAGCGTGGGCCAGCCTTGCTTGTCGGGCGCAGAAGGGACCGCGGTAATCTTGAAATGCACACCGTCGTTGACCTCAGCAGTGTAGTTATAGCCGCGGCGACCGGTACCGGAAAAGGCGATCTCTCCGTCTTGCTCGAGCTGCTCGAGGCTGGCGTAAGAACCGTGAACGGCCAAGTAGAGCTGCTGCGCCTTTCCGATCACCACCAGATCGGTTTTGACGCCCACCACGTCGATCATCTGTTTAGGCGGGGCGCCGCCCTCCGGACCGTGCGTGAATTGTGGCTTGACGACAAACCAGATAATGGCCGCCACAATGAGCAAACTCACAAGAACACCACTCGCCGCTCTCTTCATGCTGCGCCCCGTTGATCACACTCTCGCCTAGCTGCAAGAGCATACTGCAAAAGGCAGCAAGTTGGTAGCGTGTGGATGAAGTTGCGACTGGGGTGGTGTCCTAGTTTGGGCGCAGCGCCGACCTCAGAGCCTGCGCTGAGCGGAGCGAAGGGTCGGCAAATGCTGGTCTGAAGGCCAGCGCTACGATCAAACTGGGACAGTACCGCGAATGGTGATCAGTACGTTCGAAGCTCTTTGCGGTCGTACTGAGGGCGGCAGGCATACGGTATGGGGTCTTCGATTCCAGCTTCTGCGAAAGCGCGCAGCCGCAACGCGCAGCTATCGCACACTCCGCAAGCCGCGTCCTCCGCCTGGTAGCATGACCAGGTGCTCGGGAAGGGCGCGCCCAGTTCGATTCCCCGCCGGACGATTTCGCTCTTGCGCATTCTGATGACCGGCGTAACGATTTCCAGTTGTGTCTCTGGTTTGGTGCCGGCGGCAATTACGCGATTGAACGCCTCGTAGTAAGCCGGTCGGCAATCGGGATACCCTGAGCTGTCTTCCTCAACGGCGCCGATAAAGATCTTGCGGGCGCCGATGACTTCGCCCCAGGAAACGGCAATCGAGAGAAAGTGGGCGTTGCGAAAAGGCACGTAGCTGGAAGGAATCTCCTTGCGATCCAGGTTGGCTGGCTCGACGGCCAAGGCAGGGTCCGTCAGGCAGGAGCCGCCGATCTGCCGGAGGTGATCCAGACGGCAGACTAGCCGATGTTCCGCCTGGTAGAAATCCGCGAGCGCGTTGAAGGACCGAAGTTCGCGCGCTTCGGTCCGCTGGCCATAGGCCACGTGGAGCATGGCCAAGCGGTAGTCAAGGTTCGCAATGGCTGTGGTAACGCAACTGTCCATGCCGCCGCTGGCTAGAACGACGGCGAGTGGTCTGCCGAGAGTGCGTTGTTCGTTGTCCGTGGTCGGTTGTCCGTGTTCTGCCTTCATTTGCGTGTCGTCGTTCACACTGCTAACGGTGTGTGTAGTACTTTCTGCCGGGCGCCTGCTGTTTTCTGCCTAGTGCCTTCTGCCTACTGCTTTGAAGATCACTCCCCTCCTCGGTTGAGGAGGGGGTAGGGGCTGGTGGGCCCAGCCGTTAACCACCCCTGACCCCTCCTTAAAAAGGAGGGGAACCATCTTCATGGCTTCTGGTTGTCTGCCGTCTATCTTCCCTATACTCCCCGCGTCTCGGGTCCCCAGATGAACTTGTGAATTTGCAGCCCCAGGCGCACCTGCAGATCGTCCCGCAGAATCCATTCAGCCAGGCCGCGGGGCGACAACTGGTCGAAGACCGGCGAGAAAATTACTTCGTCGACATGTCGATGCAAGTCGTGCCGGGCGAGGAAGTCTCTGGCATAGCCATAGTCATTCTCGTTCATAATCACGAACTTGATCTGGTCTTTCCGTTCCAGCAAGCCCAGATTGTCAAAACAGAATTTGCCTTCCTCACCGCTCCCTGGGCATTTCACGTCAAGCACTTTGACGACCTGGCGAGGCAATTGGGCGACGCTGCGCTCACCGCTGGTTTCGATCAACACCCGGAAGCCTTGGGCAAGTAGTTGGTCAGTCAGGGAATAGATTTCCTGCTGCAACAGGGGCTCGCCGCCCGTCAATTCCACTAAGTTGCCACCCAGTTGCTGGAGTCTAGTAAGCACCTCGGCAACCGTCATTTTCTGCCCCCCAGAGAAGGCATAGGCGGTGTCGCACCAGTGGCAGCGCAGGTTGCAGCCCGTAAGCCGCACGAAAAGGCAAGGCAGGCCGGCATAGGTTGACTCGCCCTGGATCGACTTGAAAATCTCAGTGATTACCATCTCTTCCCGCAAGCTCCTCGACGGAATCTCCTCAATCCAGTCCATTTTACATGATGACAGGATTCAGGAGTCAGGATTCAGGATTCAGGGCCCAGAAAACTGAACACCCCATGACACATCCATGGTACGTGAGGGAGGCGGGGCAAACCGTTTCGGGGCACGGTCTCGTTTTGATTTCCTGACTCCTGAATCCTGACTCCTGAATCCTGTCTCTTCGAGCGCAGAATCCCTCATTCGTCAGGTGATAATTTGACAAAAACGTGGCATAATGCTTTGGGGTGGTAAATAATCTAATTAATTGACGAGGCAACGTTTCAGGCAGGGGGCAATCTTTATTATCGGATGAGTGTACGCATTGGCATTTTGATTGCATCCAATTGGGACAGGGGCGCGAGGTGCGGATTATGCTGACGCACGATGAGCTAGGAAAGATCCGCGAACAGAATGAAGCCGAAGACACATGGCGGAAGTACTCGCGGCATATCGTAGCGGACCTGTTGGAAGGTTGCGCCATTTGCGGCGCCATCCGTGAACGGGAACATTTAGCCCGCTGCCGCTGGTGCGAGGACGTTTACTTCTGCAAGCAGGGAGTTTGCGCGCAACAGCACCAGGCCGAGATGCACCCCGCCGTGGCGTTCTGGACGTGGTAGGAAAAACTGGTGACGAGTGACAAGTGATGAGTGACGAGCAGGGAAACCTGCGCCGATAAATTGCTCACTCGTCATTATTCAATTGCCGCTACCTTCCTGCCGTTCTTGCTCGCCAGTGCGTCCTTAGCTTTTCTTGCTCGCCACTCATCACTGGTCACTCGTCACTGCTTTTCCGGCCTGTACGTGGCTGAAGTCGTATCGGTTTCCCAAACTGTAACGCCCTGCACTTCGAGACCCTGGCTAGTCGCCCGAGGCGCGATTTCGCCGCAAATATACGCGGCCAGATTCTCGGCCGAAGGATTCAACTGGTCGAAGGGTGGAATATCGTTGAGGAAATGGTGGTCGAGTTTTTCAACTAGCCCCTTAAGCTCAGCCCGCAGTTCAACAAAGTCCATTAGCAACCCGTTCGCATTGAGCTTGTCTCCGGCAACTGTCACACGAACCTTGTAGTTGTGTCCGTGGACGTTCTCGCACTTTCCCTTGTAGTTGCGCAGAGCGTGCCCCGCAGCGAAGGTGTAATCAACAGAGATTTCAAACATTCTGAGTTTCCTTTGGCTAGGGACTAGGGGCTGGGGACTAGGGGCTAGGGAATAACAGCTAGTTTTTAATCCTCCGCAAGAAATAACCGCTCGCTGATAGCTGACGGCTGAAAGCTGATAACTTTCACCCGCGCACCTAGTCCCCAGCCCCTAGCCCCCAGTCCCTACGCCTACCCCTATCCTTGCATGAAACCCTTCACTTCATCCAGCCGATTCGTCATGCGGTAACGCGGCAGGCTTTCGAGGAAAGTCTTGCCGTACTGTTTGCGCATCATCCGGTTGTCCAGAATGGCAAGGACTCCGCGATCTGTCTGGCTGCGGATCAGCCGCCCGAATCCTTGTTTCAGTGCCAGGACAGCTTGCGGAACCTGGTAATCCATAAAGGCGTTGCCGCCCTCTTCGTTGATCTGCCGGATTCTTGCCGCGATGATGGGGTCCGAGGGGACAGCGAAAGGGAGACGGTCAATCACCACGGCGCTCAGCTGTTCGCCCTGCACGTCCACGCCCTGCCAGAAGGAGCTGGATCCGAATAGCACGGCGTGGGGTGTGTTACGGAAGCGATCCAGCATTTCAGTGCGGGGCATGGAGCCCTGAATCATCATCGGATAGCGCAAGTGGGGATGAACGCGCTCGTAGACGTCGCGCATCTGCTGGTGCGAGGTGAAAAGCACGAACGCCCGCCCGCGGGTGACCTTCAAGAGTTGGACAACCTCTTCAGCCGCCTGGCGCGCGAAGGTCGGCTCGCGCGGATCGGGCAGATGTAGAGGGGTATAGAGCAAGGCCTGACTTGGGAAATCGAAGTGTGAAGCCAGGATTCGCTCTTTGGCATTCTCGATCCCCAGGCGCCTCTTGAGGAAATCGAAGTTGCCGCCTACGGCCAGCGTGGCCGAGGTCAGGATCACGGTGTCCACGCTCTCGAAAAGGCGCTGCCTCAGCAGGGGCGCCACATCGATCGGCGTAGCCTCCAGGAAGAGGCCTCGCCCGCGCCGCTCCCACCAAAAAACCATGTTTCGTTCCTTGCTCTCCAGGACCGTCTGCAGCGCCTGGCGCACCTCGACCGCGCGCCTCATCAGGTTATTGACTTCCTCGGGCCGGTCTTTCAAGCGGCCGAGCTCGGTTTCGAGGCGCACCAGTGCATTGAGCAAGCTGGTGTAAATGCCGCCGTTCATTTGCAGAAACGATTCCCGGTTATCAAAACTCGCGCGAGTCTCCTGTTTTGGAAAAAGGTCGAAGAAGAGCTCGGCGCGGCGCCGCAACTCAGCGACGGCTTGAAGCACTTCATCGCTTTTCAAGCCTTTCAGCTTCAAGGTGGCTTCCGAGTCGCGCGCCAGTTCTTCGAAACGATAGGTGCTCACCTGCAACCCAAAATACTGCGTGGCCACGTCCTCGATGTCGTGCGCCTCGTCGAACACCAGGGCATCGTAGTCGGGAAGCAGACTCGCCACCTCCGATCCCCGTATGGCCAAGTCGGCAAAGAAGAGGTGGTGGTTGACGATGATAAGGTCGGAAGCGGCAGCGCGCTGATGCATCAGGGTGATGAAGCAGCGATCGAACTGGGCGCACTTCTGACCGGTGCAAGTCTCGCGCCGCGCGTCGACCTTGGCCCAGAATTCGCTCGAATCGGGCAGCCAGCCTAGCTCAGCCCTGTCCCCCGTCTCCGTCTTTGCTTCCCAGTCCTTGAGCTTCGGATACTGCGCCACTTCCTCGAGACCGTTCAGCACCGGCTGCTTTTCAATGTCGTAGAGCTTCTGCCGGCAGAGATAATTCTGACGCCCTTTCATCAAGGCGACGCGCACGTCGGGGAAGAGCTTCTTCAAAAAAGGAATGTCTTTGAAGAAGAGCTGCTCCTGGAGGTTCTTGGTGCCGGTCGAGATGACCACGCGCCGCCCGCTGCGCATCATGGGAACCAGGTACGCGAGCGTCTTGCCTGTTCCCGTGCCCGCTTCCACAATCAGGTGTTGACGGTTTTCGCTGGCCGATTCTACGCTTTCCGCCATCTCGAGCTGGCCCGGCCGGTACTCGTAATTCGGATGACGGCGCGCCAGCCATCCCCCAGGGCCAAACACCTTCTCCAGGGGAGCTATTTCCGTCTTCGTATTCTTGGTGACTGGCATCGTGTTTGGAAATCGACAACGTCCGGAACTGAGAATCGAAATTACAAGGCTCGATGGGAAGAAACCCCTCACCCGGCTCGCTACTCTCGCCACCCTCTCCCCTAAGGGAGAGGGCCGTCGACGGGATTGGTTCTCAGCCCTCTCCCTTGGGGAGAGGGTGGCCCGCTGCCGGGGCTTTCACCAGCCGGAGCCGGCCGGGTGAGGGGTCAGTTCCGTCGAATCTCAACGCCCGTTCGGTGCTCCAGCCCGTCAACCCAGGCAATTCAGATTCTGCGAATTGGCCTGTAAGCGTGAAGGTCGACTTGGGAATTCGGGCTAAGCCGAAAATAGAGGATATCACACAGACGATTCCCGTGGGCAGGAACGCCCAGCATTGGAAGGGTGGATTGCTTTGGACCGATCACCAGAGATGGTAATAGCCGTCGCGCTGCAGGACCTGGACGGGAAGGCCAAACAATTCGGAAAGGTGTTTAGTGGTCAGAAGCGCGCGTTTGGGGCCGTCTCGAAACACGCGGCCTTCGCGCAGCAGAATCACACGGTCGATTTCCGGAAGAATGTCGGCGAGGTGATGAGTCACCATCAGGATCCCGGTTCCAGCCCGCGCCAGTTTGCGCAAAATATCCCGGAGTCCCAGGGCAGCGCGAAAGTCCAGACTGTTGCTCGGCTCGTCGAGAAGCAAGGCCATGGGATCGTGGACGAGGGCGCGGCCGATGAGCAGCCGGTGTGCCTCGCCCTGCGAAATGCTGTTCATCTCACGGTCCGCCAGGTGCCGCGCGCCGAGCAGTTCGAGCACCTGATCGGTCTTGCGGGTCATCGCTCGGCTGACTTGATGATAAGGCTGAAGTCCGATGCTGCTGAAGAATCCCGAAAGTACCATCTCGCGGCCGGTAATCTCGCGTGTCGAGCGCTGAAGTAACTCACTCGAAACAATTCCCAACAAGGGGCGCAACTCGAAAACGTTCCAAGTGGCGCGGCCCAGAATGGTCAGTGACGATTCGGGCACAGCCAGCGGGTAACACTCGCGCGTGATGGTCTTGATCAGCGTCGACTTGCCGCATCCGTTCGGTCCCAGGATCGCGACATGCTCTCCGGCCCCGATACTGAGGGTGATGTCGTCAAGCACTCGTTTGCCGCCCAGCATCACTGAGACGTGCCGGAAGTCGAGCAACCCTCGCCTCATTACTTCTTGTCCTCTGCCGCCTTGCGCAGAGCAGCCACATCCGCGATATCCTGCGGTCTGCCCGCCGCGAGCTTTGCGGCTATCAGGTCTTCGCTGGGGTACTGACTCTCCGGCTGTTGAAGACGGACAAGAGTTCTTTCAAGTCTTGGAACATCGGTGATGAGTCCCTTTATCCGGTAAGCCGCAAGCGTAATCTCTCGAACCGCCTCCATCCGCTCTGCGGCAGAGAGCTGCTGCCACTCCCGAATTTCGTCAGCCTTCATCTCGTCGAGATTGCTGTACTTGCGGATAGTTTTGTCCACTGCATCTATATGTAGCACGTCCCGGGCTACTATTCAAACCATCGGCGGCCGCGGTGCTGTCCTAATTTGGTCGTAGCGCCGCCATCTTGGCGGCTCCATTGCCGGCTGGAAGCCGGCGTTACGCGCCAAATTAGGACACTACCGCGGCCGCGGTAGGGGTGTAGTTTGATATTGTAGCGACTCTCCTGAAAATCACGCCCGGACTCGTCATTCCCGCGAAAGCTGGAATCCATCTGTCTCCCGACTCACAATGGGTCCCCGCTTTCGCGGGGACGACGTTGATTATCATTCGCTCGGGTGGGCCACAGGCCTATGGATACCCCTCGGAATGACAGGCGAAAAGAGCTCCGGGTCAATCAGACTTGGTGGCCGCGATCCCGGCGAGGACTGCAAACCAAAGGGCGTTGGCGGGGATATGAAAGTTGAAATCTCCCAAACTGTGCACCAGCATACCGCAACATCCGATGGCGGCGCCCAGGCGAATCCAGCCGGCGTGAGACCGAAAGGGGTTGTTCCAATTGCGAAAGGCCAGGCGAAGAAACAGGGCGACAGCGCAGAGGATGATCAGCCCGCCAACCAGTCCGGTCTCCGCACCGGCCTCAACGTAGTCATTGTGGGCGTGATCGACCCAGGTGTCGCTCGGATAACTCTGATAGCGGGGGTAAGCGGTTTCAAAATCTCCCAAGCCCACACCCAGCAGGGGATGGTCACGCCACATGCGCAGGGTGTCGCCGGCCATCTTTTTGCGGTCGCCGGTCCACTCCGCCCAGGTCCTATCGACGTAGGCTATAGAGCCCAGCTTTTTCGCTGCCCAGCCCGGGTCCATATAGGCAAACAGCGCTCCGCCCGCCACCAGGACCAGGGCGGCAACACTGGCCAGGCGGCGCTGCTGGCCGATGCGGGCCGAGGCCCGGCGGAGGATGAAGCTCGAGACGGCGATCTCCGCCGAGAGGGCCAGGAGGCCACCCCGCGAGCCGGCAAGAAGCAATGATGCCAGCCCCAACGCAACCACACAAACACGCCATATCGAGGCCTCGAGCGTAAGCCTTCCGTGCCGTCCGACAATGTAGAGGACGGCAACCGGAAGGAGCATCTCCATGAGTCCTGCGAAATGATCGCGGTCGACGTAGGGGCCGAACAGCACGCCGCCGGGCGTTTCAACGATGCCATAAATCCGTTCCGCTCCCGAAGCGGACTGAAGAATGGCAAACAGTCCCAAGCCTCCGACAAAAACCAGCACCACAAGACCGAAGGGCAACAAAACGGTGCCGCGGTTCCCCCCGAAATGCTGGACGGCGAGGAAGAAGAACACCAGATCCGTAATCAGCAGCACCAAAGCTTGGCGCGTTTCTGACTTGTCAAGCGTCATTCGGGCCGCATACTGAGCCACACCCAAGAGAACGAAGATCGCAAGGGGAATGTAGAGCGGAGACCAAATCACTTTCAACTCGCCCTGCAGAATGCTTCCCAGTCCCCACAAAAAAAGCGCCAGGCTGGCGACAAGGCCGAGGCTCATCCATGCCCAAGGGACGACGGCGCCAAAGGCCAGAGGAGCGCCAAACAGGGCAGCGAAGAGCAGGACGCGAGAGATTTGCAGGAGGTACGAAGTGGGCGGAGCGGGCGGAGAGGTAATGGGAAATGGGCGATGGTGACTCGCGGCGCCCGGGAGGATTTGTGCTTGCACCAAGTCGTCTTGCCGTTTCAAATCTCGCCCTTTGTCCTTTCTTGTCTTATTTCGGGTTCGGGCCGCGCTGGGGGTGAAGAGAAACTGCGTCCCACCAGGCTGTCCCTACAATCTCCGTCGGGAAAACCCTGCTGCGCGGCCGCCAAAGTGAAACCTGCACCGCCTCAGTATGCGGTCCGGTAGTAAAGGACAGCCGGACCGGATGCCAGGGCGTCGTCCCCACGGAAGTCTCGCTGACAGCATCGGGAAATCCCTTCGGCCGGATATCACGCACGCGCAAACAGGGGCCCGTATCGGAAGTGATATCTTGCGTGCGGACGAATGCCTCGAGCTCATAGGTCTGAAGGGGGAGGACCGGCACGATTTGATAAACCGGTTCGTATTCATCGTTGCGACTGACGGTGAAGTCTATCCGGAGGCAGTGGTCCCGGTGGTAACCCTGGGGAGCGGAAAAGTCGATGACCAGATAAGTTATGTTGCCTGTTCTCCAGTCAAACCCCGATTTCAACGGTGGTCTTCCAAATTCGCCATTGAAAATTAGATTGCCCTTTTCTGAGCCCGCCTTGACGATTCCCAGCCGCTCGAGATCCTGCCAGACGTTTACGGCCTCGTTGATCCTGCCCCGAGTTATCAGACGATCAAGGTAAGGCGCCGCGGAACTGTAAGGAACGGAAAGGGAGCCTGCCGCCAGCCGGCGCCAAATCCCATAGGCTGTTTCGTCGTCACCCTCATCGCTCAGGAAATCGACATACCCAACCTTGAGCTCGGCATCAGGATTATCCGCCAGTACTTTTTCGTAAACCGGCTCCGGCTGCTGTACATTTTGAAGATTGGACCAAACCGAAGGGGCATAGGTAGGATCGAGTTCGAGCAAGCGGCGGTATTGCGCAAAAGCCAGGTCGGGCCGATCCATCCGCATACAAGAATCGGCCTCCAGCCAATAATAACCCGGCGCCATGGGACATAGCCGCAGCAGGCGTTCGCGCGCTTGGTCCGCACATTGCGCGTCCTCGGCGGATTCGCAGGCCAACTCGAGGTCCGACCAATAGAGCCGGCTGGCAGGACTTAACTGTGTAGCGCGCTCCAGATGGCGCAGAGCTTCGTCCTGATTGGTGCCTTTATAAGCTTGTCCGAGCTGGTCCTCGAGGCGAGGGTCGTCCGCGTCCCACGCCAGCAGCCGGCGACCCATGGCAGGCGACTGGAAGGAGGCGACGATTCCTGCCAGCAGGGACTCAACCGCCAGCCCCACGCTGACGCCGGCGACCACGAACAGGAACAGCACCGCCCGCACTCGCAGGCGCGGTGAGATTTCGCTTCGGGGAGCAGCACCCAACTGCGACCGAATCATGGCGGGCCCTGGGCAAACGCGCCCCTTCTCAAGCCCAAAGAATTCAAGACGGCGTCTCCCATCGCTCCGCCTGCCTTCTTGAAGGCATGGCGCCTTGAAACCGGGCTGGGGATAAACGGCGAGATGTCGTCTATCAAAGAGCTCGTTGTGTCCTCATCATGACTGCACCCGGCCGTTGCGGACCAGCGTCAGTATTGCGTCGCTTCCCACCGCCGGGTCGCTTGCTATCACACCATCTTCCCGGATCAAAAACGCTGCGGGCGTAGCGAGAATATCGTACGCCTTTGACACTCTCCACTTCCTGTCCTGAAGCAGCACCGGAAAATCCATTCCATACTGCTGCGCTTTGCGGCGATTCTCTTCCACGCTGCCCCGCCCCACCACCACTATGCTCAGCCCGCCGTTCGCACCTTCGCGATGCAGGCGGACGAGCTTCGGAGCCAGCTCATCGCAGGGTCCGCACTGAGGATCGCTGAAGAACAGAATCACCTGCCGTCCCCGGTACTCCTGGAGCGAAACCATGCGGCCCTGGAGGTCAGGCAATTGGAAATCCGGCGCAGAAGTTCCTGCTTTGAGGCCGCTGCCGCTGAGACCTGAAAAAACCAGCCAGCGGTTGAGCGTTTGAGCGCGACGTTCACACCCCACACACGTCTTGATGCCCAATGCCGACGTCACGCGTTTGATGAGGTCCCCAAGCCCAATTTCATATTTGACCAGAAAGCGCGGTAGCCTCAGCCGATGCGGATGGGGCGCCTCGGCGGTGTGTGGCGCTTCTGCATCCCTACGGTGCTCCGTTGGGGCCTTCTCACTGCTGAGTGGCCCGGCCTGCGGGCCGGCGAGTTCCAGCGCTAGCGCCAGGACGCGATCCGCGCCCCTGGCCACCGGCGCCGCCACTCGACCTTCCTCATCCACGAGGTATGCGACCGGGGTACCCTCGGTCCCAAACGCCCCACCGTCTTCCCGCCCGCCCACGAGCAGAATTGGGCATTTCAGGCCGTGCTCAGCCGCGCCTTCCCGGTTCGTGACGGACTCGCCGTGCGCCAGGAGCAGAAGCTGAACGTTGCGCTGCTCGAAACTGGACTCGAGAGAAGCCATTTGTGGGGCGATCGAATCGCAGAATCCGCACTCGAAATTCCAGTTCACCAGCAGAACGCGCCGGCCGCGAAAGCCGTCGAGAGACATGAAATTTCCCGCAAGGTCCGGAAGACTGAAGGCAGGGAATACACTTTCCAGCGGCAGCCCGGGCGCTTCAGTCTCCGGACTCGAGTGTTCGTGCTCGGTGTGAGCCGTTGACGTACGCGACTGAAGTTCATCCAGGCGGAGCAGGATGCGGCCCTGCTGTTTGAATAGTTGGTAAAAACCTACCCAGAGACTCAGGAGAATCAACAAGAGGAACACGATAGTGATCATTTAAGGTGCAGTCCCTCCCGTTGACTACATCGTAGTGAGCGTCAAAAGGAGAAAGTGTTTTCGCTCAGACTGTCAAACTGCAATCAACAAAGGCACTAAGTAGGGGATTGCCATTCGCGGACTCTGGGAAAGAGATTCAACTCGCTCTCAACAGTGAATCGACCCACCCAGAAGGCTGGTGCCGCCACCCGTGCCAGCCGAGACAGGCTTCTTTGCGAGGTCAATGGTGTTCGCCAGACGTGACTGGCAACAGTTGTACAGAGAGGCTTCGCGTCACTAACTCAGATGATCCACGCCTATCACCCCAACTTGTAGATAAGATACGATTTCGAGGCCACTGTCAAGTAATTTTTTCGCCAACTTACTCATCTTACATAACGTGTATATACATTAGTTCAATATAAGTAAAGCGATGATACTATGTATTACCAGAGAACAAGCCTGACGCCCCACACCTTACGAGCCGGCCGCACTTGGCAACCAGTTTATACTCCAACTGCCTGCCTCGAGTAGGTGAAATACCTTGCATGCGGCGATTGGATCCACTCCTTAAATGTCTGGGCTTGGCGGTCCTTTTCCGAAATCAGCGACGGCTGTTCCGGCCACTCGATGCCAATGTCCGGGTCGTCCCATCGAATTCCGGATTCTGCCTTCGAGTTATAGACGCCCGTGCACAGGTACTGCACTTCCACGCCCTCCGAGAGGGCCAGAAACCCGCGCGCAAAGCTGGCCGGCGCCCACACAGCCCTCCGATTCTCGGGTGAGGCTTCAATTCCAAACCACTTCCCCAACGTGGGCGATCCGAGCCGCAGGTCAACGGCCACCACGAAGGCTCGTCCTCGCGTCACCCTCATCAGCTTTCCCATCGGCGGATCCCACTGAAAGTGCAGCCCGCGCAGAACGCCCTTGCGTGAATAAGACTGGTTCTCCTGCACGAACGTTGCGGGCAGGCCGGCCTCGCTAAGACGGTCCCCACGGAATACCTCCAGAAAATAGCCGCGCTCATCCTGAAACACTTCCGGGACCAGCACCACAACCCCGTTCAGGCCGAGCGACTCAATCTTCAGCGGCATGCTTCCTCCTCGCGGCGCAACCCAGGCCGGCGACGAGCCGGTACGACAACATACAGAACTCCCCCGCACCGTACTTGCGGCCATTTTCTAATCATGTTAACAAAGAGAGTCGGAAAGGGGAATCAGGTGATGCGAGCGAATGGTCCTAAGCTGGGCCGTAACGCCGGCTTCCAGTCGGCACTGGAGCCGCCAAGATGGCGGCGCTACGCCCAAATCAGGATAGCACTGATGCGAGGGCTGAGGGTCTCGGCAAGTTGTCTGGGAGCGGCGCTGGCTGCGACAGTTTTCATGCAATTGTCGATTGTTCCAAGCGCTGCCTCTGCGCAGAACGAGCGCCCCGAGGACGCACCCATCATCCGGCATCTCAATGCCGCGATTACCTGGTACAAGCAGCTATCGGGCGCCAACGAATCCGCAGGCCGGCCGAGCGATGCATTTTATCTCGAGAACGCCCGCAACCTCGCGAAACAGGCGCTCGAACTCGCGTTCCAGTCGGCGGAAGAAGAAGCCGCATTGCTGGCCGCGGAAAAAGGGAGCGGAGGCGCTGCCCTTTCGTCGGAGACCTCGACTGAACAACAGAACATCACCAAAGCCGCGGCCAACGCTGCCAACCTGATCAGTCAAACCCAGGCCCAGATCGAGGATGTGAACCGCCAGATCGAAAAGGCCTCCGGGAAAAAACGCCAGGAATTAACTTCTCAACGGGAAAGTCTGCAGGAACAACTTGATTTCAACAAAGCTCTCCAGGAAGCGCTCGAAAAGCTGACGACGTTTATGAGCAGCAGCGGAGCGGCGTCCGGCGGATTACAAAAGGAGATCGACGATTTGAAGAAGTCGGTCCCCGATGTATTTGCCAAGACCCCGCCCAAAGCAACCGCGGCGGCCACTCCGAGCGCTCCGCCGGCCGCTGCAGAAGGGACAGGGTTGATCAGCCAGACCTCGCTTCTGTTCACTCGAATAGCAGGTCTCCGCGATCTTAACCAGTTGGTTACGGGCGTCACCGAGGTGGCGGATGCGGCGCGGCAGGTTCAAACCCCGCTGCGCGCAAGGCTGCGCGCTACAATTCAGCAAGGGCGCGATCTGACCAACCAGCCTGCCCCGGAGGACCCCGCCGGCGCGGAAGCGAACCGCCGCAAGATGAGTTTGCTTACCAAGCAATTCAAGCAAATCGCGGGCGCCGCGGTTCCTCTAACGCAAGAGATAATGGTACTCGAAGAATGCCAGGCCAGCTTGCGCGAGTGGCAATCCTCGATCCACAGCGGCTATCTACGTATCCTCGAAACGGTCGCAATCCGTCTGGGGTTTCTGCTGGGTGGCATCGTCATCGTTTTAGGGCTTTCCGAGGTTTCGCAAAAGGCGATATTTCGATACGTCCGCGATGCCCGGAAGCGACATCAGCTTTTGCTTGTGCGCCGCATCGTCACTATTCTTCTTATGGCCGTTGTCCTCGCCCTGGGACTCGTCAGCGAATTCGCCTCGCTCGCCACTTTCGCCGGTTTCATCACCGCCGGGATCGCGCTGGCTCTGCAAACCGTTATCGTTTCGGTCGCTGCCTATTTCTTCTTGATCGGAAGGCACGGCGTAAGAGTGGGTGATCGCATCACGGTTTCCGGAGTTACGGGAGATATCATCGATGTCGGCTTGGTCCGGCTTTCCTTGATGGAATTAGGCGGGGCCGGTTCCGACCTGCACCCCACCGGACGGGTCGTGGTGGTTTCGAATTCGGTGCTCTTCCAGGGTGCGCCTTTCTTCAAGCAGATTCCCGGGACCGCTTACGCCTGGCACGAGGTGGCAGTGAAGCTCGAGCGGGGCAGCGACTATACTCTGGCGGAAGAAAAGCTGCTCGAGGCCGTCAACTCCGTTTACTCCCAGTACCGTGAAGGCCTCGAACAACAACACCAGACGCTCGGAGGTTTGTTTAACATTCCCGTCTCCGCCCCTAGCCCGCAGGCCCGCCTGCAATTGGGTGAAAACCGCCTGGACCTCGTAATTCGATACCCCGTGACGCTGCATCGCGAGTCGGAGATCGATAATCAAGTGGCCAGGAAAGTAGTCGAGGCGATCGAAGGCCTTCCGGAGTTGAAAGCCGCCGTAGGCGCCCCCACCATCCGCCTCGCAGCCAAAAGCTGACTCTCCGCCCAGCAGCGACTTTGTGCCGACGGCACTTTGGAGTGCGGCAGCGAAGCTGTCGCCGTGGAATTCCGGAAAAAAACGGCGACAGCTTCGCGGACCACAGAAGCGGTGGTCCGCGCAACTTGCTGGTCGTCGAGAAACCTGCCAATATTTAAGCCCCAGAGGGCCGATGATTCAGCCCCAAAGGGGCGATCTAACGAAGCCCAGGCCAACGGCCTGGGTTTAGATGATCCCCCAGTTTTACCCCCAGCCCTGAAGGGGCGAGACACGTGTTTCCCCATGCCGCAATCGCTTTCACAACTCTGCGTACATCGCGCAACAAGAAATTCACCACCGCGTGGTCGGCTTCCAAGAGGAATTCCGGAAGCTGCTCGCCGCGCACGGAATCGCCTACGATGAGCGGTACGTTTGGGATTGAAAAGGATTGTTCCGCCCTTTCAGAGCTTGGGGTTCGGTTCGGGTGCCATTGACCCAGGCCTTCAGCCTGGGCTTTGTTAGATCGCCCCTTTGGGGGTGTGCCAGGATAAGCC
>Ga0187852_1001476_pt1 | contig 21924 bp, 19 predicted proteins | sample June2016WEW_6_40_FD_134511 | JGI IMG/M metagenome (GOLD analysis project Ga0187852, IMG submission 134511) | Peatland microbial communities from SPRUCE experiment site at the Marcell Experimental Forest, Minnesota, USA - June2016WEW_6_40 | ecosystem: Environmental > Terrestrial > Soil > Wetlands...
AACCAGGTCCTTACCTCTTCGGCGTCCTCGTGCCCATGAACGGTCATCGCATGGTGTGTGGCGGCGACAATCACCTCGTCCTCCTCGCCGGAGATGGTCAGCGTGCAGCCGCTCTCGCTTGGGAAGTCCCGGCAGTCGGCAACTCTTCGGCCCATTGGATATCTCTCCTTCTCTGAGTTGTTGTGGTCGTTACATTTCCTCGATAGAGCTGACTGGAAGTTAGGCGCCATGACGAGCCCTGCGATCCGATCCGACCGACCGGGTCCCACGCCGCTTCGTCTCGCGGGAGCTCGTCGCTTCACTCCCGCTTCGCGGTCAGCCCTTCACATACGACAGCTTCTCGGCAACTTTGTCGTCACGCACCCGGAAGACATCCACGCCCCGCACGTGCCCGTCCGCCCACGTGTACCGCCAGAGTTGCACGACGCGGTCACCGGCACAGAATGTCTCCTCGGGCTCGAATCTGGCGTTGCTGTCGTCAAAGATCGGCTGCCAGGCACGTCGAATCGCATCCCGACCGACGTGGCGAATCCCATCTGGAACCGGCCCGGTCGAGTCGAACACACAGTCGTCGGAGACAAGCGCCAAGGTGGCCTCGAGGTCGTGCTCTGCCCAGGCCGCGCCGAAGCTCTCCACTACCGCGAGCGCGTCCATCTCAAGACCCAGGCTCTCTACTTGGCGTAGTTGCTAGTGCCGAACCAGTCGACTGTCACGGCGGGCTCGTCGCCGACAACCCAGGCATCATGTCCACTTGGTAAAGACGTGATGTCACCGGGTCCGGCGACGAACTCGTTGCCGTCGTCCATCCGGATCGCGAGATGCCCGCTCACGTGGTACTGGAAGTGAGGCGCAAGACAGCTCTCGGTGTTGGCGATTGGCTTCACGTCATTCGACCAGCGCCATCCCGGCTCGAAGACGAGCCGGCCCACTTCACCGCCACCGATCTTGATGATCTCCGCCCGGCCGTTAGGAAACTCACGTACCTCATCGGCAGTCTCGAAACTGCGATGCTCGGTCTGCTGCATAGCCGAGCCCCCCTTTCGTGATGCACTCGTGCTGTTCTGACCCAGTGTTAGACTTACCTACTAGTAGGTAAATGTCAAGAGCCTTGGAAAGTGGTGTGCCTGTGGGAACTCGGAGTGGAACGGCTGAGCGGAATACCGCCGAGCGGATTCTCGACGTCGGCGAGCGGTTGGTGCAAAGCCGTGGTTACAACGCCTTCAGCTACGCGGATGTGGCAGCTGAACTAGATGTCACCAAGGCCGCGCTCCACTACCACTACGCCGGCAAGGCGGAGCTAGGCGAAGCGCTCCTCAAACGCTACGTGAAGCGATTCGCCGAAGCGTTGGCCGTCATCGACGCCAAGCCGGCCGACGCCCCGAGCAAGCTCGTCTCCTACGCCGAGCTGTATCTCGAAGTGTTGCGGCGACAAGGGATGTGCCTTTGCGGCATGCTGGCCGCCGAGATCCAAACCCTTCCCGAGCCGATGCGGGCCATTGTGATCCGATTCTTCACAGACAACGAGACCTGGCTCTCAAGGGTGTTGAAGCAAGGGCGCCAAGAGGGAACACTCCACTTCACTGGCTCGACGCGCGAGGCCGCACGTTTGGGTATCGCCGCGCTGGAAGGCGCCATGCTCGTTGCCCGTCCCTTTGAGGACACTGTCCGATTCCGCAAGGCCGTGTCGAGTTTAATTGCCGGGCTAGGGAGCAAACCGTCGGCCCATCTCTGACATCGGATCACTCTCATCAGGTGCGCGTCCGCAGAGGAGCTCCGAAACGCCGACTCGGTGCGCGGTCCCCGGTACTTCGAACCGCGAGGTCAACGTCGTTCTGGCGCGTCACCGTTTCGACGGTCGGGCGAGCCGCGGTTGACGCTGACGTCGACCTTCGTCTGGCCGCGCCGAGTCGAGAGGGTTGCCGGCGATTGCTGAACTGCCCCAGCGGGTTTGCGATTCCCTAGCAATCGACAGACCAGATTCCTGCTGAGCATGACACGCCGCCCATGCAGTAACGATTTTGGCGCAATCGTCGTATGTCCTCCTACTGCGACGTCGCTACACTCAGGAGAGACCAGTTCCATCTGGTCGGGTGGTTGGCGTATTTACGCGAACACATTGCGAGACGGGGGGATGGAATCATGTCGGACGAATCGATCGTGGAAGAGCGACCGTTGCAGTCGCCGTTCTCGCGCCGCACTCTCCTCAAGGCAGGAGCCGTAGTCGGCGGCACGGTCTGGGTGGCACCGGTGATCGACAGCTTCGTCAACCGGGCGGCCGCAGCGTCCGGGCCGTCGTCGACATGTACTCAAATGCTCAATGGCTCCGGATTCTCGGTCGTTTCCGTGCTGCTGCTCGACCCGACGACGGAGACGGCGTACGAGGTCGTGTACACATTCAGTGGTAGCAACACGGTATCGAGCGTCTCATGCCAGACGGGGCTCCCCGGCGGTTCATGCGCAGTTGTTTTCGGCGTGCCGGCCGGCTACACGCTCGCGCCCTCCGGCGTGTGCCCCAACATTACCTACGCCGCGCCAGGGGCAGGCGTTCGCCCGACGCTCACCCTCACCGACTCCGGGACGGACTCCTACACAGTGTCGGACTGGGTCATTCATCAGGGAAACTGCTGCACGCAGCTCAGCAAGGGGAGCACATACCCCTGTGCACCCAGTTCGGGCTCCACCATCCCCGCAAGCGGCGGGACAGCCGTCTTTAATGCGCCGAGCCCGTGCGCGAACTGCACCAGCCCGCCGCCGTGCTAAGGGGACGGAGATCAGCCGACTGCTATGGCCGTCTGATCGCCTATTAGGAACCGTAACGCCCTAGGTCGCGTCTGGCCGGCCTTCCTCTCGTGCCCGCCTCTCCGCCCTCGGTGGCGTCCCCCGGCGGTCTTTCCCTTACGTTTCCCGGCCTTTCCGCCCTCCCAGTCTTGCCCGGCTGGGCTGGCTGGGCCGGGCGCTTGGTGCGCCGGCCCGCCGCCCGCCTCCTGCGGGTTCTCCCTGGTGCGGGTGCCGTGTCCCCGGTCTTTGTCCCGTTTCGGTCCCGTTCTCCCTCTCTCCCGAGTAACCCTTGTGGGTGCTGAAGGACTCGAACCCCGATCCTGTGCCCGAGGGCCGACGACTCTCCCGCCGGTCGCCCTTTCCACAGCGCTGACGCTGACGGGTACCAAACTCACCGCGACCGGCGTGATCGCCGCCACCTACCGGCCGGAGCCATGCTGAACCGGACTGCGGGGCAGTGCTATTAGCCACACCCCCGAACGATTCATCTGCGCTCACTGGCTGAGCACCCCGGGTCTGTCGACAACGGTCCAGATCGACGGTTCCGGCGCTCCTGGCTGCTCTCTTCGCGACCCATGCAAGTGCTATGCGATTTCGGAAAAGTAGCGACCAGCCGGTATCGCTCTGCTGCCATCGCCCCCTCGTTCAGTACTTCGACCCAGGTGATGTTCCGTACGGCGTGCCATGGGGAGCGCTCGAAGGACGCGTCCTGTCGCGAATGACCACCGAGCGCGCTGGGCCAGACTCGGCCGGGTGACCCCCGGAAACTTCATGCCTCCGGTGAGAGCTTGCGGTAGCGGCCTCGGTATCGGACGAGCGGTTCGCCGGCCCCGGCGACGATCTCGAGCGCCTCGATGCGTCCTCGCACGAGTATCTGGAAGCTCAGCTCCTCAGATCCGTCGAGGCGGCAAGCAAGGGTGTGGCGAGTGCCGCTGATGACCGGCCCGAACTCGCCGTCCACCGTGTCGACCTCCTCGAAAGGGTCGACCGGGTAGGTGCCGGCGAACATCCCGGCGAGCCGTTGATCGGCTGTCTCGAGCACGTGGACGACGAAGCTTCCTCGCTCGACGAGTACGTCAAAGAGCTCCGACAGAGGATCGAGGAGCCCAAGCACCTCGGCAGGGTCACCCTCGGCGACGAGCAGCGACGAGACGGTCAGCCCGGCGCGACGGTCTCCTGATCCAGCCGTCCAGACCGTCACCGGGGCGACGAGGCGACCCCGAAAACGCCGATCCAGCCTGCGCTCCTCCAATGGTGTGGCAAAGGGGTCGTCGGGACTGAGACCGCTGTGGCGGGTCTCCAGAGGGTCGGGTAACTCCCGGGACGGGTCCGGAGAGTCAGCCATAGTCTCGGTCTACCCGAATTGGGGGCCTACACGCGCCGCGTCGCGCCGCGAAACAACCAGAGCCGCTGACGAACAGCCGGCGGCCTTATCCGACTGGTAGCCGTTGACGAGCTGTGGGGGCGGGCCGAGCAGGGCGCTCTCATGACAGGTGCTGCTCAGTAGCGTCGGGGAGCGTGGAGCTCACGATGATGAGGGAACGAGCGGCGGGGGCCAAGGTGGCCCATCTCGCCACCGTGCGTCCCGACGGAACGCCCCACGTCGTGCCGTGTTGCTTCGTTCTCGACTGGGACACGATCTATTCGGCCATCGACGCCAAGTCGAAGTCGACGCTCGAGCTCCAACGGCTAAAGAACCTGCGTCGTCACCCAGCGGTCGCGGTACTCATCGACCACTATGACGACGACTGGGCGGAGCTGTGGTGGGTCCGCGCCGATGGCCGCGGCCGCGTTGTCGACCACGGAGAGGAACACGAGCGAGCCAAGTCGTTACTCGGGGGCAAGTACCCCCAGTACCGACACATCGCCATCCCGGGTGCCGTGATCGCCGTAGCCGTCGAGCGCTGGCACGGGTGGCCGTGACGTCGCGTCCAAGACCCACGTCAGCGTGTCACGGAGGCGACGGCTCGATCCCCTTCGGGGGCGCGGCACGGTAAAGGCAGCCGCTGGCCGCAAGGCAGTAGGCGACTATCCCTTCGGCTATGCCGCCACCGGCAAGGGATGCGACCGCGACGTCGGGCCGATCGAGACCGAGCAGAAGGCCGCGTCTCGCATCGTCGAACTGCGTCAAGCTGGCCGCTCCTACCGTGAAATTGCCACAGCCCTCGACGCAGAGGGGAACAAGCCCCGACGCGCCGCGTGCTGGTAGGTTGCAGCCGTGCGCAACATCACGCTTCGGGAGATCAACGACTGACCGTGCCCCAGGGCGTGCGGTCGCCCGGAGTCCTAAGAGGGGCGCCGGGACCTCCTCGCCGGTATCCAAAACGGTGCCCGTGGTAGCTGGGCTCCGACTGGCCCCCGATGCGGCCGTCTCAGATGCCGAATCGCCGCTCCCTCCGTGCGAAGTCTCGTAGAGCTCGCAGGAAGTCGACGCGGCGAAACTCGGGCCAGTACGGATCGACGAACACACACTCCGCGTACGCGGCTTGCCAAAGCAGGAAGCCCGACAGCCGCGCCTCGCCGCTCGTCCTGATCACGAGATCGGGATCAGGCAGATCGGCAGTGTAGAGATGGGTCGAGAGTCCGGCGGCATCGATGTGGTCGGCGATCTCCGCCTCGGGGATGCCGTCTGCCAAGAGCTTTGCGACGAGGGACTTGCACGCGTCCACGATCTCGTCACGACCCCCGTAGCCGAGAGCCAGGTTGAAGTGCCAGGAGGGCGGAGAGCTCGGCCTAGCCGCTTCGGCTCGCGCAGCTGCGTCAGACAGGCGCTCGGGCAGGAGTTCCAGGCTGCCGATGACCCTTACCGAGCAACCGAGGCGGGCCGCTAGGCGAGGCAGGTCATCGAGAAGTTCGATCAGCACGTCGAAATAGGGATCCAGCTCCTCGCGGGGCCGGCGCAAGTTGTCGGTCGAGAGGACCCAGGCCGTCACAGCCGGGAGGTGCAACTGGGCGCTCCACGCCAGGAGCTCGCCCAGCTTGGCCATGCCGCTGCGGTAGCTGGTGGTGTAGTCAGCAAGCCCCTCCGCTCGTGCGAAGCGGCGGTGTCCGTCGAGGATCACGCCGAGGTGCGAGGGCAACCGGTCCGGCCGAAGAGCGTTGAGCAGGCGCCGCTCGTAGACGCGGTACAGGGGTGCAGTCCATGCCATCGCGACATTGTCGCAACCATGACGGCCTCATTAGCGTCACCGGTTGTGCCTGGCCGCCCGCTGTTGAGTCGAAAGGGGTCGTGTCCAGGTAGGAGATCAGTCCCGCGAACCCGGGCGAGTCGAGCAAGGCCCAGACGGTCTGCGCATCATTACGGGGAAGCTGTACGATTGCCGCGGCACAGGAGGTTGTGCTCCTGTGCGTCCGAACCCCGGGAGGTTGTTGCCTCGTCGGGGTTGTTCATTTGGGGTTTACTCGATACCTCTATTGTACGAAAGCAGTGTATCAACCCTCCTTGGATTTATTGGCCAGGCACGGCGAGTGACACACCCTCCCAGTATCCTCGGCCCGCATGTGTGCATACCGAGCGAACTGGAACTAAGATGGGAGGTGGAGCTTCTTGTGACTGATCAACCCGTGACCAGCGGCGATGTCATATCGTTCGAGCTTGAGACAGCCGACCTGTGGCTCAGCCGCCTGATCGAGTCGGCTGAAATCTTTTCGGCGCTGTTGCGTGAGGTCAGCCGCGAAATAATGCCTGCCGCAGGCGTGCGCTGGATCGTAGAAAGCATTTCCATGGCAAGTCCTGTCAGTCTTGCGGTGAGACCGACGGTCGTTGATTCTGACCTCCCGACGGATGCTTTGAACAATCTGGCGGAGACCGTTATCGGAGGGCTTGAACTGGTGCAGTCCTCTGCACAGCGACCGATGGGATTCTCTGATACGGCCCTAAAGCAAGCCAAGTTGCTCGCCCGGCAGGCCGCGGCAGACCGCACTCACGTTCGGTTTGCGAGCCGCGGTCGAAAACGCCCGCGTATCTTCGAAGTTACTGCCCAATTCATTTCGCACGTCGATGAAATCCTTGGGCAGACCCTGTCAGCTGTCGGTACTGTGGAGGGCCGACTAGAAGCCTTCAACGTTCACGGAGGTAATCGGTACTTCAATGTGTATGATGCTCTGACGGATGCTCGTATAAGATGCGAGTTTGGATACCGCATACCCGTCAGAGCGATAGGAGCAGCGGCTGAGCAGCGGGTGGCAGTCCAAGGTGAGATTTTCTATCGTGAATCCGGCGACATCGAGCGAGTGAGGGCGCAGAGCCTTGAGGTGTTCCCGGAGGAGGAAGACCTGCCGAGTGCAGACGCAGCGAAAGGCATCTTGGCTCGCTGATGGTCTACCCCGTTCGTTACTGGGATTCCGACTGTTTCCTCGGATGGCTTGCAGAGGAGCCGGACAAGGTCAGCGACTGTCAGAGTGTCATCCGTGCAGCTGAGGCTGGCGACTTGCGAATTGTCACCTCGTCGCTGACTCTTGTCGAAGTGGTAAAGCTCAAGTCGAGGACTCCCCTTCCCCCGGAGAAGGAAGTAGTCATCCGGAGCTTCTTCGAACACTCGTACATCGTCATCCGGCAACTAGACCGCCGAACGGCTGAGCGTGCTCGGGAACTGATCTGGAAGTACGGGTTCAATCCGAAGGATTCGGTCCACGTGGCGACAGCACTCGTTGAAAATGTGCCGCGCATGGACACCTTCGACGGCGATCTGATGAAAAAGTCAGGCATGATCGGAAGTCCACCATTGATCATCGGCCGCCCCGATCTCCCGGAGCAGTATCAGTTCGACCTACCGACCGAGCGGGAAGATCAAGAGTGATCCCCTAGCCGGCGGCGACCAGCCCGCAAGTCCCCTTAGAGGCAGCTGCCCGCTCATTACAGGATAGGGCTTTACACAACGTCTTCTGTAGCCACCGAAGTGATCTAAAGACCTCCACCTCTGCTTTGATGGTTGGCTCAGACCCTGACGAGGACGCCTCTGTTGATGAGCCCGTCGAAATGGTCAGCTAGCAAGCGGGGCACCTCACCGCCTCGGACCAGGAGCCCCAGTTCCATATTGCGGTCGAGCGCGTACCCAGTCAGGTTGGCGCTTGTGACGAAAGCGAGCTGATCATCGGCGATCGCCGCTTTGGCATGGAGGCTGGCGTGCTGCGGGTCGTGCTCGGGAAGAAGCGTCGGGGGCCAAGTGTAAAGAGCGATCCCGTCGGAGGCGTCGAAGGCTCGGGCAGCCTCGGTGCCCCCGTCGAGCACCACGCGCACCTCCACGCCAGCACGTGCCGCTATTCCCAGCGCCTCGCCGACCTCCTTGACCCGATAAGCAGCGAAGCTCACGAGGGTCAATCGCCGCTGCGCCGATCTGATGACCTCGATCAGGACCGCATAGGTGAGTCGGACATCTACCTCGCCCTCTGGGCCGGACCAAACCACTTCTAGTTGCGATTCCGCCTTGGCGGTTCGGTAGCCGGCACTGGCTGAGCGCAGCGCGAGCGACACTGCCCTTCCATCGAGCTCCGGTGCCTTTTCCCAAGCCTTAACGACATGTTCCATTTCCGCCCGAAAGGGCTCGGTCGGCACGAGGGCATACAACGCCTCTAGGGCTTCATGACCTGGAGCGTGCAATCGACTGAGGGTGTTTGCCGCCAGCTCTAGCTGGTCGAGCGGGAGTGACCGGGCGACGTCGGCCAGAGCGATTGCTAGTGCCGATGTGCTCATGGCATGAACAGTCCAAGCTCGGCTCTGGCGAACGTCTCGACGACAAGAGCGCGGTCGAGATAGCGGTTGGCGCGCTCGCATGAGGTTTCGGGAGCGAACAGACAGGCATGACACGCCGCGCCATGAAGAGTGTCCTCGTCTAGGGAGGGGACGTGTTCGGCACACATGGGATCTGACGCGCACAGGCGGCCGCGTCGATGTGCCTGGCTGATGAGACGCCCGAGCATCTCGGGCTCAGCCAGACTGACTAATCCTCCCAGGGTGCCTTCGCTGTCGGGAGCGGCCGTGTAGAGGAGGATCCCCGCCATGGGTTCGGGTTCATTCCTGGCGTAGATGCGCTCGCGGATGCTGGCAGATCCGTACCCGCACTCGAGAGCGAGCTCTCGCATGAGTAGATGGCTGAAGCTGTGCAAAGCCAGGTACCGCGACCCTGGCCAACCAGCACGAGGGTCGAGGTGTCGCCGAGCCCGCCAGCGCTGATGACCTTCGTACAGGTTCGCCAGCCGGCCACTCTTGGAGATGCGAGCCTCCCAGGCGGAAATAGCGTCTTCCCGAAGCTGGATGAACAAGCCCTCTCCACGGACTTCAGTGCACGGCACCCAGGTGGGCCGTCCCCCGCACAGCGGACCGACGTCGGCCTCCTCACCCATCGCATCGGGCTCACCGGGCGGATCGACCCGGGTGAAGCCGATGAGCGCAACTGCTTCGCGTAGGCGCTCGACGGCGACGACTCGCTCGACCAACGAAGCGCAGTTCGGGGGGGCCGGACGTTCGCGGATCTTGAAGTCGGGGAAGTTTGCCTCTGATCCCGGCTCGGAGAGCTGCGCCCATTCGGGCGCCAGCAGATCCGCTTCTTCCTCGTTGTTGTCGATCTCACCGCCACGGCGAGCCCGCATTGCTACCCAGATCGCGTCTGGATCCTCACCAGAGAGGGCGGCAAGTGCCGGGACGTTCTGCAACGCGTAGGCGAGCGTCGCCGGCGACTCGATCGGAGCGAGCTGGGGCCAGGCATCCTCAAGAAGTTGGCCGAGTGCTGTTGCGGCCTCTGGGATGGCAAGGGCCCGGAGCGCGACGGAGAACCAGGTATTCGAGGCGCCGAGGAGCAGCGTGCGGTTCTGCTCTTTGCACTCCTCGTCGTCGAAGGTGCGCAGATGGGGATGGCGGCCTCGACAATGGGGAAGGCTCTGTCGCGCCGATTCCCCGAACGCGTCGACCATGCTGCGCGTCGCGGGGCAGCCCCGGCAGGTGAGCAGCACGTCGTCGGCTCGGCTTGATTGGTTGCGCTCGAACATCTCGAGGATCGGAGAGCCACATGGTGCCCCACGGTGGACGAAGATCGCCCACGGGAACTCGTCGAGGTGTCCGCCTCGGCAGGCGAGCACGAAACGCACCGGGACCGCGGGTGGGGCCTTGCCGCGGGTCTTGGCGCAGTTGGCGTGGCGGAAGCTGGCCATCTCCGGCCGGTAGGGGTGGGTGCGAAGCTCGAACAACGGGGCTCCTGCCGGGCCGATACGGTCGCAGGCAGGGCACCGCACCCAGGAAGGGAAGATCTGAACGGGCACCCCCGTGCGAGCCCAGTCGTCGAAGGGATTCGGAGTCTCGGGCAGATGCGGTGGTAGGCGCAGCATCTGCACATCGGGCCCGAGGGCGCGTCGCACGGCGTCCAGCAGGCGCCGTTCTGTAACCTCTGGCGCGGCGAGCGGATTGCTCGCCCAGCCATCGATGCCCGACACGAGCACCGAGAGATGCGGCAAGTCGATGAGGCTGCCGGGGCCGTAGGTGTAGAGGAGTTGGCTGGGCCGCACCTCGCCGATGCGCGTCAGGGTCATGGCGTCACCTCGGAGTCGATGCTCGGGTTGTTTGGCGCCGCCTCCATGCCCGGCCGGCCGTCAGTCTGGTCTGCCGAGGGGAACAACGGGAAGTCATAATCCGGTCCGGCCCCTTGAGGAGCGTCGCCGCCGAGCAGGAGGATGATGCCGGGCTCGACCTCCCGGAGAGACGTGGCACAGGTCCAGATGCTCCAGCGAGCATCGCCAGGTTGTTGGAGCAATCCGATCGTCTTGCCGTCCTTGCGGTCGCGGTACCCAAGCACGACTGCCTGACGCCGCTGGAGGGCAACCCAGGAGTCGAGACGGTAGTTGAGTGCCCGTGCCACATCCTCGCCGACCGCCGGCGTGCTCGTCACCCCGTCGGCTCGGCTTCGCAGTGTGGCGATCGCCTCGTTGGCGACAGCCTGAGGGTCGAGACGTTGTGGCGCGCCATTAGGGTTCGTCGTCTCGTCCCGGTGACGGATCATCGCAATGGCCACGGCGGTGAGCCCGCGATCAAGGGCGCGGGGCGCGAAGGGCGTCACCGAGAGTGCTTCCACATGCCGAGGAAAGGTGGCGTGGAAGTGCTCGAAGGTCTCGTAGTGCGACAGGTCGCGCGGACGAGCCCAGTTGAGAACAGTGACGACGAGCCCTGGGCCGCGGGTATCTCGTCCGACGCGGCTGGTGGCCTGGATGTACTCGGCCGTGGCCTTCGGTTGCCCTCCGACGACCATGAGCCCAAGACGGGGCACGTCCACTCCGACTGAGATCATGTTCGTGGCCAGTAGCACGTCCACCGGTCTGCGCTCGGCCTTGGACGTACGAGTCCTCGGGCGGCTTGTCACTTCGGTTGTTGGATCCGGTCGGAACGTGAGTCCGAGCTGCTCAAGCACTCCGGGGATCTCGCTCGAGCTCATGCGCGAAGTGAGCTCGCGCTTTTCTCGGAGGAACCGCCGCGCCAGACCTCGCCCAGAAGCCGAGGACTGCGCGAGTCGGGTGGAGACGTCGTCATCTACGAGGCGGCTCATGCCGGCGAGCTCTCGCAACGCGCTGAAGTAGCCGACGAGCGTCATCCATGGATCGGCAGCCTCTCCGTAGTGTTCGAAGAGCGCTTGTGCCGCACCGAGGAGCGCGACGTAGACGCGGATCTCCACTGCTTTGATGCGCCGGCCAGGTGCGCACACGCCGAGATAGCGCCGTCCCGCGGCGACGGTCGGGTCCCGCTGCAGGGCGAAGAAGGAGTCCCCGGCGTCAAGCCCTGGCGGAGGGAAGATCTCGAGGCGTCGCCAGAACACCTGGTGCGCCTGCGACTCAGCCCGACGCACGGTTGCCGTCGATGCGACGACCTTCGGGCGCACTGCTCTGCCATCCACCTTCCAGGTCGACAGATGGTCTATCGCCGTCTCGTAGAGACCCATGAGGCTGCCGAGGGGACCGGCGATCAGGTGCAGTTCGTCTTGGATGATGAGGTCTGGGGGACGCAGCGGCCCACCGTCGATAGTGCGTGCGGCGCCGTAGGTACCTCGGCGCTGGTGGCTGTCACGTTCGTCGAGCAGCTCGTCAAGGTCGGGACTACGCCATCCATGACGTTCGCAGCGCCGGCTAACCCGGCCGAACAGCGCCCTGGTCGGTCCCTGCCAGGGCATCTGAGCAAACTTGTCGGCCGTGGCGATCACCATGGAAGGAACGAGGCGGTAGATCTCGTCGTCAACGGTGACTACCGGCAACCCTTCACCCATCGCTTGCCGGCGAGTGAAGGGACAGCGCCCCAGCGTGTCGCCGCAGTAGAGCAACGTCCGCTTTCGCACAGCGTCGTACTCGGCGTCCTTGGACGCGCTGACCGAGGCGCCGCACCATGGGCAGGAAGTGAGCTGGACCGGACTGGACCCTCCGCCGTAGTAAGCGGTGCCTCGGGCCTCTTCGATCGCCTTGGCGGCTTGGGTGCCACGCGTCGGGGTCACGGTCGCTCCGACCCAAAGCCCAAGGCGGAAAGGCACCTCGCCCAGTGAAAGATCGCCGGCCGACGCGAGCGCCAGGCGGATGTGCTCGCACGCACACAGCAGTGCCGCTGCCCGCTGGAACTGCTGCACGGTCAGCAGTCGCAACGTGTAGCGCATCAGCACCCCGACGCCGTCGCTCCCGTCATAGCCGCCGACGGTGCCTTGGAGGCGGCGCATGGCGAGTGTGAAGGCGGTGAGACCAAGATAGGCCTCGGTCTTGCCACCACCGGTCGGGAACCAGAGCAGGTCGACAAGCCCCTCACTTCCGGGTCCCCGCTCAGAGTGCAGCGGGTCGGCGAGGCTTGGCAGGTTCAGTAGCAAGAAGCCGAGCTGGAACGGATACCAACGGTGGTGCTCGGGACGATCGGCCTCGTCGAGCGCCTCGTCCAGGCTAAGGGTCGGCTCGGCGCTCCGGCGTGCAGCGGCAAGGGTGTGAACCCGCTGGAGCCACATCGCCTCGTTGGCGAAACGGAACGCCTCAGCGGCATGCGGGTCGTAAGTGGGCGTCGTGGAGTCGAGCAAGTCGATTCCGGCGTCGATCCGGTCCGCTGCGTGCTTGCACTGGGAGAGGACGGCCTCCGCCGTGTCCTCGAAGCCCGTGAGGCGTCTCGCTGGTAGTCCGATGCGATCTCGCTCGCGACCGATCCAGTCGCGGTAAGTGGACACGAGTGGGCGGAGGAGTTGGGGCAGGTCGCCATCGGATGCCCTCGCAAGCACTGCCATGTCGAGCTCGACGTCGGCCAAGCCTGCAAAGTCGGCGGACGTCGGCGGCTCGGTGCGCGGCACATCGGCTGTCGGCACCGGTGTGGTCCCGACGCGCACTGCCTGTCGCGGATCGTCCGGATCAAGCTCGACATGAACACCAGTCCCGTGGCCGACGGCGAACTCGACCTCGCCGCGGTAGGCCATGTCGAGGGCGCGAGCCTCCTGCGAACCGCCACCATCATCCGCGAGGAGAAGCGGTCGACGAAAGACCGGCCGGCCATCGGGATCGGTCACAGCGAGCGACGCCTGGAAAAGCCAGGCCTCGTCCTTTCGGGTTCGCTGCTCTTCTTGATCGTTGACCAAGAAGGCGGTGACGACCCAGAGGTCACCCACTCGGCGCACCTCGCCGCGTACGACGACACCTTCCTGCGCCTCGTCCGGCACGAGCGGACCGAAAGTCCCCTCCGCTAGCCGAACCGGGAACACTCCGCCTGCGGGGTTGCGACGCCACGCGCGACGGAGGCCGTCTCCGGCCTCGGTCTCCAAGGTGACCCGCTCGTAACGACCCCAGCGTGCCTCGATCTGGATCTCGGTCGCTTCTCCGGTAACGCCGAACGTCATGCCCAGCGACGACGGGAAGAGGGAGGGGCCAGGCGGCGCGGCGATGTCCGGCGAAGCCTCCTCGGACTCTGCCGATCCCTCTACGGCCAGCCCGTCCTGTTGTCCATCGAAGTCGCCGGGCTCTGGCCCTCCCCGGCGCGGCGCGAGCATGCCGACGAGGTAGTACTCGCGGACCGCGGTGGTGATGAGTTCCTCCTGTTCGCCCACTTCCGGGCCGAGAATGTTGGCGATCAGCATGCGCTCGAGCTCGGCGCGGATCTCCGCGGGTGGGGGCGGGGCAAGGATCGCCGACGTCGTGATCTCCTCGGAGGTCATGGATCTATCTCGAACAGTGCCGGGCCACTCGAAGGCTGCCGATCACCGGCCTTGCGTGCCGAGGAACGATGGCCCTCGTCGGTGTGCAAGCCCAACCTGACCTCCTCCGCGTAGCGGGCGTGGTTCAGCTCGAGGAGCCGGTCGAGCAACTCGACGCGCGCAGCGGGGCCGATAGTGAAGCGCATGCCTTGGCGAGTCTCCCAGAAGTCATGGTCGAGCGCGAGATCCTCCAGCCGTAGTCGGCGGTGACCGCATGGTCGAGCTCTATGTGGAGCCGGCGGAGCTCACCGATATCGGCCGCCTCTTCCTTCGGGTTGTGTACCCGGTTGTAGGTGGCAGTCAGTCCTTCCCAGCGGTCGAGCATGAGCTGGCGTCGATGAGAGTCCAGGGCGCCGGCCGCCTTCCCTACGGCATGAGTCAGCACAGGCTGCGGGAAGGTCTCAAAGCAAGAAGGTCTCAAAGCAATCAGTGGGCGCATAATTAGTTCGAGTCTCAAGGGTGGAACTCCTGGTGACCGCCCACCAGTAATGGACTGTGCTCACCAGCAAGCCGAAGTGCGCATCGTCGTCGTAGGGGAATACGCCCAACCTGTGAGCAAACACAGCCCCCACCGGAACGAAGGCAGGCGCAACGGCCTTACTGACGAGAGAGATGGCGATCACTCGCTCCATCTCCTCAATGGCGGCGTACAGGTCAATGGCCCTCCGCTCGTAGAGCCAATAGTTCTGTTTCTCCTTCGGTTTGTTCTTGAGTTGTTCTCTGGCGGGCTTCACCCGTGTGTCGATGATCCCAAGGCAGGCGGGATACTGCATCGCACGGTCCAGCGGCCAATCGAAGAAGTTGATGACCCACCTACTTGCGGAGCAGTCAGGCCGTGAGTTGAGATCCTCGCCATTGAGATACGGGAACACAACATCCGCGTTACGCGGATCCTGCCGCAGGAGCTCTTCGGCCTCGTCCGGCTCAAGGACGAAACCGATCCCGTTGACGTTCGAGCCCTGGAATGATTTTCCGCTGTTGGATGTCAGTCGGTGTGCCTTGCCGCTCGCTCGGCTAACAGGTTCAAGAACCGAGGTAATGGTGCTCACCGGCCGGTTCTCCAGCGTCGCGACTCCCTCCCACGGCCCGCGGTGGAGCCACACCTGAGCGACCTCAAGACTGGCATCGCCTGGCCAGGGTCGGCTCTTCACGGCCCGCGGGATCGACCACTTGCGTGCAGTCAGCCAGTCCAGGCCCACCTCCCGGGTGTCACCCTGAGCGATGGTATTGGTGGCGAGGAGGGCGATGCTGCCGCCTCTCCGTACTAGCTGGGCGCCGCGAAGAAAGAAGTAGGTGACGAGGTCGGCAACTTCGCCTGATCAGTGGAAGCTCCGCCCTGCTGTCGAGTTGCTCGACCTTCGCGTCTGCGACCTCGCCATGGGATCGGGCGCCTTCCTCGTCGCCGCCTGCCGGTACCTCGCCGCTCGCCTGCTCGAAGCCTGGACACTCGAAGGAGTCTCGCCGGGGGATCCAGTAGGACCGCCAGGAGGCGCTTTAGTGCCTCTCCCCGGCGACGAGAACGACAGGGAAATCCTCGCGCTTCGCCTCGTGGCCGATCGCTGCATCTACGGGGTCGACCGCAATCCCATGGCGACCGAGATGGCGAAGCTCTCCCTGTGGCTCGTCACGCTTGCGAAAGACCGCCCCTTCAGCTTCGTCGACCACGCGCTCCGTGTCGGAGACTCGCTCCTCGGAATCACCTCGCTCGCGCAGTTGGAATACCTCCATCTCGACCCCGCAAAGGGCGCGGAGCTGCACGGTGGCACCCTCTTCGACCCGACAACGGTGATGGCTCCACTCGTGGACGACGCAGTCCGTAAGCGGCGTGAGCTCGAATCGTTTCTCGTCCTCGACGTCACCGACGCCGAGACGAAGCGGCGGCTCTTCGACGAGGCGCGAGCGGACCTCGAGCAACTGACGATCGTCGGGAACGTCGTGGTGGGCGCGAGCGTACGCGGGGTGTAGTACGTGCCCGACGAACGGCGATCGCCAGACTGGGTCATGACGATGCTGCCCGGCAACCACACCTGGGGAAGGCCGCGCAGATCTCGTCGTAGGACACCCACATAGGGGGCGATACGGCCGGCAAGTGCGTGGTCGTTGTCGCACGCACTGGTCAGCCGGCTGATGTCGTCGGGCGAACCGGTTAGTCCGAGAGCCTTGATCACCGCCTTTGAGCTAAGGCCAGTCTGCTCCGACAACCACTCCTCCAGGTCCTCTCTGCCGCGGCCGGCGTGCGCTTCCACCTCTTTGAGTGCGAGTTCGGGTTGCTTCGTTCCCGCCAGACCGAGAACGACGGTGTCGACGGGAACGGCCGCGTGGTCGAGAAGTCCTTCGTATACGTGGCCGATCTGTTCAACGTCGAGTGCCCGGAACGACAGTCGTCGCGCCTCGGTCGTGCCGCCTCGCCCCGAGAAGCGCAGCACTTGAAGGGCGTCGAGGATATGGAGGACGGTTCGGTCGTCGACGGGCAAGGGCGCGCCGGGCGTGGAGTGCGACAGGCCATCCGGGTGACGGCCTTCGATCCAGGGGAATCGGTCGGGGTCGAAGAGGCTGCCCCCGTACGCGGGCAAGGAAAGGTCCTCGTGGTGCGCCCCGGCGTACACCATGCGAAACGTGGCCAGCAGACGGTGCCACGCTCCGGTGCGCCGCTCGAGCACGTCCTCGCCGTAGGTGTTGGCCTCCTCCTCGAGCTGCGCCCGCAGAGTCGAGACAGCGTACGAGGCGTCGTAGATGGGGTCCCCGAGCAGGAACAGCCCCCGCTCCTCGGCACAGAGGAGGAATACAAGCCGCATGAGCACGGTGACCGCGCCCTCATACACCTCGGCATGTTGCAGGTTCGCGAACAGCCGGCCTCTGCGCTCCCGGTTGATCTTGCTCCAAGCGTCGACGAGTAGCTCAACAGCAGCACGTACTTGTCGGCCGAGTTGGTCGGTGACTTCAGCCTCCGCGTTGGCCGACTGGCCAAGCAGGGCCTCGAGCGTCTCGCTCTCCGCCACGGTGAAGAACCGGCGGGCACCAAGGAGGGTGGTGAAGGCGTCGAGGGTCGAACGCTCCTCAAGCCATAACTCAGCATCCCAGGTGGCAGTGCCGCTCGCCCCGCCAACTGGGGCATCGACGAGCGTCCAAGTCTCGCCATTGGTGAGAAGCCCCAGCCGCACCCCCGACGCACGGCACAGCTCTTCCAGACGGTCGATCGGGCTTGCTGCCCAGGTCGCCCCCTCTGGCCGCTCGTCTAAAGGCGTGCCCCAGGGGCACTGCACGACGAGCAGTCGCGTTCGCGAGGCTTCTTCGCTTCGCTCCGGGTCGACGACCGCGTAGTCGGGTCGCAGATCGACGCCGTATTCAGCGACTCGATGCGTAAGTCGCGCGCCGATGCCCGCGCCATGACGGAGTACCTCCTCGGTGTGCCCCAATAGCCGCTCGAGCACCCAGTGCACCCAGAGAGGAGCCAGCGTGGGTTCGTTGCTCACCTCGTCGTAGGCGACCCGAAGCTGCTCGACGAGCTCGAGATCGGTCGGTTCGAGGCCGGCTGGGAACGCCCGGGTGAGAACGGGCAAAGTGAGGAACGGCCCGGAGACCTCGATGAGCGAGAGCCACTCGGCGTGGAAGCTTCTCGTTGTCACCGCGGGGATCCAAGGTGCTCTGGGACGCAAACCTCGATGGCGGCTGGGAACAGCCGAGGCGTGGGATCGCTGTAGCGGAGACGAACGAGAGCTGCCTCAGCTTCTGCCTCGGCCGGGATTTCCTCGAGCCGGCGCCGCAGCGCGTCGAGGTCGCGCTCTACTTGGATGCGCTCATCGGCTGCAAAGAGCGGCAAGCTGAGCTGCAGATTGGCTGCAGCATTGCCGAGCTCGGTTCTAATCGAGCGCGCCAGCTCCTCGAGCACTGCGACAACCGCTCGCGCGTCCTCGTCCGCTCGACGTTCCAGCACCGCTGCCAGACTCTCGGCCCGTTCCTGTTGACGACGAACCAGGGAGGTGAGAAGCGCTTCGGAGAGAGCCGGCCAGCCTCTCGCGAGCTCCTGGCAAAGCGCGACTGGCGGAACTCCGAGTGTCGGCGCATCGAGAATCGCTCCGACTTGACTGACAGTCGGGATGCGGGCAAAGCGCCGGTTGCGAACGAGCCCACCTGCTGCAACGACCTCCTCGTGGAGGCGGTGACCGTTAGCTCCCGTGATTACCAGTCGGCCGTGGGCAATGATCGCCACCTCGTCGACGATCCCGTCGGGGATTATGCGTGCCGTGGCACGAGCGAGATTCGCCTCGGTGCTGACCGCCCAGACCTCGGCGCGCAGAAGCCAAACGGCCTGGGCGACGAGGCGATGTCCGAGGTGGGCGAGAACGACGTCGTCGTGGCCGGCGGCAACCTCATGGTCGAATGTGATTGGCCGCAGTTTGCCCGTGACGGGATGGGCGAGACCCTCGGTGGTCCTGGCCCAGCTTCCGGTAAAGCGCGGGAGGCGAAACGCGCGCTGCGGCCCGCCGTCGTTTGCTGGACGCTCCACAATCGTTTCGATGAGTTCCGGCTGATGAGCAAGTGCCAGCGCCGTCCGCACGACCCGCTCGACATTCACCGGTGCGAGGTGAAGTTCGACGACGCTCTCGGTGAGGCGCTCTCGCAACCGCCCGATCTGTTCGCGCAGGTCCCGGTCGAGCCTGACGAGGCGCCCTTTGGGTGCGGCCCGGTTGATCTCATCCTCGTCGAGATGGCGGCGGCGACCGAGCATCTTCTCTTCGACCTGGGTGGCGATGACCGGTCCGGCTGATCCGAGATCCTCGCGAATGGCGTTCACCTTCTCTGCGACAAGGTGCAGGAACTCGAGGTCGTCTTCGAGCGACCCGGGTGGGGCGGTGGCGAAGCCTGCACCGACGAAGTGGCAGACGAGCACCTCCCCCGCGCGTTGCCCGTGACGGTCGATCCGGCCGTTTCGCTGCTCGAGGCGGTTCGGGTTCCAGGGGATCTCGTAGTGGACCAGGCGGTGACAGCGGTCTTGCAGGTCGATCCCCTCGCTCGCCGCGTCGGTCGCGAGCAGGATCCGCACAGGATCGAGTGAGGGATCTGCCTGGAACACAGCCTTGTTGTGCTCCCGGGCCACTTCGTCCATGCCGCCGTGGAGGAGCGCCAAGCGGTCCCCACCCAGGCCATGGGCTTCGAGCAGATCGACCAGGTAGCGCTGGGTGTCGCGGTACTCGGTGAAGACGATCACGCGCTCGTCGCTGAAGCGGCGCATGCTGTCGGGGCCAGCCGGGCGGATTACGTCGTCGAGCCAGGCGAGAAGCGCGATCGCCTTGGAGTCGGGGCGTCCCTCGGCCTGGGCAGCCCAGACCGCCAGTGCGTCGAGCAGCCCGATCTCCTCTGGGTCGAGTGAGCCGACGTATTGGGCCGAGGTGGCGAGCGCGGCGCGGACACTCTCGGCGTACTCCTCCTCGTCGGCGACGTCGTCCTCGGTTCGGTCGATCGCCGCCGTGAGCACTCGCAATGCCGGACGACGCTCGGTGAGCCGTCCACGGCCAAGCGCGGTCTCGCGGTGCACTACCAGCGTCCGGGCGAAGGCCGCCGGGGAGGAGAAGAGCCGCTTCTTGAGCAGTTTGAGGGAGAACTCCACGGCCATCCGCCCCGGCTCGTCGGTGACAGAGCGGCGGCGCAGGCCCGCGTAGCTCTCCAGCAAGCGGTGCGCTTCTCGCTCTTCGGGCCGGTAGGCGACCTCGATGGCTTGGACCACGCGACGGGGAAAGCGCGGCGTGCCGTCGGGAAGCGGGGGGAGCTCTGACTTGAGTCGTCGCACCATGATCCGCTGCAGTTGGGCGGGATCGGGGTCCACACCTCGGGCGAAGCGCTGGGCGTCAAGAAGCTCGAGCAGGGCCGTCCAGGACTCTCGATAGCCGTTGTGGGGAGTCGCTGAAAGGAACAATCGGTGCTCGAAGTGGGGAGCGATCGCACGGACCGCCCGAGTTCGCTGGGAGTCCGTGGCGTAGCGGCCTCTTCCCGAAGGAGCGACATTGTGGACCTCGTCCACGATGAGTAGGTCGAAGGTTCTCGGGTAAGTGGGCACGGCTGGCAGTACGTCTCTGAACAGGCGCATAGGGCGATCCCGTTTCAACCAGTCGATCGAGACGATGAGCCGGGGGAAGTGAGTCCACGGGTTCGCCCGCAGCCCACGGGTGCGGCGCAGGTGTCGCAGGAGCTCGCTGTCGACGATGCGGAACTCGAGGCCGAACTTCTCTGTCATCTCGTCACGCCATTTGACGCACAAGCTGGCCGGGCAGATCACAAGGACCGTACGGGCGCGATGGCGAAGGAGCAGCTCCTGCACAACGAGTCCTGCCTCGATGGTTTTGCCGAGGCCGACGTCGTCGGCGATAAGCAGGTTCACCCGGGGCATCCGAAGCGCCCGCACGACAGGGTCGAGCTGGTAGTCCTCGATGGCGATCCCCGAGCGGAAGGGCGCCTGGAGCGCGGCCGAGTCTGCCGAGGTGACCGCTCCCCAGCGCACCGCGTCCAAGAAGGCTGCGAGACGGGCGGGTTCGTCGAGGTGCCCGGGATCGAATTCTGGCATCGTGGCCCGCTCAAGTACCTGGGCGCCTGGTTCGAGATTCCAGAGCACCTGGATGGACTCGTCGTATCGGTCGTCCTCGACCGAAGTCAACGTAACCAGGCGCTCGGGCTCGCTGCCAGCACCGATCCGAACGGGAAGCGCGCTCGACGATACGTCCGCCACTACCCAATGACGTCCCCGCACCCGCACGAGCTGGCCCGGCTCTGGTATGCCTGAGGTAACCGACGAGATAGCCAGGCTCATCGGCCCGGCCTGTTTCTCCGCTTGTCGTAGTCCACGATCGCTCCCGACTGACGACTTCTCACGCCCGCAATAGGTGGGCGTTCTTACCGTAGCGAGGAACAGCGAGCTGAACCTAGACCGCGTGGCCGTGCACCTGGCGCGTTCAAGCGCCACACTCGCGAGGACGACACCTCTCAGGAGGCGGCGAAGCTGCTCCGTCGAGCCGTCGAGCCGTCGAGGCTGTTGGACAGGGCGAACTCGAGGCAAGAACCCGACGAGCGTGCCTTGCTTGCCAACTCGAGGGAGCGCTCATCGCGCTTCAAGCGTCGTCTCAGAAAAGCGAGCCCGAACATATACATCGGCCTTCGAGTCAGTCAGCGCCCTCCGCGTGACGTCATACCAGGAAGAACAGACCGCCCCGGACCGGCGAAAAGCGGGGCGGGGGGCGGCGGCCGCAAGGCAGACGCCCAAGTCTCCAACTGCAAACGCTGATCAAGAACGGGAGCAGTCGCCTAATAGGCTGTGCGGGTAAAGTGACAGCGGCTGAAACTACAGACTTGTAGTTCGCGCGGTCACCCAGATTGACTCGCGCGCACGTTCGGCGTAGAGTAATCCCTGGCAGCAGCTAGGGCTTGGACTTGCGTAGGCGGTCCTCCTAGCTGCTTTCCGCATTCTGAGGGGCAGTATGTACCTGCTGTACATTGACGAGTCTGGCCAGCCGCGCGGGACGAGACCCGGAACGAGCCAGTACTTCGTACTGTCCGGCGTAGCCCTCCACGAGGAAGATTGCTTCCCGTTTGCACGGAGCCTCGATGCAATCGTTGCGCGTGCAATCCCTAAGGAGCGGGGTCTTGAGGTCCATGCCTCGCAGATGTGGGCGGGTCGGTCTGAATGGGCACGCATAGCCGAGGCCGATCGTCATGCTCTATTGACGAAGCTCCTCAATCACTTAGGAACGTGGACTTCCCCTGGGGGGCGGGCACCCCGTTACTTTGCTGTAGCGGTGCACAAGCAGTCCCACCGAGGTAAGGACATTGTGCTACTCGCTCACGAAGAGTTGTTCGCCCTCTGTGTCAACCTCCAGTGAGACGGTTCGCGTTGACGAATCAATGAGCTGAGAGGGCGGAGAAGGAACTTCTCCCATGACCACGACAATCGATCACAGCGTTGCCGCGCGCCAGGATT
>Ga0187852_1001480_pt1 | contig 21883 bp, 17 predicted proteins | sample June2016WEW_6_40_FD_134511 | JGI IMG/M metagenome (GOLD analysis project Ga0187852, IMG submission 134511) | Peatland microbial communities from SPRUCE experiment site at the Marcell Experimental Forest, Minnesota, USA - June2016WEW_6_40 | ecosystem: Environmental > Terrestrial > Soil > Wetlands...
CTGGTCTGCTTAAGGTCCTTCCAGAAACATGGGACCGACGGGGGCGAAGCCTGTCCTGAACTCACCCCCGAATCTTGGGTTCTTGAGAATCGACCGAGGCAATATCATCTCTTCCTATTGTCATCCGCTCAGTCTCTGCGAGTGACAAGCGCGGGCCAGAATCTTTGGCCAGCATCCCAATCCGACATGACGGTCCTGAAACCGAGATCACGCATGATCAGTGTCCGGCTCTCCGATGAGGAGTATTCGGCTCTCAGACGGCTCTGTTCAGTGACCGGTGCGCGAAGCGTGTCGGATCTCACGCGCGACGCCATGCGCGTGCTCCTGAATGGGGTGAATCCGGAAGATGGGCTCGGCATTCACGCGGTCGAGTTTCACGCCCAGATGAGAAGCCTGGACAAAAAGATTGAGCAGCTTGCATCGGAAATCACAACGCTCAAAGCTGGCAGCAACCAATGATGAGTTCGCAGAAGTTCTATCAGGTTCGAGCAACAGAATACATGGGGATGGACAGGATGCCGCAAGCCGGTATCCGGGAGTCGTTTATGAGATGCTTAACCATTTCGCTTCTGGCAATTGCCGTTGCCAGTTCAGTTTCGGCGCAACAGCAGGCAAATCCCAACCATGTGGGTGGTGGAGCAACCTCCTTCGGCGAAGGCTCCAATCTGCCTGTGGAGAAGATTGGCAAGGATGATCTGATCGGCATCACGGTGTACGATGCGCCCGAATTGACCCGCACAGTTCGTGTGGACACGGACGGAGACATCCGCTTGCCGATGATCCGCCAGCACATCAAGGCCGCGGGTCTCTATCCAGCCGAACTTGAAAAGGCCATCACGACGGTCCTGATTCAGGAGAACGTGCTGGTAGACCCCGTCGTGACCGTCTCCGTTGTCGAGTACCGCAGCCGGCCGATTACCGTCGTCGGAGCAGTGAAGACTCCGCTGACGTTTCAAGCCACGGGCACAGTGACGCTTCTTGATGCCATATCACGAGCCGGAGGACTGGCCGATAATGCCGGATCGGAGATCCTGGTGAGCCAGTCGCTGTCGAATACAAACGACAAATCGGTCGCGCTGACTCAGCGGATCCCCGTGCGCGGCCTTATCAGCGCAGAAGATCCGGCGCTGAACTTGCATTTGGAGGGCGGAGAAGAGATCCGTGTTCCGGAGGCTGGACGAATCTTCGTCGTAGGCAATGTAAAACATCCAGGCGCTTTCTTCATTACGGATGGTTCCCAAAGCAGCGTCCTGAAGGCGCTGGCCCTTTCTGAGGGTCTGGAAACATTTTCTGCGCATAAAGCGTACATCTACCGTCTTGAAGGTGGCAACGGCGGCAGGAACGAAATTCCAATCGAACTTAAGCAGATCATGAACCGGAAAACGCCCGACGTTCCGCTTATGGCGAATGACATCTTGTACATTCCGAATGCCAGTGGGCTGAAAGCCAGTGTGAAGGTTTTGGAAGCATCTCTGGGTTTGGCCACTGCTCTTGCCGCCGCATCGCTCTATGTCTATAAGTAGGATATTTGAGGAGGACGTATGCCTGAACAATCGCGACTGGCGGAGGTAATTCCTCCTGGGCAGTCCAACAATCTGCCGGCGGTGACCTACTACCCGCCAATTCCGCCGCAGCAGGAATTTGAACCGGAAGCTCCCGCGGTTCCTCTGTCGCATTACCTTTGGGTTTTGCGGCGGCATCGCTTGAAGCTGGCAGCCTTCGTTGCGGTATGCATGCTAGCAACCTTTGTTGTTTCCTCAAGATTGGAGAAGATCTATGAGTCAACAGCAACGATAGATGTTGATCGTCAAGCTCCGTCGCAAGCCGTTGGTCAGGACTCAGAACCCACGATTGCCCCCCCGAACGATGCGGATCAATTCCTCGCAACGCAGATCAAGCTGATTCAGTCGGATGCAGTGCTCCGCCCGGTGGCAGAGCAATTCGATCTGCTGAAGCAGGAAAAGCAGCTTAAGTACAAAACACCGGAGCAGGTGCAGCAAATCAGGACTGCGCCCATCGAGTTGAAGCGCCTTAAAGTAATCCGTCCGCCAAATTCTTATCTACTCCTTGTCAGTTATCGAAATCCAGATCCAAATGTGGCTGCCAACGTGGCAAATGCGATTGTAAAATCGTATCTGTCGCAGACGTACACGATACGCTTACGGTCATCCGCTAGTCTATCCACATTCATGGAGAGACAACTTGATGAGCTAAAAGCTAAGATGGAGCGATCCAGTCTTGCCCTTGCGAATTTTGAAAAGGATCTGAACGTAATCAACCCGGAAGAAAAGACAAACATTCTCTCCGCCCGGCTCCTACAGTTGAACACAGAGTACACAACTGCTCAAGGTGAAAGAGCGGGTAAAGAAGCAGCTTGGAATTCCATGAAGTCCGGCTCACTGGAAGCAGCACAGGTTTCTTCTCAGGGGGCAGCGCTCGCGCAGCTAAACGAGACTCTCAACCAGGCACGTCAGCGGTTTGCTCTGGTCAAATCGACCTACGGGTCCACCCACCCGGAATACCGCAAAGCAGCTTCCGAACTGGCGGAAGTGGAACGACAGTTCGAGGATACTCGCCGCAACATAAGCGACCGAATTGCAACGGAGTACCGTGAAAGTCTGAACCGAGAGCAAATTCTCCAAAGAGAGGTCGCGGAGACCAAGGCTGAATGGGATGCTATCAACGCGCGATCCTTTGAATATCAACAGTTGAAACGGGAAGCCGACACAGACAAAGCACTGTACGATGAACTGATCAAGAAGATTGAGGAAGCGAATATCAATTCGGGCTTCCAGGATAACGATATACGGATAGCTGATTTTGCGCGCCCAGAGGCCAAGCCGGTATTTCCAAAACTATGGGTTAATCTCTTGTTGGCGTTTCTCTTTTCAGCCTTTCTGTCGGTAGGGGCAGCGCTGTTCCAGGACACGCTTGACACGACACTCCGAGATCCTAAGGAAGCCAGCCGGTTTCTTGGCACGGATGTCATTGGGACTATGCCCGTCGACCGCTTGGCGGCTCAGCTACCGAGAAGTGCAGCGCCCGTTCCGGCGGCAGCCATCGTGGCCCAAACCGCACAAAATGAAAAGCGAAAGGGATACTACCGGTCTACTTCCGATTTCGAAGAGGCCGTGCGGACGATACGCAATACCATCCTGCTGTCCGATTTTGAAGGGCGGTTACGGTCGATTGTGCTCACTAGTGCCACTCCCGGCGAGGGGAAGTCGACGATCGCGTGCCATCTTGCTATCGCCAACGCCGACCGAGGTAAGAAGACGCTGCTAGTAGATGGCGATCTGCGGCGTCCCAGCCTCCACACGAAATTCGGGTTGAGCCCGCGAGAGGGGCTTTCCAATGTTCTGACTGGCGAACTGCCGTGGCAAGATGTCGTGTTGCCGGTGGAGGGCAGGCCAAACCTAAGCGTGCTGCCGGCCGGACTGGGTTCTCATCGGGCCGCCGATCTGATAGGCCCGCGACTTGCCACCCTCCTGGATGAGTTCGCGAAGGAATACGATCTGGTGATTCTGGATTCGCCACCCCTGCTGGGCTTTGCGGAGTGTCTCCAGATGGCCACCGCCGCCGATGGAGTGCTCATTATCAGCCTGGCCGGAGAAACCAAGCGCCGGGCCGTTGCTGAGGTGATTTCGGTGCTGTCTCGGCTGCGAGCCAACATCGTTGGGGTGGTTCTGAACCAGGTAAGCCGAAACACGTCCGCGGACGGGTACTCGTATTATGGGTACTACCGCTACGGGCATTACCAATACGGGCACTCTCAGAAATCCGAGTGATGAACCCGGTGGCAACCTGCCGTGCCTTACGCGTGTTGCGGGCAGATCCTCCAAACGGAAGTACATTATTTGCAATAACTCATCCCATTTGGCTAAGTGAGTCAACGGCCATGCGGAACTGGGATAAGATCCACTGCGGGCAAAGCGGGAGATGATCCTCCAATTGCCAGTGGCAGGATGATGCTCCAATACGGAATAAGGGGTTGGTAAGTCCCGGTTCCTCCAGAATATCTGCTGATATCGCATTCGTATCAGTGTTCTCTCGCTGATTGATTTTCATCGACCTTGGTGCTGCCCATTGGCAAGACTGAAGAATAGACACATGATTGCGGAAGTCTCCTGTTCTCATCTGGACACCTCCATCCGAAAGGTCGAAACGCGAAGCCTCACCGTCGGCATCGCCGGGTTAGGCTATGTAGGCCTGCCCCTCGCACAACTTTTCACCCCACTCGCGATACGCCAACAGGAGTGTTTTCGGCGTCTAGGTCTGAGCCAGGCCAATTGCCCTGTTTCAGAGCTTGTCGCCGGTAGAGTCATTGCTATTCCAATCTATCCGCAGTTGACGTCAGATGCCCGCCTCTCGGTGGCAGACGTAGTCGCCACGGCTCTGTCATGAGCGTGACGATGGCGCCGGGACACGGAACGGGGGAGAGCGCCCGCCCGCATTTCCTGAAAGCGATCACAGCGATCGCGGGAGGAACGGCGGTCAGCCAGTTGCTCCCGGTTGCGGTCTCCCCGATTCTAACGCGGGTCTATTCTCCGCAGGATTTCGGCGTTTTCGTCGTTGTCGCGTCCACTCTGGCAATCCTGACATCGATTGGCAGTCTCAGGTACGAAACAGCCTTACTTATACCCAAGGAAGAGCGCAGGGCAGAGGTACTTCTCTTTGTTGCTTTGGCCTCGGTTGTCTTGACATCCTGCGTCACTGCGCTCGTCCTTGGAATTGCAAGCTTTGGCCACCTCCCGCTTGGTCCCTTGTCGGTAGCCCACCGATATCTTTTTTGGATACCGATTGGTCTGCTGGCTGTGGGCTTTTACACCTGCATCGAAAACTGGGGTCTCCGCCACCGCCATTTCAATACGATCGCCCGGGCCAGGGCATGGCAGGGTGTCACAGGCTGTCTGGTCCAACTGGGATTGGCGGTGTTGGTTCGAGGGCCATCCGGGCTGATCTCAGGCAACATTGCCGGCCAGAGCGTCGGCGGGACCCGGCTGGCTGCGAAGACGCACGCTTTCTCTCGCACCAGGCGGCCCACGATGCGCGAGTTTGCGCGCGAGGCGTTTCGGTACCGTGACTTCCCTATGTTGGGCTCGGCATCCGTATTGCTGAACGTTGCGGCTCTGCAAGTCCCATCGCTGTTCATTGCGCAGTTCTTTGGGATAGCCGTCGCAGGATGGTATGCGCTCGGCCTGAGGTGCGTCAGCCTTCCGATGCTGTTGGTTGGACGCGCGGTCGCGCAGGTTTACACGGCTGAAGCGGCAAAGCTTGCCGTGACCGATATCTCGGAAATGCGACGATTGTTCAAACAAACTGCATTACGGCTGCTAGCGATTGGAGTGGTAGTGCTCGTTCCAATCGCGGTTGTAATGCATTTCGCTGTCGGCCCTATATTTGGCTCCAGTTGGAAACCGGCCGGAACCTATATTCTGATAATCTCCCCGAATGTGCTGGCTCAGTTTGTGACCTCTCCGCTTTCCCAAACCCTTGTAATATTCCAACGGCTGCGGCTACAGTTAGCGGTGGATACTGTTCGGCTCATTGGCGTCGTGGGTGCATTGGTAGTTTGTCACTACTTGAACTATTCGGTTGTGATGGCTTTAGGTGCTCTTTCGGCAATCATGGTGGTATCCTATGGTCTGCACTTTAGCTGTTGTATCCTTACTCTGAAGTACGAAGCAACGACTTGTTGAAGGGTGCTGATGCAATCCGCCAAGGGAATCCTGCTTACCGTCCTGCGACCTGTTCTCAGAGCCTTCGGCAGTATCTTTTACGATCGAGCTTACTTGCGAGGCCGTTACTTTGATCAAGGCTCCGGCGGCTGGCTATGGATGTTCCAGGGAATCCTCTTCCAGAGGCTCCTGGGATATAACCTAAGAGTCCCCTGGCCAGTAGCTCCATTCCAGCGAGTCTCAGACGAGGCTGCCATTGACTTTCACCCTGACGATTTGCATAACTTTCAAGTCCCTGGGTGCTACTTTCAGTGCTTTGGCGCGCGCATCGTTATCGGGAAAGGAACTTACATCGCGCCAAACGTCGGTATTATAACCTCGAATCACGATCTGCTCAACCCACAGAATCACCTGGAGGGCAAGGATGTGGTGCTGGGCGAAAACTGCTGGATTGGCATGAATGCTGTCATCCTTCCGGGTGTGCATCTGGGGGCGCGAACCGTTGTCGGAGCGGGCGCAATTGTTCGGACAAGTTTTCCGGAAGGGAATTGTATTCTCGCGGGTGTGCCGGCAAAGAAAGTAAAAGAGTTATTGTGATGAGAGAGCATGGCGCTCCAGTACCGAGTCAACTGAAGGAGGTCATGGGCGGCATCAACCAATCAAGCAACCGAGTCTTATTAATCAACTACACCTTTGCTCCGGCGTTGGAGCCAGGAGCGATTCGGACGACCAAGCTAGCGAAGTACCTTCCGGCGAATGGGTTCGAACCCATTGTGCTGACATGCTCCAATGCTATGGTGTTTACGGTCGGCCTGGAAGACGCGATCGCAGGGCTTCAGATGATCCGTATCAGCGATCCCGATCCACTAAAGCGGCTCGCAGCGGGAAAGCCCAATGCGCAAACGGGTTTGCGCAGCAGAGCGAGCGAGCCTCGGGCGTGGTGGCGCCTTAAAGAGATATACTCTCAAATCGCCTTTCCGGATCGAGACTTTCTTTGGGGAGTAAGAGCGGGGATTGTGGCGAGCCGCGCGATCCGGAAATCCGGTATAAAGGCCATCTATTCTACTGCTCCAAACATGAGCAACCATTTGGCCGCCTTAATCGCTCACCGGCGCACAGGCATACCTTGGATTGCGGAATTCAGGGACTTGTGGCTGCATCCGGCCTACAGCAAACGATCAGCGATTCGCCGGAGACTCGATCCTATGTTCGAGCGGTTGATTGCGACTTCGGCAAGCCAGGTTGTCACCATATCCAACGAACACCGGGCAAACCTGTTGCAGGCCCACCCAAACCTGGGTCCAGAGAAGGTGCATGTCATCACCAACGGCTTTGACGCGGAAGACCAAGCCGCTCTCCCGGCTTTCCAACTCCGGCACGATTTTACAATCTCGCACGCAGGTAGTCTTTATGGCGGCCTGCGCGATCCACGCCCGCTCTTGAAGGCCATCGCTCAATTGGTCTCCCGGCCCGAAGTGGTGCGCTCGAACGTGCGGCTCAACATTATAGGCAAGCGCGAAGAGTTTCTCGCGGATCTGGTTCGTGAATTCAGACTGGAAGATGTAGTTGTCCAGAAGGGTCAGATGCCATATCGACAAACGCTGCGAACGCTCGCTGAATCGTATCTTGTGCTGATTCTGACCAACCCCAGCTATCCGGAACTGCCATCCAAGTTCTTTGACTATCTGTGCGCAAGGCGTCCGATACTGGCCCTTTGCCCGGCGCAATCGGAACTGGCAGCCCGCCTCGCAAGCACGAACGCGGGAGTATCGGCGCCGGTTAATGATCCGTATCGGATCGAGGAAGAATTGATGCACTACTATCAGCTCTGGCTCTCCGGAAACTCGGCGTATGAATGCGATGCTGCGGAGGTCAGAGGATATCATCGGTCAGAAATCGCTGCACGCGCCGCCGCGGTGATCCACAAGGCGCTAAACCATGAATCTCCAGCAGTTGCTCTTGCAACCGAAGGAATAACCCATGCCTAGTCTCGCCGCCTCTACCTATTACCAGCCGCCTGCTTACTTCTGGATTCCGCAGGCAACGAATACACCCAAGGTAGATCTGTTGGGCCGAATCCTCATTGGTCTGTATGGGTTTCTGCTGAGTTTTCCTCGACCCTTCTCCATCGGTGAAAGAGTCCAGGGTAATAGCTTAATGGAACGTCTGGCGCCCGCTGATGCTCTGCTCGTGATTGTATTGATATTCACAGTCGCAAGATTGCGCACCTCCTTCCCCCCCGCGCTTGCTGCGTGGTTTACCTTCACGGTTGTGGCCGGAATAAGCGCGGCAGTTGCCTGGGTCGAAAACGGTGCACCGATCATCTTCTTGATTGCCGCCGTCCTGGCCTGTTACGCGTTGTTCAATGCATTCGGCTATGAAGAATTGCGAGCGGCTGCAGGTAAGGGGTTCATCATTGGCCTGATACTTCTTGAGCTTCTCGTGTACTACGATAGCTTCAATGCCATCACAGGGCGGCAAATCCTGTACGCGGACCAGGTCGGCCGGGTGCGCGGGCCATTTTACATGAGTAGTCAGTTGGGCCAATTCCTGTTTGGTTCCGTCTTCTTTACGTTTAGTCTGTCTCTGATGGACATGGGCAAAAAATGGAAATATATGGCGGGCGCTGTTGCGTTAGCGGCGGTTCCGGTCATGATTCTAACCGGGCGCAGAAGTGCAACCATCGGTTGCGTTTGTGGCCTCATTGCTCTGTTGGTGAACAAGCGCTGGCGTGGGAAGATCGTTGTCTTGCTGTTGCTCGTTGCCATGGTCTTTGTCTCAATGGCCATTTTCTCCCAAACTAACTCGTTCACTGCGAAGATCTACCATCGTTTCACTGGCATGACTCCGGAAATTGAAGCTCCGAGCAACAAGTTCTTTGAGGAACAGGCTGTGAGTGCCGTGGATGCATTCAATTCGGCTCCGATCTTGGGCGTCGGCCTCGGAGCCTATCAATATAAATTCTCGCCGTCGAATCATGAGCTTCACGATACCTACTTGAGTGTCATGGCCGAAACCGGCATTCTGGGCTCCGCTTTCTTCATTGTCAGTTTTACCCTGACCATCGCCGTGGTGGTAAAGACGCTTTTCAAGAGGAACTCCCCGTCATGGACCCTGCCTCTCGCGGCCTATGCCCTGGCTTCTTTTGTATCTGCTTTCCACAACGTCCTGTTCAGAGACAGGCTCTTCTGGTTGTGTTTCGCTCTGCTGTTGGCGCACTGGCACTTCGGGACCAAGGCGCCTTTCACAGTGCGGAAGCTTATGTTGGTTCGCCCGCCTTCATTACCCAATCGGAGTTCCAACCAGTCCCCGCCGGCACGCGCCAAGGCGTGACAACTAGCCTAAAATCATTGTCAATCGCAATAGCGAGGAAGCTATTAGCTGCGAACCCCGCCGCCTCGATATGGAGTCGTGATGCCCAAACTATTGGTTGCCTCGACCATCCCTATAACGATCTGGAGTTTCCTGCATCCGTTGGTCGCAAATCTTCGAGGAAAGGGTTGGATCGTCGATGGAGCCGCTAATGGACTACCTGAGGAGTCGCGCTGCATTGGAGCCTTCGATCATTGTTACCACGTCAGTTGGACCCGCAGTCCGAAGAACGTGCGCGCAGCTCTCACCGGGGCCCGCGAGCTTCGAACCATCGTCGGCGGCGGCCACTACGATATTGTCCACGCGCACACGCCGCTTGCCGGATTTATAGCAAGGGCCGCTTTGTCGAATCTCAACGGACGAAGCCGACCGGTTGTTATCTATACGGCCCACGGATTTCACTTTCACCCGCAGGGAACTCGACTGCGCAACAGTGTGTTTCGGACAGTCGAGAAAATCGCAGGACGATGGACCGACTTTCTGGTCGTAGTGAATAAGGAAGATGAAGCGGCAGCTCTCCGCTACAAAGTGGTCCCCGCAGATAGAGTCGTGCGGGTTCCCGGTGTCGGCATTGAGTTGGATCGCTATAGTCCTGCAGCCATCGACCTCGCGAAGGTAAAGATCTGCCGCGCGGAGCTCGGGCTCGGCGAAAACACTCCGCTTATCCTGATGCTCGCCGATTTCACTCCGGAAAAGCGGCATATCGACCTACTGCAGGCGCTTCGCTTAATGCGAAACCGGGAATGTCATCTGGTGCTTGCGGGAGACGGACCCCTCCTTGATGCCACGAAACAGAAGGCCCAGGCGCTCGGAATCGCCGACAGGGTCCATTTTCTTGGCTTTAGAGACGACGTGCCGCTCCTTTTGCATTGCGCAGCGGTATCCGTCCTGCCATCCAGCCGCGAGGGCCTGCCCCGTGCCGTTATGGAGTCGCTTGCGATGGAAACCCCGGTCGTCGCTTCGTCCATCCGAGGTTCTGCGGAGTTGCTGGAGGGCGGGGGCGGGCTTCTTTACCCGGTCGGAGACTGTGGGGAGCTCGCACAATGTCTCGATCAGGTTCTCGATCAGCCGGAACGCGCTCGTGAGATGGGAAGGCGCGGGGCAGAGTCAATGCGCGCCTACGCGACCGATGTGATGATTGCGCGCCATCTGGAATTATATGCGCGTGCGCTCCGGTCGAGAACCAGCGCAGGAGATTGCAACATCTCGCAATCCTGCGGCGGCGGTTCTGCGGGGGCATATCAACTGCGCATGTGATACCACAAAACGGGTATGCGCCTTTGGGAAGACTCCAGCGATATGAGGTGCCTGGATCAGTTTGTTAGGACATGACATGAAGCAAACTCAATTGTTTCCTCGTCTGCATCGAATGACGGAGCCTGCTGTGGCCGTCGCAAAGACCGTCGCGTGCTTTGGCCTGTTCGCATCGCTTCTCCTGTTCAATACTGCCGGTGACGCGCAGTTGAATAGTTCAGGGGGCTCGCATCGCCTCGTTAGCGTAGCCGATTTCGGGGCCCCTTCCGACGGTAGAACGGATGCGACAACCCCCATTGCCGCTGCTCTCGCTCAGGTTTGTTCATTGGGAGGCGGCCATGTTTACTTCCCTCCGGGAACATACCTCGTTTCTGGTAAAACAGTCGAAATCCCTTGTGGCAAGGTTACTCTTTCCGGCGACGGAGAAGTGTCCATTATTCGACTCGCGGACGGCCAGCCTAAGTTTACCCGGATTATCCACTCTGACGGTGTATCCGGGATTGAGATTCGTGACCTGGCTATAGACGGAAACCGTGCGAATCAAGACCCGGGGTTTGAGCAGCAACATGCAGTGTTTCTGGCCAATGTGAAGAATTCGCGAATTGAGAACAATTACATCCACGACACCGTCGGTGACGGTGTTCTTGCATGGAATGGGTCAGACGGCATTATCGTAACGAACAATGTTTTCGAACGTGTCAAGCGGTGCTCGATTAACTACCAGGGCGCAAGCCATTCAATCGCCAGCGACAACACGATTCGAGACGACGACGCCTTCGCTGTAACCATGGAGTTCGATGCCAAATCTCCGGCCAGTGTCGGCAACGTGTTTTCCTCCAATGTACTCACGAATGTCGCGGCCGGGTTCAACATCAACGGCGCCGCCAGTGCCAACTTCATCCAGAATGTGGTTGTCAACGGCAATTCGATCGATCTGAGGCCGAACGGATCCCCTAATTGGTCGGTAGGGATATACATCTCCGGCACCACTCACGGCGTAGTTTCCGGAAACTCAGTCGAGCACGCAAAGTTTGGAATCTGGGTCGGCTCCGCCGCCAGTTCGGTATCCCTGGCCGGCAACGTGATAACCGACTCAAGCTTCGGTGTATTTATCGGTGTAGGACTGAAGAATGCGCCGACCGACGTTCTCGTGGCGGGTAATGTTATCGACAGGAGCCAGATCGGAATTAGCGTCCGGGCGGCCGTCGATCAAACGCGGCCGGCGCGTATCACGATTTCAAATAACAGCATCACGAACAGTGCCCAGCGGGGAGTGTCGATCGGCAGCAGCGACTCTGTCTCCGTCACATCGAACAGCATTCAAGCTGGCTCAGATGCAGCCGTGATGCTGTACAAATTCACCACACCGTCTTCGGCAATCGACATCGCAAATAACAGAATATGGAGCACTTCGCCGACAGCATCGATCGGCATTCGGACGCTCCCCACGGATGTCATTGACTCGCTCTCGGTCAGAGGCAATCAGTTTTCGGGTGTCCCCCAGCAGACCACCAGCGGCATCAAGGCCATCCCATAGAGTGGATTCTAAAGACGGGACTGATACCTCGCCTGCGGCGGCTACCTGGGTCGGCTCTCCCATTCAGATGTGTTCGTGGAAGAGCCGCCGCCGAGTCACTCAAGCCTCTGTTACATGACAGACGACAGCCTGCCTGATCATTCAGATCGAGGCGCGAGTTAGTATTTCCATAACGCTTGCATACCGGGGAATTGGTACATGTGTGGCATCTGCGGTGTGATTTCATATGAAGGAAAGTGGCAGAACGAAGATGTCATCCAGTCGATGGTGGCAAGCCTGAGACATCGCGGCCCCGACGATTGCGGTATTTATCACGACGGTCCAGTTGCGCTTGGGCAAACGCGCCTGAGTATTATCGATTTGAGTGCGGCCGGCCACCAGCCAATGGTGGATGTGTTTGACGAGGTGGTAATTGTCTTCAACGGAGAGATATACAATTATCGCGAACTGCGAGCCGACTTGATCAAGGAAGGCGTTCCGTTGAAGTCAACATGTGACACCGAGGTAATTCTATATCTGTACAGGAAATACGGATCGGCATGCCCGTGTTATTTGCGCGGGATGTTCGCCTTTGCTATTTGGGATCGGAGGAATCGATCCTTGTTCATTGCTCGCGACCGAGTTGGAATCAAGCCGCTCTATTACTACGACGATGGCCGCCAATTCGCTTTCGCGTCGGAAATGAAGGCCTTTTGGCACCTGCCGGCATTCAAGTCGGAGTTAAGCTTGGGTGCGCTCGTAACCTATATTGCTCATGGACACTCATTCGCTCCGCAGACCATTCTCGAGCACGTCAAGAAATTGCTGCCTGGCCATTCAATAGCTATTGACAGTGCCGGCAGAACTTCCTTGCGTGAATATTGGGCAATTCCAGCGCAAAATGCGGATTTATCAGAGACGGCGGATCCGGTTCGCGATCTAAGGGCTCTGCTCGAAGATGCGGTGCGCTGCCACTGCATCGCCGATGTTCCGGTCGGCGTATTCTTGAGCGGCGGCCTGGACTCGAGCATCATTGCAGCGATCGCGGCCAAAGTGATGCCTGAGCGGGTCAGGACTTTTTCGGTGGGGTTTGATATTGGTGGGCACTATAGCGAACTGAGCGACGCCCGAATCGTAGCGGATTCGATCCACTCTGATCATCACGAACTCATAGTCCATGGTTTTGATGTTCCTAAACTACTCGAGAAGTTGGTATGGCATTACGATGAACCGTTCGCCGATGCCGCCAGCCTACCCACTTATCTTATAGCGCAGTTTGCACGAAAGCACGTGAAGGTCGTCCTGTCGGGTGAGGGAGGCGATGAAGTCTTCGGTGGGTACCGCAGGTACATCGCGCAGCTCGCTTTCCGCTACCTCGAGCCGATTCGCTTTCTTGCGGCACAGCGGTCGCCGTTGCGCCGGCTTGTCGACTCCCAGCCAGGTCTACGGCGAGTTAAGAAGTTTTTGGAGGCAGGAGATATCTCGGACGAATCTCTTCGCTACGCGGAATGGGTCACGGTGTTTACTACCGTCATGCGAAATGATTTGTTTTCTGAGGCCGTCCAGTCGTTTGCAAGAACCTTCGATGTCGGCGAAAGGTATAGACGTGAATTCGTCGAGACTTCCCACCTCGATCGTACAAACCAATTGCTTCAAGTCGACTTTAGGACGTGGCTGCCAGATACCTACCTAGAGAAGGTAGACAAAGCGACGATGGCGGAAGGACTGGAGGCGAGGGTTCCTCTCCTGGACCATCATGTCGTCGAGTATATGTTCAGGCTTCCCGGGCGTTACAAGATTCGCGGGTTTGAGAAGAAGGTTTTGCTTCGGCAAGCTACACTGGATCTCATTCCGTCGGCGATCCGGCGCAAGCCCAAACACGGGTTTTCTGTACCGTTGGACGAGTGGTTTCGTGGTCCACTCCTCGGGTATGCGCGGGATATCCTTCTTGACAGCCGGCTGGCTAGGCGGGGATTTTTTAAACAGGATGCTATCGAGAAGCTTATAAGTACTCATACTGCGGGACGCAATGACTTGGGAACGCAGATTTGGCAATTGCTCTCATTTGAGCTCTGGTGCAGGCAGTTTATTGATGACAAATCACTTGCGCCCGCACTTACCTAAGAGCGCATCCGATTGCGGATCCTGGCGGGAGGGCTGAGGAAAACATGATAGAAACTCCGCGCGATAACGGACGGGGAGAATTGCAAGTTCGAATCTGTCAGGCGGCCTCATCGGGCGTTTCGATTTATTATCTCCTGCGTGGGCAGATTCAGGCGCTGGTCTCAGCCGGTTGCGATGTTAGGGCACTCTCGGGGAGAGATGAATACTCCATCAAGGCAGTGAATGCCGGTATCAGCTTAGATATCGCACCGATGGTTCGTGAGCTGTCGTTGTGGCGTGATTTCGCCGCTCTGCTTTGGCTGGTGCGGTACTTCAAACGGAACCGTTTCGACATTGTCCACAGCCATACACCGAAGGCCGGTCTAATCGTTCCTTTGGCTGCCCGCATCGCAGGAGTTCCTTGCGTACTTCACACGGTCCACGGTTTTCTTTTTCATGATCGAATGCGCAAGCCCAGATGGCTGGCTGGTTGGTTAGCGGAAAAGTTCACTTCCCTGTGGGTGGACGGGCTGCTCTTTCAGAGTCAGGAGGACTGTGACAATGCGCCGCGCCTCCACATTCTTCCAAACAATTGCTGCTTTTACATCGGCAATGGCGTTGAGGTGAATCATTACTTGCCGGCGGATGGGGATGCGCGTCTGCATGCGCGCGCGTTGTTGAACATTGAAGTTGACGAATTTGTCGTTGGATTTGCCGGGCGCTTAGTCAAAGAAAAGGGAATCGAGGACCTCCTGCGATGCGCGGAGCGATTCATCTCCGGGAAGAAGAACATTCGTGTAGTGGTTGTTGGACCACTTGAGGAAAGGGTCCAATCAGATTCTTTGAAGACCGCAGACCTCGAATACTGGAGAGAGAAGCTGCCGGTCATGTTTCTCGGTCTTCGGGACGATGTGCACAGCCTCTATCCCGCCATGGACGTCTTTGTGCTGCCTTCGTATAGAGAAGGACTACCGCGAGTACTGATCGAAGCGACCTTAGCGGGCGTGCCGGTGATTGCGACGAACATCCGCGGGAACCGGGAGGTAGTCGAGCACGAGGTGAACGGACTCTTGTGCGTGCCGGGAGATGTCGATGGCCTGCTCGACGCGTTGGAGTATGTCTATGCGCACCCACTCATTGCCAGGGAACGGGCGACGAAGGCTCAGCAGAATTCCTTGTTGAAATTCGATGAAAAGAATGTAGCTGGACGGATTGTAGCCGTCTATCGCCATTTTGTTCGAGCTGAGGTCGGGGCTCGTTTGAAGGAGAAGCTCGAAAACGCTTCGCAGAGATCTGTCTAGCTTCCTGCAGTCTGTGGCGTGCCGCCCATAGTTAATCACTGTGTCTATCAGAACCACTCCCCATAACTTGCGGGTAGTGGGTACTCAGATTGCCCCTCACCAAGATCGGATACCGAGGGGTTTGAGCAGATCCGGACTGTTGGTCCACGGGGAAGACAAAGCGTGAGGTTATTCGAACGGCTTAATAGGGACTTGTACTGCCGATTCGGGAAGCGGATCATCGATACGGGCATAAGCGCCGTTGGATTGATTGTATTGGCGCCGCTGTTGTTTGCAACTGCGCTCGCCATTCGCATTGTGATGGGCCGTCCGGTGCTTTTTCGCCAAGCCCGGCCCGGGTTGAACGAGCGTGTGTTCGAACTGATCAAGTTCCGAACGATGTCTGACCAGCGCGACAGTTGTGGCCAACTATTGCCCGACGCAGCGCGAGTCACTTGGATTGGGTCGTTGCTTCGAGCGACCAGTCTTGACGAAGTGCCGGAATTGTGGAACGTACTCAAAGGAGAAATGAGCCTGGTGGGTCCAAGGCCCCTCTTGGTAGAGTACCTGCCGTACTACTCCTCCCGTGAACAGAAGCGCCATTCCGTTCGTCCGGGCATCACGGGATTGGCACAGGTTTCGGGTCGGAATGACACAACATGGCGTCAAAGACTCGACCACGATGTTGACTATGTCGATAACTTTTCGTTGATTCTTGACTTTCAGATTATAGTCAAAACAATTTTCACAATACTACGGGGCGACGGAGGAATCGCGCCGATTGAAAAGTTGGGAAGATTCAGAGGGTCAGGTGGCGACGTCAAGTGCGATGTCGGTGCTTCGAAGACATAATCGTCTTGAGGTCGATTGGGATGATGCCACTCGTGAATTGAATGGCGGATTGTAGTCGGGATTGAATAACTGCAGCGGCGTGGTAAATCCTGCTTCACAAGTCTCATAATCTGCTGATGGCCAATGCACACGTACTCGTGATCGGTGCCGGCGGGCATGCTAAGGTCGTCATTGCGACCTTGCAGGCTGCTGGCCGGGTGGTCGATGTGATAGTCGACGAGGACGAGTCGCGTCGAAATGATTTTGTTCTCGGCGTCCCTGTAGTGGGCTCCTTGGACTGCATCCGGCAATACCCCGACCTCGACGCCATCATCGCTGTGGAAGAAAATGAAACGCGGAAACGGCTAGCCACAGAGCTTGCTTTGAACTGGACGACTGTGATTCATCCCAGAGCGTCCGTAGACGAAGGTGTAACCCTGGGACCTGGGACGATCGTCTTTGCGGGAGCCGTGGTGCAACCGGGATCCCGCGTTGGGGCGCACACAATCATCAATGCATCCGCCTCAGTTGACCACGATTGCAGAATTGGAAATTTCGTTCACATCGCGCCCGGCGTCCATCTTGGGGCAGGGGTTTTCGTCGAGGATGGCGCCTTTGTCGGCATCGGTTCTTTCGAATTGCCGAGTCACCATTTGGGCAAGCGGGCAGTGCTTGGGGCGAGTGCCGTAACCAACCGGAATATCGAACCCCGGACTGTCTCCGCTGGTGTGCCTGCTCAGGGTCTGATCGAGACAGGAGAGGACACTCCCCATGTACCGCTTGGTTCGGCTGAACAGCTGGGAAGCTTACACAGTAATGTCCACTCGCTGTTCATCGGGGTAAAGGACCAGCGCTGGGCCGCCATGCTAAGTGAGGTTCCACACGACTTTTATCACTTGCCAGGGTACTTGGCGCTGTGCGGGAAGAAGAGCGGCGCTGAGCCACTGGCGTTTTACTTAGACGAAGGAGGAGCAAGGTGCCTCATACCGCTATTGCGGCAAAGCGTTTTCGCGAAGGATGGGGACCCGCGAGGTTGGTCGGATCTTTACTCGCCATACGGCTACGCGTCCCCGCTATTTGCGGATACTCAGAATGACCGTAAACCTGCGTTTCTCGAGAGGCTACGTGAAGCGGCTGACGAGATCGGGAGCTGCTGCGTCTTGATGCGCATGCATCCTTTGCTGGAAAACTGGAATCTCCCTCCGACCCCGCATTCGAGATGTGTCGAGCATGGTGAAACAGTGTTCATTGACCTTACTTCTCGCGTCGAGGAGTTTTGGAGGCAGACTCGGCGTGGCCACCGGTACGACATTCGGAGGCTCGAGAAGCTCAACTTCGTCGCGGTAATGGATGACTGGAGCCGGTATTCTGAATTCGGACGCTTGTATCGTCAGACTATGGGAAGAATCGGGGCCAATGAAACCTATTTCTTCACGGATGAGTATTTTATGGAGCTGAAAGACGCGCTTGGCGACCAGTTGCATTTATGCTGTGTATTCTCGCCTGATTCTAGAGTCGCGGCGAGTGCCCTATTTACTACGGTGGGCGGAATCATGCAATACCACCTCTCCGCCAGCGCTCCGGAGTTTCATCGATTGGCGCCGACCAAGCTGATGCTTCATTTCGCGCGGTTATGGGGTAAGACACAAGGCTGCACGACTCTTCACTTGGGTGGGGGAGTTGGGGCACGGGAGGATAGGCTCTTCGAATTCAAGGCTGGGTTCTCCCACGGTCGAAGGCCTTTTCATACGATCCGCCTGATTGTAAATGAGCGCCGCTATGCCGCCCTGATTCTGCGCGCCGGTCTGCCTTTAGACCCGGAAGCTGACCTCCAGGGAGAGTACTTTCCCCCGTACTACCGTGACCTGCCCCTGAAAGGCTCGGCCATTTAAGCTTGGAGTTTTAAGGAGAAAAGTATGGAAAAGAATGAGTTTCTATTGTTGCTGGATGAACTTCTAGAACTCGAACCGGGCACGGTGAAAGGGTCTGAGAGTTTGGACAGCTTCGCAGGCTGGAATTCCCTCGGCATTATCAGTTTTATGGCACTCGTGGATGAGCATTTCAGCGTTAATTTGCAGCCCAAGCAGATAGCCGGATGCGCGACCATTGACGACCTGGTAAAACTTCTCGGCGACCAGATCAGCGGGAAGATTCACACCGGGTCTGCGCCAGGTTCGGTCAATGGACGATAGCGTAGCCTGCGGAGTGCGAACCGTGAACCTGCCGGTGAAGCCATGATGAATCCCCTGGATTTGACGGGCAAAACCATTTTGGTCACTGGCGCTTCCTCGGGAATCGGCCGTGAAACAGCTCGCTTGATCAGCCAATTGGGTGCGCATGTTGTTTTGGTCGGGCGCAATGAGGAGAGTCTTGCGGAAACTCTGCGCTCCCTCGATGGTGAAGGCCACAGTGCTGAGCCTTTCGACCTGTCTTCGACCGATGAAATCCCTCGCTGGCTCAAGAGGATCAGCGCCACGTCCGGACCGTTGCACGGATTGGTTCACAGCGCGGGCATGCACAAACTGCGACCACTTCGGGTACTGAACTCACAAACCGCCGAAGATATCATGCGTATCAACGTGGTTGCGGCGATTTGTCTTGCCAAAGGATTCTTGCAGAAGGGTGTTTGTGCTTCGAGTGGCAGCGTTGTGTTTCTCTCTTCTGTCGCGGGCCTGACGGGTCAGGCGGGGGTCGCTGCATACGCGGCGAGCAAGGGAGCAATCGTTGCACTCACAAAGGCGCTTGCGGTGGAGTTGGCCGGGGAACACATTCGGGTCAACTGTGTGGCGCCTGGAGTGGTGACAACTGAAATGGGCGAGGGCCTGCTGGGAATGCTGACACCGGAACAAAGCGCAGCTTTGGAAGCGATGCATCTGCTCGGACTTGGCAGCGCTCGCGATGTCTCTTATGCTATTGCATTCTTACTCGCCGAGACGGCTCGCTGGATTACAGGTGCGGTGTTGGTGGTGGACGGCGGGTATACGGCACATTAGGGGGTACACATGAAACGTCTTATCATTGTCGGTGCTGGTGGCTTTGGCAGGGAGGTTCTTTGTTGGGCACGGGACATCGAGTCAACGCAATCGGAGTGGAGAATCGGAGGCTTCGTGGATGCGAATTCTGCGGCTCTCGATGGCTATGGGGTCGGTGTAAGAATTCTGGCCGAACTCGAGGAGTTCGCACCCGTTAGCGAGGACTTGTGCATTTGTGCCATCGGTGACCCGGCAACCAAGCGCAGGGTGGTAATGGGGCTTCTGGAGCGCGGCGCTCAATTTGCGACGCTCATTCACCCTTCCGTTATTATTGGCGCGGGTTGCCGTATCGGCGTGGGTTGTATTGCTTGTCCCGGTGTCGTGCTGACAACCAATGTGACCCTAGGAAGATTCGTCACCCTGAATCTTGGTGCTACCCTGGGCCACGATGCCAGAGCAGGTGACTGGTGCAGCTTAATGGTTCATGCTGATGTGGGCGGGAATGCAAGTCTCGATGAGGGAGTTCTGGCGGGCAGCCATTCTTTCATCCTGCCCTGCGTTCAGGTTGGCTGCGGCTCCGTTGTCGGGGCAGGCAGCGTGGTGACACGAAACGTGCCTGCTGGAAGCACCATGTTCGGCGTCCCTGCCAAGCATATTTGCACCAAAGCCATCACATAGTCTTCACTCCGCACAGGTATGTTCATGAAAGCAACTCTTGCAGCAGTCGAATACCACTTCCCAGAGCACTGCCTCACCAATGAGCAGTTGGCGCAGGAGTTCCCGGAGTGGAGCGTAGAAAAGATCGAGGAGAAGACCGGCATCGCCGAACGCTGGATTGCCGCTGAAGGTGAGTGCTCGTCCGATCTGGGAACTGCGGCCGCTCTTAAGCTGTTTGCGAGTGGTGTCTGCAAACCCGACGATATCGACTTCATTCTGTTCTGCACACAGAGCCCGGACCACTTTCTGCCGACAAGCGCCTGTGTGATGCAAGAACGCCTGGGAATCCCGACGTCAGCTGGCGCGTTGGATTTCAATCTGGGGTGTTCAGGATTCGTTTACGGACTTGGGCTTGCGAAGGCCCTCGTTGAAACCGGTCAAGCGACGAATGTACTTTTGGTGACCGGCGAAACGTATAGCAAGTTTATCCATCGGCAAGACAAGAGCGTCCGCACACTCTTCGGGGATGCTGGAGCGGCTACCCTTGTGCGCGGCGTGGACGGGAATGATGAGTTCATCGGCCCCTTCGTTTACGGGACCGATGGCTGTGGCGCAAAGAACCTGATTGTGCCCTCAGGAGGAATGAGGCAGCGACAGGCGCCAATCGAAGAGGCCACTATGGATTTGGATGGCAACGTCAGGAGCGAGGCGAACCTTTACATGAATGGGTCGGAAATCTTCGCATTCACGCTTCAGGCGGTTCCCCGATTAGTGCAACAGTTGCTGGCGCGCACAGGTAAGAACCTAGACGACATCGATCTATTCGTGTTCCACCAGGCGAACCAGTACATGCTAGATCATCTCAGGAAAAAGCTGAAGATTTCCGCTGACCGATTCTTCGTGGGCATGCGCCACTGCGGAAACACTGTCTCCTGCACGATACCTATTGCGCTGAAGCAGGCGGCCGAAGAAGGGCGCATCCAGCCAGGTCATCTGGTTATGCTGGTCGGCTTCGGTGTCGGCTATTCGTGGGGAGCTACGCTCATTCGGTGGGTGTAGTCAGAGACTCATCATGAAACGAATCCTGCTCTCAGTCCCCCACATGGGCGGCGCCGAACTGACCTATGTCAGTGAGGCGTTTGCTACGAACTGGCTCTCCACGGTTGGCCCTAACATCGCGGCATTCGAAACGGAGTTCGAGAACCGCATCGGCCAGCCCGCTGTCGCTTTGAGCAGTTGTACCGCCGCCATCCACCTCGGTTTGCGTCTTCTCGGCGTGGGTCCGGGCGACGAAGTCCTTAGTTCAACGCTCACGTTCGTTGGAGGGTGTAATCCAATCCGCTACCTCGGCGCTGAGCCGATTTTTCTGGATAGCGGCTACTCCACCTGGAACCTGGACCCAAACATCCTCGAAGACGCTTTCCGCAAGCGCGCACAGCGAAAGAAATTGCCCCGCGCCCTTGTCGTCGCGCACCTTTATGGTCAGTGCGCCGACATGGATCCCATCCTGGCGCTTTGCCGCCAGTACGGCGTGCCGGTGCTCGAAGACGCGGCTGAAGCCCTTGGCAGCACATATAAGGATCGGCCCGCGGGAACTCTCGGCGACATTGGGGTGTTTTCTTTCAACGGAAACAAGATCATCACCACAACGGGCGGCGGCATGCTTGTCTCCAGCAATGCCGCCTGGGTAAAGAAGGCGCGCTTCTGGTCCCAGCAAGCCCGCGATCCCGGACTCGCCTACGAACATTCGGAGATGGGCTACAACTACCGCATGAGCAACGTGCTGGCAGGCATCGGCCGAGGTCAGCTTGAGGTCCTCGATTTGCGTGTCAATCAGCGCCGCGCCATTGCCTTCCGCTATCGCGACGCATTTGCCGACCTTCCTGGGATCACTCTAATGCCCCAGGCACCCTACGGTCTCCACACAAACTGGCTCAGTTGCTTCCTCATCGACGAGCGGGAATTCGGCTCATCTAGAGACGCGCTGATCCGGGCGCTCGATCAAGCCAACGTGGAGTCCCGTCCGCTGTGGAAGCCAATGCACTTGCAGCCGCTGTATGCGGGATGTGAACGTTATGGCGGAGAGGTGGCAGAGGACTTGTTCAGGCGAGGAATATGCTTGCCAAGTTCGAGCAGCCTGCCCGAGGAAGATCAGTTATACGTCATCAATAGTGTCCGAAGGACGGCTGGCGCGGACGCATTGACACAGATGGTCCAAAG
>Ga0187852_1001481_pt1 | contig 21883 bp, 16 predicted proteins | sample June2016WEW_6_40_FD_134511 | JGI IMG/M metagenome (GOLD analysis project Ga0187852, IMG submission 134511) | Peatland microbial communities from SPRUCE experiment site at the Marcell Experimental Forest, Minnesota, USA - June2016WEW_6_40 | ecosystem: Environmental > Terrestrial > Soil > Wetlands...
GGCCCCTCCTCCTGAAGAGAACAATCCCAACTGGAGAAGAATAACGCTTCTCAGCTACAGCGCTTAGAGGTGTGTTTAAAAAGATTGGCCGGTTAATTTCGACCGGCGAGGACCAATCCGCGATCGGACCGCGGGTGGCCCCTTGCGCAAAGGCCCTCCCCGACAGCGCCTCTCGACCGCATCGATTTGCCGCCGCAATTCTGTATTGACTTGCCCCCGACCGATGTCTAACATCAACCCCCAAGGGCAGGTTTCCGCATCATGATCGGCCAGCTTGCGTTGCATTGTCGCGTCCCTGGGAAGTTAGGCGGTGGCGGCATGGGTGTGGTCTACAAGGCAGAGAACATCGAGTTGGGTCGCTTCGTCGCGCTGAAGTTCCTTCCCGAGGACGTGGCTTCCGAAGTCCATAGGACCGTCCGTGGACAGTAAATGAGGAGTGAGAAGATGCGCAAGTGGCATCACACATTATCCGTTGGCAGCGGCCTGGTGTTGATGGTAATAGGCGCTCGAGCGTGGGCGCAGCAGACACAGCAGCAACCGCAGGCGACTTCCGCCCCGGCCACGGTTCACCCAAAGACGCAGCAATCCCAAGCGCAGCAAGTATCGCCGTCAGTGCAAGGGGCACCTTCTCCGGCCCAGAGCCGGCAACCGGCGGGGCAGGAGTCCCCAGCGCCGCCACCGTCGGGTGAAGCCGAGCTTTTGCATTTGCTCGTCGGGCACTCGCTGGAGGTAAGCTCGCCGGAGCCGATCAAGCACTTTTCAGTCTCAAGCCCCGGCGTCATCGACGTAACCGTCGAGGATTCAAACCATATCAAAATCAACGGCAAGGCGACGGGCGGCGTCTCGCTGGAGGTGATGGATAAGGCCGGCGAGAGTCAGATATTCTATGTCTACGTAGAGCTCGACGCCGCCGCCCAGGCGGAACAGTTGCCGGAGGCCCCGATTGACCATCAGGCGCCCGCGCAAGCGGAGAAGAAGACGAGCACGGCCTGGCTTGGATGGGTAGTCTTCGTTTCAGTTCTCTTGCTGGCAGGAGTTGTCCTTATAGTGCGACGCCGGCGGCAACCCGCCTCGTACAGATTGGATCTTCAAACAGCAAAGTCGGCTTCGAGTGACGGTCGCGCCGAACCTGCGCCGGCCCGAACCGACGCAGCGCGCGACGAGAAACCGCACCTGGCGGAGACCGTCACCGCCGCCGAGACGAGGGCGGCGGAAAACGCGGAGAAGGTCAAGCGCCGCCTGGAGGAGCTGTGGTCGCGGCAGATCCAGGAGCAAGCTGAGGCAGGATCGGAAAGGCTGCGGGAACAACTGAGGGAGCTAGAGCGCGTAGTGGAGGAGAGCAAGCAGCAGGTGGCCAGCCTGGCTGAGGCGAAGCTCGCCTTCCTCATGCAAGCTGTCCGAGACGAATATGGCCGGCAACTGGCACAGTCGATTCAAGAGCGAACGCAAGTGGTGCAGGAGGCGGCAGACGCGGGAGTGCAATGCATCAAACAAGCCGCCGTGGACGCGATCGCGCAATTTGGGGCTGCCGAGCAGAAGCGTGAAACAAGTTATCAGCAACTGGCGCAGACATTTCAAGAGCAAACCCAGGCGATGCACGAAGCGGCAGACGCGCGTGTGAACGCCATCAAGCAGGCGGCCGAGGAGGCGATCGCACAATCGCAGGCTGCCGCGCAGAAGCACGCGGCGAGTATCTTGCAAGCCCGGGACGCGGTGGAGCAGTTACGGGAAGAAGTGAAGAATTCGGGGCGATTCGTGGAGGGGAGCAAGCAACAACTGGCCAGTCTGGCCGAGGAAAAACTGGCGTCAGTCGGCCAAGCTGCGGCTTACGCCGCAGCGAGCCTCGAGACGGCGGCGGCGAAACTGCGGGAAGAATTCGGCGCTTCGCAGCGGACGTTTGCGGAGAGCAGGGAACGGCTGGCCGGCTTTGCCGAAGCAAGAATTGCTTTGCTGAACCAGGTTGCATCCAGCGCCGTCGCGGATCTCGAGGCCGGGCAAACACGCTTCCGACCCCAATACGCGACCGCACGAAAAGAGCCGCGAGACCTCTTCACGCGCCGTTCGGCGTATCAGTCCGCCACTTTCGATGACAACGGAGCTCCCTCAAATCGACGAGGTGTGACGGCCGTGCTGGCGGTGGGGGCAGGGTTATTTCTGTTAGTAACTGCGCAGCAGTTAAGCGTACACCTCTCAACGCCCCTGCCGGTCGAAATGCACCTGCAGGCTGAGGCCCCGCCCGAATTCGCCGACGACGGCCCATCGTGGAGCGTCCAGCGTCGCGTCGAGGAAGAGGAGATGGCGCGTGACTACTGGAGGGTAGCGGCCTTCAGCTTGCCGAGGTTATACCCGTTCGGTAGCCAACTACCCGCCGACCCTCCACCCGAATTTCAAGTCGACAATCAATACGCCACGAATCGTGAGGCGGGATCCGCAGCTAAAACAAGGGCTCACTACTGGGAAAAGCTCCGGGTCTGCTGGGGGGAGCGCCGGTTCTGGCTAGAAAGTCAACCTGTGAAAGAGACGTGGGCGGATCGCCTGCGAGGCGTCTGGGCGCGGAATTAAGCGAGATTCGCGTAAGGGAGGTTCCCCCGGCTCTGCCGGGGTGGCAGCAAAGGTTCGACAGCTCCGGGCGTATGTTTCACCCCGAGCGCCGGAGTTCCAATTGGTCGCTCTACACCTCACAAGGAATCGGCCATGTCTTTGATCGGTTGCGATCAGGCCCCTTTGAGGGGCCAGCAACCGTAAAGCCTCCGGCTCTGCCGGAGGATCATTACTGCTCGAGCCTTGGCCGTCTGGCTTTACAAGGTTGCCAAGAACCAGTGTTTGATGAGTCGCCGCAAAAGTAAATTCGCCCCCGCCCAAATGCTCTCGCTCGACGACCTGATGCCGAAAGAATCCGACCTGCTGCGTTCTGAGACGAAGGCCGGGCAGACTACACCCGAAGCGCTTGTCCTTAACGAAGAACTACGCCATCGGCTGGAAGCAGCCATCCAGGCCCTTCCCAAGCCCTGCCGCCTGGTGCTGATCCTCCGCGCTACACGCTCCCCCAGAGGGCAGGGGTCCACCCAGTGGCGTGGTGGTAGGGCTTGCCCTACCCTCGTTGGGGCCAGCGGAAATGCGGGGACGGGAAGCCGTCCCCCTACGGCGGGACGCCGCAGGTTGCGCGGTAGGGGCGGTTCGCGAACCGCCCCTACACCTTGTGATGATTGCCTAGAAGTATAATATTACTCACGTGACACTTGACAAATTAATATCCCTCTGGTAGGGTGTAAGAGTTGTGAACGTCTGTCTCACCTTTTGCGGGGACGGTTCCTCTGCCGGCCCTCTCCCCGAGCTTTCCTGACCATGGAGAATACTATGTCCTTACGTAAATCTACTTCTTCGACTCCCCGGCGTGTCGACGCCGCGCGGCACAATGCACAGCGTTCCACCGGGCCTCGCAGCGAGGCCGGAAAAGAGCGCATGAAGTTGAACGCTCTGAAGCACGGGTGTGATGCGGCGCCCGAAAACGACGCCGCCGTGATGCGGGCTTTGGGCGAAGACCCCGAGCGGTTCGCGGCCCTGAAGCGCGAGCTTGCGACGGCTAACGGGCCGGGCGACGCGCTCTGGGACCGGCAGATCGATGACTTGTCGAGGCTCTACTGGCGGCGCGACCGAATCGAGCGCATGGAGACGGGCCTGATGCGAGACGGTCTCGAGCAGGTCGAGGAGCGGCGGCGCGGGCTGGCCCGGGCCCTCGCTGACGTTACCTTCGAACCTTCCCAGTGCGAGGCGGTGGCGCTCGACCTGCCCAAGCCCACCCACCCCTCGGTGCGGCTGCGCATGCTGATTTCGCTTTGGGGGGTGATTCGCGACGAGGTGCGGCGGCGGATTTTTACGCTCGCCCAGCAGAACCAGATCGACCGTTATTACCAGGGAGAGTTGGGGTGGCGGCCGCGGCAGATCGGCCACCTGCTTGGGCTCTTCATCGACTGGGCGTCCCTGCGCGAGAAACAAGACCAGGCAGAGCTAGACAAGTACGTGAAGGAAAGCTTCGGGGGCGAGGCGGGGGTGGAGGCGCGCTACCAGGAACTGCTCGGCCTGCTGGAGGAGCAGACGGCGGCGGTCGAGGCGGCGTTCGCGGACGAGATGCAGGCGCAGGAGGAGAAAGACGCGATTGCGCGGGACTCGTGCCTGGCTCCGGAGGATGAGACTGCGAACATGGTGCTGCGCCTGGAGATGGCGCTCGACCGGGCGATCGATCGCAAGGTGAGGATTCTCCTGGCCCTGCGCAAAGAATATGGGCGCGAGTGTCGGGACGATTCACGGGTGGCGCAGACGTGCCGTTCTTCGGCATGTCTGCGACCCGCTCACGCTCAAGAGGCGCATACATCCCGACAAAAACCGTCGGAACGTATGCGCCACCCGTCGCCAGAGGCTAGCGCAGACACGCCGTCGAGTGTCTGCGATTCAGGGCAGGGAAGTGAAGCGCCACCTTCCCTTCTGGAAACGCAGACCCCAAACGGCGGGGGTCTGCGCCAGCCGACCGGCGCGACTCAGACAGAAAGCCCGAAAGAGGGAAACGCCCGCGAAATATCAAAATCCGCGGAACAAAGCCAGGATGTTATAGAAAACAAAGCACCGGCCGCGGAGGAGGTCAAGGCATGTGGCGCGGCGGGACTCGCAAATTGGCGACGCTTGGCGTGGCCCCAAACACCTGAGAGCCGACTGGCAAGCAAGGTGCTCATCAAACTGCGAGGAGAAGTGAGTCAATGAGTCCCAAAAGAGTCTTGATTGTAGGTGGTGTGGCAGGCGGAGCTTCCTGCGCCGCCCGGCTGCGGCGGCTTGACGAACAGGCGGAGATCGTGGTGTTTGAGAAAGGGCCGTACCCATCGTTTGCAAACTGCGGCTTGCCCTATTACATCGGCGACGCCATCTCCGACGAAGCAAAGCTGCTTGTGGCCACACCGGAATTATTCCGCGATCGTTTCAATATCGAGGTTCGCACCGAACATGAGGTCCTCAGTATCAATCGCAGGGCGCAAAAAATTGAGGTCAAGGATCTTGGCAACGGTTCTGTCTACGAGGAAGCTTACGACGCGCTAGTCTTGTCGCCGGGTGCAATTCCCGCCCGGCCGCCTCTTCCCGGTATTGATCTCGCGGGTGTTTTCACGCTTCGTACCATTCCGGACAGCCGGGCCATTCGCGCCTGGATTCAAGAATCCCAGTCGAAGAATGCGGTGGTTGTGGGCGGCGGGTTCATCGGACTCGAAATGGCCGAAAACCTGGCGCGCCGGGGGCTCGAGGTCACAATCGTCGAGATGTTCGATCAGGTCATGCCGCCGCTCGACCGCGAGATGGCCGAATACGTGTACGTTCACCTCTTGAACAAGCATGTCTCAGTGCGTCTTGCGGATGCGGTGGTGCGCTTTAACGGGAGCGACGGGCGCGTGACTGCGGTTGAGACCAGGGGCGGCGCGAGGATTCAGGCGGATGTGGTCATTCTCTCTGTCGGCGTCAAGCCCGAGAGCCAGCTCGCCAAAGACGCAGGTCTCGAACTGGGCCCACACGGCGGCATTCGTGTAGATGAATCCATGAGGACGAGCGACCCTTGTATTTGGGCCGTCGGAGATGCTGTGGAGGTCAAGGACGCCATTACCGGCGGGTTGAGCCTCGTGCCTTTGGCGGGTCCAGCCAACCGGCAGGGGCGAATCGCGGCGGATGCAATCTGCGGCAGGCCGGCACGATTCCGTGGTGTGCAAGCGACGGCCGTCTGCGGTGTATTCGGGTTGACTGTGGCGATGACCGGAGTCAGCGAAAAGCGGCTGCTGCAGGCCAAGGACGCCGATTACGCAGCAGTCTACCTGCATCCCAATGATCACGCCAGTTACTACCCGGGCGCGAGCGAAATGCACCTGAAGCTGATCTTCCGGCGTTCCGACGGACTGGTTCTGGGGGCTCAGGCAGTCGGCGAAAAGGGCGTGGAGCGCCGCATTGACGTCATCTCGTTCGCCATTCAAAAGGGCTCAACGGTCTTTGATCTCGAAGAAGCCGAGTTGTGCTATGCGCCCCAGTTTGGCATGGCGAAGGACCCCGTGAATCTCGCAGGCATGGTGGCGGCGAACGTTGTCCGCGGCGACGTGGGCCTGGGCAAGTGGAACGAACTACCGGCCTGCGGCGCTTTTCTGCTGGACGTCCGCGAGGAAGAAGAGTTCAGGCGCGGCGCGATCGGCGCCGCCGTCAACATCCCACTCCATCAACTGCGCCAGAGGCTCCGCGAGCTTCCTAAGGACCGGCCGATCTGGGTTAATTGCGCCAGAGGTCAGCGGTCCTACTACGCCGTGCGAATCCTCAGACAGCATGGCTTCGACGCCTACAACCTGTCCGGCGGCTACAGCACCTGGGAGGTTTGCTACCCTGAGGGATTGCCCTCCGGCGGGGTGGCACAGGCTGAGCAGAATTCACGAGACCGGGCGGCATGAAAAGCGGGTTGTGAGTTCGTGTTCTTTGGGCAAGGCTGCCCGGCTTGAGCTGACGCACGCTGCGGCGCCTAGATCGCCAGGAGACGGTTGAAAAATGCACGGTACTGTTGAAGGGTCCGACGGAGAGTCTCAGTCGACACATCCCCGCCCTTGTTCCACTCGTTCTCGAGCCTTTGCCGCCCCCTCCCAAACGAATCGGTCAAGAGCTCCGTGGTTTCAATCACCAGGTTGTTGGCACGCTCCACCGCGGTGCGCGGCTCATCTACGAATGCCACTTGGATTTCATTCCAACGCGATTGGAGATCCTGGGCCTCTTGAGGATCAAATAGCGAGCCGACCGCCTCTCCGGGCGGCCGCGCAGAAGCGGGAGTGGGAACGGCCTCCTCGACATCCAATATGGTGCCCTTTTCTTCCGTGACCATGGGTTCTTCCGTGTACGGCGTGTCCACCGGTTCAGCATTAAGCGGCTCAGCGGTCAAGTTGGGATTTGGGGTGCCCAGCTCGCTCCTGGCCGGCGACCCCAGCCGACATGCGCATTCATTTCAGGCCTCCCGGCAAATTCTGCGTCCCACAATTCCAGTCACTCGCCGTTTTGATGATCCTTAGGGTGGAGGGGGTGTCAGTTCTTTTTTGAAAACACATGGTGACCGGTTTTGCAGCGTGCAATAATGAACCCCAACTTTGAGCACCAAATGCACGCCCGCGACATCGAACAGTTGGGAGCTTGTTGAATCTTGAATAAGCGAGCCGCCAAGCGGGGTCGCTCACTGAATCGCATATGGCTCTCGAAGAATACAAAAGAAAGCGCAATTTCAAAAAAACGCCGGAGCCCCCTGCGCAGCAGCCGGTCGCTGGGCAGGGGTTTTCCTACCTCATTCAGAAGCATGATGCGACGCGCCTGCATTATGATTTCCGGCTTGAACTCGACGGTGTTCTGCTGAGCTGGGCGGTCACCAAAGGGCCCAGCTTGAATCCCGCTGACAAGCGATTGGCGGTCCGCACTGAAGACCATCCTTTGTCGTACGGCACGTTTGAAGGGACCATTCCCCAAGGTCAATACGGCGGGGGCACGGTGATGTTGTGGGATCGGGGTTCCTGGGCGCCCAAGGCCGATCCGCACGCGGGCCTGAAGAAAGGGCATCTCGCTTTCGATCTGCACGGGGAGCGTCTGAAGGGCGGCTGGGATTTAATCCGCATGCACGGCACCGGAAAGAAAGAGAACTGGCTGCTCATCAAGAAAAGGGACGATTTCGCTCGAACGAGCGACGGGGCCGGACAGTTCCTCGAGCAAGAGGCTTCCAGCGTCTCGACTCGCCGCTCGATGGATGAGATCGCCGCGGGCGCGCCCAGCTCCACGAAAAAGCGCGAGGTTGGCGCCGCCGTCAGCACGCTCATGAACGACTATCCAGGCGTGCTTCTGCCGACGCTTGTCGACACGCCTCCGGCCGGCAACGAGTGGCTGCACGAAATCAAATACGACGGCTATCGCGCGCTGGCCTTTACTGCGAATGGAGAGGTGCGCCTTCGGACCCGAAACGGCAACGACTGGACGCACAAATTCCCTTCCATTCACGCCGCGGTGTCCAAGTTGAAAGTCAAAAGCGCGGTGCTGGATCTCGAAGCGGTGGTGATCGACCGCGAGGGCAAAACCAGCTTTCAGGCCATGCAGCAGGCTCTTGGCGACGGCGGCAATCCCCAGTCTATTTCCGCCTACGCTTTCGATCTGCTTCACCTTGATGGCAAAGACTGGAGCTCGAATCCGCTCTCCGAACGAAAAAAGAAGCTGGCGGCTCTTCTCAAGCACTCTCGATCTGCCGGCTCGCTTCGTTACAGCGACCACGTGGCCGGCCACGCGGCAGAAGTCATCGCCAAGTCTTGTTCGATGGGCCTCGAGGGCATCGTCTCCAAGCGCGCGGATTCCCCATATCATGCCGGAAGACAAACAACCTGGCTGAAAGCCAAATGCATTAAACGCCAGGAATTCGTAATCATCGGATACACGGCAGCCCGCACAGGGCCCCGTGCGATTGGCGCATTGCACCTGGGATACAACCAGAAGGGCCGCATGAAATATGCGGGGAAAGTCGGTACGGGCTTCACCATGAAATCCGCGCAGGAGCTCTATAACCGACTCGCGAAGATCGAAGTGGATAAACCCCCCATCCCCGCACTTCCACGGAATATCTTGAAAGCCGCCACATGGGTCAGACCCCAGTTGCTCTGCGAGGTCGCCTTCACGGAATGGACAGAGGATGGCCACATCCGCCATCCTTCGTTTCAGGGTCTGCGGGAGGACAAGAGCTCACGAGAGGTCGTCATGGAACAACCGGTCCATGTGGAGCGGCGCCATCGTGGAGAGTCCGCTTCCGGCCAAAGGTCAGAAGCGGCTCAGATCGAGGTGCTGGGCATCAGAATCACGCATCCGGATCGAGTCGTTTTTGAAGATACCGGGATGACCAAACGCCAACTGGCCGAGTACTATGCGGCCGTATCTTCCTGGGTCCTGAAGGACGTGGCCGACCACCCCGTCAGCCTTCTGCGCTGCCCCGAGGGAGTCGCCGGCGGCTGCTTTTACCAGCGCAGCCCGGGTAAAGGACTTGGCCCCGACGTAAAGCCCTTTACGTGGAAGCACAAAGGGAAATCCTACGAGTACCTCTACATCGAGAACGAAAAAGGCCTGATTGAGTTCATCCAGATGGGCGCCATCGAGCTGCACCCTTGGGGCGCGTGGGTCGAGAATATCGATCACCCTGACCGGCTGATTTTCGATCTCGACCCCGCTGACGATGTGCCCTTCGAAGCCGTCAAACTGGCTGCGGGCGACTTGCGGCAGAGGCTCGAAGCCAAGGGATTGAATTGCTTTCTGAAGTGCACCGGCGGCAAAGGGCTGCACGTAAGCGTGCCGCTCAACGAAGAAAGCACCTGGGCGGAAGTCAAGACCTTCAGCGCCTCGATTGCGAATGCGATGGTAAGGGATATCCCCGACGCCTATGTGGCGACGATGAGTAAAGAAAAACGCAAAGGCAAGATCTTTGTTGATTACTTTCGCAACGATTACACCGCGACGGCAATTGCGGACTTTGCTGTGCGCGCCCGACCCTCCGGCCCCGTGGCTGTGCCTTTGGATTGGAGCGAACTGGACAAGCTACGCGCCGCGAATCAGTTTACAACAGAAGACGTTTTGAAGCGGCTGAAACGAAAGCGGCCTGATCCTGCTCGCTACGACAATCGCCAAAAGCTGCCGGCTTGGCGATAAAAGCAAGAGAGTCCGAAACCGCCATGTGTCGCAGACGTGCCGTTCCCCGGCATGTCTGCGCCCATTTGGTGCTAAACAGGCGCATACATCCCGACAACAAGCGTCGGGACGTATGCGCCACCCGCCGCCGACGCCACCCAGGCGCTATGGACGCGCGCGCTTGGCAACGTGGGTTCGCAACCTATGCGGCCGGCGGGCGGCATGGCGGGTTCCGGCCTGTGAGTGCTTCGGGCGTTGGCCTGTGCGCCCCTCCAGACTTTGCTTAAGGATCGCCACCAAATCGGGCGCGCCTTCGTTGCTGCCTTCCTTCTCACCCGTCACCACGACGTCCTGTTTTCTACCTTGTTTTTCACGCACCAGCTTCAGCAGTTCGGTCGAAGTTTCATCTCGGAGTTCGTTCTGCGATAGTTCGGGGGAGGCATGCTTCTGGATGACTTGAATGAAATGCCGGGTCCGTTCAGCCGGCGCCTTCTTTCTTTCCGGGAGACCGATGTCACCCGGTGAGCGGATCTCGTCCATGAAACGCATGGTTTCGGCGCGCAGAATCCCATTCTCACCCGTAATGGCAATTAAATACTCTTTCCCCCGCATGACGAAGGTTGCGATGCCGGCGCGCTGCGTTTTTTCCAGGATGGCTGCGAGCAATAGGTACGCTTTTGTCGAGTCGCCCTCCGGCGCCAGAAAGTATCCGCGCTCAAAATAGATCGGTGGAATATGATTCACATCGACGAACTGCCGGAGATCGATGTCGCGCGACTTCTTAGGGGCAAGCCGGTCGAGTTCCTCATCCGTAACGAGCACATACCTGTCTTTCTCAATCTCGTATCCCCGCACCATTTCCTTGGGAGGCAACTCGCGATCGGTCTTGGAGGAATAATAGCGGCGGCCGAGCGGGACTCCTTCCGGCCCCAGGGCCCGCGCGTGGACCCGGCTCGAACGGTTGGCCGGAAACAAACTCACGGGAATGCTGACCAGGCCGAAGCTGATCGTCCCGGACCAGAATGGACCTGGAGAGGACTCCTTCTCGACGTTGTCGACATCTTCAGGCAACTCGCTTCTCCTTGTCTTCTTTGGCCTTCTTGATGCTGGCCGCCAGGCTGTCAACGAGCGATTTAGATTCTTTCCGGCGGGCAACAACTTCGAGGCGCGGCTTGTGCCCGCTTCCCTTAGCCTCGATGAATTTCATCACGCGCTCCCGGTATTCGTCGTGAAAATCCGCGGGGCGAAATTCGGCCTGGAGCGCGCCCACCAATTGTTCCGCCATCTGAAGTTCTTTCGCATCCGGCTCGCGCCCGGCGGGGCGCGGCAGTTCTGACGCGCTCACTACTTCCTCGGCGAACTTCATCGTGATCAGCAGCAGGTACCCTCCCTCAGCACGCAAGGCGCCGACGTAGCGTTTCTTTCGCATGACCCAACGGGCGACCCCTTCGCGTTTCTTGTGCTCAAGCGCCTCGGCCAAAGCGAAGTACGACTCAGAATCTGAATCGTCAGGCGCAAGATAATACGGCCGGTCATACCACTGTTGGTGGATATGGTCGGAGGGGACGAAGCGTCTGATTTCAATTTGGCGGGAGTCTTCCGGCAGCGTTTGTTCAAGCTCCTCAGGCGTCAGGCGCACGTACACGCCGGGTTCAGCTTTGAAGCCCTTTTGAATCTGGTCGCTCGGAACTTGGTCGCCCGTTTCCGGATTCACCATGTGCTGTGCGATTCGCATCAGGGTCGACTTCTCGAGCACATGAAAGTGGATCGAGCGGTCTTCCACTGCGGAGTAGAGCTTGACGGGCACGCTTTCCGAACCCATCACCAGCGTCCCTTTCCAGATTGCCCGTGCCGGCATCGCTTAGCACTCCATACACAAGATTTCGCCGCCGCGGTCCTCGACGCAAAACGCGCAGACCGCCGCGTCGCACCCCGAGCAGTGGTACCCCGAACCGTAGGCATAGCCTTCACCGCAAACGGCGCAGACCTCAATGTCGGCGGTCAGCCACCATGACACTTGCACTCCGCGCGGGAGTTTGTCCTTCTTCGCCGCGCGCGTGGCGCGTGCCGGTCTGCGTACTGGCTTGCTTCGTGGCGCGACTTTGGACATGAGTTTCTTAGTCCACCTTTCGAGCGGCACGGATAAATTCGGACCTGGGTAGCAAGGTTTTCACAGCCCCCCATCCGGGCGCCCGAGACGAGCTTCACCGCAAAACGTTGGATGGCCGGAAATGGGAGAAGGGTGCAACATTCGGCCGCGGAACAAGCCGAGTTGTTTCTGGTGAAAGAATGAACTCCAGCGCCCGCCTGGGGTCATCGAAATATAGCTCATTCGAGATTTCCAGCGTTTAACATGTGGTATACTTCACGCCCATAGGTGGTCACAGGAGGTCCCTCCTCATGGAATCCATTGCCCTCCCCATGGTCTTGACGGATTTGAGGCCCGAAGTTGCAATCGATGCAATAAGGTCAGCCAGGCGCTCCGGCATCGTGCGGCAGAAGAGTTCCAACCAGTTCCGCTTATACACCGCCGACGAGGTGGTTGTCAACATGGCACGTGGGGAAACGCACCTAGGCCAGATGCCGGGCGGGGAACTCGAACTTCCGGACATTTGCGGGCAGAAACTGTCCCGACAATGTTAGAACGTGATAGTCTCTCGCCAGGGGGGGGTGAATAACATGCAAATCATTTTCGGAACATTGAAGATCACGGGGTCGGAATCTTCTCTGATGCCACAGAACGCTCTGCTGGTTATGCAGGGGTTTCCCGATCCACAACAGGCCTCGTGGGCAGCAACAAATTACATCGCGAATGTGAAGGGAATCGCCAACGGAACAGCGGTTGCCGTGACGGGAACGCCCACCACAATTGGAAGCCAGCCCGCCATCGTCATGTCGGATATCAATCCGTCGGGAGGCTTGGAGGCTCATTTGCCGGCGGCGAATGTTCCGCCCGGCCCGAACCTGGTATGAAGGAGATCGTCATGAGACGATGGCCACTTTTTGCGACCGCTTTAATGGTGGCCGTGCTAACCGCGTGCCATCACAAATTCGCGCAACTCCCCGGCACACCGAACTGGGCGCCCGATCGGCCCCACGCCGACCTGCTCGCCGCAGAAGAGGCCGGCGGCAACGGCATTGAAGTCGGCGAGCCTAAGGTGTATGACGATGCCTCGCTTCGTATGATGCTCGACGCCACCCGCGCCAAGCTTGCAGGTATGACCGGTATGGACCAAGGCTCTCTGATTTCGGGCTTGGGAAACGTCAGTGGTGCGACCATCAGCCAGACCCAGTTCGGGGTCCAAGCCTCCGGCCCGGCGCTGCCCGGTGTGGTGACCACCAACACCGGCCCAACAAGCTCGACGACCACCAATGCAAATCTGCCGTCGGGCAACACCACTATTCCCGGCACCGTTACTGTTGCCACCCAGCCTACGACGCAAAGCGTTCTAACGCCCAATGCCCCGTCAACCGCGCCCCCCACCGCACCGGCAGGCCTGGCTTTCACCCCGGCTGCCTCCGTTTCGCCGTCGTCGTTAGACATCTTGAACGAACAGATGCAGCTGAGTTACGAAATGGCCAGCCTCCAGCTTCTGCTCGAGGGCGCGCTGTCGGACCGCTTCGTGGCGTCTCAGCGCTTCGTCAAACCGCGCGTGACCTTGGGCTTCCCCATTTCGCTCCGGGCTCCAACGGCGTTCCGCGACGACGTGGCCATCGTCGAAGTCGAAGTTGAGTCCGTATCGCAAACGCTTTCGAACGAGCCGCCGGCCATTACAGCGCTGCTGCCACGAGAGAAGACTTACAATGTCGCCGCCATGACCGATCGCACCACTTCCATCGGCGGCGGCGCCGTGATCGGCATGGTCGGGGCCGGCGGTTCCTTCATCCACGCGCGCAAAACTCTCTATCTGGTCCAGGATCAGGACACCGTAGCTTTGCAACGTCCTACCGATCCCAAAAACCCCAACGTTGCCTCTTTTCTCTGGGAGTTCCATCCAGTGCTCGGCGAGCACTTCGTCCGCACTGGGCTGAAACAGACTTACGTGCAATTAGCTCTTCCGATCCTTTCCGGCGTGGACTGCTTTGGCCGGATTAAAATCCGAACCTACTGGCGACGTTTCGATCAAAAGAATGGGACCACGGGAGGCGTGATTCCAGAATCTGTTCTGGCATCCAGGCGCACTTTCCCCATTCCTCGATTCGACCTTACGCCTGGGGTCGGTGGCGTCGCTCTCGAAGATCTCGGCGATGGCACCGTTCTAGTCTCGGTCAAAGGCAGCTATTTGGCCGGAACCCACGTGCAGCTCGGCCCAACGCGATACGATGCTGGCAAGAATCTAATCACTGAAGACACTGGCCTTAGGTTTGTTGCCCCGGTGGCCGCTTTGGCGCGATGGACCGGCCACGTCGTCGCTCGTAGCGGCGCTCAAGCGGACCTCTTGGCGCCATTAGCACAACAACCCTTGCCGGCGCTGAACATGACCAGTTGCCAATCGCCTCCGCTGGCATCGCTGTGCCCGACTTGCGGAACACCGTCCCCAGGACCAGTAACGGCGCCGTCGTGCCCCCAGGCTTTCACGATAACGTCGGTGACTGCTCCGCCTCTGGACGAAACCAACACGACCCTTCGGGTCGAAATCTCCACCGCAATGTTGCCTAAGTTTGACCAGGAACTGCTACTCGAAATCGGCGGCAAGGTTTTTGGCTTGCTGGATTCGCCTGTAAAGCGGCAGCCGCGGCTCAATAATTCTGATCCGATCATTATGACGGCCGTGGTCCCCACTGCGCTGTTGTTGTCGAATCCACGCGTGCGAGTGTTCCGGCCATTCTGGTCGGATATGGATGGTGAAGGACTGCACTGCTACGACGACAAATACTACCTGAAGGATTTCGGCCAGGATTCCGCGACAGATCGTCTGGTCCTGGTTTCCGTGGCTGCGAACGGCGACGCCGTGTACATCTTGTACGGGAACGGTCTGGACCGCGCCAGGGTTTTGGTGCCGACTTCGGGAGCCACGCTCGCGCCCGTGAACAACGTTGACCAAGGTCGCATCAGATTGCTGACAATCACGAAATCTGCACTTGCGACCGCCAAGAAAGTTGTCCTCCAAAAGTTGGACGGCCAGCGCCCAGTCGTGCTCGATATTCCCGAGGCCAAGTTAACTCCTCCTAAGGTCTCCGTTGATTCGCTAGTAGTCCAGAATACTGACCAGCTGGACGTTTCGGCCGAACATGCCGCGGATATCGATTCCGTGATGATGGACGATAAGAAGCTCGAGTGGAGGCCGATCGATGATTCGACGATTCGTTTGTTGAACCTCAAGGCTGACGGCGTCACTAACGAGCAAAAGAGCCGCGAAATCACAATCCGGTACAAGAGCGGCGGGAAGGCCGCACTGAAATTCGAAGTGGTTGCGGCACGAATTGGCGTGAAGTGACGGGATTGGGAAAAATCAGCCCAGCACTCACCGCCACCCGGGCCCCGGCAATCCACGGCGCGGAAACAGAGGTCAGCAGAACCGGGAGGTTCATCCGGGCGCACGTGGAACAGGTCATCAGACGCCTGCGTGTGCCGCGCGCGGGCGCTGGATCAACCCCGAATTCCGACGTTGCGAGGCTCTGTGGGAAGAAACCCCTCACCCGGCTCGCTACTCTCGCCACCCTCTCCCCACGGGAGAGGGCTGAACTCAATCATCGTTGACCGCCCTCTCCCTGGGGGAGAGGGTGGACCGCGGCCGGCGTCGTCATCAGCCGGTGCGGGACGGGTGAGGGGTTTCTTCCCAAGAATCCAAACACCCGTTCCGTTCTCGAGGTAATCAAGGCAGGCAATTCAGATTCGACGAGTTGGCTTGGAAGCGCCGAACTCAACTTCGGAATTCGGGTTTAAGAAGGGCCTCAGCGGCGTGGGGGCGGCCTGAGGCGGGCGACTTCGGGAAGTTGGAGGAGTTGGGAGGCGGGCACGAGTTCCACATCGTCGCCAACCAGTGCCGGCAAAAACTTCGCCAACGCGGCGATGGTCGTCGGGTAGGGATGGCCGATGGCCAGGGCTGCTCCCTGTTCTTCAAGGACGCGACGGAACTGGCGGAGCTGCCCCATCGTGTAGGCCACGCTCTGGGTGTCGTCCAGAAACACAGAACGATAAAATACCGGCAGGCCTTGCCGGCGTGCTGCGTCGAAGGCGACGCTCGAAGCGGTAGTTCGGCTATCGATGAAGAAGAGGTGGCGCCCGGCAAGCGACTTCATCACCGCCGCCATCAAGCGGGGATCGGCCGTGGCGCGCGAGCCCATATGGTTATTGACGCCGGCCGCCTGCGGAACGGAGGCCAAATCCGATTCGATGACATGTTCGATCTCGAGGCGGTTCATTCCCACGCGGATATCCGTCGGCCCGGGCGGGGCGTGAGAACTCGGCAGCGGTTCCATGGGTAGGTGCAGCATCACTTCGTGCCCGGCGCGCCGGGCTTCCCGTGCGGACTCGGCTGAGGCGGGAAGATGAGGGAGAACCGAAAACGTAAGGGCGTACGGCAACGCGAGTAATTGGTGGGCCTTCTCGAGCTTCTCACCGAGATCGTCAATAATAATCGCGGCGTGAAGCAGGCGCGGGACCTCACGAATCCTCCAACGAGCGACCGGCTTCCCACTGTGCGACAGACGGATCTCAGCAACTCGCAATCCCCGCTTGCTCCGGGTTTCATTGACGGAAACATCCAGGTGGTTCTCTTGAGCCTGCTGCTTGAGGGCGCCAACCACGGTTGAATACGCCTCGGACCCGGCTCGCGCCTCAGCGGGCGCTTCAGGCCTTGGGGAGGAACGGCCCGCAAAGGGGAGGATCCAGACTTGAGATCGTCCGGCAGTTTCGACGGCGCGCCGGATCTTTCTCGTCAGTTCCAGGTGATCCTCTTCGCGCCTGGTGGCGGCGACGGGTTTTTGTTGCCGTTTGCAGCACGGGGCGCCGATCGCGAAGACCAGAAGGACCGCAAGCCGCAGTTTTGATGCTTGTCTATCGTGAGGAGTGAAATTCAAGGGACCTGGGACTGACTGAAGATCGGTGGGTGGCGCATACGTCCCGACGCTAGTTGTCGGGATGTATGCGCCTCTTTCTTTAGCCTAAGTAAGGCGCGTACATGCCAGAGAACGGCACGTCTGCGCCACCCAATCTGTGATTGAGGGGGCGGCCATAAGGGCCGCCCCTACAACTACTGATGAATGCACAATCCGATAACGCAGGAACCCCCTCACCCGGCGCCGTGCGCCGCCGTCTCCCCCAAGGGGGCGAGGGCATCGGTTCAGTGTTTCGTCCCTCGCCCCCTTGGGGGAGCGGGGCAGGGTGAGAGGGGTTCTGTCACTCAGTGCCCATATCAGGCGGCCGCAAGGGCCGTCTCTGGGCCTGCCTGGCTGCTGCAGGGGCCGCCCTTACAATCATCCCGGTCGAGCTCAGCAGCCTTGGACGGCGCCGCCGGATGCGTCAGGATTTCGATCGCTTTTCGAAGCTGCAAATCGTCCTTCCCGCCAAAGTGTTCGGGGTTCTGCACAGCCTCATCGCTATCTGATTCAGGAGCGGCGTATTCCGCGGTTTGGACAACGCTGGGCGTGACGCCGTTATCGTTGATGGCTTTCCCGTCCGGTCCGTAGTACTTCGCCACGGAGAGGAGCAGTGCTGAGCCATTACCCACCGGGATCAACTTCTGAAAGACTCCCACGCCAAAGCTGCGCACGCCGACCACTTCGCCGCGCTTGTTGCCCAGGATGGCGGAAGCAACCAGTTCCGCGGGGCCGGCGGTGGATTGGTTGATCAGCACGGCCAAGGGGAGATCGCACACGGCATCGGTCGGATGGGCCGTGATATCCTGCCGAGGATAACGCTGGCCGGAGAGATAGGTAATCAAACCTTTGCCGAGGAAGAGACTCGCCGTCTCGACGGCTTCTTGCACATCACCGCCGGCACAGTTTCTCAGGTCCAGAATGATCTTGTGCGCCCCCTGCGATTCGAGTTCTTTCAGCTTCGCCGCAATCTGCCTGGCTTTCCCTTTGTCGAAGGTCGAAATGCGCAGATAGCCATTGCCGTCGTCCATGACCTTCGCGACTACGGGCGGGTAATTCGGCAGCGTACGAGTCAGGGCGATAGGCTCCGGCTCACCGCGAGCTTCGCGCACCACGTAAACCTTAACCGGGGTGTCGGGCGCGCCGGCCAAGAGGCGCTCGATTTGCAACACAGAGAGTTCACGGGTGGGCGTCGCTTCCACGCGATCGATCAGGTCACCTGCCCGGATGCCGGCTTTCTCCGCCGGACTGCCAGGCAGAACCGAGACTACGGTGACGTAACCGCTCCGTTTCGAGAGGTAGATGCCCACACTGGCGGGGCCCAGGTCCGGATGCTCCTGGTAGTCTTTATACTCGGCAGGTGTGAAGTAGGTGCTGTAGGGGTCCAGGGCCTCGAGCAGGCCGCGAATCGCGCCGTCCGTTACCTTCTTGAGGTCGGGCTCGGTCACGTAATCCAGGTTGATGCGGTTCAAGACCTCGCTGTAAACACCCAGATCGCGATAGGTCTTCTCCGAGTTCGATTCGCTCTTGCCGAGCAAGCCCCCGAGAAAGACATAGAGGACCAGAAGACTCGAAACCGAGACTAGTGTAATCCGTATGCGGTTAGTCATTAACTCAAAAACTCCTTCAGCCGTCGGCTCCTGAGGACCCGTAACCTGCCAAGTATACCACGGCAGTTGATTGGATGCATTCCGAGGTCGCGAAGTCACCTGAAAAACAGGATTCAGGATCCAGGATTCAGGGGTCAGGATTCAGGAGTCAGGACACTGCCGCGCGGTTTTTTACAGGTTCTTACGCCCTCGGCTACTATCTTCCGTTCCTACCGGGGCTGATTTTTGTCTCGAATCCTGAATCCCGAATCCTGAATCCTTCTTCCCGGGTTTCGGCGCCTGAATCCTGAATCCTGGATCCTGAATCCTTCTGCCGGTCCTGAATCCCGATTCCTGGATCCTGGCCTTCAGCAACGCGATCTTGCGGGTGGTCCGTTTGCCGAGTTTTTGGTTCAGGAAGCGTCCCTTGCTCATGGTTTTGATTCGACACCTTTTGCCGGCGCCTCATGCCTGACCGGAGTCAGGAAAGTCCCCGAGATCCGGTCGTGCCAGGTGAGGCTCTCGCCATCCACTAACGCCCAAAAGAAACCCAACGTGAAAGCCGAGAGCGACACCAGGTAGCCAAAAGCGCGCAACAAGGATTCCCGGCGGTCGGGCGGCCAACCTTCCATGTTCCGAGCTTCGATGCCCATCATGGACTGGCCGGGCGTGGCCGAGGTGAGTGCGGTGAACATCGCGAAATACGACCAAACGAAGATAAATGCAATCACGCCCATGACTGCGAGGTTGAGCGGGACCGCCGCCAGGTGGCCGCCGGCGAACGAAAATATAGCAGCGAACAATCCCCCACTCAGCAGCAGAAGCAGTCCGTCGATCAGTCCGGCCGAGAATCGGGAGCCCATGGAGGCCACTAGATAAGATTCCTGTTCGAGTTGTAAGGCCGCCGTTCGAGCCTCCGACTCGGCCGGCCCGGCCACGATCTCGAGTCGGTTGCCGGAATCGGGTTCGAGCTCGAACTCCGCGGCTCGAGGCCGAGGTGCATCGGGAATCTCGAAAACTTCCTCACCCGGCTCCCGAGTTCCCTCGTCCATGTAGAGCGCGTCGTCCTCGAGCGCAGCCGGGCGGCCGATTTCAGCGTCGATGCGCCCGGCGTTCTGCGGGAATTCGAGATACCGCTCTACCTCCGGCTCTACGACTGCTCTCGTTTCGCTTCGATCGAATTCGAAATCGAGATTCTGGTCCTCAGGAGACTCGTTCCGCATTTTCGCACGACGCCGGCGAAAGCTCAGGACACGATCGGAAACTTCCTGCCTCCAAGGCTCCTGCTCTTGTGATCGGGAAGAGCCGGCGGCTGCCGTGTCTTCGCGGCGCTCGGGCCCAAACCCAAGATCGAGATTGACTTCCCGGGGTCGACCGTCCGGCGACCGGGCGGCGACAGCCTCAGCATTGTTCCCAGCCGTGTCCAAAGGAACGGAAGCCGGGTCGGTGACCGCGGTTTCGTCTTCCACTGCGGGCGCTGCCTGTCCAGCGGGCGTCGAAGACCCAAGCTCCTGATCACCGATTTTGGCCGCGGGATCGGCTGAAGCAGGGGGCGACGTTTTGGCGGGCGCCGGGGGCGCAAGACTGGCGCCGCACATATTGCACTGTGAGAGTTCAGGGTAGCTGAACGCACCGCACTTAGGGCATTTCACCACGTGCTCGAAATCCTCTGGGCAGCGTAAGAAGCTGTCTAACGCATCTTAGCAAATTGATTCGTTCCGGCAAAGCTTGACTTGTAGCGCTGGCCTCTACAGGATGCGGTAGAGCCCCCTTTGCCTGTCATTCCGAGGAGCCGCAGGCGACGAGGAATCTCGCAGTGCCATGAAAACAAACCGGAGCGAGATTCCTCGCGGAGTTTACCCTGAGCACCCAGAGCGAGATTCTTCGCTCCGCTCAGAATGACAAGCGAAGGGCTCGGAATGACAGGAGAACGGGTTTTCGCAGTCAGTTTAGACCAGCGTTTGCCGACTTTCAAATTAGGACACTACGCTGGTAATATAAAGCCTCCGTGCTCGCTCATGGACACTCGAAACTTTTCATTATTCATCCGGAAGAATGGTGCGCGTCTGGTGTTGGTGCTGCTCGCCGCTCTGGCAATGGCTTTCGCCGCCTCCGCACAACAGCCGGCTTCCGGGCCGCTGAATTTGCAGAACGCCGACAGAACCCTCAGCATCCATGCGGACTCCCAAGAGCGAGGCAAAGACATATCTCGACTGCGCGGGCACGTAGAAATAACCTATCGTGGCATGAAGCTCACCGCGGACGAGGTTACTTACAACGAAGCGTCCGGAGAGGTTGTTGCCACCGGTCATGTGCTCTTCATCGACCCCAAGAGCCACATTGTTGCCCGCGAAGTTCATTACAACGTCCGCACTGAGGTGGGCTGGTTTTCAAACACCAGTGGCTATATTCATCCCAGCCAGCACCCCCGGCCCAGACCGCTCGTCACGGATAATCCCTACTACGTGCAGGCTGACCGGTCGAAGGTGCTTTATACGGAGAATCCCCTCTATTTCCAGGCCAAGGAAATGGACCGTGTGGACGAAGATACCTACACGGTGAGGCATGGCAGGTTTACGACCTGTGACTGCGAGAAAAAGGGATGGTCCTTTTCCGCGAGCGAGGCCAGGGTGGAGTTGGATGACAAGGCCATCGCGCGAGATTCCGTGATCCGATTCCTGGGCGTCCCTATTTTCTATTTTCCTTTTATGGCTGCTTCCATCACCCGCCGGCCTCGCCATACAGGCTTCCTGCTTCCGGAATTCAGCAATTCTTCAATCAAGGGGACTATCATAGGCGCGGGCTTTTTCTGGGCGATCAGTCCCAGCATGGACTTGTTGCTCGGTCTACAGAATTACAGCCTCCGGGGACTTGCCCCGCGGGTGCAATTCCGCGCCCACCCCACTCCGGACACGAAGCTGACGGCGGATTTTTTCGAGGTCAACGACAAAGACAAGGATCGCCAAAACCGCGCGCCCGGCGAAAGCCTCAAAGTGGTGGGGGATACTTTGGATCTCCCCTTCGGATTCCGCGGCGTGGCGGATGTCGATTACGTTTCCTCGCTGGCCTTTCGTGAAACGTATTCGCCGACGTTCTCGGAAGCGGTCAATTCCGAAGCCCACCAGGAAGGCTTCGTGACCAAAGATTTCGAGACGTATAGCTTCAACATCTATGCCTCCCGCTATCAGGACTTCCTCTCCGCGCAGCCGCTCTATCAGTGCCAGGGGAGCCAGTGCCAGTATGTGCCGGAGTCGTCCGTGATCATCAAGCAAACGCCCCAGTTTTCGTTCCAGGGGATGGATAAACAAGCCGGTGAAAGCCCTCTTTACTTTTCCTTCCAGACATCCGGCGGGGAGGTCGGACGCAGTGCGCCAGGTCTTGACCTTCCCTCGCTCTCAAGCCGATTGGACGTTCATCCCGAGGCGACCCTGCGTCTGCCGGAATTCTGGGGCTTCCACCTCACTCCATCGACGGGAGTGGATGCGGCGCGTTACGGCATCAGCCTCGACCCCAACCGCGAACCCCTGGACAGGCTGCTGGGCGAATTCTCGCTCGAC
>Ga0187852_1001491_pt1 | contig 21764 bp, 17 predicted proteins | sample June2016WEW_6_40_FD_134511 | JGI IMG/M metagenome (GOLD analysis project Ga0187852, IMG submission 134511) | Peatland microbial communities from SPRUCE experiment site at the Marcell Experimental Forest, Minnesota, USA - June2016WEW_6_40 | ecosystem: Environmental > Terrestrial > Soil > Wetlands...
TCGCCTGGGTGAGGTGTCCGAGCTGAAAGAGTCCGGCCAGCTCGACAGGATCGTGAAGGCTCTGGCCAGCTATGCGAACGGGACCTATCTCGAGGCGGGTGACCTCGAAGGCCTCGGCTCGCCAAGCTTTGGTGCGATCGCTGCCATCTGGTCGTACTTTCGTCGCCTTGGCCTCGAGGAGCACTTCGCCTCCCTCGGCGACGGTCGGCGCTCGAGAGTCCTTCCCGACACGGTGTTCTCCATGGTGGCCAACCGCTTGACCGATCCGTACTCCAAGCGCCGCACGATCAAAGAGTGGCTCGACACCGTCGCGTTGCCGACTGGCGTGAGCGCTCCGAGCCTGGATCAGTGCTACCGGGCGATCGACGCTCTTGCTGAGGCAAAGGACGCCACCGAGGCCCATCTCTACACCGAGCTGTGCAATCTGGCGAACCTCGATCTGCGCCTTGTCTGTTACGACCTAACCTCGAGCTACTTCGAGACGGTCGCCGTCGGGCGCAGAGCCTTTCCCTCCTTGGCCTTCGGCTACAGCCGCGACCACCGATCCGACAGGCCGCAAGTGATGATCGGTCTCCTCGTCACCTCCGACGGCATCCCGATCGCCCATCACGTGTTCGCCGGAAACACGTCCGATGTCTCGACGCTGCCGGGTGTGATGGCAGATCTCAAGGAACGCTTCGGGGTGGGCAAGATCGCCCTTGTGGCCGATCGGGGCCTCATCTCAGAGGACAACTTGGCCGATGTCGCCGCCCATGGCTTTGACCACGTGCTGGCCACACGCCTTCATCATGACGAGGACGTCGCGGCCGTGCTCGAAGAGACGAACGCATCCACCACGCGATGGACAGCGGTGCCCGAGGCCAACAGCTTCTGTGCCGAGATCATCCATGGCGCTCGGCGCTATGTCGTCGTCTTCTCGCCCGTGCGCTATTTCCGCGACAGGGCCCGGCACCTGACGCTTTGCGCGCGGATCGAGGACGGCTTGATCGCCTTGGAACAAAGAGTGCGGGCGAGAAGGCTCGTTGACCCGGCCAAGATCGGCGCGGCCGCTGACCGCGTACTTCGCTCGTCACCAGTCGGGCGCTGTTTCGTGGTCGATATCAAAAAGGGCCATTTCTCCTGGGACTTCGACGAGAAGGCACGCCGATACGACGAGGAGCTGTTGTGTGGGCGCTATGTCATCACGACCTCGCTCGCTGCGAGCGAGGCATCGGCCGCAGATGTGCTGCGCTATTACCGCAGCCTGCAGAACGTCGAACGTCGCTTTCGGGTGATGAAGGACTTCTTGGCACTGCGTCCCATGTTCCACTGGACAGAAGAGCGGGTGCGCGGTCACGTGGCGCTTTGCGTCCTGGCCGCAACGATCGAGGCCGTCATGGCCAAAGACCTCATGAACGCAAAGGTGATGGACCCCGACCTTCCGTTCCAATCGATGACGCCACGTCGAGCGCTCGCGCTGTTGAAGGAGGTGCGCATCCAGCACCTCGCCGCTGGCACCCAGCAGATCAAGCTCGTGAACAGGCGCAGCGCTCTCCAGGCCAAGGTGCTGAAGTCCCTCGGCGTCGACACCTCAACCTGGTCCAAAGCCGAAATCGCCTGACCAGGATTTCAGTTCACGCGTAGGGGGAAAACGTCTTCGCCGCGCCCGCATCTACCTGGGCTTACGCGAAAGTCGCGCCAAACTCCGGTCTGGACAGAATGCGAGAACGGTTGGCGCCGCACCGCGCACGACTCATCAAAGGAGCCGTCGTCGTGGCGCTTGCTTGCAGCGTGGGCTCGGTATTTGCTCACGGTCTTGCGCGAACACTGCTCATTGTCTTGGCAGTCGTATTGGCGGTCGCAGGAGGAGCAACGGCCGTTAGTGCGAAGCAAGCCAACCTGATCTTCACCCTTGCCATAGCCGTCATTTCATTGGGACTGGACGTCTCCGACGCTTTTCACGGTCCTCAAGCGATACCGACCGCTCGTCCATACACGGTTCCATCGACGACCGCTCCCTCGGCAAAGCCGACGCCGTTGTCGCCGAACCCGAACGCGTCGTGCAAGGACTTCGAATTGAGCAGCGGTACTCCGACGACGCCCTACCTCGTCGACAGCCCTGGCCAGCTCGCGGGCGGTGAGGGCATCCTGGAGGGAAAGGTGATGCCAGGAGGTAGCTGGGGCAACGTTCTCCACGTCGCGAAGGGTACGGAGCTGCAGTTCAGCCTGGAACTCATGGATCCGATGTACGGCTCTGTCGAGGATGCCTCGATCTTGGTCGCGATCCCAACGGATTCCAATACGTGCTGGAAGGTGACGTCGACAGCGACGTGGTCGGGCGTTGACCTGTACCGTCCGTCAACCGGCGGTCCCGTGTTCGTCGCTCTTGCTCGTCACGCGACCGCGCATCTCCGGTATGTGAGCGGGTCGACGGAGCTCTTGAACTACAAAGGGAAGCTGATCGCCAAGTTGGGGGACGGCATCGCGACGCAGGGCATCTACATACCGTACGAGATTCCGCCTGCTGAGCCAACTGGTGTTGGAGTCCGTTTCGTCAACTTCTTTGTGCGCGTCACGTGACCGCTGCGTTCACAGAACGAAGGAGCGGACGCTGCCGTCGTAGCCACCCGCCGGCACGTGGATCTGAATGCCTTTAGACCTAGCTCTAATTCGCCGACACCAGCTCAGAAAGTTCTTCGCCCGAGGATCTCGATCATTCGTAGGAGCTCGGTGAGGTCCTCTCACTCGGGGCCGGCCCCCGTGCCGCCTACCTCGAGCGAATCTCGGATACACCCAACTGGCATGATGTCCCTCGATGGACCGTGACGGATGCATTGGGACGATAGGGCGCGACAGGCGACCACTGCGACGCAATGATGTGCGGCAGGACACTGCCATCTCGTGGACCGCCATGGGCAGATCGGCGCAATACGCTTCGTCGAGCAGGCGGTGGTGCTCGTGTTAAGCCGCCATGTGGCGCGGGCCGGGCACCGGTACATTCCCGAGAGCTCTCCCTTCCGCGAGAACACCGCCCGTTCCGTGGGACTGTAGGAGGGAAATGGCTCAACTCATCAAGCGCACCACCGCAACCGGTGAGAACCGCTACGACGTGCGGACCCGGATTGCCGGCCGGGTGGTCACCAGAACTTTCAAGCGCCGCAAGGATGCCGACGTTTACGCGAGTACGACCGAAGCTGACAAGCTGCGCGGTGTCGTGGTGGACCCGAGGCGGGCCCGCGTCACGCTGAAGGAATACGCCGGCAAGTGGCTCGCTCATCGCCCCGACCTTGCGGTACGGACCCGCGAACTTTACGGCTGGCTCCTCGACCGGCACATCCTGCCTACCTTCGGTGACACGGCCCTTGCCGATCTCTCACCTTCAGCAGTGCGCGCCTGGCACGCCTCGCTTGCTGCGGATCGCCCAACAACCGCAGCGAAGGCGTACCGGCTCCTCTCGTCGATCCTGCGTACGGCGCTCACCGACGAGGTGATCGCGAGAAATCCCTGCCAGGTGAAGGGCGCTGCCGTGGAGAAGGCACCCGAGCGCCCCGTCGTGAGCACCGCCGAGGTCGAGGCTCTGGCCGAGGCCATGCCCGAGCACCTCCAGGTCGCGGTGCTGCTCGCCGCCTGGTGCCAGCTCCGCCGTGGTGAGCTGCTCGGGTTGCGCCGGCGAGACATAGACATACTTCGGGGCGCCGTCTCGATAGTCGTCACTCGGACGACGACGATGGCGGGCAAGACAGTAGAGAAGCAACCGAAGACCGACGCCGGTCGCCGAACGGTTGCGATCCCGGGCAACATCCTCCCAATGCTCGAAGACCACCTCGCTCTCTACGTCGCTCCGGAGCCTGAAGCGATGGTGCTCCCAGTGACCTCGCGCGCGCTTGGGATCGGGTGGGACAAGGCCCGGCTCCGCATCGGACGTCCCGATCTCCGCTTGCACGATCTTCGGCACTCTGGACTCACCTGGGCCGCCGCCACCGGCGCGAGCGTCGCCGAACTGATGCGCCGTGGCGGTCACGCGAGTCCTGCCGCTGCTCTGCGCTACCAGCACGCCACCGAGGACCGCGACCGGGCGCTTGCTGATGCACTGGCGGAGCTGGCACCGGTAACTCGCATCCACTCGCGCGATGGACGCGCGATGGGTGGGTCGGACAGCCCGTCTGACGCGAAACCAGCCGGGGCGTAAACCCCAGCTGATCAGGACTTTCTTCTAGAGCGGGCGACGGGAATCGAACCCGCGCTCTCAGCTTGGGAAGCTGATGTTCTGCCGCTGAACTACGCCCGCGATGCTGCTTCAGATTAGCCGAGCCCTTCCGCGAACCGGAGGCCGCCTGACGCGCCAGCCCGTCAACACAAGCTCACGAGACGGGCGCCGCCATCGGCGTCCATCATCGTGCCCGTGATGCCGGGCTTGGTCGCTGCGGTCGCGAGCGCACGTCCGACCTCGCCCGTGGGGCTCGCGACCGCCCGTCCCGGGCTCGCTAGGAAGGCAGCTGGCGGCCACCACCTAGGCCCATGGGGGTGCTGGCCTGCTGGTGGCACGACCTCGTCTCTGCGAGAACAGACCGAGTGGGACGATGGGGGATGACTTCGCGGCCTGAGATCAGACTGGCCTGGTACTGCTTCCGGGCCACGTTCAGGCACCGCTGGAGCGGTTATCTCTCGATCGTCCTCCTGCTGGGCCTGGTCGGTGGTCTGGCGATGGGCTCGATCGCGGCCGCCCGGCGCACGGCGTCGTCGTTCTCGGTGTTCTGGGCCAGCACCAACCCGTCGGACCTGGTCGGAGCGACCGCCGTCCTCAACCCGACGATCGGCAGCGACTCCGGCTACAACGCGGCGCTGGTCGACGAGATCGCTCGCCTGCCCCATGTCACCCAGGTGGAGAGCCAGTCCGGGATCGACTTCCTGCCCTTGCAGAGAAACGGGCGCCCGCTCAACGCCCCCAACTTCTACCCCCCGGCCGCCGGCAACGGCTACGGCAGCGTCGACGGCCTGTACTTCGATCAGGACAGGGTCACGGTGATCAAGGGCCGGATGGCCGACCCCAACCGGGCAGACCAGCTCATGTTGAGCCCCGAAGGCGCCGCCGCCCTCGGCGTCCACGTCGGCAGCGTGCTCCCCGTGGGCATCTACACCAACGCCGAGACGCAGCTGCCCGGTTTCGGCACGGCGAGCGTCAAGCCCCTCCGGGTGATCGACGAGAAGGTGGTCGGGATCGTCGTGTTCAACAGCACGATCGTCGAAGACGACGTGGACGCCTCGAGCTCGCCCAACAACCTGTTCACCCCGGCGCTCACTCGCCCGCTCCTGCGCTGCTGTGTCAACTACACCGCGAGCGGCATCCGGGTGAGCGGCGGCGCTCGTGACATCTCCGCTGTCGCAGCCGAGTTCGCGCGTCTCGTTCCCAAGGGTTTCCCCGCCCTTTCCGACGCTCAGGCAAGTGTCGTTGGCAAGGCGCAGCGTGCGATCAAGCCTGAGGCCGTCGCCCTCGGCGTCTTCGGCGCCATAGTCGCCCTCGCCGCCCTGCTCATCGCCGGCCAGGTGATAAGCCGCCAGCTTCGCCTGGGGGCGGGGGAACGTGAGGTCCTGCGAGCCGTTGGTGCAGGGCCGGCGACGACCTCCACCGATGGGCTGATCGGCATCGGGGGCGCGGTGGTGCTCGGAGCTCTGCTTGCAGCTGTTGTGGCCGTGGGGCTTTCTCCTCTCGCGCCCCTCGGGCCGGTGCGCCCCGTCTACCCCTATCCGGGGATCTCCTTCGACTGGACGGTGCTCGGTCTGGGAGTCGTCGCCCTCGTCGTCCTGTTGGGCACGATCGCCGGGGTGATCAGCTACCGGGCGGCGCCACACCGCAGCGCCCGGCGGGAGTATCACGCGAACGACCGTCGCTCGAGCCTGGTGGGCGCGGCAGAGGCTGCGGGCCTGCCGGCCCCCGCCCTCACCGGAGCGCGTTTCGCGCTCGAATCGGGCCGCGGCCGCAGCTCGGTGCCGGTTCGCTCCGCCATCTTGGGCGCCGCCACGGCGGTCCTGGTGGTGGTCGCCACAGTCACCTTCGGTGCCAGCCTCGACTCGCTCGTCTCCCACCCTCCCCTCTACGGCTGGAACTGGGACTACGTGCTGGCCTCCGGTGGCGACATTCCCCAACGGCAGGTGACGACTCTCCTGGACCACGACCGCTACATCGCCCAATGGTCAGGGATATACACCGGGCTCCTGGCGATCGACGGCCAGAACGTGCCCGTGCTCGGGGAGAGCCCGAACGCGGCGGTGGCTCCGCCGCTCCTGTCGGGCCACGGGCTGGAGGGCTCGGGCCAGGTGGTCCTCGGGGCCGTCACCCTGGCACAGCTCCACAAGCAGTTAGGGGGAACCGTGGAGGTGAGCAGCGGCGCGTCGACCGTCCGGCTGCGCGTGGTCGGCACCACCGCCATGCCGACCATCGGGTCCACTATCGGCCAGCACCTGGAGATGGGCACGGGGGCACTCCTCTCCTACAGCCTCATACCGGCCGTCGACCGCAACCCCTTCAACGATCCGATCCCGGGACCGAACGCGATACTGGTGCGCCTGCGCAGCGGCTTCAGGCCTTCGCTGGAGCTGCGGTCACTGGACGCCATCGCCACAGCCACCACCAACACCGCCAACTTCGGTGTGACGGTGACGGGCGTGCTTCGCCCCGCCGAGATAGTGAACTACCGCTCGCTGGGCGACATGCCCGTCTATCTGGGGGCCGGCCTTGCCGCCGGCGCCGTCGCCGCCCTGGTGCTTACCTTGTTCGCCTCGGTGCGGCGACGGCGGCGCGATCTCGCCCTGTTGAAGACGCTCGGGTTCACACGACCTCAGCTGGCGGCAGCCGTGGCCTGGCAGTCGACCATCGCCGTCTTGATCGGGACGGTCGTCGGTGTGCCCCTCGGGATCGCTCTCGGCCGCTGGCTCTGGGACCTGCTCGCCCGCAGCATCCACGCCGTGCCCGCCCCGAGCGTGCCCGTGGTCTCGGTGGCTCTCATTGCCCTCGGCGCCCTCGTTCTCGCCAACGTGGTGGCCGCCCTGCCCGGTCGGCTGGCGGCACGCACGCCCACGGCACTGCTGCTGCGTTCGGAGTGACTCGAACTGACGCGTCCACCCGGGCCACCGGGCAGCCCGGGCCTGGCGACTTCGGTCCCGCCCTAGGCTGGAGCCACGAGCGCGATCAGAAGCTGCTCGCCAGGGGCACAACCGCTACCAGAGACGCCCATTCGGAGCCGAAAGGAACAAAGGTCCAAAGATGCGGGAAGCGCAAGAGCACGACCACGAGAAGCTGGTGCACACCCATGAGCACTTCCACGTGACCCACAACCACAGCCATCATTCCGGTGGCTTCGAACACCACAGCGCTTCCCATGAGCACGAGCACGCTCATGCGGCTCTCCGGCACTCGCACACTCCGCACGAGAACTTCGAGCAGGAACATCTCGGCGAGGCTCATGAGCACGACCACGAGGCCCCCGCCAAGCGAGCCCGCACTCGCGCAAGTGCAAAGCCTGCCTCCTAGAGGTCGCTCCCGCCGGAACCCGAGCCCGCCCGGTAGCGCTACGGGCGGCTCGATCAGCGGTGAGATGTCCCATGGGCAAGGACCCTCGTCGCCCAATGCCGTGACCGTCGTGGACAACGCCTCGGAGCGCCGCTTCGAGACCACCGCCAGTGGCTACCTGGCTCATCTCGACTACCGCCGTGACGGAGAGCGACTCGTGATCGTCCACACCGAGGTTCCCGCGGCGCTTCGCGACCGTGGGCTCGGTGGGCAGCTCGTCGAGGCCGCCGTGGAAGGTGCCGTAACAGGCGGTCTCACCGTCGTGCCGGCGTGCTCGTTTGCCCGCTCCTGGTTGCACAAGCACCCGGAGCTCGCCGCCAACGTGAAGATCGACTGGGCGTGAAGGTTCTGCCCGCCGGCCCGACATCATTTACGTTTCCGTCGATCCCCAGTCCGCCAACCCCCACGAGGACGCCGTCGGACCAGGGATCGCCATCTTCCCTTTCGACCCTCGCTGAACGGTGAGCTTGAGCCGGACGACCCTCAGCCGGGGAAGGCCTCGGGCGGAGGCTCGGCGCAGGGGCGAAGACTTGTCTCGCCACCGGCGGGGACATCTCCCGCCATCAGTGCCGCCACCGCCTCGGGCAACTGCGGGCGGGCGAAGAGGAATCCCTGACCCTGGTCGCAGTCCAGCTTGGCAAGCGTGTCGAGCTGGTGGCGCGTCTCGATCCCCTCTCCGACCACCAAGATGCCGAGCGCATGGGACATCGCCGTCACCGCGGCGACGATCTCGCGGTCACGGGGACTTCGGCTGATCTGGGCCACGAAGCTCCGGTCGATCTTCAAAGTGTCGACCTTCAGCCGCTGCAGGTGGGCAAGTGACGAAAAGCCGGTCCCGAAGTCGTCGAGGGCGAGCCGAACGCCGAGCCTCGTGAGGGCCGACAGTGTCTCTTGGACGTCGCCGAACTCGCCGAGCAACGCGGTCTCGGTGATCTCCAGGCAGAGTCTCTCCGCTGGCATGCCGTGATGGCGGATCACCTCCGCGACACGTTGCGCGAACTCGGGGTTCGACAGGTCGCGCCCGGACACGTTGACCGACATGGTGAAGTCCCTGGGCCAGCCCTCCCGCGACGTCCACTCGGCGAATTGGCGACAGGCCTCGTCCAGGACGAAAGCGTCGATCCTGCCGATAATGCCGTGCTGCTCCGCGAAGGGGATGAAATCGTCGGGAGACACGACCCCGCGCTCGGGATGGCGCCAGCGTACCAGCGCCTCGACGCCGATCAGCCTTCTGTCCTCCAGGAAGAAGAGCGGCTGGTAGAGCACGAACAGCTGCCGCTCCTCGACGGCACGGCTCAGCTCGGCCTCGAAAACGGCCGTCCCCGTCCGCACGCGCTGGGCGGAGTCGTAGACCAGATAGCGGTTGCGCCCGGACTGCTTCGCCTCGTACATCACCTCGTCGGCTTCACGGATCAGCTGCTCGGGATCGCCGAGCGGTTCGCGGATGACGACGACTCCGATGCTGCACGTGATCGAGAGGTCGCGCCCGTCTTCGACGTAGGGGACTCGGACCCCCCGCAAGATCCTGTCGGCTATAAGACCGACGTCGTCTTCCTCGTGGAGCGACCCGCAGAGCACGACGAACTCGTCGCCGCCGAGGCGGGCGACGGTGTCGACGTGCCGGGAGAGGTGCGAGAGCCGGCGCCCGACCTCGGTGAGCACCTGGTCGCCGGCGGCGTGGCCGAACGAGTCGTTGATCGCCTTGAAGTGGTCGAGGTCGACATATAGGAGCGCAAGGCGTCCCGGGCGGCGCTCCAGGGCGACAAGGGCCTGCGACAAGCGGTCCATCAAGGCGATCCGGTTGGCGAGGCCCGTGACGGGGTCGTGCAGGACCTGGTAGGCGAGAGCGTTCTCGGCCGTGATCTGCGCCGTGACGTCACGGGAGATCCCGAACGTGCCGATTATCCGGCCGCTGTCGTCCCGGAGGGGCATCTTGGTCGTCGAGACCCAGGGACCGGTTCTGTCGCGGAAGGTCTCCTGCTCCAGCTTCCCCACGATCGGCTCGCCGCTGGCGATGATCTGCTGCTCGTCCGCAAAAGCAGCCGCGGCGTGCTCATCGGTGAAAAAGTCGAAGTCGGTCCTCCCGATTATCTCCTCCACGCGCTGGCCCGGACTGATAGCTGTCATCCACCCCTTGCTGATGAGGAGGAACCGGCTCTGGATGTCCTTGAAGTAGACCCGTTCGTCGGAGGACGACAACAGGTTCTGCATGCAGGTGAGCTTCAGCTCGCGCAGTGATTCGCTCTCGTGCGAGCCATTTGGGTCCTGATCCGCCTCGACCATGGCATCTCCTGCTCAGGGATCGACAAGAAGGACAGGCCTACTGCCCGGCTGCGAGCAAAGCAACTGTGATGGCCGTTCCCGCAACCGCCGAACCTGGAGACCACCGGCGGGAAGGATCTCGCAAGAAGGCCTTGGTGACCGCCGCGGCCGCCCTTGCGGGTAAATGTGATCACGTCCCTGTGATTGGTCCCTCGAGATCGGTATCGTCCCATCCATGATCGCGCCAGACGGGGAGTCCCCCGTGCCAATCCGCCTTGTTCGCTTCCCGACCCAAGACGACATGGAGTCGGCCTGGCAGACCGTGCACGCTGTCTTGGAGCCGACGCCGCTCGTTTCGAGCCCGATCGCCCCCGAAGGCGCCTTGAAACTCGAGATCTTCCAGCCGACCGGCTCTTTCAAAGTGCGGGGCGGCCTTTCGGCCGTCTCCGCCCTGCCGCCGGAGCAAAGGGCGGTGACCGCGAGCGCAGGCAACCACGGCCTCGGCATCGCCTGGGCGTCGGCTCGCCTCGGACGGCAGGCGACCGTCGTCGTGCCCGAGCACTCCTCGGCCGCCAAGGTTGCCGCTCTCAGGACCTTCCCGATCGAGCTCGTCGAACACGGCGCCGACTACGAAGCCGCCGAAAGGTACGCGCTCGAGCTCGGCGCGGCCGGGGGGGCCTCGTTCGTCTCTCCCTACAACGACCCGAACGTCATCGCCGGGCAAGCGACCATCGGTCGCGAGCTGGACAGCCAGGCCCCCGGCGAGTTGACGGTCGTGGCCCCCGTCGGCGGCGGGGGCCTCCTCTCGGGACTGTCCCTGTGGGCCCGGTCCCGCTCCGGTGTGCATCTCGCCGGCGTCGAGTCGAGCGAGTCCCGGGGGGTCTCCGCCGCGGTCGCCGCCGGGCGGGTCGTCCGCGTCCCGGTGGGCTACACCATCGCCGACGGGCTGGCGGCGAACCTCGAGCCCGGCTCGATCACACCCGGCCTCGTCGCGCAGGCACAGCTCGTCGCCGTCGACGACGACGAGCTGTGCGCCGCCATGCGCTGGCTGTTCAGCCAACACGGCCTTGTCTCCGAGGGCTCAGGCGCGGCGGCGGTGGCGGCGGTGCTCGGCCGCAAGGTTGACGTCGCCGGTCGGCTCGTCGTGATCGTCACGGGCCGCAACATCGCCCCGGACCGTTACGCGCAGATCCTCCAGGGCTGACCGCAACGCCGCCGGCTGCCGGCAACGACTCCCCCAGGCCCGGCACCTGCCGGGGAGCAGCCGGGCCCGCTCGAGAGATCGGTCACGGCGCTCGGCAGCTCGGGCAGGAGTCAGTCCTCGAAAAGCGGCATGAACTGCATCTCGATGCCGGCCATCTCGACGTCTGCCGGCAGGTACAGGTCCATCGACGGGTAGACGTCGACGGCAACGTCCTCCTGGCGAATCCAGGCTTCGACGGCGTCCCCTCAGCGCTCCTCCAAGAGGGCGGTCCGGAGCGCGGCCCCGACGCCGAGGGGCAGCTCTGATGCGGGTGTCGCCGCCACCAGCTTCAGGGCGAGAACCCAGTTGAGCGTGTTGACGTCCTCGGCCGTGAACACCTCGGGCGGATCACGCCGCACCACCGCACAAGCCACGAGACGAGTCATCCGCTCCGCCTCGTCACGTCCCCTTCGCTCCAGAACCCCGGAAGGGGGACCTCGTGGCGGGCGCCCTGCGCATATGTCTCGAGACGTGCCCGGCCCTCGTCGGAGAGCATCTCGACGGCGTCGAAGAAGGCGTCCATCCCCGCCGCCCGGAGGGCAACGTCGCCTTCACTTCCCCGCCGCGGCAGGTGCGAGGTGAGAAACACGACCGGAGCCTTGCCTTTGTTGGCGAGCACATGGGCCCGACCCAGGCACTTCCACACGGTGTCGGTCCTGAGCAGGCCGCCCCGCGTCGTCGTGAACGCTCCCGAGACGACGAAGTACCAAGGCACCTCGTCGGCGTCCACGGCCAGAAGGTCCACCGTCAGCCCGAGCCCGCGCAGGCGGGCATTGCGACCGACGATCGCAAAGCCGGCATCCTCGAGTACTCGCTCGGCGATGGCCTGGGCAGCTTTGCCCTCACGCGTTGCCCGGGCCTGGAAGTCGTCGTCGCCGCCCCTGGCCACAAGGGGCGTCGCGACGGCGGCGCGCACTGATCGCCTGGGGGCGGGCGCAGTCTCATCGCCCCTTGAGTCGAGTGCCTGCACGCGCCCACGAGCGATCTCCACGTAGGCCGGATCGAGGTCATAGCCGATGTAGCGTCGGCCGACTTTGGCAGCCGCGACGAGCGTCGACCCGGACCCCATGAACGGGTCGAGCACGAGATCGCGGGCGTAGGTGTACAGACGAATCAGTCGTTCCGGAAGCTCCACGGGAAACGGAGCCGGGTGGCCAACCCGCTTCGCGCTCTCGGGAGGTATCTCCCAGATGTCGAGAGTCGCCGCCATGAACTCGTCGCTCGAGAGGGAATTCTCGAAGGGCAGACCCTTCTCCTCACGCTCCCTTAACGAGAGAGCACGGTCGAAGCGACCCTTGCTGGCGATCACGACCCTCTCGGTGACATCACGCAGCACGGGGTTGGCGGCACTGCGGAACGATCCCCAGGCGCACGACCCGCTCGCCCCCTCGCCCTTCTGCCAGATCACTTCCCCACGGAGCAGCAGGTGCAGGTCGTCCTGCAGGATCTTTATGACGTCGGCGGAAAGGCTCCGGTACGGCTTTCGCCCGAGGTTGGCGACGTTGACCGCGATCCGGCCCCCCGGCTCGAGCTTGCGCTTGCACTCGGCGAAGACCTGGCGCAAGAGATCGAGGTACTCGAGATAGGAGCTCGGAATTCCCTCGCGGTCCAGCTCCTCCTCGTACTTCTTGCCGGCGAAGTACGGCGGCGAGGTGACGACGAGGGCCACGGAACCGTCCACGATCTCGTCCATCTTCCGGGCGTCTCCGCACACGAACGGATCGGCGACCGGTCGTGGGACGGGGACCTCTGCGTCGGAGAAGATCTCGGGAGCCTCGAAGCGGGCGTAGAAAGCCGCCGCGTCATGAGCCTCGCGGCGGCCGACGCCGAAGTTCGACGTCGCTGTGCGTCTGCGCTCGGTCACCGGTCCACCCTCTGTGACGGTACCTCGCCGCTCAGGCCCGGCCGAGGATCATTGCGAGGGACAGTAGCGAAGAGGTGTTCGCCAGACGCCGGTAGGCGCCGCGGGCCCTGCTGCCGAGAGGGCACCTCGGGGTTAGCGGCCCCCGTGTCCTCAGTACCGGTACGAGTCCGGCTTGTAGGGGCCCTCGACCGGCACGCCGATGTACTCGGCCTGCTCGGCGGTGAGCGTCGTGAGGTGCACGCCCAAGGCGTCGAGGTGCAGGCGGGCGACCTTCTCGTCCAAGTGCTTGGGCAGGACGTAGACCTTGGGCTCGTAGCACTCGGGCTTGGTGAACAGCTCGATCTGGGCCATGGTCTGGTTGGTGAACGAGTTGGACATCACGAAACTGGGATGCCCCGTCGCGCAGCCGAGGTTCAAAAGGCGCCCCTCCGCCAGGATGATCACGGCGTGGCCGTCGGGGAAGACCCACTTGTCGACCTGAGGCTTTATGTTCACGCGCTCTATGCCGGGCACCTTGGCGAGCCCGGCCATGTCGATCTCGTTGTCGAAATGGCCGATGTTGCCGACGATCGCCTGGTGCTTCATCCGGCTCATGTGCCCGGCGGTGATGACCGCCTTGTTGCCGGTGGCGCTGACGAAGATGTCGGCGAGGCCGACCACGTCCTCGACCGTGGCGACCTGGTAGCCGTCCATCGCCGCCTGCAGGGCGCAGATGGGGTCGATCTCGGCCACCACCACGCGGGCGCCCTGGCCGTTGAGCGACTCGGCACAGCCCTTGCCGACGTCCCCGTAGCCGCAGACGAGGGCGACCTTGCCCCCGATGAGCACGTCGGTGGCACGGTTGATGCCGTCGATGAGCGAGTGCCGGCAGCCGTACTTGTTGTCGAACTTTGACTTGGTCACCGAGTCGTTGACATTGATGGCCGGGAACAAGAGCTCGCCCCGCTCCTGCATCTGATAGAGCCGGTGGACGCCGGTCGTCGTCTCCTCGGTGACACCCCTTATGTTGTTGGCGATCTCGCTCCAGCGCCTCGGGTCCTCCGACAGCGAGCGCTGGAGCAAGCGCAGGATGACGGCGAGCTCCTCGCTTTCTGCCCCCGCCGGGTCGGGCACGGCACCGGCCTTCTCGAACTCGACTCCCTTGTGCACGAGCAGCGTGGCGTCGCCGCCGTCGTCGAGGATCATGTTCGGCCCCGCTCCGCCCGGCCAGCGCAACATCTGTTCAGTGCACTGCCAATACTCCTCGAGGGTCTCGCCCTTCCACGCGAAGACCGGCACGCCCCGCGGCTCGGCGGGCGACCCGTCGGGGCCGACGACGACGGCGGCGGCGGCATGGTCCTGGGTGGAGAAGATGTTGCATGACGCCCAGCGAACCTCGGCGCCCAAGGCGACGAGCGTCTCGATGAGGACGGCCGTCTGCACCGTCATGTGCAGCGAGCCCGAGATCCGGGCGCCTCTCAGCGGCTGGGACCCGGCGTGCTCGCGCCGGGTGGTCATCAGGCCGGGCATCTCGTGCTCGGCGAGCTGGATCTCCTTGCGCCCGAACTCGGCGAGGGAGAGGTCGGCCACCTTGTACTCGAAGCTCATGCGATCTCCTTGCTCAAGCCGGCGGTAGCGGCAACCGGCTCCTTTCTCCGGCCGGCCGTCGCGACGGCCAGCAACTGGGTGTGCTTTTCCTGCTCGAAGGCCAGCCATTGCGCCGGGTCGACCTCCGCCGGCCGCACGGCCTCGGAGCTGAACCACGCCTCCAGGGCTTGGCGGAGCCGGTCGTCGTCGCGCAGCCGCAGCGCGAAACCGACATCGCTCAACTCGATGCAGAATGCCACGAGCAGCTCCCGCAGCGTCCGGAGGCGCTGCAGCTCGGCCGGACCGTAGAGGCGGTAGCCCGAGGGCGAGCGGCGCGGGGCGACGAGGCCGGCCTCCTCGATGTAGCGCAGCATCCGGGCCGACCAGCCCGTCGTGGCCGACGCCTCGTGGATCGTCAGCGCCTCGGCGATCGTCAGCGCCTCGTTGATCGTCGACGCCTCGGGGGTCGTCAGCGCCACTGGGATCGTCGACGCCTCGGGGGTCGTCAGCGCGCCGGGAGCCACGCCACAACTCTAACAAGCTTGTGGTAAGGTTGTCCACCAGTACTTCCTTCCTGCGGGCGACTATCCTGCTCGGAGCCATGATCCTCTCCGACCAGACCATCCGGGAAGAGCTCGCCTGCGGTCGGATCGGCATCGAGCCGCTCGAGGAGGGCTGCATCCAGCCTTCCTCGGTCGACCTGCACGTCGATCGTTACTTCCGCGTCTTTCGCAACCACAACCTGCGTGCCATCGACGTCAAGGAGGACCAGGAGGAGCTCACCGAGCTCGTCGCCGTCGCCGAGGACGACGTGTTGATGCTGCACCCGGGCGAGTTCGTGCTCGGCTCGACCGTCGAGCGCGTGCGGCTCCCGAACGACCTCGTCGGCCGGCTGGAGGGCAAGTCCAGCCTCGGGAGGCTTGGGCTCTTGATCCACTCGACGGCCGGCTTCGTGGACGCCGGCTGGGACGGCCATCTCACCCTCGAGCTCTCCAATGTCGCCAACCTGCCGATCACCTTGTACCCGGGCATGAAGATCGGCCAGATCAGCTTCTTGAAGATGACGACGCCGGCCGAGGCGCCCTACGGGTCCGCCGGCCTCGGCTCCAAGTACCAGCACCAACGCGGCCCGACCCCGAGCCGGTACTTCGAGAACTTCCGCGACCGCCAGCCCTGACCCAGAGGCGATGTGCTCACGCGCTACCCGATCGGCCTGGCCGCGACGGCGGTCGCGCTCTCGGTAGCCGGACTCCGCTTTTCCCGCATCTTCGGGCTCGTCGGCTCGGGCCAGCCGGCGCCTGGGCGCTCCGCCTCCTTCTCCAGGCGCGCCAAGGTCGAGCTCGAGGAGGTCGGCGAACAGCGCAGGCTGCTTCGCTGGAGGGTCCCGGGCCTGGCGCACGCCTTCACCTTCTGGGGCTTCACGGTGCTGCTCCTCACGATCATCGAGGCCTACGGCGACATGTTCGAGAAGAACTTCGCCCTCCCCGGCATCGGCCACGCCGCCTTCGTCGGCTTCATCGAGGACTTCTTCGCCTGCGCGGTGCTCGTCGCCATGTGCACCTTCGCCGTCATTCGCCTGCGCGACTCCCCGAAACGCAAAGAGCGCGCCTCTCGTTTCTACGGCTCGCACACGACCACCGCCTGGATCACCCTCGGGATGATCGCCCTCGTGATCCTCACCCTCCTGCTGTACCGAGCGGCCCAGACCAACACGGGAGACTTTCCTTACGGCTGGTGGGCCTTCGCCTCCCACGGCCTCGGACGGGCGCTGCGGCCCCTCGGGGCAGCCGCCAACCGGACGATGGCGACGGTCTTCGTCGACCTCAACATCTGCGTGATCATGTCGTTCCTGGTGCTGGTCGTGTACTCGAAGCACCTTCACATCTTCATGGCACCCTTGAACGTCGCCTACAGCCGCCAGCCGTCGCGCCTCGGCGCCCTCGACAAGACGCCGGAGATCGACATCGAGACGATGGACGAGGACACGATCTTCGGTGCCGGCAGGATCGACCATTTCACCTGGAAGCAACTGCTCGACCTCGTGACCTGCACCGAGTGCGGCCGCTGCCAGAGCCAGTGCCCGGCCTGGAACACCGGCAAGCCGCTCTCCCCCAAGCTCGTCGTCATGGACCTGCGCGACGAGCTGTTCCGCGACTCCAAGCAGGCCCTGGTCCCGAACGTCATCGCCGCTGACGTCCTCTGGGCGTGCACGACGTGCGGGGCGTGCGTCGAGCAGTGCCCCGTCGACATCGAGCACGTCGACGCCATCATCGACATGCGCCGCTACGAGGTGCTGAACGAGTCGCGTTTTCCGAGCGAGGCCGCCTCGATGCTGCGCAACGTCGAGAACCGGGGCGACCCGTGGGGCCTCGGGGCCGCACGGCGCCTCGAATGGGCAGAGGGCCTTTCCTTCGAGGTCCCCCTCGTCGAGGGCTCGATCGGAGACGACGTCGAGTACCTGTTCTGGGTCGGCTGCGCCGGGGCCCTCGACGAGCGGGCGCGACAGACCACCCAGTCCATCGCCCGCCTGCTGCACCGGGCCGGGGTGAGCTTTGCCGTCCTCGGTCCGGCCGAGTCCTGCACGGGCGACCCGGTGCGAAGGCTCGGCAACGAGTACCTGTTCCAGACCCAGGCCCGCCAGAACATCGAGACGCTCAACGCCGCCGGGGCGAGAAAGGTCGTCGCCTCGTGCCCGCACTGCTACAACTCGCTCTCCAAGGAGTACCCGTCCCTCGGCGGCAACTTCGAGGTGATCCACCACTCGCAGCTCCTGGCGCGCCTCGTCGCCCAGGGCCGCCTGCGCCCCGGGCGCCTGCAGGCGAAGGTCGCTTACCACGACCCGTGCTATCTCGGCCGCCACAGCCAGATCTACGGCCCGCCCCGCTCGGTCATCGAGTCGGTGCCGGGCGTCAGCCCGCTCGAGATGGGGCGCTGTCGCGAGCGCAGTTTCTGCTGCGGGGCGGGAGGGGCCCGCATGTGGCTGGAGGAGAGCCAGGGCAAGCGCATCAACCTCGAGCGCACCGACGAGGCGCTCGCCACAGGGGCCGACGTCGTGTCCACGGCGTGCCCCTACTGCCTGATAATGCTGGACGACGCCGTCAAGGCGCGGGGCCGCGACGAGGAGGTGAAGGTCCTCGACGTGGCCCAGGTGCTCGAGCGCTCCCTGGAGCCGGCCGGCGGCAGCTAGCGCGGAGGGCCGGCGGCACGGGCCCTGTTTCGATACCCGAGGAGCAAGACGCCGGAACCAGGCCAGAACCGAGGAGGTAACCGTGGCGACCATCTACCGTGACGAGGATGCGGACCTGGGCCGGCTCGCCGGCCGGACCGTCGCCGTGCTCGGCTACGGCAACCAGGGCCGCAGCCAGGCCCTCAACCTGAGGGACTCCGGCGTCGGCGTCGTCGTCGGCTCGCCCAAGGACCGCTCGGGCGCCCAGGCGGAGGAGGACGGCTTCGAGGTGCTCGCCCTCGGCGAGGCGGTCGCCCGCTCCGAGATCGTGTTCCTCCTCGTGCCCGACGAGGTCATGGCGGGGGTCTACGACACTTACGTGGCGCCGAACCTCGCCCAGGGGGCGACGCTGGACTTCGCGAGCGCCTTCAACATCACCCACGGGCGCATCGTGGCGCCGGAGGAGGCCGACGTCGTCCTCCTCGCACCGCGGATGATAGGGAGCGGGGTGCGCGAGACGTTCCTCAAAGGGACGGGGTTTCCCAGCCTTGTCGGGGTCGGCCAGGACGCCTCCGGCAACGCCTGGGAGACCGTCCTCGCCCTGGCCCGGGCGATCGGCTCCACGCGGATGGGTGCGGTCCGCTCCTCTTTCGAGGAGGAGACGCTGGTCGACCTGTTCAGCGAGCAGTGCGGGGCCCTGCAGACCTTCAAGGTCTTCTTCGAGGTTCTCACCGAGGCCGGCGTCGACCCGGACGTTGCCATCTTGGAGCTCTACGGCTCCGGCGAGCTGTCAGAGGTCTACGGCGCCGCCCGCGACCTCGGCCTGTGGGGGCAGCTGCCGCTTCACTCCCACACGAGCCAGTACGGCCAGCAGGTGGTGGGGCCGAGGTACCTGGACCAGGAAGGGCTCAAGGCCTCCCTGCGGGAGGTCGTCGCCCACATCCGCAGCGGAGCCTTCGCCGAGGAGTGGCGCGAGGAGTACGCAAAGGGCCTGCCGAAGCTCATGGCGGCGACGGACGAGAACCTCCGCCACCCCATGCAGCTGGCTGAGAACCGCCTCTACGAGCGCCTCGGGCGGCGCCAGTCCGCCCTCGGGAACTGGCTCGCCCCGCCGGAGGACCCCGGCGGGGACTAGGCGGGAACGGGCCCGGCCTGGGCCGCCACGGCCGCCGCCGCTGCCGCCACCGCCGCCGGGTCGCCCAGATAGCGGCCCTCGACGAAGTTGAGCCGGTCGTCGAGGGTGATGATCCGCGGCCATCCGGTCGGGATCTCCAGATCGACGATGTCGTCCTCGGAGATGTGCTCCAGGAACATCGTAAAGGCGCGGATGGAGTTGCCGTGGGCGACGACGAAGGGCGTGATCCCCCTCAAAAGCTCGGGGGCGAGGACGTCGTCCCAGTAGGGCACGACGCGGACGACGACGTCGGCCAGGCACTCGGTCGCCGGCAGGGCGCTCGGGGGCACGTCCCGGTAGCGGGGGTCGTGCACGGGGTGGCGCGGGTCGTCGAGCTCGAGCGCCGGCGGCGGCGTGGCATAGCTGCGGCGCCAGAGCCGGACCTGCTCGGCGCCGAAGGTGACCGTCGCCTCCTTCTTGTTCCCGCCCTGGAGGGCCCCGTAGTGACGCTCGTTCAGGCGCCAGTGCCGGCGCACCGGCAGGTAGGTGAGGCCCATCTCGTCGAGCGCCAGGTTCGCCGTCCGGACCGCCCTGGTCAGCACCGAGGTGTAGACGACGTCGATGTGGACCTCGGTCTCGGCGGCGAGCAGCTTGCCGGCCGAGCGGGCCTCGTCTTCGCCGGCCGGGCTCAGGTCGACGTCGGTCCAGCCGGTGAAGCGGTTCTCGGCGTTCCAGGTACTCTCGCCATGGCGCAAGACAACAAGGGTGGGCATGATTTCGAGGCTATCGCCGCCCTCCGGCGGGGCCCTAATCAGCCTTGCTTGACCCGCTCCCGATCGTGCGCGTGCCTGCCGGAACCGCCCGCCCCCGACGTGTGCGACGGCGCCAGGTCCTTGTCGGGCAGGGGGCTGGGCAGGCCGGAAGAGCTCTGCCAGTCACGTCCGTCCCGGCTTTCGGCTCCGAAGAGCAGGGCCGCCACGGGGAACCCGACAACCACGAGGGCGACCACCAACCAGGTCATGGCCGCGACTCCACGCATGCTCGTGAACACTCCATGTGACTATTGTCGGGCCGCGCACCGTGAAGGACAAGCAAGCAGTTGCGAAAAACTCTTAAGTATGGCTTAATTGTTTAATGATCGATGTACGGCGCCTGAAGGCCCTCCAAGCCGTCGTGGGGACCGGTTCGGTGTCGGCTGCGGCGGAGCTGCTGAACTACTCGCCGTCGGCTGTGAGCCAGCAGATGGGCGCCCTCGAGCGCGAGACCGGTGTCCGGCTCTTCGAGCGGGTGGGCCGGGGGGTGCGACCGACAGACGCCGCCCTGCTGCTCTGCGAGCACGCGACCCGCGTGCTCGCTTCCATCCAGGACGCCGAGGACGCCCTCGCCGCCCTCGCCTCCGGCCATAGCGGCCGGATCCGCCTCGGAGCGTTCCCGACGGCCGGCTCCTCGCTCGTGCCGGGCGCGCTCGCGGCCTTCCAGTCCCTGCACCCGCAGGTCGCCCTCGACCTTGTCGTCATCGAGGGAGACGTGGCGATGACCAGCCTGCGCAGCGGCGCCATAGACGTCCTGGTGGCAGTTGAGCCGCGATCGCCCGGTGACGCCTTTGACGACGATCTCGCCCACCGGCACCTGCTGGCGGACCCCTTCCGGGTGGTGCTGCCCCGCTCGCACCCTCTGGCGGCGGAACGGTCGGTGGACCTTGGGCTCTTGGCCTCCGAGCGCTGGATCGGGGTCAGCTCCTTCCCCGGCTCCTGCGAGATGGTCATCGAGTCCGCTTGCCTGCAAGCCGGGTTCCGGCCCGTGTACGCCATCGAGGCGGACGAGTACCCGACTGCCCAGGGCTTTGTCGCCGCAGGGCTGGGAGTGGCCTTCGTGCCCATGCTCGCCCTCGGTTCCTCTCTCCATCCCGGTGTCGCCGTGCAGCGCCTGAAGGGCGCCCAGCCCGCGCGCCAGGTGTGGGCGCTGACAAGGCGCGCCATCGCCGACCAGGTTCCCGTCCTCGCCATGCTTTCCTGCCTGCAGGCCGCCGCCGACGCCTTCGTCCGTGACGTCGTCGAGGCAGCTCCCCCGAGCCTCGAGGCCCTCTTCAGCGGTACCGGCTAGCAGGGCCGGGCGCGACCCGGGTCGCGTCCACCCATACCTCACTTCTGACTTCCCTCACTTCCCTCACTTCCGAATCTTGACAACCCTACGCTCAAGTTAGCTATACTGGCTCCTGTACGAAGGACGTGCGGGTGCCGATGAGCGGCATCCTGAGAAGTGGAGGCTTTCGAAAAATGTCCAAGGCCGTCGGAATCGACCTCGGCACGACCAACTCTGTGGTCGCGTTCTTGGAGGCAGGCGAGCCCACGGTGATCCCGAACGCAGAAGGTGGGCGCACGACGCCGTCCATCGTGGGATTTGCCAAGTCCGGCGAGGTGCTGGTCGGCGAGGTCGCGAAGCGACAGGCGATCACGAACCCCGACAGGACCGTCCGCTCGGTCAAGCGCCAGATGGGTACCAGCTGGACGATCGACATCGACGGTAAGGCCTACAAGGCCCAGGAGATCTCGGCGAGGATCCTCCAGAAACTGAAGAGGGACGCGGAGGCGTTCCTCGGCGACACCGTCAACCAGGCCGTGATCACCGTCCCCGCCTACTTCGACGACGCCCAGCGCACCGCCACGAAGGAGGCCGGCCAGATCGCCGGGCTCGAGGTGCTCCGCATCATCAACGAGCCGACGGCTGCCGCCCTCGCCTACGGACTGGACAAGGAGAGGGCCGACCAGACCGTGCTCGTGTTCGACCTCGGCGGCGGCACGTTCGACGTTTCTGTCCTCGAGATCGGCGACGGGGTCTTCGAGGTCAAGTCGACCTCGGGCAACACCCATCTCGGAGGCGATGACTGGGACCAGCGCGTCATGGACTGGCTCGTCAAGACGTTCAAGGACACCGAGGGCGTCGACCTCTCCAACGACAAGATGGCCCTGCAGCGCCTCAAGGAGGCGGCCGAGAAGGCCAAGA
>Ga0187852_1001493_pt1 | contig 21757 bp, 13 predicted proteins | sample June2016WEW_6_40_FD_134511 | JGI IMG/M metagenome (GOLD analysis project Ga0187852, IMG submission 134511) | Peatland microbial communities from SPRUCE experiment site at the Marcell Experimental Forest, Minnesota, USA - June2016WEW_6_40 | ecosystem: Environmental > Terrestrial > Soil > Wetlands...
ATTTGCGCCCCGCCATCCAGCGGATGCTCGACGCCAAGGAGCCGTATGTGCTCGACGTGATCGTGCCCTATACCGAACACGTGCTGCCGTTCGTTCCGGCGAACCGCACGGTGGCGGACATGATCTGGAAGGCATAGACACGGATTTTGGTGGGGCGAGGACGGTGGCCGTCTGCCAAGACCCCGCGAGCCGAAAACTTTTTGCTCCGTAGCGGCGCGTCGGCAGACCGCCGCTGACCGAATTCAAAATGGCGGCGCTCTACCGAGTCACCGCTACGCCCCCTTCCGTCCCGCCTTGCGGGACGCGACCCGTCCGCCTTCATCAGATTCCGGCGCGACAAGTCCGCCCGTTTCCCATGCGGAATTCGGAATGCGGATTGTAGCGTCGAGCCTGCCGCCGTCGCGCCGAAGCTATGGCGCGCCACGAAGGCGGGTGGCTCGAACGCATCGGCGCACAGCGCCGACACTACACGTTCCCAGCGCCGTAGGCGCGGTGTCTTTGTAGAACCAAAATCATCAACCCTCACCTGGCCTGCGGCCATCCTCTCCCATCCGATGGGCGAGGAACACAGCCCCGTCGGGGCGGCATATTCCGATGATGCCGCTCCTTCCGCCTTCGCCTCCAGCTACGGCGCGACAGGGACGGAGCTTGATTCGTTTTGTGACCGTAATCTACAAATATGCCAGCCCTACGGGCTTGAAAAATCCGTGTTCATCCGTGTCCACCCGCCGTGCTCGCGCCCGTCGCGGCAGGTCCGTGGTTAAAATTCAAACGCCACTTGCCTGATCGTTCATCACAAAACCATTCCCCGATTTCCGCAAAGCGGCGCGAAGACTTGCCACCCGCTTGGTTTTTTGAAAAGCTGACAACATGTTCGAAAACACCATTCGTCGGATGCCGCGGCCGCAGGATGTCGCGACGATGACCACGCAACAACTTCGGGAGACTTTCCAGGTCGCCGACCTTTTCGCGCCGGGCGAATTGCGCGGCACGTTCACCGACCTCGACCGGCTGGTGGTCGGCGGCGTGATGCCGGTCAAGCCGGTTGAATTGCCGAATCACAAGGAAACCGGGCGGGCGTTTTTCCTCGAACGTCGCGAATTGGGCGCCATCAACGTCGGCGGCGCCGGGGCGGTGCGCGCGGACGGCAAGACGTTTTCGCTCGACCGGCTGGATTGCGTTTATCTGCCGATGGGCACCAAGTTGGTCACATTCGAGAGCAAGGACGCGAAGAATCCGGCGAAGTTTTATTTTCTGAGTTGTCCGGCGCACGCGGCTCATCCCGCCGCGACGATGAAACCAAAGGACGCGTCGCCCGTGCCGCTGGGTTCGCAGGCGAACGCGAACCAGCGCGTGATTTACAAATACATTCACCCCGGCGGCATTCAAAGCTGCCAGCTCGTGATGGGTTTCACCGAATTGGCCGTGGGCAACGTGTGGAATTCCTTTCCGCCGCACACCCACCGGCGGCGCACGGAGATTTACATGTATTTCGACCTCGGCGAAAAGATCATGGTGCATCTGATGGGCGAGCCGCAGCAGACGCGGCACCTGTTTTTGCACAACGAGGAGGTCGCGCTGTCACCGAACTGGTCCATCCATTGCGGTTGCGGCACGGGCAATTACAAGTTCATCTGGGGCATGGCCGGCGAAAACCAGACCTTCGATGACATGGATGGCGTGAAGCCGGCGGATTTGAGATAGATATCAGGTTTTGAACTTGCTGAAATGAACGACGTTGCTTTTCCCCTCACCCCGGCTCTCTCCCTTGGGGAGAGGGAGAATGGTCGTCAGTCGGTTGGCGTTGCCGACAGTGTTGAAAGTTCGAGAATCATCCACAGGCTGTTCCCTCTCCTTGGGGGAGAGGGTCAGGGTGAGGGCGAAGCCATTTCGTGCATCCAACGGCGTTAATTTTTTTGAGATTTAAATTAAAAACCCAAATTATGGAAACGAAAAGTTTTAGCAGCAAAGTCGCCGTGGTCACCGGGGCCAGCCGGGGCATCGGCCAGGCCATTGCCCTTGCGTTTGCCCGCGAAGGCGCCCACGTCGTCGGCGTGGACATCGGTGACCAGTCCGAAACCGGCGCCAAGGCGAAAGCACTGGGCGCCAAGTTCAATTCCTATACCGAGGATTTCGGCAAGCTCACCCAAAAGGGCGCCGCCGATCTCATCGCCAAAATCGTCAAGGACGCCGGGCGCGTGGACGTGCTCGTGAACAATGCCGGCATCATCAAACGCGCGCCGATTGTGGACCATCCGGAAGCCGACTGGAATGCCGTGCTGCAAATCAATCTGACCGCGCCGTTTTTCCTGAGCCAGGCGGTGGCCAAGTGGTGGCTGACCGGCGGGCGCGAAAAGTCCCCGGCGGACGCGCGGCTCAAGGTCGTGAACATCGCCTCGATGCTGTCGTTTCAGGGCGGCATTTTTGTGCCGGGTTACACCGCCAGCAAGAGCGGCATCGCCGGCATCACCAAGGCGTTCGCCAATGAACTGGCCAAGGAACGTGTGAACTTCAACGCCGTCGCGCCCGGTTACATCGCCACGGAAAACACGAAGGCATTGCGCGAAGATCCCAAGCGCAGTCAGACAATTCTCGACCGTATTCCCGAAGCCCGCTGGGGTTCGCCCGAAGACATCGCGGGGGCGATATTGTTTCTCGCCTCGAAAGATGCCGATTACATGAACGGCACGATCATGAACGTGGACGGCGGCTGGCTGGCGCGGTAAAGATTATAACCAATTTGGGAAATCTTCAGCTCTGCCGAAGGGGCTGGCAGGGTTTGATGATGCTGGAAATATACGTCGGCAACGGGTGTGGAGACACGGGTTACCCCTCACCCTGACCCTCTCCCTCAAGGAGAGGGGACAACCGTCGGGACGATTTGATTGTTCGTGTCTTCGTCCGGCAAACCCCGGTTTGTGGTTTGCAGATGGACGGAGAATGATTCTCCATCTCCCTTGGGGAGAGGGCCGGGATGAGGGGAAAGTTAACGCTGACCGTGCCTTGAAACCAGGTATTGATTATGAAACGAACCATTGATCGATTTTTTTATTTCGCCGTTCTAACGGCATTTTTCACCGCGCTTCCTTGTCCGGCGGATTCTTCGTTGCCGCGCAAATTTGCCGGCGCCACCCCGTTGCAATGGTCGGTGCGAATGGCGGACTCGGAAATTGCCCGGCGCGGTGACAGTCTGGTGTGGAAGCAAGGCGGCCCGGCCAAATGGGATTACACCGTGGGCCTGTTCACGCTGTCGCTGCTCAAGCTGGATGGGCAGGCGCACAATCCGGACTACGTCAAGTTCGCCGAAAACACCATCGGTTCGTTCATCGCGCCGGAGGGCGGCATCCAAGGCTACAAAGTTGCGGAATATCAGCTCGATGCAATCAATCCCGGCAAAACGGTGCTGGCCCTCTGGCAAATCATCCATGATGAGCGCTATCAAAAGGCCGCCACGTTGCTCCGCCGGCAACTGGACACGCAGCCGCGCACCAGCGATGGCGGGTTCTGGCACAAGCAGCGGTATCCGCACCAAATGTGGCTGGACGGCCTTTACATGGGCGAACCGTTTTATGCCGAATATGCCCGGTTGTTCAACGGGCCGGTTTCCGACTATGACGACATTGCCAAACAAATCCGATTGGTGGCCGCGCACACTTACGATCCGGTGACGGGTTTGTTCTATCATGCCTGGGATGAAAGCAAGGAGCAGCCCTGGGCGATCAAGACCACCGGCACGTCGTCCAATTTCTGGGGTCGCGCCATCGGCTGGTATGCCATGGCCCTGGTGGACGTGCTCGACTTTTTCCCAACGAACCATCCAGCCCGGCCGGAAATCATCGCCACGTTCCAGAAACTCTGCGCGGGCGTGGTGAAATATCAGGACCCGAAGACCGGACTTTGGTATCAGGTGGTTGACCAGGGCAGCCGCAAAGGCAATTACCTGGAAGCGACGGCTTCGAGCATGTTCGTTTATGCGATGGCGAAGGGCGTCAATCACGGTTACCTGCCGCAGGATTATGTGCCGGTGATTGAGAAAGGCTACCGGGGAATTATTGGCCATCTCGTCAAATACGACGGCGACCGCAAATGGTCGCTCACGCAATGCTGCTCGGTGGCCGGGCTGGGCGGGACGCCGGGCAACGGCCATGCGCGCGACGGGAGCTTCGATTATTACGTGAGCGAACCGGTGGCGAACAACGACCTCAAAGGCATCGGGCCGTTCATCCTGGCGGGAATCGAATTGCAACAACTGCCAGCCGCCCGCTAAATTTTCAAATTATGAAATTCAATTTTCATCAGTGCGCCGGGTTTGGCGCGGCAATTCTTTTTCTGGCCGGCAATTTCCAACTGCGCGCGCAGCAGCACGCGCCAGACATTATTACACCAACGCCGCAGATGCCGCCCAATTTGGAGCAGCCGAATATCCGTCCCGAACGCTTGGAAGGCGCGCTCATCATGCCGCTTTCATCTCAGATTACGCCGCAAGCCGTTCTCAAGGCGATGCAGCGCGTAGCGGACTGGCAGTTGGCGAACCCCTCGACCAACACGGCCACCGGCTGGATTCAGGCGGCGGGCGACGCGGGTTTCATGGCGCTGGCCGGAATTTCCGGCGACGCCAAATACCGTGACGCCATGCTCGCGATGGGCGGGACGAACAACTGGAAACTCGGCGCGCAGCTTTACGACGCGGACGATCATTGCATCGGCCAGACCTGGGCGGAACTCTATTTTCTCTACCGCGAAAACAAGATGATCGCGCCGCTGCGCGAAAAATTTGACGCCATTCTCGCCAAACCCACTGAAGTGCAGAGCCTTGAGTTCACGAAGCCGCAGACCAAGGCTCGGGAAAACTGGGCGTGGTGCGACTCGCTGTTCATGGGACCGCCGACGTGGGTGCGGCTTTACGCGGCGACGGACGATTCGCGCTACCTTGATTTTGCCGTGACGAACTGGTGGCGCACAGCGGATTATCTTTATGACAAGGACGAACATCTCTTTTTCCGCGACAGCACTTTTTTCAAAAAGCGCGAGGCGAACGGGAAAAAAGTTTTTTGGAGCCGCGGCAACGGCTGGGTCATGGCCGGCCTCGTCCGGGTGCTGCAATACCTGCCGATGAATCATCCCGACCGGCCGCGCTTCGAGCAACAGTTCAAGGACATGGCGGAAAAAATCCTTTCGTGCCAGCAGCCGGACGGACTTTGGCGCGCGAGCCTGCTCGACCCGGAAAGTTATCCGGTGAAAGAAACCAGCGGCTCCGGCTTTTTCACTTATGCTTTTGCGTGGGGTGTGAACCAAGGTCTGCTCGACCGCGCGAAATTTGAACCCGCCGTCCGCAAGGCGTGGACGGCGCTGGTCGGCTGCGTGGATACCGATGGCAAATTCACCCATGTCCAGCCGGTGGGCAGCGACCCCAAAAAATTCGCGGACGATTCCACCGCACCCTACGGCGTAGGCGCATTTCTGCTCGCGGGCAGCGAGATTTATCGGCTGGCGGCTTGGTCGGCAGTCAAACCAGTTGAAGTTAAAATAACAAATCCGTCCACTTTCCGACGTGATTGTGAAACTGTAGAACTTCATATTGGAAGTGTTGGAGAGAATTATTCTGATGCTGGAGCTTCATTTCCTGGTGGATCTGACAAAATTCTATTCATCCATCAGCAAGACAATTATGGCATTGGAAATTTCAAATTAGTTTTAATGGACGGACTTTCTTCGCGTATTTTGGATTCGCAGACTTGCTCCGAATCAAATTCAGCGCCGAACCAATTACTGTTCCAGGTTGACCTTGCGCCGGGCGAGACGCGGACGTTTTACATTCTGGACGCCTCGGCCCTGGCCGCCGTGCCGCCGCCCATCGTGAAGACGTTTGCGCGTTACGTGCCGGAGCGGATGGACGATTTCGCGTGGGAAAGCGACCGCATCGCGCACCGCACCTACGGCCAGGCGCTCATCAAGGGTGAGGGGACCATCAGCAGCGGCCCGGATGTCTGGATCAAAAAGAACCGCGGCCTCATCGTGGACGTGATGTATGCCACCAAGCATTATCACGAGGATAACGGCGAGTTCATGGACGATTACCGCGTGGGCAAAAGCCGCGGTTGCGGCGGTGTGGGCATCTGGGACGGCCAAAAATTTTACGTCTCGAGCAATTACCGCAACTGGCGGCTGATTACCACCGGCCCGATCCGGTCGGAATTTGAACTGACTTACGATGAATGGGACGCCGCCGGTCGGAAAGTTTCCGAAACCAAACGCTACAGCATTGACGCCGGCTCGTGGTTCACCAAGGCGCAAAGCACGTTCAGCAGCGAAACCAATTCGCCGCTGACCATTGGTATCGGGCTGGCCGAGCGCGCGTGCCCCACCAACCGCGAAGAATTCATCGCACATGACCAAAATGAAGGCTGGATGAGTTATTGGCAACCGGAAGACAAACCGAAAGGCATCATCGGCGACGCTATTGTTTTGGCAAAGGGCAGCGTGCAGGCATTCACGAACGACGATCCGGATATGCCCGATTCAAAAAAACACGCCGCAGTGCCGCAGCCGACGCACGAGGGTTATCCGCCCATCCGCAACCTGCTGGCGATTTCACAGGCCGAGGTCGGCCAGCCGTTCACGTATTACTTTGGTGCGTGCTGGGATCGCAGCGGCGATTTCACGAATCACGTCGCCTGGGAAAATTATGTTCGCCGCTTTGCCGAACGCCGCGACGCGCCGCTGCAGGTGACGATTGGAAATTAAATTTTTCGGAGGGGCGAGTTCCACGAGCCCCAAATCGCTTGAGCTTTTCAGTCAGGGACTCGCAGAGCTCGTCCCTCCGAAACGTCGCGGCGCGCAGAGGACTGCGCGCCCTACCACGTCAATTTTTCACCGGCGATGCGGAAATCACCTTCATGGCTTCGGCGGTCAGCGCGGTGATTTTCGACCACGCCTTTTCGGTGACGAGTTTGCGTTCGGCCATCCAGGAACCGCCGATGGCCGCGACCTGCGGCAGCGCGAGGTAATCCGGCAGATTCGCGGCGTTGATGCCGCCGGTCGGAACGAATTTCACGCCGGTGTGTGCGAACGGTCCGGCGAGCGCCTTGAGCATGGTCACGCCGCCGGCCGCTTCCGCCGGGAAAAATTTCAAGTGTTTCCAACCGAGATCCAACGCCCGGCCCGTTTCCGTGGGCGTCATGACGCCGGGGAAAAACGGCATACGATTTTTATTCGCCGCGGCCAAAACCGCTTCGTTCAGACCCGGTGACACGCCGAATTGTGCGCCCGTGTCCACTGCGCGCTGCACCTGTTCCACCGTGAGCAGTGTGCCCGCGCCAATGGCCATTTCGGGAAGTGTCCGCCGGATGCGTTTGATGGAATCGGCGGCGGCGGCGGTGCGGAAGGGGATTTCCATGGTCCGCAGTCCGCCGGCCAGCAGGGCTTCGGCCAACGGCACAGCGGCTTCTGGATCGTCCACCACCGCGATGCACAGCAGCCGTTGTTTGAGGATGGATTCGGTGTTCATAAAATATGTGGGCGGATGATACACGGGCTAGTTGGTTGGTGAATACAAAAAGGCTTTGAAAGTTATTTACCGCCCCTCACCATGAATCTTCTGGGAGCGCCGGCGTCCCGCCGGCCAGTCGGGAGCCGAAAACCGGAACTCGCCGGCGAGACGCCAGCGCTCCCAGGAACTGTGCCCCGGTTCGGGGGTTCAAAGCGCAAATTCGTTCGGGGAATTCTCTCCCCGCGCGGCGGCGAGCGGGGTCCGTCAGGATGGGTGAGGGGCAATTTTCGTGTTTTGAAAAACTGTTTTGCGAATTATTCTCGTTGAAATAAAAACAATTTGCCCATGAATTTTTCCATTGAACACATTGCGGTTCCCGCCGCCAATCCCGCCGCCTTGAAAGACTGGTATGTTCGGGTGCTGGGCGCCCGGCCGGTCTGGGACAATGGCCAGAACCCGCCGGTCTGCCTGGTTGCGCTGCCGGGAGCCTGGCTGGAGATTTACGCCGCTGATTCCCCGCTGGCCGAACGCGGCAACAACAAGCTGGCGGGCTGGCGGCACGTCGCATTGCGCGTGGATTCAATGGATGCGGCGAAGGCCGAATTGACCAAACGCGGAGTGCAATTCACGGAAGAAGCAAGGCCGGCGGCGGGCGGCGGCAAAGTTTTGTTCTTTGAGGACGGCGAGGGAAATTTGCTGCACCTGGTCGAACGTCCGAAGGATTTTTGTGGCGACGGTCTGTGACCTCCGGAATGAGAAGAAATGCGGCGCTTACAGAGCGTCTACAGTTATTTTTTCTGCACGCGCACGACCCAAATCGGAATGTTCGTGCGATGGCGCAAATGATTCATTTTGCCCGAAGGAGGAGAACTGGCACGCTGATCCGATGCTGAACGCGACTGGCGGTTGCGCCGAGAAAGATGTCCGCGATAAGGCGGTGTCCGTGCGTGCTCATCGCCACCAGGTCGCAGCCCTTTTGCTCGACCCATTTGACGATTTCATCAGCCGGCTCACCATAAGCCAGTTCCGCCTCAGCGGGAATGCCGGCAGATTGAAACTCCGACCGAACCCTGTTCAAATACGCGGTATCTTCGGTGATCTCGGGGCTGACCGCGTCCGGTCCAAAGGTTCGTGCAGCCCAACCATCAGCCACGTGGAGCAACACCACGCGGCCTTGCGTGAGTTTCACAAGCTGTTTTATGTGTTCGATAATGGCACGGTCGGTTGGCGTGCCGTCCAACGTCACGAGAATGGTCTTATACATGCGTCACCTTTCTTAGTTTATCCGCCTTTAATAACATGCCAAGCCTGTTTCACGGCGTCAGGCAGACCGTAAAAGTCGAAGGCCGTGATCAGCAACGCCGAGCCCCACCCGGCGATGAGCAGAAACCAGCCGATCCGCCATTGTCCCATCCGCTTGCGGGAACTGGCGAAGTGCAGCAGGGGAAACATCGCAATCGGAAGCTGTAGCGCCAGCACCACCTGGCTCAGGACGATTAGATCGTTGATGTTATTGGCCCCGCGGATGGCAACAAAGATAACTGTGGGGATAATGGCCAGCGAGCGGGTAATCAGCCGCCGCAACCACGGCGCGATCTTCCAGTGCATAAAGCCCTCCATCACCACCTGGCCGGCCATCGTGCCGACAATGGTGGCGCTTTGCCCGCTGGCCAGCAGGGCGACGGCGAAAAGTATGCTCGCGGCAGCCGTGCCCATCAGCGGCGCCAAAGTCAGGTTGGCCGCTTGGATCCAGTCCGTTGAATCGTTGAACTGGACCACCTGTCCGCCGGCAACGGTGACGCTGGTCTTGCCGTAAAAGATGAGCGCGGCCAGCACCAGGATGGCGGCGTTGATCAGGAAAGCAACCGACAGGTTGGCGGTGACGTCAATGGTGTTGAAGCGGATCGCCGTTCGGATTGATTCGTCGTCCTTCTGGAATTTGCGGCTCTGCACCAGGGCGGGGTGCAGATACAGCACGTGCGGCATAACCGTTGCGCCGATGATCGCGATAGCCACATAAACCATGCTGGCCGAACTCAAAGTGGGCGTGATCATCGCCCGGCCCATTTCCAGAAAGCTGGGGTGCGTCTGCGGCAGGACGAAAATTTCGATGAAGTAGCAAACCCCGATGGTCGCCACCAGCAACAGAACTATGGCTTCGATGGTCCGCATCCCGAACCGCTGCATCGCCAGCAGCAGCAGCACGTCGACGCCCGTGATGATGACCCCCCAAAGAATGGGGATATGAAACAACATGTTCAGCGCCACAGCGCCGCCCAAGACTTCGGCAAAATCGCACGCGATGATCGCAATTTCCGCCATGAGCCAGTTCGGCACCCGTGTCCACTTCCAATACCAATCATAACAGCACTGCGCCAGGTCGCGCCCGGTCGCTATGCCGACCCGCGCGGCGATAATCTGCAGGAAGATCGCCATCAGGCTGGCCAGACCGACCACCCAAAGCAGTCCGTATTTGAACTGGGCGCCACCCTGGAGATCGGTTCCCCAGTTGCCCGGATCCATGTAGGCCACGCTGACCAAAACTGCCGGGCCAAAGAAGGCAGTCATTTGCCGCCAGAAGCTGGCTTTATGATGGGGCACTTTTACGCTGCCATGCATTCCTTCCAGCGACACGGCGCCGGGGCGCGAAACCACAGCGACGCCGTCCTTCGCCGGTTCATGGAAGTCTGCGGATGTGTTCTTGCCTTCACTCATAGAGTCTTATTCATTTGTTAAAACCTCACGGTGATTCCGGCAAACGGATTGAAATCGGCTGCCGCCCGCGTCACACCAAAGTAGCAGTTGCAATCAAGCTGGATGTTTTTAGTCACAAGATATTCCAGACCTATATCCGCCGTTCCCACCCAACCGGCGTGGCTTTCCGTGGTGAAGTTGCTAAAAAATTCCACATAACCGCTCAACTTCCCAATGATCTGATGATCAAGGCTGACTGAAGCGATGAATTCTTCATGGTAGCCGCCGTTGTCATCATTTTTCATCAAACTGACCGCCGTTTCCAAACCCAGGTCGAAATCATGCGGCAAGCTCACCGCCAGTGGAAAAATCATGCCGCCTTCGACCGCGTTGTTTCCAAGATTATCCGTGCTCGTGGGAAACTTGACGTAAGGCAGAATCGCAAAGGCCGTCTTCCCGCCGTCATCGCCCCACAGATTGACTTTTAGCCGTGTGGTGAAGTCGCCGAAGCCCGACTGTGAGGCTGATTTGCCCGAACTGTCTTCCGTATGCACATTCAGGTAATTGTCATAGACGAGTTGGACATCCACATTATTGAGCAATCCGGCTTTGAAGTTGAAATCTCCCACGTCCCATGCCTTCGTGGTTGTGCCGTCCGTTTTGTCGTAAATGAAATTGACAAAATCCATTTCCAACTGGTAGTGGCCGGCGTCCACCGTATAAGGCGACTCGGTTTCGTCCGGACGGTCGGGGCTTAAATCGCGCATCAAATTTTCCGGCACGGGATTGAAAAGATTGTAGCTGCTCTTGTCCGGCGGAACGCCGTTTGTTTCCTGCGCGTATGCGCCGAACGCCGCGGCGCAAACCGTTGCAGCAATGACTATTCTTTTTATCATATACAAGATTATGTAGCTTTAGATACAGTTTTGAGCCTAGGCTGTCAACAAGAATTTGTATCTTTGACTACAAAATAAAACCTCGACTAAAAACCCGCCGTTTGCTTCATTTTACGAAAACATGCCGCGTTCCATCCGCAAATCGCCGGCTGCCGCGCGCGCCCCGCACGCGCGCCCGGCGGTGCCGCCGGCGGAAACTTTCCGCCGTTCGCGGCGCGACCGCGCGGCGGAAACCGCCCAGGATTACGTCGAAGCCATCGCCGATCTGTCGGCTTCCGTCGGCGAGGCGCGCGTGGTGGATCTGGCGCGGCGGCTGGGCGTGACGCACGTGACCGTCAACCGCACGCTGGCGCGGCTGCAAAAAATCGGGTTTGTGAACACGAAGCCTTACCGCGCAATTTTTCTGACCGATGCGGGACACAAGCTCGCGGCAGAGTGCAAGCAGCGGCATGAGATAGTGGTTTCTTTCCTGCGTTCACTGGGCATTTCAGAACGGATCGCGGAGCTGGACGCCGAGGGCATCGAACATCACGTCAGTCCGGAGACGCTGGCCGCCTTTGAACGGCTGCTGAAAAAACGTTGATGCGACCGGTGGACATTCAACAAATCGGCAACGAACTGGCCATCAAATGGGACGACGGCGGCGAGGATTTCATTCCGCTGGAGAAACTGCGGCGGGGTTGTCCCTGCGCGGGTTGCAAGGGCGAGGTGGACATCTTGGGCAACGTTTACAAGAACCCGGACAAGGTGCTGACCGCGGAGGCTTTTGAACTGGTGCGCATCGTGATGGTGGGCGGTTATGCGGTCCAGCCGGTGTGGGCCGACGGGCATTCGACGGGAATTTATTCCTTTGATTATCTGAAGCGGGTGGTGGTGTCCTAAATTTGGGGAATTACATACAAAGTTGCCCCACCCAATGCCGCAATATCAATGGAATCGGTTTTTTCGATGTCCGGCCTGCGTTTGGATGTTTTGGCGATGGCTCACTCGCAAAACTCCGGTTCCGCCTGAAGGAAAAGAACCTTATACTTCTGCCCTGATACCATTTCTCAATGACAATCGGAACAAGCCTCGGTAGGGCGGTCAGTCCTCTGCCCGCCGCCCGTCCGCACAACGATTGCGGCGCGGAGTGACGCGCCCTACCAATGTGCCGATTATTATCGGGAAATGGTATGACTACGGCATACCAGTCATTCAGATACTGACCTGTTCGCGCGTCCGAAAGCTCGTTAAAAAGCGTGCCGGATATGAATTATTGCTACGGAATGATGCGATAGAACCGCTGTGGATCCGGCCCAACCGGAATGGATGCATTGCCCGTCAAATTGGACGCCGTGACACTGGTCAACGGGTTCCAGGCCGTTTGGAGCAAATTGGTCTTGAATTGCACCTGATATGTATGTCCAATCACCGCGCTCCAAGTAAGCACGAATGTGTTACCGGGTGTTTGCCTTACCATTTGAACGGCCAACGTCAAAGGCTGTTCACCTGGAAGTGTCCCTCGAATGATGCTGTTGCCCGAGTCGGCCACATAAACATTGGTGTTGCCGTCCACCGCAATGGCATAAGGACCGTTGAACCGCGCCGCACTGCCAAGGCCATCGGCGCTGCCGGAACTTCCGGCCAGCCCCGCAGCGGTAAATACCACCCAATTCGTTCCCGCCAACGCGAGCCGGCGGATGGTGTTGTTGCCCTCGTCTGCCACATAGAGATTGCCGCCGCCATCCACCGCAATGCCGGTGGGATTGTTAAACCGCGCTGCGCTGCCGCTGCCATCGGCGCCGCCGGTATTATAGGGCAGCCCGGCTATGGTACTCACCAGCCAGTTTACTCCAACCTGTTTAAGCTTGCGAATGGTGGAACAATATTTGTCCGCCACATAAAAATTGCCTCCGCTGTCCACCGCAATGCCGTAAGGCTCATTGAAGCGCGCACTGCTGTTGGTGCCATCGGTGCTGCCGGAACTTCCGACCAGCCCGGCCAGGGTGCTCGTCACCCAGTTCGTTCCCGACAGCGTGAGCTCGCGAATGGTGTTGTTGCCCTCGTCCGTCACATAGAGATTGCCGCCAGCCACCGCAATGCCGATGGGATAACGAAAGCGGCTGTAGCTGTTGGTGCCATCGGTGCTGCCGGAACTCCCGGCCAGCCCGGCTAGGGTGCTTACCACCCAGTTCGTTCCCGATGGCGTGAGCTCGCGAATGGTATTGTTGCCCGTGTCCGCCACATAGAGATTGCCGCCAGCCACCGCAATGCCATAGGGGCCGTTAAACCGTGCGTTGCTGTTGGTCCCATCGGCGCTGCCGGAACTTCCGGCCAGACCGGCGATGGTGCTTACCACCCAGTTCGCTCCTGACGGCGTCAGCTTGCGAATGGTATGATTATACAGGTCCGTCACATAAACGTTGGTATTATTGTCCACGGCAATGCCCCGGGGATTGTTAAACAATGCGGTGTTGTTCGTGCCATCGGTACTGCCATTGATGCCCGCTGACCCGGCCAATGTGGCGATTGTGAGAAACGGAGCAACACTTACGCTGAGAACTGCCGGCGGAGAACTCGTCGCGCTGCCAAATGCATTGGTGACAACACACTGAAATGGTGCTCCATTCATGTTGATGCCTGGTTGGATTATCGTCAGAGTTTCCGTCCCGGAACCGCTGTAACTGCCACCGTCGCTCAAATTAGTCCAGGTCGTGCTGCCGCTTGCGTAGGATTGCCACTGGTAGATCAATGGCAACTGACCTGTGGCGGTGATGTTGAAGGTTGCGGTTCCACCCACAGTTGCAAACTGGTTTGCCGGTTGCACCGTGATCACCGGCGGGCCTTGCGCCGGAACCAGCGTGAAATCGGCTCCCCAAATGTTGCCACTGTTTGTCCCGTCGTCGAATGACGTGGCCGTGCTGTAGTTGCTGCTGGCCGGATAATAGCCTGTGTTCGTTACTATCAGCGTGTAAGTGGAAGCGGAAGGCACGCCCGCCAGGGCGTAGATGCCATTGGGGTCCGTGACCGTCTGGTAGGTGCCGCCGCCGATGCGGGTGGCGGTGACGCTGGCATTGGCGATGGGCACTCCGTTGGTCAGCACCCGGCCGCTGATGATTTCCCCGCTGCCGTTTGTGAAGACGTTATAAACACATGCGTCAATGTTGATATAAGATTCAGTATCGGCCAAATCAATAATGGGCAGATCATACCAGGCATTGTCATCTCCTCCCCAACCCATGTTGAGATGGTAATACATTGTCGAGAAGGCATCATATCCATAGCCATCACACACAATGCAATGGCCTCCTGCAGAGTTGTCAATTCCGAATACAACCGGCAACCGCGCATCCAAATTGGGATTAATCATGCCGATCAAACCAACCCCAACATTGAGTGATGTTCCTTCATCTATGACTGCATTGTTGTATTTGAACGTGGTGACGAGCGCGGTCTTGGCGTCGGACATATATGATGAAGATTCGGCGGGTGCATACTGCATCTGGACCGCAACACCTGCATCGTAAGTGAGGGCGCCAATGGCTGCGCGTTGGACAAGCGTAGCGCTGCCGCTGGGATCCGGCGGCATATTAGTCCACACATAAGGACCGCCTTTGCCGTCACCACCGCGCAAAGGGCGAATTACTTGCACGGGGCCATCAGGGGGTATCGTAAGTGTGATTGTAAAAGACGGAGTCCCCACACCAACCGACGGATATTGAAAATAATACATCAACTGGGCCAGGGCGGTTGCCACGCACCCGCAAACATAATTGCTTGACGTTCCCGCGGCAAAAGGCGGGGTGAAAAAGTTATAACAAGCCGGGCCGTTGGTGGTGTTGTCGGCTGTCCACTGATTCCAGAGCGTTTGAATAAACGGGGCAACCCGGAGATCCGAAACTGATCCGGTGGTAATCCCCTTCGGTTGCGGCCCCCCCGCTGCGCTTTGCAGCAACTTCTGCCATTTGTTGCCGGTAATTTTCAACGCCGGCTGGGAACCGCCGCGGGCGCGCGCGTGCGCCACCCGCACAGGCACATCCCTGCTGACCAAAGCGCCCAAAGGATTGTTTAGGGATGGATCGAAGCGGCCCTGTTTGACAAACGCGATGATGGGTTCCACCTGGTTGTCCGCCGATACAATCACAAAGCCCGACGGTTCCAGATAAACCACATAATACATGGGGATACCGTTGTCGTTTTTGAATGTTTCCACGCTGTTGACCTTGCCGCCCAACGGTTCCCCAAAGGGTTTCTGGTCAAGCTGGAGCCAGCCCGTGACGACGGAAGCGGCCGTTTCGGCATCAACCTGTGCCCCGAACGCCCCGGTAGCAAGCCAGAGAAGACAGGCCGGCAACAAAAGAGTTTTGATGAGTTTCATATGTTTATTTTGGTTGCTTTGAATAATAAAAGCAGAAGCGGGTTACTGCACCTGCACCCGGTAGAAGCGGAGGCCGCCGCCGGATGAGTCCTGGTATTCCATGATGGTCCCGTTGCCGCTATTGGTGGAAACCGGAATCCAGATCGGCGTGCTCAAGCTCGGTGAACGCTCGATGACATATTGTTTGCCACTCACGCTGGGCCAACTGATGACGCAATCGGACGGTTGCTGGGCCGCCGACGGGTCGGTGCCGATGTTCTTGAAGAAGGACGTGGGATCCGTCGGGTCGGTGCCGGCCAGATATTCCTGCAGGTTATTCTCGCCATCGCCATCGGCGTCGGCATTCGTCGCCGAAAGCAAATTATTCAGAGTGAGGAAATAGCGCAGGCGCCATGAATCCGGGATGGCGTCGCCCCACGAAGAGCCGGAGCGGTTGGAAAGGGTGATCAACCCGGTCCGGGCCTGTTTGGGGAAGGACGCGATGCCGTTGGGCGAAGCCGAGACGTGGTCAAAATGAACCGCATAGGCGGACGAACTGGTGGCGTTGGCCGGGATGGTGACAGTCAAGGTGCCAATAGAGACATTGTTCGAGAGTCCCGAGATGCCACTGTTGAGCCAGACATTGGCGTAATTGCCTTCTCCAGTAGAATAAGGCGTTACAAAGTAGGGATTGCCCAAGACTGGATTTTGAGTGAATTGAAACGGAGTCGTCAACGCTGGCGAACCATCCAGCGGAATAACACTGAGGTTAATCATCAGCACGCGCAATGGATAATTACCAAAAATATTGGCCGTGATGGGAATCTGGATGGTCGAACCGGCATTGGTCTGGCAATCACCAGCGGTAAAATTGACCTTTGGTTGGTTGGTGACACTGGTGTTGCCCGCCTGTTGCGCTATTTTACTGACACCAGACGATGACTTGGAGACCGCGCTGGAGACTATGTTGGGGACGATTTGTGCGACACGAACGCCATTGGTCCAAAAGCGTTGGAAACACACATGATTTGAAAATTCCGAACGAATGAATGTGACATACACGTCGCACACGTCCAGTTGGCCGTCGCCGAAGGCGATTTGATCAATCATCGTGTCGTTGCCATCAAACAAGGGGTTCAACGCGCCGGCACCGGAGACAAGCGTGTTAAATTCCAGATATCCGTGGCCAAGATCCACATAAGTGCCGCAGCAGGAGTCCATGGCATCAAAGAAATCGCTGCCCGGCGCCTGCCAAGCCGGTGAATTAAGCTCGTAAATGGCTGCCTCGAATACTTGTTCAACATCAGCATTTCCATATGTTACCAGGTTACCCGATCCGAAGTCGCCAGCGTTAAACCAGCGGAAGGGATACACGTCACCGACGATGTATTTGCGCTGACCAATCGTCACATTTTTAATCGCGTTGATAGCTCCATTGGTAAATGAACCGTTGGTCGGAGCGTAAATAAACACGGCAGAACCCGGTGCGCCAATGCCGTCTGATGTTGCGGACGGCCGTCCGATTTGTATTTGATACGTTTGATACGGCGCCGCATTGGTGGGAACAAAAAATGAATAGCCACCCACCTCAATTTGTCCAGGATATTGCGCCGATGGATACATGGTATCATGAGCCTGGGAGTAAGTAATCAGGTCTTGAGAAAGGGTGTTGTAGAGATTGGTTTTTCCGAAGCGTTCCAACCATCCTACAGCAAGGAGATTAAGGCCAAGATTGGTGGTTTCCAGGTTGACGAACGGTAGTCCGTCAAGATACGTAATGGCTGATGGTGGCGGTGGATTGGTGGCATAGGCGGCAAACATGAGTGGTGGAATGTGTTCATATACCACCGGCGAGACGCCCGGAATGGGCTTCTCCAACAAGGACTGAAAACCGAACGCACCGGGCGTGACTGCGGGGCCGGGATTCGGTCCGCCGCTGTTGACCGTCATATTGAACTGAAGGCTGTATATTTGCGTGTTGGGCAAGACACTCAAGGTCACGGGTGCATAGAAGGTTTGGCCGGGTGAGGCGATGAAGTCGCTGGAAGCTTCGCCGGAGGAGAAACCGAAGCTGATGCTGTTGGGCACAAAATTGTCCGGCGAGAAAGATTGCACGGCAATTCCGCTTGGTTGATAACCACTGCGGAAGGCGCGGGCTTGGAAAAGAAGGTTGGTGCTCGCATTAAGGGAAAGCGTGACCGGATTGCCGTTGGTGATCGCAATCGGCCCGATGCTGGGCGGGGCGTTGGTTGGATTGGTACCGTCAATGGTGTACCAGAGCGTCACGTTGGTCGTAATGTCGCTGACGGTGAAATACGCGGCATTTTCTCCGGTAATGATTGGATTGGCAACTTGAAACAGGAACTCGGCTGTGACAATCGGGCTGCTTCCTCCAGGACCGACATTCACCGCTTTGATCACCAAGTCCGGCACGGTCGTTACGGGCAAAGGCTGCGCGAAAAACAGACCATCTTGATAAAACGGCGGAGTGCTTCCGTTCGTCGGACTGGGAACAGCTAAAACTGGCTGCGGCCCGTTGGTGGTGATGTAATAGGTCGCGACGCCGTTTGTGGTCGGATCAATGGCTATGAGCAGGTCATTGTGGGCTATGAATATGCTGACAGGGTGGAGCACGGTAAGGAAGTCGTTTAGATAGTTCGGTTCGTAATCAAACCAGCCGATTCTCGGCGGCGGCGGCGGCGGGAACGGCGGCTGGTAGGGCACTTCCAAAGAGTTTGCACTCTCGCCGCCGCCATTCACGGCTGAAACAACATAGTAATACATCGTCCCGACGAGCGCGCTCGTATCGGTATAACTCGTGCTGGCCGGGCTGCCAATGGTTGTGAAAGGTCCGTTGGCGGATGTGGAGCGTTTTACGTTGTAGCTGGTTGCGCCAGCAGACATTGACCAGGTCAAAATTACCGGCCCGAAGTTAAAATTGGTAACGGTCAAGTTGCCTGGTACAGGAGAAAACATCGGCGTGGCGTTCGCTTCCAAAGAGTTTGGACCCTCGCCGACGGTGCTGCTCACGGCCGAAACAACATAGTAATAAGTCGTGCCGTCGGCGACGTTTGTGTCGGTATAAGTGGTGGCGGAGGTGCTGCCAACGATATTATTTGTGTAAGGGCCGCCGCTGGATGTGGAGCGTTTTATGTTGTAATTCGTCACACTAGGACTAGCACTCGCCTTCCACGTCAAAATTACTTGTCCATAGCCCGCCGTCGCGGTCAGGTCCTCCGGCGCGAGAGGTGGGTATAGCGGCGGCTTGAGACCGGCTCCTGTAACATGGCGGATGATGTGATAATAATCTTCCGTCACATAAACAGAGCCGTCAGGCGCAATGGTCACGCCAAAGGGCTGGCGTGCCGCCACACCGCCCGGTTTGTCGGGAACCACCACAGTCCCATCCACAAAACCAGGCCAGAAATACATAGGGTTGGTGCTGTTGTAGACCCAATCATTGGAAGTGACGCCATAGAGATTGGTCACGCTGGTGCTGGTCACAACTTTGACGCGATGATTGCCGAAGTCAGTAACAATCAAACTTCCATCGCCCGTTTCGGCCACGCCGGTAGGCTGAAAAAATTTGGCAATCGAGATGGGATCGCGATTGTTCACGGTGTTGATGAAGTCGCCGGCGCCATTGAAACCGGCGTTGGTGGTGACGGCGCCGCTGGTGGGATTAATGAGATAGATGCCGTTGCGCCCGGAATCGCAAACAGCCAGCAAGCCGTTGTATTTTACCACGATGCCTTGCAGGGAAGCGCCGGCATTGGTGACGGTGGCCACGACATTGCTGACGCCGGGCGAGGTGATTTTAAGCACCTTGTTGCTCTTGATGGTGACATAAATGTTATCGCTGAAATCCAACGCAATACCGGCGGCGTTGGTCAAGTTTGCCGCATTGGTGGCAACCAATGTGGCAAACAAATCTTCGTCAATGGCGAATTCCAAGACGTTGCCATTGATTCCGTTGCCGCGGTTGAGGACAAAAAGGTTATAGGAACTGTCAATTGCGACGCCAATCGGATGATGGAAGAGATTGGTTACCGAGTTTAGACCATTAAGAGTGAAGAGCGTACTGGTCCAATTAATATCGAACTCAAGCAGGCGAATCGCGTTATTGGTATAGTCGGCCACGAACAGATAATTGCCGCTGAGATCCGCCGCAATACCGCAAGGCGTGTTATATGCCGCTTCAAGGGTAATGTCGCCATCCACATAACCGGCGCCTAAAGGGCCGACTCCGGATTCGTCGGGATTGGGGCCGCCGCTCACCCAATTTACGGTGGTTGCGGCAAAAAGATTGGTGGCGGCCAGCAGCAACGCGACCATCACGATGGCACCCCGCGACTGCGGGACAAAAAGCGCCTGGCCGAAGGCCCGCCACGCGCGCTTAAGAATTGTGGTTCTCATAAAACAGGTTTGGTTGTTATTCACCGTTCACAAGGAGTTTTGGTTTGCCGATTGGATGAACATTGGTTTAAGGCGGCTATTCCGCCCTCGACGGGGTTTTATCAAATTCGCCCGGTGTCGGGACAGGGTTGCTCCAATCGCCACGCGGTTTGGGGCCGTCCCAGATTGTGTTCGGGTTCATGGGGGATTTCACTGTGTTCGGTCGAGACTTGAGGAAATCGGTTGAGGTCGGCCGGAAATCGGTCTCCTGGACGATTGTGGGCGTGATGAAAATCAGAAGGTTGCGCTTGTCCAGTGATTTGTTTTCGCTTCGGAAGGCCCAACCCAGGCCGGGGATGTCGCCGAGAACCGGCACTTTGGTATATTGAGCGGTTGGGTTGTCCGTTACCAGGCCACCCATGACGAGCGTATGGGCATTGGGAATCAGAACCTGGGTTTCGATGTGGCGGGCGTCAAATATGTCCGCCGTGTAAACCTGGCCGGCGATGGTTTGCTGGGCCGGGCCAAAATAGTCGGACACGTCCGGGATGACTTTGAGCCAGATATAATCGTTGGCGGAAATGCGCGGAGTGACTTGCAGAGTGGTGCCGATGTTGGAGTACGTGATGGAGGAGCTGCCAGAGGACACTCCTGCCACGGATTGTACGACGTTGATGATAGGGTAGCCGCGAGTGACAGAAATTATGGCGGTTTGATTGTCCAGCGTCACAACCTGGGGAGTGGAGACGACCTGTGCGTCGGAAGATGCATTCAAGAAGGAGAGCACGGCATGTGCGCCGTCGGCATTGAGGAACCCGACACCCGGGGCAAAGCCGCCGACTGTATTGAGCAACATACCGCCAGCTTGGCTGGCGGGTTGGGGCACGGTAGCCAGAATGGTGCTGCTGCTTGAGCTGGGCGTGGTGGTTTTGCTGGTGCTAGGAACGGTGGTGCCAGGATACGTGGTGGTGGTGGTGGTGCCAGGATGACCCCCGAAGGGTGGAGTCGTAGTCGTTGTACTGTAGCCTGGAGTCGTATAGCCTGGAGTCGTAGTCGTTACGGGCGTGCCCGGAAATAGTGTTTGTGATAGTGACCTCGACGGATCGGTCACCCCGTTTCCGAAACTGATGTTTTGTGCGGCAAGCGTGCCGGTCCAGTCAATGCCCTTCTTCGTGGTGGGGTTGCTTGAAATTTCGACCAGTTTTGTTTCAATCAGCACCTGTCGTGTGGGTTTGTCGAGTTCGTTGATGAGATCGACCACGGCTTCCTGTTCTTTTTCGGTGGCAACCACAATTATTTGGCTGGTGCGCGTGTCCGGTATAACGCGGCTGCGCTTGTCGGTGAGCGTGGCTTGAACCGAGTCCACCATGTTCGACGTGCTGGCGTATTTGAGTTGAACGACGCGGGTAGAGAGCGGCGGTGGCGCCGTAGGGTCTTTGGCGGTGATGCGGGCAATCTGGGTCTTGCGATCTTCACTGAGTTGCAAACCGTAGTTGTCGAGCAGCGCCATGAGGGCTTGCCCGGCGGTGACATTTTCCCAACGGATGGAAAGGGTGGGTTCGGCTTTGATTTGTCCATTTTGGTCAGGCTGGCCATAACCGATTTTCGGATCGATCAGGTAATTGATTCCCGCCTGCCGGGCCAGATTTTCAATGGCGGTGGTAATCGGAACGTCCTGGAATTGGATCAACGGAATGCTCGGAGGCTCTGGAGGCTGAGGTTTGGCGGCGCTTGCGGCTTCATTGGTGGTGGTCACACTGGAAGATTCAGGAGCAGGAGCGCTGACCACGGGTGCCGCCGGCGGAGTGGCGGCGCTGGCCCCGGTGGTTGCATTGCTGGTGGTCACAGTACTGGTGGTTACACTGCTGGTGGTCGTACTCGTACTGGGAGACTCAGGAGCGCTGACCACGGGTGCCGCCGGCGGAGTGACGGCGCTGGTGTCGGGGG
>Ga0187852_1001494_pt1 | contig 21754 bp, 17 predicted proteins | sample June2016WEW_6_40_FD_134511 | JGI IMG/M metagenome (GOLD analysis project Ga0187852, IMG submission 134511) | Peatland microbial communities from SPRUCE experiment site at the Marcell Experimental Forest, Minnesota, USA - June2016WEW_6_40 | ecosystem: Environmental > Terrestrial > Soil > Wetlands...
AGGTGCCCGCGGCAATGAAATTCGCCGCCGTGCCGCTCACCGTGCAGAAGCCCGTGGTCTCGGAGGCGACGGTCACCGGCAAACCCGAAGTGGCCGTTGCGGCCAACGTGAGCGCAGTGCCCACCGTCTGGGTGCCGGGATTCGCAAACGCGATCGTCTGCGCCTTGCCGCTGATCACGACCTCCTCGACCGTATTGACTGGCAAGTAATGGCTGTCGCCGGTTTGCGTGGCTTCAAGCACGCAAGTGCCGGTGGCGGACATCGTGGCCGTGGTTCCGCTGATGGTGCAGATCAAAGGCGACTCCGAGGCAAACGAGACCGGCAGCCCGGAACTGGCCGTGGCCGAAAGCGTCACCGTGGCTCCCACCGTTTGCGCGCCCACCGCCGCAAAGCTGATAGTTTGCGCGCTCTGGGGGGAACTGCCGGTGCTTGAACTGACACATCCGGCCATTGCAAGCACGGAAAAGGAAGCCAGGGCGAGAGCGCTCGAGCGCTCAGAGATTCTGAACCGATTCATAGATTCTCCTCGTGGCGAATCGTCGTCCGGCAACGCAAGCTGCGATCGAATCGGTGATGAAACTCACCTGTAGATATGGGAGCGAAAGGTGGATACGGACGTCCAGAATACGCTCATCACCAAGGCAGGTTCAGAAATAGTAGGAGAAGCATACACCTGCCGGTTTCGACATTCAATTGGTGAGATGGGTACTTGCTTGACTTTCGTAACTACGGCCTGAGGTGTATCTGGCGAAGAAGTGAGCTGAGTTTTTGGGTGAGAGAAGGAGGTCTTCAGCAAGATGGCTACCCTGGCCGCGATGCAAGGGGGCCGCTCACAGAGGTAGCCCGTCGATTTTGATGGTTTCGAACGATGCCGGGGCCGGAGGGCGTCCCGCCGCGCCCATTTGAAGGCGCAGCCCCTCGCCGCTTTCAGTTCGAGTTACCCTCTGCGGCTGGCGCAAGGGAATCGAGCAGCGGAGCCGGCAAGAGGTGGGCGCGCATGAGAACCTTGCGGGCCAGTCCGGTGAGCGCCATTGCCGCGGCCTCATGCAACGGCGTCCAGCGGCGCTCGCCGCCCGCGACCACTAGCGCGTCAACGTCGTCCTCAAAGACGGTGCGAATGCGCACGTAATAGTTGACCTGCATGATGGCGTGGCGCAAGGTCATGCGCAGTTCTTTGGGGGGCACTTCGGAGCAGGCGAGGGTGGGCAGCTCCCACATGCCCGGCATTACGGTCTGCTGCGCGGGGCGCTGTTCGAGCAACACTTCGCGCCCGCCCGGGTCGCGGCGATTTCCCTTGCCGATGCGCACAGAGAGCGCGTAGGCCACCTCGCGGCTGGTCATCGGCGCCCGCGGCAGAGTCTTGTGCTCGCCGCGCGTTTTGCAGTCCGCGGCGAGCGGGCAGACGAGGCACTGGGGATTGCGCGGCGCGCACACCGTGGCGCCCAGCTCCATCATGGCCTGATTAAAGTCGCCGGGGCGCGTGGGATCGAGCAGCCGCCCAGCAAGCTTTTCGATCTTCCGCCGCAGCGCCGTTGGGCCCTTGCGGCTGTCCGCTTGCCACCCGGCCAGGCGGCACAAGACGCGCTCCACATTGCCATCCACCACAGCTACCGGCTCGCCGCGCGCGATGCTGGCCACCGCGGCGGCGGTATAGGCGCCGATGCCCGGCAGAAGCCGCAACTCTTCGGCCCGCAGCGGAAGATTGCCTCCCAGGTTCTGGGCCACAAACTGCGCCGCCTTGTGCAGCAGGCGCGCGCGGCGATAGTAGCCCAGGCCGCTCCACAGCGCCAAAACCTCCTGCTCGGGCGCCAGCGCCAACGCTACGGCCGTGGGAAAGCGCTGCATGAACTTCTGGTAGCGATCGACGACCACGGCCACGCGCGTCTGCTGCAGCATGATCTCGGAGACCCAGATGGCGTAGGGATCCGCGCTCTTCCGCCAAGGCAGGTCGCGGGCGTGCTGCGCGTACCAGCGAAGCAAGCGGCCGCGAAGCGCAGCGACCTTCGCGGGATCGTCGTCGAACTTCGTCATGGGGAAAGATTACGGCATTGGCGCCGGGGAAGCGTGGCGGCAGTGCACTGCCTCCAGAGTTCGCGTCAAAAAATATTCTGTCATCCTGAGCGAGTTTTGGTGCGACTTCGCACCCAAACGAGTCGAAGGACCTGCGGCTGCTATTCACACACTCAACTCAGCACGGAAATGGGTACCCCACCGTTGGCCGATTCGCGTTCTTTGCGATTCGGCCAAGGGTGGGATGGCACGGCCCTACCCCAGTAGCTCGCCGGCGATCTTCGCCGCGGCCGCTAGCGCCGCATCGATCTGCGCCTGGTCCTTGCCGCCAGCCTCGGCGATCTCGGGTTTCCCACCCCCTGATCCACCGACCAGTTTTGCTACGGCTCCAACCAGCTTGCCCGCCTGGATGCGCTTCGTGAGGCCGGGCGTGACGCCGGCAATGATCGCGACTTTGCCCTCGGGTTGCGCCGAGGCGAGCACCACCACGCCCTCGCCGAGCTTCTGTTTCAAATTGTCCACCAGCGTGCGCAGTTGTCCGCGCTCGAGCGAGTCGGCGCGATGGGTGAGCACCTTCACGCCTTTAACTTCGATGGCGTGGGCCACGGCCTCATCGAGTCCGCCCGCAGCCGACTTCATGCGCATTTCTTCGATCTCGCGCTTGAGCCGCTTCAGCTCCTCTTCCTGCGCGGCGAACTTTGCCTTCAGCCCTTCGGAGAGATTGTCGGTGGAAGGGACGAACTGGCCGGCCACCTGCGCCAGCTCGAAGTCGCGCCGGAACGTGTCGAGCGAACCTAATCCGCTGATGGCTTCAATGCGCCGCACGCCCGAGGAAACCGACTCCTCGCTCGTCAGCTTGAACAAGCCGATCTCACCCGTGGCCGCGGTGTGCGTGCCGCCGCAAAGCTCGGTCGAAAAACCGTCGGACAGGCGCACCACCCGCACCTTGTCGCCGTACTTCTCGCCGAAGAGCGCCATGGCGTGATACTCGTTCACGGCCACGTCGATGGGCACGTCTTCGAGCGTTTCGACTTTGGCGTTGGCCAGCACCTCGCGATTGACAATGTCCTCAATCTCCTGCAGTTCTTCATCGGCCACTTGCGCAAAGTGCGAAAAATCGAAGCGCAGCCGGTCGGGATGCACTGCGGAACCTGCCTGCTTGACATGCGTTCCCAGCACCTGCCGCAACGCCGCGTGCAGCAGGTGCGTGCCCGTGTGGTTGCGCTTGATGGCGTTGCGGCGGTCGCCATCGACTAGTGTGTTCAGGTGATCGCCGACGGCGAGGTCCTGCTTGAGAATTGCTTTGTGCGCGCGCACGCCTTGCACCGGCAGAACGCAGCCAATAATCTCGGCTACTACTAAATTTCCATCCACGCTGAGGAAAGACCCGAGATCGCCAACCTGTCCACCTGAGTCTCCGTAGAAACTGGTGTGGTCGAGGACGACCTCCACTTCATCGCCCGCCTTGGCCGCGGGCACGCCCACGCCGCCCTTCACGATTGCGAGAACCTCGCAGTGGGTCGAGTTGAGTTCCCGGTAGCCTTCGAAGGTGGTCTTCGGCAGGTCGCGGAAGGCGGGGCTGGCGGATTTTTGCGATCCGCCCTTCCAAGAGGCGCGGGCGCGGGCTTGCTCTTCGGCGCGGGCACGTTCGAAGCCGGGCTCGTCGAAATCGAGGCCGGTGTCCCGCACGGCATCGACGATAAAGTCCTTCGGCAGCCCAAAGGTTTCAAAAATCCCAAACGCCTTCTTGCCGTTCAATACCACAGGTTCACCCGCCGCGCGTAGGACCGCTGCTGGGAACCTCACGCCAGAAGCACCTGACACAAATGCCCCGGTCGCCAGTGCAGAGACCTCGCTGTTCGGTGGCCGAGCAACTAATTCGGCGACCCTGCTGGATTTCTCATTTACTGCAACGGCGATTTCAGCTTCGAGCTCTTTCCAACCTAGCGAGAGCACCCGGTCAAACTGGCGTTCTTCTGCCTCGACAACTAACGCGACTCGTCTCCAGGTATCGTTGAGTTCCGGGTAAGCCGCGCTCATAAGATCCCTGACCGCCGGAACCATCTCAAACATGAACGGCTCGCCCTTGCCCAAGAGCTTTCCATGTCGTATACCGCGGCGGAGGATCTTCCGCAGTACATAGCCGCGTCCCTCATTCGAAGGAACGACACCGTCACTAATAAGGAACGTCGCGGCCCGCGAGTGGTCAGCGATGATGCGTAAGCTTGCATCCCCCTTCTCGTCACTCCCAACCTTGCTTTTCGTCAGCTCGGCTGCTCTGGCAATCAACGGCATAAACAAATCTGTTTCGAAGTTCGACACCTTCTTCTGCAGCACGGCGGCTACGCGTTCGAGGCCCATGCCGGTGTCGATCGAGGGCTTGGGCAGCGGCGTCAATTTGTAGGTGGTCTTGCCGTTCGCGTCGGTCACTGCGGAGCGGTCGAACTGCATGAAGACCAGGTTCCAGATTTCTACGTAACGGGCTTCGTCCTGGCCGAAGGGCTTATCGACACCGGGAGTTTCGGCGGCCTCGATCCCCATGTCGTAGAAGATCTCCGAGCAGGGCCCGCACGGCCCCGTCTCGCCCATCTGCCAGAAGTTGTCTTTCAAGCCGTATTGAAAGATGCGGTCTTTCTGGACGCCGGTCTCGATCCAGAACTGCTCGGCCTCGTCGTCACGGGGAACGCCTTCACTCCCCGCGGACGAAGACCTGTCCGCGGGGGCCCCAGTGTCCGCGCCCTCGAAGATCGTCACGTAGAGGCGGTCTTGGGGGATGCCGTACCACTCGGGACTGGTGACAAGCTCCCAGGCAAAACGGATGGCGTCGCGCTTGAAGTAGTCGCCGAAGCTGAAGTTGCCCAGCATCTCGAAGAAGGTGTGATGGCGCCGCGTGAAGCCCACGTTTTCAAGATCGTTGTGCTTGCCGCCGGCTCGGACGCACTTTTGGGAAGTCGTGGCGCGCGAATACTCGCGCTTCTCCGCACCAAGGAAGAGGTCCTTGAACTGGTTCATTCCCGCGTTGGTGAACAGCAGGGTCGGATCGTTGGCGGGCACCAGCGAGGAAGAGTGCACACGGCGGTGCCCCTTCGACTCAAAGAAGCGTAGAAACAGCTCGCGTATCTCATTTCCCGAGCGATATTGCATGGCTCTCTTAGTGTAACGGGCGGCGTTCGGCAAAAGAAATGTTGTTGCGGCGTCCCTACGGGACTCCGGCATCATTTTGTTGAATTCCTTTTCCCCACGTTGAAACGCGGGGCTAACAAACCCTGCGCCTCCGGCGCGGATGCCGGGAGCTTTCTTTTGCGGCCATCCATAAGGTTCCGCACTCAATCCTGCTCAGTCTGAATCATCGCGCCATCGGTTTGCTAAGCCGCAAGCCTCACTCCTCGCGCGGCTCCGTCTCCAGATTCTCCAGCGCGGCGAGCGACTCCTCTGGCACGTCCCAGCGGCGCAGGATCTTATAGATGGTCCCCGTCGAGAAGCCGGCGGCGACCAGGCGGCGCATGACACGCGCGGTTTCTTTTTCGTTCTCAGGCTTTTTGATGCGCTTGCGCTCGAGGTGCTCGCGCGCCAGGGCCTCCTCACTGGTTTCGCCGTAGCGGGCGGCAACAGCTTCTTCGACGACGTCGGCGCGGACGCCCTTTTGGCGCAGATCGTTGCGGACGCGTCGCGCGCCCAGCTTCTCGTTCTGCTGGCGCAGGCGAGCGTAGGTTTCGGCAAAGGACTGATCGTTCAAATAGCCGTGGTCTTTGAGGCGGGCGACTACGGTGCGGATGGCGGCCTCGCCGCTGGCGCCGGGTTCGGCGCGCGCGGAGATGAGGCGGCGCAGCTCGGCCTCGGTGCGCATCTGGCGACCCAGGGCCTTTACGGCGTAGTCGTAGAGCCCCGCTTCTCCGAGCGGCGCTTTCTTCTTTGCGGATTTAGATCGGAAAACCAGCTTCTAGCTCCTGGCTGTTAGCTGCTAGTGTAGTGCGCCGGGAAAACCGTGCGGCACTCTTTTACCTGTGGACAGATTCGTTTCCTGCTCTTACGCCCTCTGTGGGGGGCTGGGTTGCGGATTGTGTCCTCTTTCCCCAGGCTTGCGCCTGGGGCTACGATCTTTTGCCCGCTGAAGCGGGCCTTCAATCCCTTCCAAACGCAATCGATAGTATCGACGATGCACGACATTAGCAGCTGGAAGCTAGCGGCTAGAAGCTGCTTTTCCCGTCCATTGGTCGACCCAGTCGTTCACCGTCTTCCACCAGAGCTGGGAGTTTTGCGGCTTGAGGACCCAGTGGCCTTCGTCGGGAAAGTAGAGCATCTTGGAGGGCACGCCCTCGAGTTGCAGGGTGTCGAAGAGCTGGAAGCCTTCGCTCACGTCGAGGCGGTAGTCGAGCTGGCCGTGAATGACGAGCGTGGGCGTCTTGAAGTTTTTGGCGTAGAGCGAGGGCGACCACTTGCGGTAGGGATTCTGGTCGTTGGGCTTCCCGTAGTAGTCCCACGGGTGGCCGCGGAACTCCCAGATGTTGAACCAGTCTTCTTCAGTGGTGCCGAAGGCGGACTCGGCGTTGAACATGCCGTCGTGGGAGACGATGCACTTGAAGCGGTTGGTGTGGCCAAGCACCCAGTTGGCCATGTAGCCGCCGTAGCTCGCGCCCAGGGCGCACTCGCGGTCCTTGTCGATGAACGGGAACTGGCGTTCGGCGGCGTCGAGGCCTTCCATCAGATCCGTAAAAGGCTTGCCGCCCCAGTCGCCGTTGATCGCGTCCACAAATTGCTGGCCGTAGCCGGTTGACCCGCGGAAATTGATCATGACGACGACGTAGCCGTTGGCGGCAAAGAGCTCGGGGTTCCAGCGGTAGCTCCAGTCGTCGCCCCAGTTGCCTTGCGGCCCGCCGTGGATCAGGAACTTGACCGGATATTTCTTCGCGGGATCGAAGCCGGGCGGGCGGATGAGAAAGCCCTGCAGCTTTGTGCCGTCCTTGGCCTTGAACCAGAAGTCTTCCATCTCCGGAAGGTCGAGCTGGGCCAGGAGGGCGTCGTTGAGGTGGGTAATCGGAACAGCCTTCGTGTACATCACCACAGAATCATTGAACACATTCATCTTCAGCTTTTTGTCATAAGAAACTCCGCCAGGCGACTCGGCAGCGTCCTGAAGCTTGAAGACCTCGCTCGGCTTTCGAACCGTCATTCCAGTCGCTACTAGCTCGTGACGGCCTTGGAGCGGATGCAGATCGGACCACTCGATACCTATCGCGTTTGGCCAAAGATCGGCCTCGGACAAAGATTCCCCAATTCCGTCGCCGAACATGTCTGCTTCTCCATGCAGTCCTAGAGTCTCCAGCGCTGTTCCGCCGTGATAGTCATAGCAAACATAGATCGCCTTCGAGTCCAGCACCCACGCAAACTCATCAACCCAGAGGTCGGGATGAAGATTGGATTTGAGTTCTCTGATCGTCTTTGTTGCGCGATCGTAAAGAACTAAGCGGAACCTGTCGCTCTCATACCCAGCCCGCGCCTGGCTGCGCCCCGCGAGATACTTGCCATCCGGCGAGTAGGCGGGGTTGAAGTTGCCACCGGCGGATGTTGAGACCTTCACCGGCTTCGCCTTGGGATCGGTCAGGTCGAGGGTGTAAATCTGCGCGCTGGTGGAGATGGCTGGAACGGGCTCGGGATTCTCGGTGAAGGCGAGTTCCTTCGAATCGGGCGAGAAGTCGCAGCCGCAGCCGCTCCAATCGAGCGAGAACGGAGGCACGTCGTGCGGGTTGTTGGGGTTAAGGTCGCGCATGGCGCCGGTTGCGACATCCATCAGGAACAGGTGCGAGCGCTTATCGCCGGTGTAGTGGTCCCAGTGGCGATAGAGGAGTTGGGTGAAAATTTGCGCTTTGACTTTGCTCTCGGCCAGAGCCTTGTCGCGGTCGGCGTTGCACTGGTTGCCGGTCGCAAAATCGGCGGTGGTGATGGGCGAGCAATCGGGAAATACACCAGAAGTGAAAACCACGGAGTGGCTGTCGGGCGACCATTTGGCGTTGTCGGCGTCGGTCGAGATGGCGGTCAGCTTCTTCTCGTTGCTGGTAGCGCCGGTGGCGGGGTCGAAGTCGGCAAGCCAGATTTGCTGGCCGCCGTCGCGGCTGCTCAAAAACAGAATTCGCTCGCCGTCCGGGGAGAATTGGATGCCGCTGTCGCCGGGCTGGGCTACGGCGAGTTTGAAGGGTTCGCCGCCTTCGATCCTTTGCAACCACAGCTCTGCCGTTTTGGTGTTTTTTGCGAGGTCTACCGTCGTGACGGAGTAGGCGAGCCATCTGCCGTCGGGCGAGACGGCGGTATCGCCGAGGCGTTTCATCGCCATCATGTCCTCGAAGGTCATGGGGCGCTTCTGCGGCGCGGTTTGGCCAGGCGCGGTTTGGGCAGAATTAACGGTTGGAAGTACAAGAAGAGCGGCAAAAACAAGCGGGAACGACAACCTACGCATGATGAACCTCATCGCGCGGAGCAGAACCGGAACTTCGCGAAGAAAAAGTGTACACCGCAGAGTCGTGATCTGTTGCTTAGGTTCAGGTGGAGTCAATGCTTTGGAAAAGCAACCGCAGATCCTTCGACTCCGCAGACTGCAAAAGCGCAGCCCGCTCCGCTCAGGATGACAACCTCGTGGGACTGGTTCGAGTCACGAACCGCGAATCACGACGCGCGAATCATTTGTTCTCGTTGGCGGTGAGGCGGAAGGTGATGGTTCCCCAGAAGAGCCGCGCGCGCATCTGCACGGGCAAGTGGCGCTCGTCGTCGGTGTACCAGATCCAGATGTTGCCGCGGTTTTTGACGACGCCGGCGTCGGCGGTGGGCTGCACGCGAATGGTCTTGAAGGCGCCGAGCGGGGTCTTGATCTCTTCGGGGCCCTCGACCTTCATGGTGACGAGCACAGTGCGCTGGGCGTCGACCACGGGCATGACGAAGTTGTGGCCGATGGCGATGGGCTGCGAGGAGGCGTAGAAAACGCCGGTCAGCAGATCGGTGAGGCAGCCTGAGACCGGCGCTTCAGCGTGCTTGGTCTGGCCGGTGACCTGGTTCTTTTCGTCGAGGACGGATTTGGAGGCGGCGTAATCGATCCGCTGGGTGGAGTTGATCTGGCGGCGGCCTTCGACGGTCTGCTTATTGAAGTCGTAGGTGCAGCCGCGCTGGCGGTCGAAGTCGGACTGGAAGCGGTCGGCGACGTGGAAGAGCATGTTGATGGCGCCGATGGTGTCGGCCGAGGCGGAGATGCGCTCGCGGTCGCCGGCGGACTCAAAGTGGATGACCGCGGTGCCGGCGGGAAAGACGCGCCAATCGACGCTGTAGGTGAGGGTTTGGCGCTGAGGGAAGCCAAAGCCGGGACGGGGCGGGGCAAGGTTGGGGGCCTGCTGGCCCGAGGCCGCTGCCAAGGCGAAAACGCAAAAGAGGCAGACTGCGATCGCGCGGGTCTTCAAGGTTCGGCGCGGCTCCTTCAAGAAATTGGCCCATTCTGGTTTGTTGGACTGTGCTTAATGAAACCGGTGCAGGACCAATTCCAGCGCCGGGCGCAGAGCGAGCAAACTCAAGTACAGCAGTGCGGCCCCTATTGCAGCATTGTACTCGCGATGCTGGAGGTAGAGGGCGAATGAGAAGCCGCCGGAGGGAGGGTTGGCGGCGAGGGAACCCTTGGGCAGAGTGGCTGGACCGTTTTGGGCCTGGGCCGGAGTGAGGTGGGGGATCAACCGCGGCACGCGACGGCAATAGTCGTCGAAGCCGGGAAACGTGGCGCGGAGAAACTGCTCTTCCCCGGCGATAACGGGAATGTAGATGAGGGCAAAGCCAGCGGCGAGGACGAGAGCCAGCGGCCAACTGAGCAGGGCGACGGCAAAACCTGCGGCTATGAGCATGGATCCCAGGTAGAGCGGATTGCGCGTGTAGGCGTAAGGGCCGGTGACCGTGAGCTCGCGATTCTTTTTGACGGTGCCGGAGGCGGCAGCGCGCAGGGCGAGGCCGGGCAGGACCAGCAAGAGGCTCCAGGCAATGGCGCGAGGGTGCGCGGGATGGCGCGCGACTTCGAAGATGTAGAGGGCCGCGGTGAGGAAGCCCAGAGGCACGCGGATTCTTCGCGCCCACTGCGTGGGGCGGACTTTTGGAGGAGAGTCGTGGAAAATCATTTGGCCCCCTCTTCCGTCAGAAGCTCGTCAGCTGCTTTCAAGACGTCTTCCGGCGAAATGGTGAGCAGGCCGGGTTCGGGGGCGTCGCAATGCGTGTAATCGCAGCGGCTCGCGGGGTTGCGCAAGACACGGGCGCGGGTGCCGAAGGGGCCATTGCGGCTGGGATCGGTGGGTCCGTAGATGCCGGCCACGGGGCGGCCGAGCGCGCAGGCGAGATGCAGCGGGCCGGTGTCTCCGCCGATGCATAGCGCCAGGCGGCGGGTGAGCGCGATCAACTGAGGAAGCGTGGCGGTGAAGGGGGTTGCAGCGCCGGCGGAGGCGATGGGCGCGGCCAGCGATTCTTCTCCGGGGGGGGCATTGACCAGGACCTGGAGGCCGCGCGCTTTGAGGCCTTGGGCGACGGCCGCGTAACGCTCGGCCGGCCAGCGCTTGGCGCCCCAGCCTGCTCCGGGAGCGATGAAGGCCAGCGGCCGGGCGGCGGCGTGGCCGGCAAGCCACGCGGAGCACCAGCTTTCGGCCTCGGGATCGACCGGGAGGAGCGGCGGTGCAAAAGCGAGCAGGTCGCCGGCGACGGCCGAGGCCAGCTCAAGGTCCTGCTCGATCACGTGGGCGCCGTGGGTCGCGATGCGATCGGTGAAAAGCCAGTGCGCGGGCCACTCGCGGGGTTTGGCTTCTCCGATGCGGCGGATGCAGCCGGTGATGCGCGCGATGACGGCCGAGCGGATAGCGCCCTGCAGGTCGAGGACGGCATCGTAGCGGGCCTCGCGGAGTTCGTGGCGAAGGCCGTTGATCTGGCTTCGGGTTTGGGCGCTGAGGGGATGGCGCTTCCAGTCGCGGCTGGGGGCGAAGTGGAGGCGGTCGACGAGCGGCATGGCGCTGCTGCGGCTTTCGCCGGCCGCTGACCCCTGACCCCTGACCCCTGCCTTTAACAACGCATGCCAGCGAGGATCGATGACCCAGCCGATGTGCCATGAGGGATGGGCCCGGCGCAGGGCCGTGACCGCGGGCAGGGCGTGCAGAATGTCGCCCATGGCGCCAAGCCGGACCACGAGCAGGCGAAAGCTGGACTGGGTGTGCAAGGTTCAATTCTCGCACAGGGTAGGAGAGCGGGGTTAGCGGCGCTGGCGGAGTTGGCGGGGCTAGAAAGCTCCTGGCCGTCGCCAGGCCGCAAGGATTCCGCGTCGCGCGTGGGGCGTGTATGATTCCGGTGGGCTGGGAAACCGGCCTGGAAGTCCGGGCTGAGGAAGGCCGGGACTTCGGGAAAGCGAGGGGTTCGAGCATGAAACTCTGGTGGATAGCAGCCGCGGTTGTTCTTTGTGCGCCTCTTTGTGCCTCGGGGCAGATCAAATCGTGCGACGACCTGAAAGCGGAGATCGCCAAGAAAATCGACGCCCACGGTGGGAGCAACTACACCCTGAATATTGTGGACAAGGGCAAGGAAACCGAAGGCAAGATTGTGGGCAGTTGCGGCGGGGGGACGAAGAGCATCGTCTACCTGAAGGCGACACCTGCGCCTGCACCTGCGCCGAAGCCTGCCGCGAAGCCGAAGCCGGCGAGTGAGAGCGAGCCAAAGTAGCGCGATCGACGAGTCAGCGAGTCAGCGGGGCCCGGCCTGGCAAAGCTGGGATGGAGCATGGGCGCGCGCGATTATTCTGAAGTGTGACGGAAAAGCCAGGCTCGGGCTCCAAAACTCTGCTGCGAAGAGTGTCTTTGCGGTCCATTCTCAAATGGCTTGCCATTGGCGTGGTGGGATTGTGGCTGCTGGGCGCTCTGAGTCTAGTGGCGCTCAAGTGGATCGATCCGCCGACCACGGCGGTGCAGATGGAGCGCCGCGCCGAGGCCTGGATTCACGCGAAGCCCTATCGCAAGCGCTACGAATTTGTGCCGCTCGAGGCAATCTCGCCCCAGTTGCAGCACGCCGCGGTCGCGGCTGAGGACGCGCGCTTCTACGAGCATCACGGCTTCGACTGGCACGCCATGGAGATTGCCGCCGAAGACGATATGGAAGGCGGGCGCCGCATCCGCGGCGGCTCCACAATCACGCAGCAACTGGTGAAAAATCTGTTCTTCGGGACGAAGCGGTCGTATCTGCGCAAGGGCGCGGAGTTTACGCTGGTGCCGGTGGCCGAGTTGGTGCTGGGCAAGCGGCGCATTCTGGAGCTTTACCTGAACGTGGTGGAGTGGGGACCGGGGATTTACGGCGTGGAGGCGGCGAGCCGCACGTACTACGGGACTTCGGCGCGAAAGATCGGCCGGGACGAGGCGGCGCGGCTGGCGGCGGTGCTGCCCTTACCGCTGAAGCGCCGGCCCGAGCGCATGGACCACTACAGCGAGATCATTCTGGAGCGCATGCGGGAGATGGGGTGGTAGAGACAGGGAGTAGCCACCCCATCGAACAAAAATCGTTCGCTGGGGGCCCCGGTAGGGAGTGGCCAGCAGGGAGTAGAAGAACCGGCCTACGATTTTCCCGAAAAGGCTCGAAAGGTTTTGGGCACGGGCAGCATCCCCAGAGACGCGAAGGACCGATTGCGGCTTTTGGCGGCCCTTCGATCTTGCTTTCAGAATGTAGGTGCTGCGATCAGCCCTTTGGTCCGCGCCGCATCTTGCGTGCCATCCAGCCGGCCAGTCCGCTGCCCAGAAGGAGAAGGCTGGAGGGCTCGGGCACTACCGAGCCGTTGGTAACGATTGTGCCGTCAATCGTGAAGGCGTTGGAATTCGATCCTGGGACGTTGTAGCCGTTCGCGTCGCCGTAGTAGTCGATGTACGCGGTGGACGGACCGTTGTTGATATCCCAATAGGTCGCATCCGGGTACGGGACGACGGCATTCTCGAGATAGAGATTATAGGTTCCCGGCGCGTACGTGCCGAACAAGGAAATCGTCTCCTGGTCAATATCCCAGGCTCCATTATTAAATTGAAATGTCTGCACCGTTGGGGCCGTTGTTGGGTTGCTGTAACTCATCGGTATCGTATCCACGCCCCAATCGACCGATGACATGGTATCGCCCGGGATCTCCCACGCGTAAAACGTGAGACTGGTGAGAGTAGACGTCGAAGTCAGGGTGAACGAGTCTTCTGCCGATGCTGCACTGTAGATGTCGATCGGTAATCCGCTCAATCTGCCGTTTACCGGACCATTGGTGTAGAGCTCAGTCGCCGCCGCCGGAAGCGCGGCCAAAGCGAGGAAAAACAGGCAAAGCGCAGACTTTCTCACTTTCAAACCTCCTGGGTATTGCAACAACCAGCGACGCGTAACTCGGGCTCCAAGTTTCCGAGAAGCCCTGGCGGATTTCCTGCTTTCACTGGCGCAGGAATCCAATTCTCGCGCGGTTCTCAAAATCTCGTGAGGCGTTTCGCGATCATGGCCACGCGGCTTTGTCCCTAGAGATAAAGACCGCGTGGCGATTTCGCTTTGCCCTGCGCTACTTCGAAAACCGCTTCGGCCGCGCGGAGCGCGGCCAGCCTCGGGGCCCGGCTATATAGCAGGCGCCGGAGCCGCGATGAGGTGCCCTGAAATCACCAGATTGAACGACATAAACGAGGGTGTGAATCCCGCGAAAGCAGGGGACGCGTACAGCGTGTCCGCATAGATGGTGGTCTGGTCGTGCTCGTAATACTGACCCGGAACGTTAGGGTCTTGCACTGGCGCAAAATAGAACAGGTTCTGCGAACCCCCTTGAAGCGTCGCGGCCAGAATGATGATGGGCTGAACGTCCGTCCCGGAGGTTTGCGCGGCGCCCGACATCGAGACATAGTCGATCACCAGCCGCTTCCCTGCCGGAATCGTCACTTGGGTAAAGTTGAAGTTGTTGATGTTAATCGGCACGGTTACGACAAACGGAACCGGGGCAGTCTGGGCTGCGACGGGTTGCGCAAGGCAGAGTCCAAGGACGCCGAGGACAAGAGTCCCGGCAAGCATCGATAACTTGTTTCTCATTTCAACCTCCATTACTGTTGGTTGGCCTCTCCAGGTTGCCTGGGGCCGTTGCTTGACATAGTCGTAACAGGGCTGCGCCTCCGCCGGGGAACAGCGGTGGGGAAGGCGGCAGTGAACAAGATCTGGGGCCGACACCGTACAACGGTATTCCCGTTGAGATAGTGTTGGCATAGAATAGGCCGTTTCACACTTCTTGACAATAAAAATCTTGCGAATTGCCTCGAAAAACGTGAATAGAAAGTAACCGGTAGGGAGTAAAAATGCCCCGGAGCGGAACGAGCGGGGTTAGAGGCTTGACGAGTTCGCGCGCGCTGACACGCACGTCGCGAGTTAGCAAGTAGGCAAGTCAGCGAACTTCCGTCCTTTCGCAAAAAACGCGGAGGATGGGGAGCACGCCGCTCCCGAAGACTTGCTGACTCGCCGCCGCTTTCTACTCCCTATTGGCTACTCCCTACCCTCTGCTTTTTCACCGCTGGAAGAGATCGATGGGCTGCGTGAAGTCGGTGACGCGGATGTGCTTTGCCAACGAAGGATGCTGGCGCTCGAGAGCCTTGTACATCTCCCAGGCGACGCGGCGGTAGCTGAAGTGGCCGGCGGGGGCCGAGCGCAGCTCCGCGATGTATTGGGCCTCGGCGAAATCCATCTTGAAGAGCGCGCGGATGCGCGTGGCGAGCGGTAGAAGATAGTGCGCAGAATGCGCGGCCTCGGGAGCGGGACCGGCGGCGATTTTGTCGGCTGCGGCGTGCGCGGATTCAATGGCGGAGCGGAAATCGCCGAGGACGCCAGCCGCGGCCAGAATGTCGAAATCGTTTCCGGCGGGCAGGTCGGCTGCGCCGGGAGTCTCGTAGCCGTGCTGAGCGGTGAATCCCTGGATGATTTGCGTGCAGCGGCGATGGCGGTGCATGTCGCGGAAGCCGCCGATGTCCATGAATAGATCGAAGCGCAGCGCTGCTCCTGCGTGAAAGGCACGAAGTGCCTCGTCGTGGCGGCCGCGGTGTTTCACTCCCAGCTCGACGATCTCGTTGACGCGAGCGGAGGAGAACGAGGAAACGAGGTCGCGAATCTGGCGGTAGGGGTGGTGGCTGGCCGAGTAGAGGAGGGTGGCGGCGAGCTCGACTTCGAGGGATTCGGTGCGTTCGACCAGATCCACCAAAGGTGCGGCGGCTTGGGCCAAGTTTTTGAGGATTTCGGTGGCGGCCTGGGCGAGTTCGGCCTGGGTCTCGATGAGGTAGGGATTTGGCTGCGCGTATTTGACCAGTGTGGGCGCGGTGCGGACTTCGCGGGTGAAGAGGGCGGCGGCTTCGGCGGCGAGGCTTGCCTCGGGGGCTAAAGCCCCACCGCTTTTTTCGGCGCTTTCGGCAGGAGTAAACTCGTGCCCTTTCAATGCAGGCTCTGCTGACCCCTGACACCTGACACCTAACCCGTGTTCTTCGGCGGCGGCGAGTTTGTCGATGAAGGCTTGGGCGGCTTTGGCGTTGAGGTTCCAGGCGGGGCCGGTGGCGGCTTCGCGGAGCCTTTCGCCGAGCACGCGCACCTCGGCGGCAGGGTGAGAGAGCAGGCGCGAGACCTGGTTTTCCAAGGTGCGGGCGCTGACGATCTGTCCGAGCGATGTGTTGGTGGCCAGGGGCAACAGGTAGCGGGCCACGTCGAAGGCGCGGGCGCGGAGGGTGCGCTCGTAGGCCTCGGGCTTGAGGGTTTCAGGACGGGCGACGCGCGAGCGGAGGAGATCGAGAACGGCGGCGGAGACGCGCTGGTAGGTCGCAAAGAGGTTTTCGATGGTTTGGGAATAAAGCCGTGCCGAGGCGGAATCATCTCCAAATCCGGGGAAAAACCAACCGGATTCGAGGAAGTTCTGGTAGCGCGTGGAGCGCTCCTGGCCGTCCCATCGGGACTCGTCGACGAGAACCATGGCGGCCAGCAGGCTGAGGCGCTCGATGGCGAAGGCGATGTGGGCCAGGTCGGCGATGGAGCGATGGCCGTACTGGAAATAGAAGGTGTTGAGGAACTGCCCGGCGCGCTGGGAGCTGATTTCGGCCAGGGACTCGCGCATGGAGAGCGAGGAGCGGGAGTACTTGGCCATGGCGAAGGCGAGGATCTCGGGATCGGCGCCGTGGACGGCAAAGACCTCGGATTGGGTACGGGCGCCGGGGGCGGGTAAAGTTTCACTGGACATGAGCATCGTCTCGCGGACAGAATACGTCATGAGGGAGCGTCCGCGCGCGGCGGGTTGTGGATGGACTTGTGAACGGCATCTCTCCGGGTTTCTGGTCCGGCAGACAAACTGAACATGGTTTCCCATTTTTTCCGCAAAAGACGTGGAAAAGGATGGAACGCGGACGAAGCGCGATGCGAAGGGCGATGAACCCGCCCGGGGTCGAAAGGCAACCGTCGATCCATCGACTCCCTCCGCTTCGCGCCGGTCGCTCAGGATGACAGGGTTTGGGTTGGCGCGATCCCACCCTTTCAAGCGCGCAAGCGCCGGGCGAAGAGTTGCTGGCGCGGGAGTTTTGAGTGCGGGAGTTTTTGGTGCGCACGTCGCACAAGCCGCGGCCTCTGCCGGCTGGGCGCTGGTCCATGACCCAGCGCTGGAACGATCTTCTCTTTGCCCATTGGCCGATTCCCGCCGTCTTGATAGAGGCATTGCTGCCGGAGTGGCTGGAGGTCGACTCGTACCAGGGATCGGCGTGGCTGGGCGCGATGCCTTTCTGGCTGGATCGCATCAAAATCCGCGGGGTGCCGGCGGTTCCGGGGTTGCGCAACTTTCCCGACCTGAGTTTGCGGACCTATGTGCGCGACCGGTTTACGCGCACGCCGGGCATCTACTGCTTTACGGTCGATTCCAGCAACCTGATTGCCGTGACGTTGGCGCATGCCGTCTACCACCTGCCTTACAAGCTGGCGGAGATGCACATGGAGCCGCGCGCGGAGCGGGAGTTCGCGTTTTACAGCCGGCGGCGGTTCGCGCAGCCCGAGGTGATCTTCAAGGCGCGGTACCGGGGACTGGGACCGACCAGCAAAACGGCGGAGATCCGGCCGGGATCGCTCGAATACTTCTTTTCCGAGCGCAATTGCGTCTTCAGCACCAACCGGGCGGGGCAGCCGATCCGCGCCAACCTGCACCATGTGCCGTGGCCGCTCGAGGATGCCGAGGCGGAGATCGAGCGCAACGATCTGGCAGCGGCGGTGGGGATCACATTGCCGAAGCTGGAGCCAGTGCTGCACTACTCGCGGCGGCTGGCGGTGTACGTGTGGCCGGCGGAGCTGTTGCTCCCCGCGCTGGCCGCGCGGCCGGTGACGGTGGCGGCGACGCCGACGTAAAAAGCAGGTTTCAGGGGTCAGGTTTCAGTTGTTAGAAAGACTGTGCCTGCGGGACCGGGAAGACAAAGATTGGGGAAAAAGTGAGGAGGGTAAGGCTGCAAGCATGAAACTCGCAGCCTTCTGCCGTTCTGTTGTGGGGGCGCGTCCGTTACCAGGTGTAGTGCACTGAGTAGGTGACGGTGGCCTTACCTTTGGCGGGAACATGCACGGGAAACAGGATGGTGTGGCTGTCGAGCTTGGTGTAATCGCTCGATTTCTGAACGATCTCCCAGTTGTCGCCGCGGTAAAGATGCTCCAGCACATTCACGGTGACCGGAACATCCTTCTGATTCGTCAACTTGATCTCAAAGTACTCGTCAAGAGTGCGCCGGCTGTTATCGATGTAGAAGTTGGTCTGGCGGCGTGAACCTTTCACGTCGAAGGCGCTGCCGCTGGAGACCTTGACGGTATCTTCAGTGGGCGTGTGATTGATGGCGCTCTCACCGACGAATTCGATCTGGCCGTCAGCGTCGCGGCGATAGAGGCGAATGCGGCCGGCTGGCAACGGAATGCCCAGGTGATTGGCTTCGCTGTTTTTGATCTCCTGCTGGATTTGGACCTTGGTGTTGCCGGAGCCGAGGCCGTAGTTCTGCTGCTGGACGAAGTTGCCGCCGTAGTCCGCGATGGGTTGGCGGTTCTGGTCGCAGCCGTCGTAGATGTAGCTGCGAGTGACCGTGACGCCGGAGGCCTCAAGAAACTGCACCTGCTTGGTCTCGCCGTCGTTGAGCGAAACGGTGCGGTTGAGATCGTAGAGGTGGTAATCGTCGAAGGGTTTTTGGGTGACTTGGCCGTTGACCGCGACACTTTCGGGCAAATACGCCTTTGCCGCTAATTCGATTCTGTCGAATTCACGCGGCTGAATCTTCGCCACATCTCCGGCCATGAGCTTGATCCGAGCCTGGGGGAAATCGGCGCCAGTGCGGTTGGTGATGGTGACCCAGCCAACGACATCTGCCTTTTCGTCGGGCGTGGACGCTGCGCCGCCGCCGTTCGCGCCGCCGGTGACCACGTTATACGTCGCCTCCCAGTTCATTCCGCCGGTGATATAGGCGAGCTCGGCGGTGAGCTTTTGCGCTTTGGCCGAGTCGATTTGCCAGCGTAGCGTGGGCTTCAGCAGCAGGCCGTCCGTGGTTGCGGGGAAGAGCGGCGTGCCCGGCAACTGGAACTGCATCTCGCCGTTGACCTCGATGAGTGGCTGACTCTGCTGGTAAACCCCGTACTGATTGCCGTAGGGAGGGGGCGGCTGCGGCGCGCGAATGATTTTGCCCTCGATCGCGTTGCCCGAGACGACATGGCCATCGGGTCCTACCGTGTTCCCGAGCGCGAATTGGATGGTCTTGCCCTCGTACTTCTTCATCAGCCAGTCCTGCGTGACGACCGCGGCATCGTAGTTCTGCTCGACGATGCGGAAGGAGGGCTTGGCTAGCGCAGCGGCGGCTGGGTCGCGAAGGACGACCGAGTCGGGCTCAAGCTGCGTGGTGACCTGGTTGGTGGAGACTTCGTTGGTTCCAGGATGAAGATCGAGATCGATGGTGGTGCGCGCGACGGCGAAGTTCTCGTTGTAGATGGTGAGGGCGGACGCGGGCGCGGAGGGCTGGGAGGGCTGCTGCGCGGCGAGAGACGCAGAAAAGACCACGGCGACGAGAAGTCTGCAGGTATACATAAAACGCCCCTTTCATGTTGAAGGAAACTGACGGTGTAGACGCGCGAGTGGGACGAAAGGTCATTCCCGCCGCAAGAACTATCCCTATCATCATGAACGCGCTTTACCCCGCCGCTTGCGCGAAATATTTCATCTACTCGATCACAGACAGCAGCGGACGGGACCTGTTGGCTGCTTGCCGATCGCGGGAACTGGTGCGATCTATAATGGCCGTGGAAAGGCGCGGCTCGCGGCACTGAGCTTCAAGGGCGCGCACTGAGGTCAACAGAAAAAACATGGGTGATTTGCAGGGAAGGATTGCGCTGGTAACCGGCGGGGCGCAGGGGATTGGGCGCGCGATTGCCGAGGAGCTGGCCGCGGCGGGCGCGACGCTTGTGCTGGCTGACGTAAACGAGGCCAAACTGGCCGAAACCGTGGCCGAATTGCAGGCGCAGGGAGTCAACGCCACGGCCTTCACGGTAAATGTGGCGAGCCAGGAGTCGATCGAGGCCGGAGCCAAGGCGATTCTGGGAAAGTTCGGCAAGGTCGAGATCCTCGTCAACAACGCCGGGATCACGCGCGACAACCTGATGCTGCGCATGAAGCCCGCGGACTGGGATCTGGTGATCGGCATTAACCTGACGGGAGCTTTCCTGCTGACCCAAGCGCTGCTGAGCCCCATGCTCAAGAACCGCTGGGGACGAATTGTGAATATTGCCAGCGTGGTGGGGCGCGCGGGGCAGGCGGGACAGGTGAACTACGCCGCGTCGAAGGCGGGGTTGATTGGCCTGACGCGGTCGCTGGCGCGCGAGGTGGCTTCGCGGGGCATTACCGTGAACGCGGTGGCGCCGGGATACATTGAAACCCCCATGACGGCGGTACTGAGCGAGGAAGTGACCAAGGCCATGCTGGCGACGGTACCCCTCGGCAGGCGCGGCACGCCCAAGGACGTGGCGCAGGCGGTCAAGTTCCTGGCCTCGGATGCGGCGTCGTACATCACCGGCCACGTTCTGGACGTGAACGGCGGCATGTTCATGGGCGGGTAGCTGCTTAGCGAGTCAGCGAATCGGCGAGTCGGCTGTCCGACTCGCCGATTTTATATCCGCGAGGTGTCGCGAGGGTTTATCTCATAGATGGCTGGGCAACGGAGCGTTTCCGGACAGCCCTTCAAGAGGACTGGCGGTTTGCCGATAGACCCTCTGGAGGGGCGTTCATGCCGGCTCGCGTCGATGCGCCTGTCAGTGCCGTGCCGGAGCCGGAATTGGCGATGGGGTTGCGCTACGTGGCGCGGCAGCCGATTTTGGACCTCCACGGCAAGGTGCACGGGTACGAGTTGCTGTTTCGCGACGGGCCCCAGGCAATGTTCAGCGGCGACGGCGACCTGGCGACCCGCACCATGATCGACAACGCGGTGCTCTTCGGGCTGGGAAGGCTAACCGGCAATCTGCCAGCATTTATCAACTGCACGGAAGAGGCGGTGACCGGGCGATTGGTGCATGCGCTGCCCGCCGGGATGGCGATTCTGGAGATCCTGGAGACAATCGAGCCTACGCCCGCATTGGTGAGTGCATGCCGGCACCTGAAGGCCGCCGGGTTCCGGCTGGCGCTGGACGACTTCACGTGGAAGCCGGGCTTCGAGCCGCTGATCGAGATCGCCGATTACATCAAGGTGGATTTTGCCCTCTCGGGCGAGTGGGAGCGGCGGAGGCTGCTCAATCGGCTGCGGGGCGTGACGGTGGCGCTGGTCGCCGAGAAGGTGGAGACCGAGGAAGAGTACCGGCGGGCGCGCAACGAGGGCTTCACGCTGATGCAGGGCTACTTCTTCTGCCGGCCCGTGCTACTGACCAACCACAAGGTTCCCTCCAACCGGCTGCTGCACATCGAGATTCTGCGCCTGATGCAGAACGAGTCCATGGATATCAACGAACTGGCGGGGCTGGTGAAGCGCGACCCCTCCCTCACCTATCGTTTACTGCGGCTGATCAACTCGCCGATATGCGCCATGCGGCAGGAGGTGCAATCGGTGCAGGCGGCGCTGATCGCGGTGGGCGAAGATGCCTTCCGCCGTATGGCGACCCTGGCGATTACCAGCGAACTGAACGCGGGCCAAACCAAGGAACTGCTGCGCATGGCGTTTGTGCGCGGGCGCTTTTGCGAATTGGCCTCGGTGTTTTGCGGCCTGAACCACGCGGAGCAATATCTGCTGGGGCTGCTGAGCCTTCTGCCCGCGATGCTGCGCGTTTCCATGAGCGAACTGTCGCCGTTGCTGCCGCTGCGCGAGGAGATCCGCCGGGCATTGGAGGGCGAGAATGGGCGGGGGCGCGCCCTGCTCGGCTGGCTGGAGGGCCACGAAAAAGGCGACTGGCTTGCCTGCGACGCGACCGCGGAGAGGCATGGGCTGAACACCGGCGATCTACTGTTGAGCTACGAAGAAGCGCTGCAGTGGGCCGAAGATGCTCTGCAGTGCGCGTAAGAGCTCGCGCCGATCGGCGGAGTGGGCTCAAATCCCCGGAGTTCCGGCGGATCAGGCGGCCGGCTGGTCTATGCTCTTTTCATGACAACTCACCCCTCCGGCAGACTTCGCACTCTCGGCAACTCCGACATGCAACTGACCCCGATTGGCTTTGGCGCGTGGGCCATCGGCGGGGGCGACTGGCAATTTGCCTGGGG
>Ga0187852_1001497_pt1 | contig 21730 bp, 25 predicted proteins | sample June2016WEW_6_40_FD_134511 | JGI IMG/M metagenome (GOLD analysis project Ga0187852, IMG submission 134511) | Peatland microbial communities from SPRUCE experiment site at the Marcell Experimental Forest, Minnesota, USA - June2016WEW_6_40 | ecosystem: Environmental > Terrestrial > Soil > Wetlands...
CAGGGCCACCTCGTTCACCACCGGTGAGGCGATCAGGAACCCGAAGGTCACCCCGAGGGGGAGGCCGGACTCGACGAACCCGATGAACAGAGGCACCGCCGAGCAGGAGCAGAAGGGGGTCACGGTGCCGAGCAGGGCTGCGAACACGGTGCCTAAGAACTCGCCCTTGCCTGCGAGGAGTTTCTTGACGCGCTCGGGAGGGAAGTAGCTGCGGATGACCGTGACCACCGTGACGATGCCCGAGAGCAGGAGGAAGATCTTCGGCACGTCGGTCGCGAAGAAGTCGACCGCACCTGCGAGGTGGGTGCCGTGATGGAGGCGGATTACGTCGTAGGTGAGCAAGGCTGCGAACCGGTCGAGCTGGCTGTAGGCGCCTACCCAGAGGACGATTACAACCGCGATGCGAAAGGCCAAGGGAGGTCGTGCGCGCAGGCGAGTGCCAAGGGTCGTCGGCACCAGGCGTGCGGCGAGCGAAACCACCGTCACGGCTGGATCTCCTTCGGACGGGGAGATTGCGCTCATGAGCCCACTGCCGCGCTGCTCACTGCAGCCTTTGGTTGAAGGCCGTACCTTCTCCGCCGCGTCGCCGACAAGGTGGCAGCCGAGTGCTGACCGCGGCCGGGTGCAGTGCCTCCCTGAGCCCTTCCCAGGCGCTTGCGAGTGTCGGGAGGTTCACCGTGTAGTGGATCCAGCGCCCGTCGTGCGGATCGCGATGCTCGTCCACGAGCCCGGCTTCTCGCAGCTTGCGGATGTGGTGCGACACGAGGTTCTGGGGCAGGCCGAGTGCCGTCGCCAGCTCGCAGTTGCAGACTTCGCCCCGCATGGCCAGGAGGAAGATCTGGCGCCGAGTGCGGTCGGCGAGCAGCTTCAACAGCTCTGCCGCGTCCGGCGTGACGTCGGAGACGACCCCTGCAGCCTCCACCTCCAGGCTCTCGGACTTGCTCATCTCGCTCCCATCTCCACGAACTCGGGCCCGGGACCGTGGAGCCCGGCCGGACGAGTCCAAGGGGCCATTACATCAATAGATATTATTCTAATAGCAGTTGAACTGTCAACCTATGCGGTCGAGAGCAGCAAGGAGAAGCGAGCCAAGGCTCCTCAAACCGTTCTCTGTCGAACGGCCGGCCGGTCTGTCAACACCAAACTGACCCAGAGACGCCGATCGAGGACGTGGCCTGCGCACAAGCACCGAACCGTTCTTCTGTGTGCTTGCGTTGCCATTGTTCGCGAGTCCTGGACTACGCGCGCATATCAGACTTTCTGCATTAGCCAGCAGCGCGCACTAGGAGTGTCGGCTCGGTGCTCCGTTTCGGAGTGGTGCCCTCCATGTTCACCGACGTTTCCTCGGCGTCTTTGGCAGTTAACCCCGAGGGCTAACCGCAAGCCACGGATGGGTGACCGGGCGCCCTCGGACGTCGACCAAACCATAAAGCGCCGAAGAAGGCGCGTCGGCGTCGTAACGCGCGGATCACCTGCCTGCAGGAGCGACGGAGCTGGCGAACTCCTCGTGGGCGGCCCAGGCCCTAGGGCCATAGACGGTTGCGGTCCCCCCGTCCATGAGCAGGGCCACCGACAGGGTCTCAGTCACCTCGTCGGGGGTCGCCCCGCAGTGAGCGGCAGCCTTCGCGTGATAGGCGATGCTGCCGTCGCACTGCTTCACCACCGCGATGGCGAATGCCACTAGCTCTTTCACGCGGGCTGGGAGCACGCTGTCAGCCAGCGCTGCGTCGTGCAGCTTGGCGAAACCGGCCCAGGTCTCGAGTGCTGCCTGGCGCAGCGACCTGGTCGGCCCTCGGAGTTCGTCGATCACATCGTGCGCGTGTCCCATACCATCGACTTTTCCCGTCGGTCGTCACGGTTGTGAAGATGCGATAGTCCGATTGTTGTACCGATGGAAGACCGTCTACTCGGCGGGCGAAGCCAACGGAAGGCTTCATCGTCACCTTGGAGCTCGAGCCGGCGCCAGAGGACGCGGTTACCCGTCGCCTGGCTCGTGTGCCGGGAAATGGCCTTGTGCTGCTTTCGCCGGTCGACATGCACCACCAGGTCGAGCTGATCCGCTGCCCGACCGATGAACCTCGTGCCTAACTCTGTGTTCAAGGAGTCAGCAACGGGCTCGGACATCGCCCATGCCAGTACGGGCAATCCTGCCTCTTGGGCGAAGACGAACGCGGCCTCGGTAGCCCGACCATGGTCGAGGTGCCCGGTGACGCCACCTTTGTCGAAGACCAGGAGTAGATCGGCTCGAACCCCTTCGGACACTTGTGAGACGTGCTCGGCCAGTTGGTCGAGCGGCTGCTGGGACAGTTCACCATCCGGGTAGTCGAACAGCTCGACATGGTGAATGCCGAGCTCGGTCGCTGCATCTGCCAGCTCTGCGGCTCGGATCCGGCCGAGCTCGGAGGTGTTGGAACCAAGTGATGACGTCTCGCCGTGGGTGAAGCAGAGCACCGCCGTGGACGAACCCGCATCAGCGAAGGCCGCGAGCACCGCACCAAGACCGAAGCTCTCGTCGTCTGGGTGTGCACATACCGCCAGCACCGAGGTTGCTCCGGGGAGCTCGTCTTCCTGCAAACCGCCGGGGTCATTGACCATGTTCCACCTCGGATGCGGATTCGTAAGCTGGTAGCTGCGACTGATCTATCGGTTCCAACAGATACCCTAGGGGGTATATTCCATAAGTGGTGATCGCCGCCGGGCGCACCAGGTGAGGAGGCGCGGTGGACCGAGGCTATTGGAACGAGCGATACGGGACCCAGGAGTTGATCTGGCGGGCCGACCCGAACCGGTTCCTAGTCGAGGAAGTCGAGAGGATGGCACCCGGTCATGCGTTGGACCTGGCCTGCGGCGAAGGTCGCAACTCCGTCTGGCTGGCCTCACAGGGCTGGCGTGTTGTCGGCGTCGATTACTCCTCGGTGGGGTTGGCCAAGGCGCGCCAGCTCGCCAAAGATCGAAGTGTCGATGTCACCTGGATCGAGGACGACGTGGTGACGTGGATGCCGCCACAAGGCGCGTTCGACTTGGTCCTGGTGCTCTATCTCCATCTTCCGGCCAAGCAGCGCCGCCAGGTGATGGCCCACGCCTCGAGCGCGTTGGCTCGGGACGGTGTGCTTCTCGTCATCGGCCATGACACGACCAACTTGAACGAAGGTTGGGGAGGTCCTCAGGACGCGGCGGTGCTGTTCACGCCCGAAGAGGTGGTGGCCGATCTGCAGGGCCTGCGGATCGAACGGGCCGAACGGGTCAAACGGACCGTTGCAACAGACGCCGGCGACGTCGATGCCATCGACGCCCTGATCCGGGCCGTGCGTCCTCTGTGAAGCGTGGTCACCAGAGGGCCGAGAGTCAACTCGCTCGTCCGGAGCGGTTTCTTACCTCGACCTCGACCTCGGTGCCCAACACGTACGGCAAGGAAGCGAGCTGCTTGAGCGCCTTCGCGTAGTCCATCGGGATCGAGCAGCCGGTAGAGCCGGGTGGGGGAAGTTCAAGACGCCCGGCTCCCTCATGTACGGAACATCCCGAGGACTCGCCGGTCAGCGTCTGCCTAGCCGGGGGGCTCGGGGTACTCGAGGATCTTCTCCTATGTCCAGCCCCGGCGCTACTGAGCAGCCACGCCTCCGATTGCCTATGGACTGTGGATCAGGGCTTGCCCTTTGCTCATGTGAAGTAGGGCACTTAGACCCTACTAGGAACATCCGGCCATGCGTAACGTGCAAGATATGCAGGACATGCAGTCGACCGTGCAGGGCATGCAGTCGGTCCATAGATTCCTGCGGGCGGAGCATGTCGGAAAGATGCTCGGGATCGATCGTTCGACGGTCTACCGGATGGCAGAGAACGGGCGGCTACCTGCGCTGAAGATCGGCCGACAGTGGCGGTTCCCCGCCGAGCAGATCGAGCGGCTGCTCGAGGCCCACCCTGGCGATCTCGCGACTCAAGCGACGCAAGCGGAGCCTGGCCGACGGGCCCTGCTGTCGTCCGTCCGGGACGCCCTGCCGCTCATCGAGCTCTCGGCGGAGATCCTCGGTGTGATGGTGGTCGTCACCGACATGGACGGCGAGCCGGTGACCGAGGTGGTCAACCCGTGCCCCTGGTTCAGCGAGCAATCGGGCGACCCGGAGCTGCTGGCGAGGTGCCTGTCCGACTGGAAACAGCTCGCAGACGATCCGGACTTCGACATGCGGTTCCGCACCGGGCCGCTGAATTTCGACTGCGCAAGAGCCTTCATCCGGCTCGGTCCGCAGCTGATCGGCATGCTGCTCGTCGGCGGGATCGCTGCCACCGACGACGATCCGCGCGCTCTTTATCGACTGAGCGCGGAGAGCCGGGCTCGGGTGCTGGCCTCCCTCCCACTGATCGCCGCGAGAGTCTCCCGTCTCATCGCGAGCCTGCCGTCTGATGTGAGCACGTTTTCAAGCAAGTCAAACCAGGAGTGAGGTTATGAAATCGACCACCCGAATCTTTCACTGGCCCGTACTGATCATCGGCGTCGTTCTGATCGTGGCACCGTTCGCGATCTCCCTGCCGAGCAAGGCGAGCGCAGGACAGACCATGCTGAACGACTTCCACCCGATCATGCAGCCAGCCAGCGTGCGCGCGACGGCCAACTACTACTACGACACGTTCACGAAGCTGCGCCCGGTCGCCATCGGGGGCGTGCAGGCCGCCGCCGAGACGCCGGAGATGATTGCGGCGCTTGCCACGCAGCTGCACATGACGCCGGCTCAGGTCCAGCAGTTCCTGGGAACCGGCTTCCCTGCTTTGGGTAGCCTGCTCGCGAGCTTCCCGCAGCTGGTGCCCGTCTTCCAGAACGTGCCGCCGGGGCTCGATCACTACAAGCCACTCGTGGACACGATGCAGGCCAACGTGAGCAACTACAGGCAGATCGACAGCCTGCCGAACTTCAATCTCTTCATGTGGTTCTTCGTGATACCTGGCATCCTGCTCGTGCTGCTCGGCGGCCTACCGCTGCTCCTGTCGCTTCGGCGCCGCCCCATAGTCGGCGCAGAAGTTCGAGCTGGGTCACCGTCGTGAGCCATCGCGACTGAAGGGGGTACCCGAGATGGTTGAAATGCAGCGAGTTTCAAACCAAGTCGGTGAGCGGGAAGACGTGCCGGCGGCACTCACCGAAGAGGATGTCCGCCGGATCCTCCGATCCGAGCTAGAGCACGCCGCCACGCGTGACGCGGGGACGAAGACAGCCACCTTCATCGCTTCGAAGGGGACGCTCGACTGGGCCTACCCGCCGCTCATTCTCGCCACGACGGCGGCCGCGTCCGGGATGGAAACGTCCATCTTCTTCACGTTCTACGGCCTGAACATCATCCACAAGGACTTCGAGCGGTTGCTCAAGGTCTCGCCGCTCGGGAACCCGGCGATGCCCATGCCGGTGCCGATGCCGAACTTCGTTCTCGGGCTGCCGGGGATGGGGCCGGTGGCTACGAAGATGATGAAGACGAAGTTCCACCGCAAGAACGTGGCCACGATCACCGACCTGCTCGCGTCGGCCCAAGAGCTCGGCGTCCGCCTGATCGCCTGCCAGATGACGATGGACGTCTTCGGTTACGAGCCCGAGGACTTCCTCGACGGCGTGGAATTCGCCGGTGCGGCCGCGTTCCTCGCCGAGGCCCGCCGTGCGCATGTGACGCTCTTCATCTAGATACGTACCACAGGTAAGTGTAGCCCAATACAAATAGTTCCCAGGAGCCAAAATGGCTGAGATCCAGATCAAGGAGGACGCGGTTCTCGACGCTCGGGGACTGCTGTGCCCTATGCCGATCGTGAAGACCGCGAAGGCAATCAAGGAGCTCGAACCGGGGCAGGTGCTGAAGCTGGTGGCGACAGACCGGGGGTCTGTCGCCGACGTCCCCGCCTGGGCGGAGAGCACCGGCAACGAGCTGCTCGAGTGGCACGAGGAGGGCCAGGACTTCATCTTCTTCGTGCGTAAGGGCGACGGGTCATAGCGCGATGACGTCCCAGGAGAAGCTCGTGGTCCTGGTCACCCACGGTCCTGACAGCCCGGAGCTGGCGACGCTTCCGTTCGTGATGGCGGGCGCGGCCGTCGCTTCGGATGTGGACGTGGTCATGGGCTTTCAGGGTGCCGGCTGCGAGCTGGTGAAGAAGGGCGTCGCCGAGACCGTGAAGGTTCCCGAGCTCACGCCGATCGGCACCCTGTTGCCGACGATCCAGGAGCTCGGCGGGAAGCTGCTCGTGTGCTGGCCATCCCTGAAGGGCCGTGGCCTGACCGAGGAGGACCTGGTCGAGGGCGTTGAGATCGTCGCCGCGGCCCGGCTGGTAGCGGAGACCACGTCGGCGACGAACAGCCTCGTCTATTGAGGTCACCGCAGATGACAGAAGTTGAAGGAGGACGCAAATGACCACAATGCTGAACGAGACGGAAGCCTCCGCCTTGAGCGCCGCGAAGGTCGTCGACGCGCGCGGGGCGGCCTGTCCTGGACCGTTGCTCGAGGCCAAGAAGGCGATGGGCGGCGTGCCGGTCGGCGAAGTGCTCGAGCTCTGGTCGAGCGACTCGCAGACGAAGAACGACGTCGCCGCGTGGGCCGGCAAGGTCGGCCACGGTTTTCTCGGCTCCGCACCCGCACAGGGCTACGAGCGCGTCTTCATCCGCCGGGCGAAGTGAGCCAGAGGCCTCAGACCGGGCTGGAGGCTTCACCATGACCCAGACGCTTCAGGCCGGGACGGAGGCGGCACGAGGGTACGAGCCGCGGGTCCTCGTCTTCTCCACGAACACGATCTCCGACCCCGGCATCGACCTGGCGGGCAGCTCCCACATGCACTACTCGCCCGAGGTCGTCGTGATCAGCCTCCCCTGTACGAGCGGGATCAAGCCGAGCTGGATCTTGTACGCGCTCGAACGGAACTTCGACGGAGTCTTTATTGCCTCGGACGGAGACGAGTGCGGGTATCTGTCGGACTGCAGCCAGCGTTCGTCGCGCATCGTCCAAGAAGCCCAGACGTTGCTGGCGCAGCACGGGATCGACGGGGGTCGCCTGAAGATGGCCGCGATCTGCTCGGTGTGCGCCGAGCCGTTTGCAAAGCACATCCGCGAGTTCACCAAGGCGCTCGCGGAGCTGGAGGCCTAGATGGACTACGACGTCCTTGTCGTTGGCAGCGGGATCGGCGGGATGGAGTCGGCTCTGAAGCTCGGCGACATGGGCTACAAAGTGCTCGTCGTCGAGAAGGAGCCGAGCATCGGCGGCAAGATGATCTTGCTCAGCAAGGTCTTTCCCACCCTCGACTGCGCGAGCTGCATCTCGACCCCGAAGATGGCGGCAACCGCGCATCACCCGAACGTGACGGTCCTCACCGGTTCGGAAGTCGCCCGTATAGGGCGCGACGAGAGAGACGGTTTCCACGCGACGGTGCACCGCAAGCCCCGCTTCGTCGACGAGTCACTGTGCACCGGCTGCCGCCAGTGCGAGGAGGCCTGTACGGTCGCCGTCCCGGACCAGTTCAACGGCGACATGGTCTCCCGGCGCGCGGCCTACATCCCCTTCCCCCAGGCGCTGCCCCAGAAGGCGCTCATCGAGCGTGCGGGCACCTCTCCCTGCTCGTTCAACTGTCCGGCCGGCATCAAGGCGCACGGATACGTCTCGCTCGTTCGCAGCGGCGAGTACGAGAAGGCGTTCGCGCTCGTGGCAGAGACCACGCCGCTCGCCGGCAGTCTTGGGCGTGCCTGCTACGCGCCGTGCGAGACCGAGTGCACCCGGGGCAGCCTCGAAGGCCCGCTGGCCATCCGCCGGCTGAAGCGGTTCGTGGCCGACACGCACTATGCGCTGCCCGAGCCGCCCGCGGTTGACCGCTTGGCGTCGAACGGCAAGCGGGTGGCCGTCGTCGGCTCCGGCCCAGCGGGCCTTACTGCCGCCTGGCAGCTGGCGCGCAAGGGCTACGGGGTGAAAATCTTCGAGGCAGCGCCTGAGCCGGGTGGCGCGCTCCGCCTCGCAATCCCCTCCTACCGTCTGCCCGCCGAGGTCGTCGAGCGCGACATCGCCAACGTGACCGATCTCGGTGTCGAGATCGCGACCGACACGCGTGTGGAGGATCTCGAACAGTTGAGACGTGACGGTTTCGACGCCGTCCTCGTCGCCACCGGCACGCCCAACGCCGCCAGGCTGCGCGTCCCCGGCGAGGAAGAGCTCGACGGCGTGCGCAGTGCTCTCGGCTTCCTGCGCGACATCAAGCTCGGCGAGGCACCGGATCTCAGCGGCAAGGTCGTAGCGGAGATCGGCGGCGGCAACGTCGCGATCGACACCGCTCGCAGCGCCCGCCGGCTGGGTGTTGCGGCAGTGCACATGGTCTGCCTCGAGTCACGTGCCGAGATGCCGGCCTATCAATGGGAGGTCGACGAGGCGCTCGATGAGGGTGTCGAGCTTCACGACGGATGGGGCATTGCCGGATTCCGCGGTGATCCCAGGGTCGAGTCGGTGGAGCTGAGGCTCTGCACCTCCGTCTTTGACGAGAACGGCAGGTTCAGCCCGAGCTACGACGACTCCGTGCGCGACGAGCTCTCCTGCGACTTGGCGATCGTCGCCGTCGGGATGGGCGCGGACACCGCAGCCTTCCCCGAGCTGGTTCCCGAGGGGGCAAGGTCGATCCAGGCGGACCCGGCGACGCTGCAGACGGCGGTGCCGTGGGTCTTCTCCGCCGGCGACGCGGTGACGGGGCCAACGACGATCGCCGAGGCGGTCGGCCACGGCTGCAAGGCCGCGTTCATGATCGACGGCTGGCTGTCGGGGTCGGAGCTGGCAGGGTTCGACGAGCCGCTGCCGGTGGTCGACAGGGCCGAGGTGCTCGCGCGACAGCGCAGTCACAGCCGCCGGGAACCCCTTGTCACGGAGGTCCACGTCGCCGGAGCCCTGGCGAGCTTCGCCGAGCTCGAGGATCCGCTCACCGAAGCCGAGGCGCGTGCTGCGGCCGGGCGCTGCCTGGACTGCGGTGTCTGCTCGGAGTGCCACGAGTGCATCGCTGCATGCCCGGCAGACGCGATCAACCTCGACATGCGCGCCGAGGACGTCGAGATCGACATCGGCGCCGTCATAGTCTCGACGGGTTACAAACTGTTCCCGGCCGATCTGAAGCCGCAGTACGGCTACGGGCGTTTCCAGAACGTGATCACCGGAACGCAGATGGAGCGGCTGCTCGCTCCCACGCGTCCCTACAACACTGTGCTACGACCCAGCGACGGCAAGGTGCCCGAGCGGGTCGCGTACGTCATGTGCACCGGCTCGCGCGACCAGACCGTCGGCAACCCGCTGTGCTCGAAGTTCTGCTGCATGTACTCGATCAAGCAGAACCAGCTGATCATGGGGGTGCTGCCACTCGCGGATGTGACCGTCCACTACATCGACATCCGGGCCGTCGGCAAGGGCTACGACGAGTTCTTCGAGCAGGCGAAGGCGATGGGGACGAACTTCGTCAAGGGCCGCGTCGCCGGGATCACGGAGAAGGAGAACGGCGACCTGGTCCTTCGCTTCGAGGACATCGACAACGGCGGTGTCCTCGCCGAGGCCGAGTACGACCTGGTCGTGCTCGCGGTAGGTGTGCAGCCCAACGCCGATGCCTCCCACCTGTTCGCCCCGGGCGAGCTGGCGCTCGACGAGTACGCCTACGTCGACGAAATATCCGAAGATCTGAACCCAGCAGCGACGAGCATCCCCGGCGTCTTCGTAGCCGGCGCGGCCTCCGGCCCGAGGGATATCCCCGAGTCGATCCTGCACGCCGGCGCTGCGGTCTCGCAGGCGGCCGCTCACCTCGAGCGGATGAAGGTGCCGGCATGAGCGGGCGGAGGATCGGTGTCTACGTCTGCCACTGTGGCGGAAATATCTCCGACTACGTCGACGTCGAGCAGGTCGTCGAGGCGGTCAAGGATAACGACGACGTCGTCGTCGTACGCGATGCTATGTTCACCTGCTCGGACGCGACGCAGCAGGAGATCGCCACGGACATCGCCGAGCAGCAGCTCGACGGCCTCGTCGTGGCCTCCTGCTCGCCGAAGCTGCACACGTTCACATTTCGCGACGTGGCGCGGCGAGCAGGCCTCAACCCCTACGAGTACACGCAGGTGAACATCCGCGAGCAGTGCTCGTGGACGCACACCGACGACCGGGATGGCGCGACACGTAAGGCCGTCAAGCTGGTCCGCGCGGGCATCGCGCGTACGCGCCTGAGCGAGCCTCTCGAGCCTCTCGAGGTCGAGACGATGCCGAGGGTGCTCGTGATCGGTGGCGGCATCGCCGGCATGCGCGCGGCGATCGGGTTGGCCGACATAGGGCTCTCGGTCTTCTTGGTCGAGCGCGAGCCGGAGCTCGGCGGCTGGGTCGGCGGCTTCGGCGAGATGTTCCCGCACGCGAAGAACGGGCGTGCGCTGATCGCCGAGCTGAAGGATGAGATCAAGCGGCGTCCGGCGATCACCGTGTTCACGGACGCGGAGCTCACCGCCAAGTCCGGCACCTACGGCAACTACCGCGCCGTCGTCCGCGCCAACGGCGAGTCGATCGAGCTCGAGGTCGGGCAGATCGTCGTGACCACGGGCTTCGACAGCTACGAGCCCGAAGCAGGCCAGTACGGCTACGGCATCGACGGCGTCCTCACGCTGCCCGAGTTCAAGCGGCTCCTCGACGAGACCGAAGGGCCGCTCCTCCACGAGGGCAAGCCGGTCAGGAACATCGCTTACGTCTACTGCGTAGGCAGTCGCGACGCCGAGCGCCCGTACTGCTCTCGCTTTTGCTGCAGCGCCGCCGTGCACGCTTCGCTTCTCGCAGCCGACCGCGACGCCGACATCCGCCAGTACCACCTTTACCGGGACCTGCGTACCTACGGGAAGAACGAGCTCATGTTCAACGAGTCGCGCAAGCGCGGATCGCTCTATCTCAAGTTCGCCGACGACGACCCGCCGAAGGTGGCGCGAAACGACGATGGTTTGAGCGTGACGGTGCGCGACCTGCTGACCGCCGGTGAGGAGGTCACGATCGCCGCGGACCTCGTCGTGCTGGTGACAGGGATGGTGCCGCGGCAGAACGAGGAGCTGGTGCGCACGCTGAAGCTGCCGGTCGGCCAGGACGGGTTCTTCAACGAGATCCACCCGAAGCTGCGACCGGTCGAGACCGTCGTCGACGGGGTGATGATCGCCGGTGCCTGCCAGGGGCCGAAGACCTCGGCGGAGAGCGTTGCCTCCGGTCTCGCCGCGGTCGCCCAGGCCGCGGCCGTGCTCAAGCGCGGCGTCGCAGAGCTCGACCCGCAGGTCGCCGTCGTGAACGCCAGCGCCTGCACCAGCTGCGGCGAGTGTGTGGCAGCCTGTCCGTTCGGGGCGATCTCCCTGACCACGACCAACGGCAGCGACGGCCCCGGAGTTGCTGTGATCGACGCGGCCGCCTGCAAGGGCTGTGGCGGATGCGTGCCCGTCTGCCCCGAGGACGCGATCGACCTCAAGGGTTACACCGACTCGCAGGTGCGGGCGATGATCGACGGACTGCTCGTGGGGGCAGAGACGTGAGCCGTGACATCCGCGAGGTCATCAGGGACGAGCCGCTCGTGCGCGGCCGCCTGCTCGAGCTGCTCGCCGGTGGCCCGCTGACCGTGCCGGAGCTCGCCGCGTCCTCAGGTCTTCCCGAGGGCGAGGTCATGGTCTGGATGATGGGCATGCGCAAGTACGGGTATGTCGCCGAGGAGAAGGGCACCACGGGCGACGGCTACTACCGCTACGCGGCGGTGAGGCGCTCGTGAGCACGGTGCTGTCCCCAGCGCTTGCGCGCGAGCTGCATGAGCTCGGCGAGTTCGACGCTGAGGCCTGCCTGAACTGCGGGGTCTGCAGCGCGACCTGCCCGCTTGGGATCGACCTGCTGCCGCGCCGGCTGTTCCGCTATGTGGTGTTCGGGCTCGCCCAACGTGTGCGCGAGGAGAGCGAGGCGATCTTCTCCTGTCTGCTCTGCCGGGCGTGCGAGCAGAGCTGCCCTGCAGGCGTGCATATCACCGAGAACGTGCGGCTGCTGCGCCGATGGCTGGTGGAGGAGGGACTCTGATGGCCCTGGCGACCCGAGATGTAATAGGCATCCTCGCCGACAACTTGCGCAAGCGGGGTTCGGTGTTGCCGATCTCTGCCCGGAGGGCAACGCACTGGGCGCGCGAGCTCAACTTGCCACGCGGTGGCGAGACCGTGCTCTACACCGGGATGATGTACCAGCTGATCCCCTACATCGAGCGGCTAGTCAGCCTCGAGCAGCGCTTGGGCGATTCGCCGCTAGCGCGCTTCAGCGGGCTCGCACGTCGGGCAAACCGGCTGGTCAACGGCATCGCCCTGGTCGCGCGACCACCGGCCGACGAGCGCGCGGAGTACGACCGAGTCCCGGCGAATGTGGCGCGATTGCTCCAACAAGCCGGAGTCTCCTTCGGCTACCTCTACGAGGACGATCTCTACGCCGGCGCGCTCACCTACGACCTCGGCGCTGACGAGGTGGTTGCCGCGCATGCCCGCCGGGTCGCCGGCATCTTCCGTGAGCACGGCGTTCGCGAGGTGATAACGATCGATCCCCATACGACGACGATGCTGCGCAGCGTGTACCCGGAGCTGCTCGGTGGTTTTGACGTGCGGGTGCGGAGCTATCTCGAGGTCCTCGCCGAACGTGATTTGCGGCTTGGCGCCCTGGCCGGCGAGGTCGTGGTGCACGACTCGTGTGTCTACGCGAGGTACGAGAACGTCATCGAGGAGCCTCGGCAGCTGCTGGCTGCGGCGGGTCTCACGGTACGTGAGCCGGCTAACGCGCGCACACTGACCTGGTGCTGTGGCGGCCCCGCCGAGTCCCTCTACCCCGCCAAGGCGGAGACTGTCGCCGCGAAACGAGTCGAGCAGCTACGCGAAGTAGCGCCCGATTGCGTGACGATGTGCCCTATCTGTCTCGTCAACCTGCGCAAGGCAGCGAACGGGACGGTGCGCTTCCGCGACATCTCGGAATACCTGGTCGAAGCGGTCAGTTCATCGGCGGCTGGCTCTGAGGATAGGCGACTCGTCGAGGCGCGCCAAGCCGTCTCCTGACGACACAGCCACGCGTACGACACCAGGCATTCCTAAGCTCGCGCAGTCACGCACCCGTACGGTCCCGAAAACTCGGGTTGCCTCTTAGGCGACGAACTCGTACTAGTGGGTCAGCCCTCCGAGCTGGTCGCGTTGACGGACGTGAACACCTTGACGACAAGGAGGCCCCGATGAAGATCCTCGTACTCTGAACGGCCCTCCCTACGGGACCGAGCGCTCCTACAACGGGCTCCGCCTGGCCGGGTAACTCGCCAGGCGTGACGGTGTCGAGGTGCGGGTGTTCCTGTTCGGCGACGCGGTCGGCTGCGGGCTCGCACACCAGAAGGTGCCCGACGGTTACTACCACCTTGACCGGATGGTGACCGCCGTGATCCGCCACGGTGGCGAGATCGGCTGGTGCGGCACGTGCATGGACGCCCGGGCCTTCACCGACGACGCGCTCGTCGACGGCGCCCGACGTTCGACCCTTGAAGAGGTGACCGAATGGACGATCTGGGCCGACAAGGTCGTGAGCTTCTGAGCACGTGGCAAACACGCCCCTCCGAACGGAGCGTGAACCCCGAACCCCACAAAGATTCGTTGCAGATGGACTACCCGCCTCGAGAGGGCCTCGTGGAGACCCTCTCGAGGTTCGGGAGCCCGGGGCTACGTTGCAAAGGAGTGCCGGGCCTGATACCCTGGGGGGTATGTGCAGAGCAGTTACCTGTCGTAAGTGCGGTCGACCAACCTGGAAGGGGTGCGGTGCCCACGTGGAGCAAGTGCTCGGCGATCTGCCACCTGCTGAACGGTGCCAATGCAGTTCCGAGAAGAAACCCCCCAAGCGCAAGTCCTGGTTCTCTCGTTGAGCCGTTCATCTTCAGCTCAGGCCATGTGGGAGCCGACCTTCAACGCTGACACTTGTCTCCACGAGAGTGAGGCGAAGCAGTTTCTTGAACTCGAACTCAACGTCAGCGAAGGCTCGGCGCACGGTCTTGGTGCTGTTGTCCAGGCCGTCGCCCGCAACGACGTACGGTGACGGCGATGGCTACTACTCCTGAAGCACCTGAGTTGACCAAGCGAGTGGTGATCGTCGGTGGTGTCGCGGGCGGAATGTCCACGGCCGCTCGCCTTCGCCGCCTCGACGCTGGCGTCAGCATCACCGTTTTCGAACGGTCTGGTCACGTCTCCTTCGCCAACTGCGGTTTGCCGTACTTCGTCGGCGGCCTGATCGAAGAGGAGGAAGACCTGCTGCTCCAGACCCCGGAGCAGCTGTTCGACCGATTCCGACTCGATGTCAGGGTCAACGACGAGGTCGTCGCTATCGACCGGGTGGGGCACACCGTCACGACACGTTCGACCGTCACCGGTGCAGAGACTGTCATCGCCTACGACAAGCTCGTACTCAGCATGGGCGCTGCCCCGGTGCGCCCGCCTATCCCCGGGTACGACCGGGTCCGCACGCTGCGAAGCGTCGAAGATGCAGCCCGCCTCGCCTCGGACGTCGATATCGCACCGTCAACCGCGGTTGTGATCGGTGCCGGATTCATCGGACTCGAGATGGCCGAGAACCTCATCGGCCAGGGGATCGACGTCACGACCGTCGAGGCCACCCCACAAGTGCTGCCGCCACTCGATCCTGAGCTTGCCATCCTTGTTAGTGACGAGCTTGTTGCTCACGGCGTCCATGTCGAGACGGGAGCGACGGTTGCATCGGTAGAGGAACGAACGGTCACCCTTGCCGACGGTCGGGTCCTTGCTGCTGACCTCGTCATTGGTTCCATCGGAGTACGACCCGACGTCCAGTTCGCTGAACTCGCGGGTCTAGAGCTGGGGCCGAGCGGTGGCATCGCTGTGAACGAGGCGAACCAGACGAACGATCCTGACATTTACGCCGTTGGTGATGTTGTTGAGAAGGCTGACGCCGTCTCGCATGCGACCTCGCTCATTGCACTTGCGAATATCGCCAATCGCCAGGGTCGACGGGTGGCCGACCACATTGCCGGGCGACCCTCACACGCAGTCGCATCCCTCGGGACTGCAATAGTGAAGGTGTTCGATCTCGTCGCTGCAACGGTCGGCTGGAACGAACGACGCCTGCGAACCACAGGCCGACCCTTCCGGGCGATCCACTCACACCCCTTCGATCACGCGACCTATTACCCCGGTGCGACACCGATGGCGATGAAGCTGATCTTTGATCCGAATGATGCAAGAATTCTCGGTGCACAGATCGTCGGCCGCAATGGAGTCGACAAACGGATCGACGTGATCGCGACTGCGATGGCGAGTGGTGTCACTGCCGACCGCCTCGCTGATCTCGAACTCGCGTACGCCCCACCGTTCTCCTCGGCCAAGGACCCTGTCAACCTCATTGGCTACATGGCCGAAAACGTGCTGAGCGGTGACTGTGATGTCGTCGACCCTCGCGAACTCGACGGGCTTGTCACAAAGGGATGGACCCTTCTCGACGTGCGCACTGCAGAAGAGCACGCCGAAGGCGCGATCCCAGGGTCGAGGAATGTTCCGATCGACTCGCTCCGAGACCACCTCGATGCGCTCGGCAACGGACCAGTCGTTGTCTACTGCGAGGTTGGACAACGAGCGCACACCGCGACTGCACTGTTGCGCGAACTCGGGATCAAGGCACGCAATCTCGATGGCGGGTACCAGACGTGGGCAGCATCGATGCGGGCTCAGGCTCAGGCAGAGTCGATCGCTGTGCCAACTTCGTAAACAGCCACTGAACTTAATCGAGCGGATAACCGGACGTCTCAGCGTCTTCGCGATATCAGGGGCAGAACACGAGGCGGCTCGTGATCGGGCGAAACCCGACCGGATCGAGTGCTTGTGTTGCTGTCTGAGACTGACAGACCCCAAGTTGGGCTGTTGACTCCTGCCAGGTGCGAAGCACCTCCTCGCATCTCCAGTCGCCTCGTGCCAATGTGATGTGGCGCAATTTGCGTGGACATACTGAAGGGGAAGGAGCCGGGTGATCGAATCGCTCAACATTCCGAAACCTGACGATTTCCACGTCCATCTCCGTCAGGGCAGTCTGTTGAAATTGGTCATACCCTTCACTGCCGCGCACTTCTCTCGTGCGCTTGTTATGCCCAACACCGAACCGCCAATTCTGACAGCTCGGGACGCAGTGAATTACGCGGCCGAGCTCCGGTCCGCCTCGCCGCAAGGAATGAATGTCCAGCCACTTACGACCATCAAGCGCACAAAGTCAGCCAGAAGCGTTTCGGTTGAAAACGCGGCCGCCGCGGGGGTACTCGCGGCGAAGTTCTATCCCCAAGGCATGACAACAAATGCGTGGGACGGGCCAGTGAACCTTCATGATCTTCAACCGGGAGTGCTTGACGCAATGCAGGAGAGCGACCTGGTTCTCTGTGTGCATGGGGAAGCCGCGGGGTATTCTGTTTGGACCGCGAGATCGCCTTTTTGCCAGAACTGGATGAGTACGTGCGAGTGTTTCCACGTCTTCGCATCGTATTGGAGCATCTGTCAACACGGGCGGCTGTTGAAGCAGTCGAGGGTTGGCCGGCTAATGTCGCCGCGACCGTCACTCCCCATCATCTCGTGCTGACGCTCGACGATGTGATCGGATCGGAGTTGTATCCACATTCATTTTGCAAACCTGTCCCTAAGACACTTGACGACCAGCGTGCACTCATCAGGGCCGTGACGAGCGGGAATCCAAAGTTCTTCCTCGGTACCGACAGCGCGCCGCATTGGCGAACGGCCAAGGAGGAGAGTGGTGCTGCAGGCATATTCAATGCGCCGGTCGCACTTCAGGTACTGGCGCAAGTCTTCGAGGATGCAGGCGCGCTTGGTAGATTGGGTGACTTCGTTGCTGTATTTGGCGCCGACTTCTACCGACTTCCAAGAAATCGCGACCGAATAGAGCTAGTGAGGCGGTCCGTCAGAATTCCGAATGACTATGAGGGAATCGTTCCCCTTTGGGCTGGTCGAGAGGCCAGATGGAGCCTGACGGGACAGACGCCCTTGCAATAGCCAAGATCGAGGAAAGTGGATTTGGGCTCGGCATAGGTATCCGACGTTGGCGAACATTGAGCGGTGAGCGCGAGGTCTCAATCGCCTGGGCAGAGTTGGATCGATTCGAGTCAGATGTTGGGAGATGCCCTGGCAACTGTCGAACCATGCCGCTGGCGGCACAATCGCGACATAGCATTCTCGGGCATCACACACCTCCACCGTTTATGTCGGCCCGACGGTATTCGTGGGGGTGCAGTTCAGTCCACCAGCTCCGCCGGAATCGGTTTCGTTGCACTGGGAACCTCGGCGGAACCAACGGCGCCGGCACAAGCCCTTCAACCCCTGGTGCGCTCGTCAAGTTGATCGTCTCCAGCAGACCGGCCCGTCAGGCCGGTCTGCAACCTGGTGACCTGATCGTCGCGCTTGACGGCCACAGTCACCTCTGCCGATTCGTCCACGAACGCGATGGTGCTTGAAGGCGCTTCGGTGCAGGTTCAGTTCTGGGCGCCTCCGGGCAGCAGGGCATTGATGATCGCCCAGTCGGCGCTTCCTAACGTGTTAGCTTCGAAGTCATGTCGTCTTGCGAAGAGACGACCGCCAAGGAGAGCGTCCTATGAGTGGCGCCGAAGGTCATCGAGGCGAACACAGATCCGACGAGGGACGGAGGCGACGACGGCAATCCGCAGGCGGACAGACGCGTCCTGCAGCACGTTCGGGCCGTCGATCAGCACAGAGGACTCAGGATCGACGAACGACACCTGGTTCGAAGGGGGCCGTCGCCCATGAGCGAGGCGTCCGACAGCGTGCTTCTGGCTCACGGCGGGGGTTCGCGAGACCAAAGGGCAGCCGGAGCACCTCGACGAAGGTCTCATCGTTTCGGCGCTCGTCGGTAATACTGGTGTTCTCAGCGGTCATTGTGGTCGTGGCCGTCATCATGGCCGTGACGCTCACCAGCGGGTCTCCGAAGCGAACCAGTTCGCTGGCGCCCGTAACGACTCCAGCTTCACCGACCGTACTCAAACAGTTGACCGGCGTCGGCCCCTCGGTGATGAACGCCGTCGGAGTTCCACTTTCTTCCGCCGTCCAGGCCCCGTCGGTGGACATGGGACAACCGGTGCTCACCGTGACCGGTAAACCTGCGGCCTTCCTCATCACGTCGGAGTATGGTGCCCCGTGCGCGGCCGAACGTTGGGCCGTGATCATGGCCTTCAGCCGGTTCGGAGCGTTCGCTCGGTTGAAGGAGACGACGTCTTCGACCTGGGTCTCTTACCCTGACACCGCGACGTTCTCCTTTTACGGATCGAGCTATTCGAGCAACTATGTCGCACTTCACACAATTGAGATCGAGTCAAACGACACCGGACCGAACGGAGCCGGCAGGCATCTTCTCGAGCAACCCAACGCTCAAGAGAAGAGCCTGTGGGACGAGTACGAGACCCATTTCGGATCGACCGAGGGATTTCCCTTCCTCGACATCGGCAACAAGGTGTTCGTCATCGGCCCCAGCTACAGCCCGCAGCTCCTGGCCGGCCTCAACCAGAGCGAGATCGCAAGCAAGCTCACGAACCCCGACGACCCCGTCACCCAGGCCATAGTCGGCAGCGCCAACTACCTGACCGCCGGTATCTGTTCGGTAACGCAGGATCAGCCCTCGTCTGTCTGTTCCACCTCGGCTGTGACGCAGATCACGCGTGCCCTCAGCCTCGGCTGAGAACCTGGCTGGTATATCGGCGGGTCGGTCACCAATGTCCGGCATGTTCTACCGTCGGCGCCACTTTCCGACCTTCGCGCGCGTCACGAAGAGGCGCTCTGCCATCTCGATGTTCGTTCGGCCCTTCGCGTACTCGAGGAGATCCTGGAGCGCAGCGCCAGCGCCTGCACGTTCTGCGGCTGACGCGCCCAGAGTTCGAGTATCTCGCCCTCGTCGCCGGTCAGGACCAGGTTCTCGAGCGGTCGTCCTCGTTTAACCATTGCGACCTCTCATCGTCGTTGATGATGAGAACGTGTCGGAGGACGGCAAACTTTCTATTTGTGCAGGGATTTGTGTGTCACACGGCTAGCGCACTTGGCGCACGTGCCGAGCAGGTCGAGCCGGTGTGTCTCGACTCGGAATCCCGTGCCGGTAGTGAACTGGCCAATGGCGTCGGCGAAGACCTTCTCGAACTGTCGAGGCACCTCGAAGTCCTCGACCGTGCCGCAGTTGACGCAGATGAGGTGGTGGTGGTGGTGACGGCCGGTTAACTCTTCGGCGAGCTCGAATCGGGAGTACTCATCGCTTCCGATCACCCTGTGCACGATCCCGGCTTGCTCGAGGATGGCGAGATTGCGGTAGGTGGTGCTCTGCGGTAACCGCGATTCTGGCGCAGCCAGCTCGGCGGTCGTCTGCGGCCGAATTGACTGTGCCAGGGCTTCGATCAGCATGCGGCGTCCGGAGGTGTAGCGCTGGTTGACGCGTCGCATACGGGCGGCCACGAGGGTGTGAAGGTCCTCAGCCACACCATGAGCATATAGATGGGCAACTAGATGTGTATTGGGAACCGTTGTCGTTCTATGTCCAGTGGATAAGCGTCCACCGGCTCCGCCGGCAACGGCTTCGTCACACTGGGGGTCCTCGGCGAAGCCAACGGCAGCGGCACGAGCCCCTTAACTCCTGGTGCGCTCATCAAGTTGATCGGGTTCGTCGTGTCTGGACTATGTGTAGCTGACAGGATGTTGTCGTGACGATGAACGGTCAGCGTGTGATCGGGATGCTTGGTGGCATGAGTTGGGAGAGCAGCGCCGAGTACTACAGGTTGGCCAACGAGCTCGTGCGAGAGCGCCTTGGTGGACTGCACTCGGCTCGTGTGGTCCTGGTGTCGGTCGACTTCGCCGATGTCGAGCGCCTGCAGGTCACAGGGCAGTGGGACGAAGCTGGCCAGCTGCTTGCTGAGGCGGCGAAGGGACTCGAGGCGGCTGGCGCGGACCTGCTGCTGCTGTGCACGAATACGATGCACAAAGTCGCCGACCACGTGCAGCGTGCCGTCGGAATCCCGCTGCTGCACCTCGCCGACGTGACTGCCGAGGTGGTCACCCGGGCGGGGCTAGGGACGGTCGGGCTGCTCGGCACGGCGTTAACCATGGAGCAGGACTTCTATCGATCCCGGCTCGCCGATCACGGTCTGCGAGTGCTGGTTCCGCCCGCGGATGACCGTGTCCATATGCACCGGATTATCTACGACGAGCTTTGTCTCGGGGTGGTTCGCGAAGAGTCCCGCCACGTCTATCGGGAGGTCATTCACCGTCTCGTTCAGGCTGGAGCCGAGGGCGTGATACTCGGATGTACTGAAATCGAGCTGTTGGTTTCCGCCGCGGACAGCCCGGTCCCCGTTTTCCCGACCACCCGCTTGCATGTCGAAGCGGCAGTCGCTCAATCCCTCGCTCCCTAAACAGACGCGTTCCCATCGTCATCAACGACGATGGGAGGCCGCAACGGCAAGTGGAACGTCGGCGCGTGCGGAACGTCGAGCCGTCGATCGGATCGGGCAGTGCGTCGTCGACAGCCTGACGACACGCCTCCCAGATCTTGCCAAGAGGCCCCTGTAGTGATCCGGCGTGAAGCCGTTTGGTTCAGCTATCGCTTACGCCCTGGGAGGGTTCCTGCCCATCGCCCTTCTGGGCGATCGCCATCACAGCCTGCCGCGCGTCTCCGGAGGCACCGAGATGAACGGTCACACCCATCCTCCCGAGTATGCGCTGCATGTCGTCGCCCATGTGATGGGCAAGCACGGTCTCCACATTGTGCTCTTTGATGAACCGTGCCACCCGTGCATGGTGGGCGCGTTCGCTGCCGGTGTTGCGCACGGTACCCCACGCGACATCGAGTTCCTGCCAGCGGGTGATCGTCCCGGCCTCGACTTCCGCGATCGCCAGCCGCTCAGCTCGGCCCCACCGTGGGTCGATGCAGCTTCCATTGATCACGGGTACGCACACCACCATCGGAGACCTCCGAGCACCTTCGACGTCGACAGATCCGTCATTGCCGTCTGGACATAGGTCAACTTCTCACTGTGTAGACGGACACCTACTATATATATTGCACTTAGAGGATGCGCGGATAGGTGGCGCTTGGTCCGCCACCTAGTTACGGACGACCTGCACGGAGCGCTGCGGATTTCCAGTGAACGCCCAGATCAGCGCCTATCCGCGCGGCCTCTTAGACGGCGTTCCGCGCTTGCGTCGAACCACACGTCTCGCATCGACGCCAGGGCGCTGCAAACTAGGTTCCGCAGGTCGTGTATCCCTCTGGTCCCGGTACCACGGGCATCGTTTGGCGGTGAGCAGGATCGATCCAATCTGCTCAGAACCGCACGCGACAGCCCAGCCGGAGTTCTTCGCGGTCATGAGGTAATCGCTCTGGTTGTGATCTTGTGAGCTCGTCAGAGCGTTTACGGACATATGAGATCAAGCCCGTCTGGTGGGACGGCGACAGACGATGGCACACGGCCTGAGCAGCAACGATGCCGATGGGGGACGGCGGCAGACGGCTCAAGGGGACAAGAGTTGTAGTCCAAAATGTAGTCCAAGTCCCTGCGAGCTAACGCCCTAGGAGGTTGGTGTCTTTCGCTGGCTTGAATGCTCGCGATTTGGTCGTCGATCGGCGAGAATTACGTGACTGTATTTCTCGACCGGGAGCAGAGATGACTCTGGGACTTGCAGATCGGCAGG
>Ga0187852_1001503_pt1 | contig 21678 bp, 15 predicted proteins | sample June2016WEW_6_40_FD_134511 | JGI IMG/M metagenome (GOLD analysis project Ga0187852, IMG submission 134511) | Peatland microbial communities from SPRUCE experiment site at the Marcell Experimental Forest, Minnesota, USA - June2016WEW_6_40 | ecosystem: Environmental > Terrestrial > Soil > Wetlands...
GCCCGTCCGGGAAGGCGTGGAGGATTCCGCACGACTGGCGGCGACGGCGCATCAGGCTGCCCGGCTGCGACGGGCTGCTGCGGAACGGCCTGCCCCCAGACATTGCCGAAGAATTCGGGGGGAGAATCGTTACCGTGAACTATCACCCCGGCTCGCTGTGCTGCCTCCACGACGGGTACAGGGTTCGGGATGGGCGGGGCGGAAAGTGGCCCGTGAGGGCGGCCGACTGCGTGGTGGTCGGCTTCGGAGACGAGACAGAAAGATATGCCTGAGCGCTGCCGTCATGCCAAAGGCAAAAGCCAAGTGTTCTCACCGCGCGGCACCCTTCTGATAACGCTCATAGATCGCTCGAAGATACTCCCACCGTGCCTTGTGACTCACCGTAACGATCCTTCAACTTTCTCACCGTCGCCGGTTACGTGCTAGCATGGAATCACGCGCAAGGCGAGTGCTCCGTATCAAGCTTGGTTGCAACGCCCAATAGACGTGCGGCGTTTTCAAAATAGACCTTTCGCAGAACGTCGGCCGGCAGACCCAGCCCGTAAATGCGCCAACGTCCCTGCGGAGGCGGGGATGTTGGTGCATAGTCGAAATACTCATCATCCGTCTCGAGAAATCGGTAGTAGATTTCGTAGAGTTCATCGCCAAAAGTTTGTTGAGGCACGTCTACGCCATGTGGGACGGCATCGGTGCCGAAGAGAATCCTGTCTTGATATTTATCGAAGAATTTTCGCGCCGCCCGTGGCTGGCGACCAAGCTCTCCAATGCGGGCAGCTATATCCACATGCATGTTGGGGAAGTTATCCATACATTGCGAGACGTAGGCCAGGTTTTCGGCGTTATTACCACCGTGGAGAGCAACAAACTCTGTCCTGGGGTGACGCGCAAAAACGCGATTGCACGCTTCCAAAAGTTCGGCGTTGCTTGGGAAGTCCCCACCGTGGAACGACCAATCGGGATGACAATTCAATTCTTCGAAACGTTCGTTGAAACGGTCGATCGGGAGGAAGAATGCCTCCGGGTCGGAAACATGGATCCCCACGGGTATACCGAATCCTCCGCACGCCTCCCACATTGGATCAAATCGCGGATCGTCGACGGCGATGAGCGCGCCTGACGTAACGTTTTCGCGTAAATATAAGCCAAGCGTCTTGAGCACCTTCAGGCCGACGGCGCCCATGGCGTGAGCTCGGCCGATCTCCTCGGCTTGAAAGCGGTCATAACCGGACTCACTCACATGTTCCCAGCAAGGCTCGGCGAAAACCAGGAATCTTCCGGGATAAGGCTTCTGGTATCTTTCAATGGTCTCCTCAAGCCCCTTTCCCGTACCGCCCGTGAGATTCACCATAGTTCGAATGTTCTTACGGTTCATGGTGTCCAGCAGTTCATTCGGCGTAGCGGGATACTGCATCTTCTCGCCCGTCGGGACCCCTGATGTGCTGAATTCCCTCCACGCGAAATGCGTGTGCACATCGATCACTGGAAAACTGGGTCGGTGAAGGTTTTTCCCCACGACGTGCAACATGCTTTTCGGCTCGTAATCACTCAAATCCAGCGATCGTCCCGGTGGTGGCGGCATTGATGCTCCTCTTGGCGGCCGGAAAATCCGTCCTTTTATCGGTCGGGATCCAGCTCGTTCCAGCGTCGAAGCGCCTCATTTGCTCCCGTGGTATCCGCTAATCTGGCCAGAACATGGGAGAGTTGATAGTAAGCATTGCGGTATTCGGGTTCGAGCTGTACGGCGGTTTCAAAAGCTCGCCTTGCCGCGGTCCAGTCGCCGGAATTGACAAGAGCTTTCCCGAGTTCATATTGGGCTTCAGGATCCTTGGGGTCCAACTGAGCAGATCGTTCCAGAGAACGGATAGCTTCATCCGTCTTCCCCATACGGCTCAGTACGGCTCCATATCGCTTTTGCGAGATGGCATTCGAAGGGTCGCGTGCCAGGGACTTGCGATAGGCGACGACTGCCTCGGCCATTCTCCCGGTCCCAGCGTAGAAATCGCCCAAAGACCTGTACAGGTCTGCAGGAGAAGTATCGAGTTCCGCTGCCTTCTGGAAGGATAGTTCTGCTTCCTCACGCATCCCAGCGAAATATTGTGCGATTCCGAGCGCCATGTTCAGATTGGCAGAGGAAGAAAATCTCCTGACAGCCCCCCTGAGCAGTGTCAGGGCCTCGTTAATTGACCCCATGTGGAGCAGAGCGATTCCCAAATCGTAAGCGTCGTCCGGCGCCGACGGGGCTAACGCGACGGCCGTACGCAGGTATCGGACCCCTTCCGGGAAGTTGGCGGATTGCACGTAGGCGTCACCCAGCAGACGGCAGAACTCCTCCGAGTTATGGAGTTGATCAGGAGCCTGGCGCAGGATACTGATCGCCCGGTCGTAAAAGCCCGCCCTGAAATAGGCGAGTGCCAGATTGAAGGTCGTCTGTGGAGATCGCGACCGAAGCTGTCTCGCGGCCTGGAATTCGTGGATCGCTTCCAAAGATCGGCCAAATCGCTCGTAGACCGAGCCGATATAAGTGTGTGCTGCGGACGGATCGCCGCTCAGAGCAACGGATCTTTTGAACGCCTCTGCGGCGGCATGAAGGTCCCCTCTTTGCAGCAGGGCGGCGCCTTGCTGGGCGAATTGTGCAGCTTTGGCGTCAGTCGTCCCGACTTCAACAGCCTCTGCCGCACGTTGGGTGAGGCAATAAACCGCGCAAAAGGCCAGCATCGCGGACAGTATCAGGACCCCACATTGATTCGGAGAAGTGGCTCGCAGAATGCCAACCTGCGCCAGCGGTGCGGACTGGAATATGGATCGTTGTTTCTTCACGTTTGACGCCGGTCGTTTAATCTCGAATCGTTCAGGTAAACCCCTATTGACCTAAGTGAAGCATCAGCCCCTTTAAGAGGATGTATACCAACACGGCGGCAACCCGTCAAGTTTTTTGCATTTTACTGCGTGATTTCCTGTCACAAGGCATGAAGGGAACTTCGCTAATCGTGTATACATATGACGCGGGTCTCACGGGGAGAATCTTAACTCGGCGTCGGTTCAGAAGCAGAAGGAATATAGTATATTGAACTTCGCGTCAACCGTAGTGGGACGGACGCTCTTTGGAAGCCGTTAGTGGTAGGGCAGGATGCAGCCGGGGCTGGCAAACACGGTGGCGGGACCTTAGCTGACTGCCTTTGGATGCCAGTATCGCCGGATCAACCCGGCAACCCGTTGTCCGAACTCCTCCGGTTCGGTGGCGAAGTTTACCGTGATGTGGTCCTCCATCAGCTGGCAGGCAGCTTCGACATCGCGCCGACAGATGGCTTCCGCCAGAAGTTGATGGCCGCCCGCGTCCCGCTCCCGCTCCAGGAGCACTTGTTGCAGGGAGATCACGCTTGAACTGCGTTTGTAGAAAGGCGACAGGAGTACCGCATTTCCCACCAGATGAAAGGGGCCGACCACGGCATTGAGGATCTTTTCTAGCTCATCGTTCGCGGCAATCTTCCAAATCTTGCGGTGAAATGCCACATCCAAGGCATCCTGTTCGGCAGGATCAAGGCCCGGACTTCTAAGTTTCTCGGCGATACTCCTCAGTTCCTCGATTTCCGCGTCAGTGGCCCTGGGAATAGCCTCGCGCAGGGCAAGTTGTTCCAGGCAAATTCGGATCGGCACAAGCCTCGCAATATGTTCCTCAGTGAAGACGGCCAGCGTCTTACCACGCTTGCGGTTGTCTAGTAAAAGGCCCTCTGTGGTCAGTCTGATCAGCGCTTGACGTACAACGCTTCGGCTGACGCCGAGGAGCGCCACCAGGGTGTTTTCCCTCAGGTGTTCGGCCGGAGCGAATTCTCCAGCCGTAATACGCCCGCGCAGGTCACGGTAGGCACGCTCCGCGAGTGATTCGTCTTTATGTGTTGACCGCTTTCGCCGCTTGGAACTCCCGACGCGTTCTGCAGTTTTTGCCGTAGTCGAAGAAATCTCGGCCAAGTGTGTCCTCTCGCCCCTCACTCTAAACTCATCATGCCACAAGTATATACCAATGAACTCTTCAAGCGTGGATTGCCCATGCAACGGGCCTTGGAAGCGGGTCGTCCCCTCCAGATCGTGCATCCGCAACCGAGGATGGAACGTCGCACCCCTCACGACTCCTGGACAATAAGAATGCGATCCGGTTTCACTCCTGTGAGGCGCTGTATTCTTCCGCTTGGCCAGTGGATCTCCACCGAATCAATGGTCTCTCTCTTTCCCAGGCCGAAGTGTAGTCTCGGATCATGCGCTGAAAGGTAACTGCCTCCGCCTTTCACCTGATCTGTCTGGACCAGGTCTCCTGCGACAACCGTGACTTTCGCCCCCACTCCATTCCGGTTGCTCTTTGTTCCTACCAGTTTGAATTTAACCCAATGATTTCGATTTCCGAAATCGTTTCGTAACAGACTTGGCGGACCATTGTTGTTGCTTATAAGGATGTCCATGTCGCCGTCATTATCAAAGTCTCCCAACGCTAATCCTCGTCCCACCCGTGGTTCCGTGAGAGCCGGTTGGCGGTTGGTAGCGTCTACGAAATGCGCCCCCCGATTCTCAAGAAGCAGGTCCGGTTGCTTATAGGTCAGAGCATCCGAATAAGAAGCAATATCATCCATCACGTGACTGTTGGTGATGAAGATGTCCTGGTCGCCATCATTATCGTAGTCCAGGAATTTGACACCCCATCCACCGAGAAGAAACGTCGGTTCTGTCAAGCCGATTTGCGACGCTACGTCGGTAAATAACCCGTCGCCATCATTTCGATACAGGCTGGCGCCGTACTGCGAGAGAGCGGTGAGCAGGAGGTCCGGTTTTCCATCCCCGTCGAAGTCGCCAACGTCTACTCCCATTCCGGACTTGGCCTGTCCATCCTGGCTGTAAGCGACGCCGGAAAACGCCCCGACTTCATTGAAGGTCCCATCCCCATTGTTGTGGTACAAGAAATTAGGCGCCGTGTCGTTGGAAACGAAAATATCAACAAACCCATCGCCATCGAGGTCCGCCGCAACAACTCCCATGCCCTTGCCCTCGGCAACCGCAATGCCGGATTTCTCGCTGACGTCAGTGAAAGTCCCATCGCCGTTGTTGTGGTAGAGCTTGTTCCTCGTTCCCCGATAATTTGCGGGATGGCAGTAGGACCTTAACCCTTTGTCCCGTGCTCCGCACTGCACAGGGTTCGATAGGGTGTAATCCAGGTAGTTACTCACGAAGAGGTCCAGCCGGCCATCGTTGTCATAATCGAGGAAGGCTGCGCTCACGGCCCAATGTGCGCCGTTGCCAACGCCGGATGCTTCAGTCACATCCGTAAATGTCCCATCCCCATTGTTGTGGTACAGGATGCTGCGGCCAAAGCCTGTCACATAAAGATCTTCGTTCCCGTCGTTGTTATAGTCGCCGACGGCGACTCCCATGCCATAGATACCGCCACCATCCACGTGGGCGCTGGCAGTCACATCGGTGAAGGTCCCATCTTTATTGTTACGATACAAGGCATTGGAGATCCTTTGCCGGGAGCTAAATCCAGGCAGGGGGGCGCCGTTCACCAAATAGATATCCAGGTATCCATCGTTGTCGTAATCAAAAAAGGCGCAACCCGAACCCATGGTCTCGACCAGGTGCTTCTGCCCGGTCGCCGCGCTGGTATGCTTAAAGCGGATTCCTGCGGGAGATGTAACATCCCTGAAAATCACCCCTTCTTGTTCCGGTGTTGGCGCGACTGAGCGCGGCGCGGTTTTCGAAAAGATCCGGCTCAACCAACAGGGGATGGAGAGGCCAGCGCACAGCGCCGCCCGGCGCGTAAGTAAGTTTCCAGCCCGCGAATGACCGCCTCCGTTCACACGGTCGTATTGGGCTGCACTCCTATCGTCCCTTTCGTCTGTTGATCTTGCAGCCATGATCAGCGTTTCCATAGACCCCGCGTTCATGCGCTGTCGAGCCTCGCGATCACATTCTTCCTGGACCTCGCGGCTGAAGATTGTGCGGCGATGTTCTACTTCCTGTAGGTGAGCCGCGAGGCCCCGCTTGTTTCGGCTTCTTTTTCGCTCAAACTGCGAAACACCTCATATTCATTTTTGGCGAGTTCCGGTCGCTTTGAAGCTACGTAAACGCGACTCAAAAGGAAGTGTGCTTGAGCGCCATCCGGCTGTAATCGCACGGCTGTTTTCAAGTATTGCTCCGCTTCTGCATATTTCTTTTGGCGAAAATAATTCTCTCCCAATTTACGATAGGCGTCGGCATAATCGGGATTCGAGTCGATCGCCTGGTTTAACAGCCTGTGGCTCTGTTCGTAATCACCTTCCGAGCCCAAGATATCGCCCAGATGGTAAGCAGCCAGGGACAAATGGGGGTCCAGAGCGAGCGCCTGCTGGAAATACTTCTTCGCCTCGCTGAATTTTCCCATTGCCTTATACGTGAAACCCATCGAGTAGTATGCCCGCCCCAGCGTCGGCGCCAATCTGGCAGCTTTTTGAAACTCATCCAGCGCAGCCAGGAATTGTGCCTTGTTGAAATAAGCCTCTCCCAACAGCAGATGGGCAAGAGGCTCTTTAGGGAAGGATTTTGCATAGCGGTCGAAAGCCTCAATGGCTCCGTCTGAAGATTTTCTTCTTGCCAACTCCCGGCTCAGCTCCTCCCATGCATCTTCGCGACTCGGCTGGAGCTGAAGACACTTTTCAAACGCCTCCACTGCTTGCGCGTCGTTTTGCGACGCATAAGCTTCTCCCAGGATGAAATAGGTCTGCGGAAACTTCGAATCGAACTCAAGCGCTCGGGATAAGGCGCGCTCCGCATCCGCGTATCGAGTCAAATTGTAGTAGACCGTCCCGAGGGCCTCGAATAGCTCAAACGTCGCAACGCCTTCCCGCTGAGCTTCCTCCAAAAGCGGCAACGCGTCGGCGTAACGCTCATTTTCCACGAGCAGGAGTCCCAGCCGAATATTGTCTCCTCCATGGAGCGGCACAGCCTTGGTAAGCTCCGTTTCGATCTCCAGAGCCTCCGAATCGCGCTTCAATTTGAAGTAGAGCCCGCATAAAGCAAGCAAAACCTCCCGGTCTCCGGGTTTTAGGGCGCGCGCCTTCTCATAGTAGGCGAGCGCCTGGGCAGACTCTTTGCGCCTGTCATAAATCGATCCCAGGTTATAGTCAGCAAAGAAGGAGAGGGCGCTATCCTGAGGGACGAGGTCCAGGGTCAGCTGAAACTCCTTGATCGCATCTTCAATTTTCCCGGCGCTGACATAGGTATTGGCCAAACTAAGGTGAGCAAGGGCGTATTGGGGCTGCAAGCGTATGGCTTCGCGCAGCGATTCCACAGCCTTCTCCCGATCTTTCTGCTGCAAATGAAGTAGCCCTAAGGCGAGATAGGCTTCTGCAAGATCCGGCTTCAGGCTGATGGCTTTCTGAAACATCTCTTGCGCCGGTTGGGGCTTCCTTTCAGCAGCGTAGATCCTCCCCAGCAATAGACAGGGTTCAGCCCACGTAGGAGCCAGATTCATTGCGGTTGACGATTCCTGCTCCGCCAACCCAAGTTGGCCGCCACTGAATAGCCTCAGGCCCTGCGCATAATGGGACTGAGCAGCTTGGTCCTGTGCCAGGCCAGACTGGCCAACCATCAGAATCAAGAGAATCAAGTGGTGAGGACGAATCCGATCCAGCCACGGGACCACAGTCCTAAACATGTTGTCGGTGGGGGAGCTCACAGAATGATTAAAGCACATCCGGGTAATCGCCCGCCAATCCTGGCTGGGAACTGGGTGGGTGTGGAAACCGATCATTGTTCTCCCCGCGATGGCTCCCAGTTAATGAGGCTCAGGAAACCTGCCGGACGCTACACCCTTGTTCCTTCCACGGTCAACGATTCTTGCGACGCATCTAATGTTCCCCAGGAAGATTCACTGGGCACTGAACTGTCCGACGAACGTCCAGTCTGATCGCCGTCGGGGGCCTTCCACGTTATTCTCACCCCCAGCTCCGATAACTCGATCCTTGAGCCAGACAAATCTGTCCACCAAAGCGTTTTCCGGCAACGGTGACTGCTCATGGTACCGCAGCGAACTTATGTCCAACTGCCAGACTGTCTTGAGGTCGGTAATCAGAATGATTTTGTCTTTTACCCAGACGGCGGAAGGGGAAACAGGATTGGGGTTTTCCCCCGGCAGAGGCTCCATGGCTTCCCAGCGCATTTGGGCAATGTTGTAGCGGAAGACCAGCCTGAAACTGGTGATCGGATCCTTTGGCTCTGCCTGATATTTCCCCCCAAACATCCAGATCGATTTCCCATCCGTCGCGCTGCTAAAGAAGCAGCGCAGAGGACCAGGCAAAGCAGGGAGCTGACTCCAACCCTTTTCAGGATGAGCGGTGTCGAGCACCGTAAAACTATTGACAGCCGTTTTTGAGGCGCAGCAACTACCCGCTGGATCCAACGGCTCGAACCGGGTCGTTCCTCCCAGCAAGAATAGTCGCTTCCCCACGCTCACAGCCGCGGCAAATAAACGATCCGCCGGCAAGGCGCCGGAATCTTTCCAGGCGTAACCGCCAGGGGTTTTGGCCAAGGTGTAGATCTTGCGACTGCTCTTAGTTCCAGTGTAGCCCCCCAGCACGAAGAGCGTGTTTCCAACCTCAACTGAAGCTGCGCCAGCCAAAGGTGTGGGGAGGTCCGGGAGCTTCTCCCAAACCTGGGTGATCGGGTCAAAGGCATGCGTATTCGCGGAATAATGTTTCTTGACCCAATGGCCCTTCGACCCCTCCCAAAAAGTGCCCCCGGCAATGACAAGCTTACCGTCAAGAACCCCGGCGGCATAATCTGAGGTTGGTTCCGGGAAGGGAGTGGCCTTGGTCCATCGCAGAGATAAACCATCCCAGGGTCCAGCCGCGCCATGCGGGGATAAACAGAGAATTACCGAGAAGAGCACACCGCCACAAACCAATACTCTGATCGCGTTCATGAATGCGAGACGCATGCGCTGCCTAAGCGCGTGGGTTCTCTGCATTGCTGCGGAGAATCGCGGACGCGCAGTTGTGCCCGGGAGCACCGGTGACGGACCCGCAGGGGTGCGTACCCGAACCGCACAGCCACAGTCCTTTGACGGGGCTCTGGTATTGGCACCAGCGAGGCAGGGGCCGACGATTCAACATCTGGTCCAGTGTCATATCGACGTGTCGAATGCTGGCATCCGTAATTCCCGTTTCTCGTTCTATATCGGTCGGGGTATAAAGTTTCCGCCACTCTACTGAGTCGCTGAAACCGGGAGCGTACGTATCCATAAGCGTAAGCAGGCGGCCCGTCATCTCCTCTCGCCGAGCATCCCACGAGGATCCATCAGCAAGACGAGACGGCGCCCAGCGCACCCAAGCCCCGAAAATGTGCTTCCCCGACGGCGCCTGCGAAGGCCAGTAGGCGGTGGGCAGTTGCAATGAGAGCGCCGGGTTCTGCGGGAGCCTGCCCGAGATGCAATTCTGCCACGACTTTTCCAAGTAGCTCAGTGAGGGAAGGATCCGCGCGGAAGCAGCGAATTTCGGGTTTTCCCGCTCTGCCTCCGGAAGGGCTAAGAATCGCGGCGGTTCCGACAAGACCGCCAGAAATTTCATGTAAGACGCCCTGGTGGTGATCTGGGATACGGATCTCCGGAACTCAGGGTCGAGGCTTGCGGGATCCAGCAATTTCAGGAATGTCCGCTTTGGATCGGCATTGGACACGACGAGAGTGGCCAAGAGACGCTCCCCAGTCTCGAGTTCAACTCCGGCTGCCGTGCCGTGATCGACTAAGATTCGGGCTACGTGGGCGTTGCAACGTATAGCTCCGCCATAAGCCCTCACCCGCTCCGCTAACACTTGTGTGATGCGTCCCATGCCGTCCCGAAGAAGCCCGCACTGGTTGTTAATGCCCACCCCGGAGGAAGCAGACTCTACAAACTCGGCCAGCGCGGAACCGGGATAGTTGGTTGGGCCGGCATCGTCCGCCCGAGCGAAAGCCATGCACACCTTTTCGTGCTCAAAGTAGCGGCAGATTGCGTCCCACAGGCTGCCATGTAAGAGTATGTCCAGCACTTCAGCATGTTGATGATCCGTCCATTTTCTTGTGAGCTCGAGCGGATCAGGTGGATCCTGGAGTAGAAAATCCTCGCAGATGACCAAAGCGCGGCGACAGAAGTCGCGATACCCATCATACGATCGGGCGTCGTGCAGACTGAATCGTGCCAATTCCCGCTTCGTCAATTCCGCATCCTGCCAGAGCACTACCCGGTCGTGGTCTGGAAAAAGTTGTACCAAGGCGGGATCCGGTGTAGCCAGGGGAAACGCATCCGCCGGAACTTCAAGCTCAGAACAGATCTTGGGACCCGGTCCGTGAGCGCCGTAGGCAAAAGTCGAAAACCGGAAACCCGGAACCAGTTCCTGCGTGACGCAGGCGCCCCCCACCTGGTCTGATCTCTCAAGCACCAGCACCTTCATCCCGGCCTTCGCCAGGTAAGCTGCACAGACGAGGCCGTTGTGTCCTCCGCCGATAACAATCGCATTCAGGCCCGTGACCGCCACGAATTATTCCCTCCATGGGAGATGATGCCCTGAGAGCTAGGGAAGAGGTCGAAACCAACGGCCAACCGGCCGCAAATTGGCTTCGTCCCTTGCGGGCTGCAGGAGAGTGAAAACGCATTGAACCATGTCACGGGAAAGGGCGTCAAGCGTCGGGCGCCGTCGGGAACTGGGACAAGAGGGCGTTTTAAGCCCGCCGTTATTGGCGACATCACCCCGGCCATTATAGCCTTGCATCCCGCGATCAGGAATATACGGCAGAACTCAGTATACAATATTAAGGACAAGGACAATTCAATGCCACTGGCAGAGCCAAAATTCATGACTGGCTTGGGAATGCGTAAATGCGCAGCAGCGGCTGTAGTTGACGCAAGGATGCCCTCTCGCCTACGGCATCGAGGAGAAGATAGTTCTTGACATTTGGTCTATGAATTTTGTATAAAACTCCTATCAATTCGGGCAGATTAATAGAAAATATGTATACAAAGACAGCGGTCCTTCTTATCGTTAGTTTTGGACAATGAACACGTGGCTTTCGGCAAGGCCCGCTTTGCGCGGTTCCACCCTTCATTTGCCCGCCCGGCAGGCGTGGTGCATAGGTGCGCGTGGCACTTTATAGAGCGGATCTTGAGGGGAAAGACTCCTAATCGGGCGTGAAGCTAAGAGTGAGGTGGGGGAAAATGCTGGTCCATGCGAGCCATTATCACCTCTGGTTGCGACTCGTAATGCTCAGCGCCCTGCTGCCTGCTTCTGCTTGGGGCGGCCAAACCGCCAACCCTGCCCTTTTCTCCCGGACCAAGATGCAGGAGGTAGAGCTAAAGGGGTTGCGGGTGTGGCTGGGAAAGCCGGTCCAGGTGACAGCGCAGGTGGGCTGGCAACAGAGCGGTCCGTGGTACGACACACACGGTAGCAACGGAGAACCAGCCAATGCACGTGGAGCCTCCTCGTGGGCATTCATACACCTGACGCCTTTTATGGCCAGGTTTCCCAGCGGGGAGTTGATCGTCACTTACACGCTCGACTCCGACACGGACTCCAACCCGGTGACGGTCAGCGGGTTTCAGATCTCCAAGGATGGGGGTGAGCATTGGGGCAGACGCTACAGCCTACTGATGCAGCACATGACGATGACTTTCGTGCCCAAGGCACCCGATTCACTCTTAGGCCTGCCCTCGGAAATGGTTCAACAAACCCTTGGAGATGATCTCGACTATCGTGGGCCGTACTACCTGTTCGAGCAGGGCGGGGAGCGCATGGTCATGGTCCCCGACGGTATTCGGGCGCTGAACTTTCCCTGGCCCGCCTACTTGTGGAGGAGCCCGCAACCAAGGGAGGACTGGCCGGTCGGAGCTCGCATCACCGGCAGCACGATAGAGATTGGAGGAAGGCTTCTGGGCACCGGCGACCTCGAGAAAAAGGGTGACAAGCTCTGGAGTGCAATTTTGTGGGCGTCCGAAGATGGTGGGTATACCTGGCGGTACTTCTCAACAATTGCCGAGCCTGACCGCTCACTGGCTTCGCAAAGATCCTATGAGGGCCCAACTGAGCCGAATGTGATGCTACTCGCCGATGGTGATTTGATGGCCGTATTCAGGGTGGGCAGCGGTCGACGATGGAATCTGCAGCGAGCCTATAGCCACGATGGAGGTCATACCTGGACGAAACCGGACGTCCTTCCCGCCTGGAGTGTTTCCCCCCAAATAAAGCGTATCGCGAACGGAACCATCGCCTTGTCGACCGGCCGGCCCGGAATACATTTATGGCTGTCTAACGACCCGCGGGGAACGACCTGGCAGAATATCGACATCGTCGCATACCATAATCGTTGGGCGCCGACGCCAACCGAGCGTATCTCTTCTTTCGAAATCAAATCATCCCCTTATCTTTCGGAAACGACGCAGTGGCAGACCTCGTCGTACACGGGGTTGGTCGAGGTGGCGCCTAATCGCTTGCTGCTTGCCTACGACCGAGATCCCGAACGAGCGCCGTCAGGTCCCGATGACCTCTCGCGCGTCTTTGTCTTGCCCATCGAAGTGGAACGAAAGTGAATTGGACTTGCGGGTTCCAGCCCGGCCCATGGGGCAAGGCTCGTAAGCAGCGACCGCCGTTTTTGAGTCTAACGTTCGGGTCTCACGAGTTTCGCCAAGGAGGAACCAATGCACGAATGGAAACCATATCGGCGCACAATCAACGTAATTCTCGGCATGTCGCTCGCGGCGGCGGCGTGGTTCATGACGATGGCCCCGGTGGCGCGAGCTCAGGTAGTCAACGCGACCATTGTTGGAACCGTTAAAGACACATCCGGAGGAGTCGTCCCCAATGCCAACGTTACGGTTACGAACGTCGCCACAGGCGTAAGCCGCAAAGCCACGACAAATGCTTCCGGCGATTACTCCGTTGAGCCTTTGGACCCCGGTCAATACACCGTCATGGCAGAGCTGCAAGGCTTTAAGAAGGCCGTGCTTACCGGAATCGTGCTAGAGGTGCATCAAACGGCGCGAATCGACATTGATTTGCAACCGGGCCAGCTCCTCCAAACCGTCACAATCTCGGGAGCGGCGCCGACGATCAATACGGAGAGCCAAGAAGTTGGCACAGTTGTTGACGAGAAGCGGATTCTCGACCTGCCGCTGAACGGCAGGAACTTCATGGAGTTGACGACACTCTCAGCCGGCATGAATGAGAGTAGCGGCGACTCCACCGCGGTAAGTTCATTGATGAACAAGGGGTATGCCCCCTCGGCAATGGGCCAGGTTCCTACCGAGAACAATTACCAGTTGGATGGAGCGGATAACAGGGAGGGATTTTTTAATTCCTACACTGTCGCCCCTTCGGTGGATGCAGTCCAGGAATTCAAGATGCAAATTGGCGAGTATTCGGCAGAATTTGGCCATGGCGCAGGCGCCGTGATCAATGTGGTGACCAAATCAGGGACCAACGAATTACACGGGACCGCCTTTGAATTCCTCCGCAATGATGTACTGGATTCAAAGAACTTTTTCGCTACCTCAACTCCGCCGTTGAAACGCAATCAGTTTGGATTTTCTATCGGGGGGCCAGTCATAAGGAACAAGGCGTTCTTTTTTCTGAACTATGAGGGCGAGCGCCAGGTAACTTCCAGTACCGATGTTTCAACAGTTCCGACCGACGCCATGAAGGGGGGCGACCTTTCAGCGCTAGGGGAGACGATAACGAATCCCGCCACGGGCACGGCGTTTGAGGGTGGAGTTATTCCGCCGAACCTCATTAGCCCAATCTCGCAAGCCGTACTAAATTACTACCCTGAACCGAATATCCCCGGAACCCTCGTAGCTAACTACATCATAAGTCCCCGGGCGGTAATCAATGCGGATTCCCCCCTTGGCAGGCTTGACTACACCATCTCTCAGAAGCACGCGCTGTCTGTGCGTTACGCCTTTCAGGACGTCCGAAATGACAGTGGAGGACCTTTCCCCCTCGTGGGTGGCCAGCAGCTACCGCAAGGATTTCACAATGGCGTGATTTCCCTGACAAGCAATTTCACCCCTACCTTTCTCAACCAGTTTCACTTTGGATTTGAACGAACACTTAACCTCTTGAGCGGTCAAAATATCGGCAAACCGATTTGCCAGCAACTCGGCTTGGATTTCTGCGGTCAGGCGGCGTTTGAGGAGGGATTCCCGGAATTGATCGGCTTGAGTCAGACGATCGTCTCTGGTACGTACGAGACCCAGGCATGGTGGCTGTTTAACAACAACTTCGAGTGGTATGACGGCGTCACATGGGTCCACGGCAAGCACACGGTGAAAGCCGGACTGGATATCGAACGGACCCGCGCCGACGACGAGTACGGCACACACCAGAACGGGGACTATTCTTTCAGCGGGCAATATACAGGAGATGGATTTGCCGACTTCTTGCTCGGTGACCCGGCCGGTCTCACGTTGCCACTCGTGCCCAACGCCACTAATCGGTTTCGCCGGACGGAAATGGCTTACTACGTTTTGGATGAGATCAAGGCGACGCCAAAACTATCGCTGAACATAGGCTTGCGTTACGAGTATTCGCAGGTACCGAAAGAGCTCGCGGGAGAGACTGCGGTTTTCGATCCTACGCTGGGCGGAGGTGAAGGTGGATTGCTTTACCCGAAGCAGAATACAAGCGCCGCGGCATTCTATAAGAACGTGAGACCCGACTTGCCGTTTGGATTTTTGAACCGCGAGACGATGTGGACTCCAGACAAACACAACCTTGCCCCGAGGTTCGGCTTCGCCTACCGTCCATTCGGCAGCACTAAGACCGTTGTTCGTGGCGGTTATGGCTGGATGTATGCCTCCCCCCAGATAGTAAACCTGGTCCAAAACTCCACCATAGCGCCGCCCAGTGCAGAATGGCCCAGCTTGGCAGGGAATTTGACGATCCCGAATCTGACATGGAATGGGCCCATTGGAGTAAGTCCCGCGTCCTACTTGAAAACTGCCACTTTCGGCGTGCTCACCGCCGACGAGCAGCATTACTTGACACCGTACGTTCAGCAATGGAGCCTGACTGCAGGTCAGGAACTTGGGCACTCGACGGGACTGGAGATTACGTATATTGGCTCGAAGACGACACATATGGAAGACCAGGTGGACATCAATCAAGCTACACCATCGGCCCTTCCACTTCAGCCTCGCCTGCCGTACCCCGCGTGGGGGCGGCTGTATGGGTACGTTTTTGGAAGCAATGCGAACTATAACGGACTGCTGGTTGCGGCAGAGCATCGTTTGGCTCACGGGTTGAGTTTCAAGACCTCCTGGACGTGGGGCAGGGACCTGACGGGCCTAGGGGGCCAGGATATTGGCGGCAACGGTGGCTACATGCAAAACTACTTCGATCGAAAGGCGGAGTACGGGCCGACGGTTGACGACGCAACCCATCGCTTCGTCGCGAGCTACATTTACGAACTGCCGTTCGGACCGAGCAAACGATTCGGCGGGAGCCTGAACGGGCTGGCAGCCAAAGCTCTAGGCGGCTGGGAGCTAAGTGGGGTCACGACCTTTGAGACAGGGTTCTACCTGCATTCCGCCGAGGTTAGCGGGGCAAACTGCAACGCCTCTCACGCCAATGACTGCCGCGCCGACCTGATCGGGAATCCCTATCTCGGAGGGAACGGCGTAGATACGCCGAAATGGAACGTAGCAGCCTTCGATTGGCCGTTGAACCCAGCCCATGCGCCCGAAGCGCCTCGGTTTGGCGATGCGGCGCCCACATTCCTGCAAGGCGACGGCTTGAACAATTTCGATATCGGGATACTGAAACACACGAGGTGGCAAGAGCGTTACGACGTGGAATTTCGGTTCGAGATGTTCAACGCTTTTAACCACCCCAACTTCGGCCCCCCGGACAGTAGCCCTCAAGATCCGCTTTTTGGGCGGACGTTTAGCGCGTTAGCCCCGAGAGAATTACAGTTCGGTCTTAAGTTTTACTGGTAGGGCCTGGCGAACGCTGTGTCACCTCAAATCGAGGCTGCGCAAGATCCGGCTACCGCTCGGGATGCCGATTAGGCAAGGGCGGCCATGCCTAACCGAGGCCACCGGATCACGCTCTGCTTGCCATCACGAGGCCTCGCACTTGTTCAGGGCGAGGCGGGTCCATGAACTGGCTGGAAAGCCAGCCCACAAGCAGGGAAACTGCCACGCCGATCGGCGCCATGTAGAAGAAGCTCCAATTGGACTTGAGGCTCAAGAGCGCTGTCGTCAGAGCGCCGGCCGCCGCCCCCAGGAGCGCCCCGCCTGCGGTTGCTCTGCGGCTCAATAGCCCAAGCAGAAAAATCCCCAAGATAGGACCCGAGACGAAGCTGCTCACTCGTGCGTAAGCGATAGCGAGTTCTCCGAGGTGTCCGGCAAGTGACGCCACCGCTGTGGCAGCGATTCCCCAGCAGGCAGTGAATACTCTTCCCGCATTGGCATAGTGCTGCTCAGTCCGCCGGGGGCGCAACACACGGGCATAGATATCGACCGTAGTGGCGGTTGAAAGTGCGTTGATTCCGGCGGACATTACACCCATCGAGGCTCCAAACAGGCCTGCAATGAGCAGGCCTGCCAGACCGGAGCTCAGCTCCCTGACTGCAAAGAAGGGCAGAATTGCATCCGGATTGCTCAATCCTGAAAGGTGCCCGGAGTTCTGCTGGTAGAAGACCCACAGAACCGCGCCGATAGCCAGCAGCAAGATCTCCATTGGGATGCTAAGGAAAGCATTCAACCAGACGGACTGTTCGGCGTCTTTCGCGGACCTCGTGGTAAAAAGCCTCTGTAGGACCGCTTGGTCCGTGGTCAGCGGTGCGAGGTTTAAAATGCATCCACCGAGGATACAAGCCCAAAATGAGGTGAGGACGTCCGGATTTGTGGAGAAGTTGAGCATGCGAAGTCGTCCGCCTACGCGTGCGAGGTGATAAGCTGCACCGATACCACCATCGATGCGACTAAATGCAACGAACAGCACAATCAGAATTGTAACGCCCACCGTACAAACCTGGATCATGTCGGTCCAGATCACTGCCTTCATGCCACCCAGCGTCGTGTACGCCGTGCTTATCACACCCATGAAGAGGACGCATTCCCACAAAGGGAGGTGGGTGACTAGCTTGATGATCAACGACGGGGCGTAGATGGCAATGGCAACGTGCATGCCTCGGAGGCACTGAAATAGAATGCTGGTAGTCACGCGCACCGGCAAATTGAAGCGTTTTTCCAGGTACTCATAAGCAGTGTACAAATTCAGGCTCGTGTAAAACGGAATGAACACCCGTATAACAACGGGGGCCATGAGGATGTACCCGAAGGTAAACCACATCACTTCGAAATTATGGTTGAAACACCAAGCAACGGATCCCATCACTGTGATCGCGCTAGTGTCAGATGCGATGATGGACATTCCCGCCGGGAACCAGCCAAAACTGCGGCTGCCCAGAAAATAATCCTTGGGTGTTGTCCTTCGCCGGTAGAAAGAACTGCCCAGGGCGGTGATCCCGGCGAGATACGCCAGCAGTATTAGGTAATCCAACCAGTGCATGAACCCTCTTGTCACAACTTCGAGACGATGCTGACCAGTGAGCCGCGCTGCTTAAGCTTTCAACATGCTGATGGTTTCGTATGGGACAGCCCACCCTTCGGCGAACCCTCGTCCGGATGCGCCAGTTCCTCGGAAGCGCTCAACTCGATTGCTAGGATTAGTCATGGGCGTACTCTCCGTCCGGCTCTAATCTCACGCGTTCATCAGTAGGATGTCGCGGGTGGAACGAAGCGACCCTGGCATGCTTGGGCAAGGGTGCGGTGAGCCAGCCTGGTGCCGGACACCGACACTATCGCTCGAGCTCCGCACGCCATACAGCTAACGCCCGCACAAAAGTTGCGAAAATCATGTATACAGTAGTGCAAACTATGGGTCAAGCATTTTCTTGCGATGTCGAGCGGCCCATCACGGCTCTGGACTGCGTCATGGGGAGCGGCGCTGTCTCAGCGAGGCACGCGCAAAAGCTGACGAAACGGACAATGCCTTGACATAATCGTACGCCTAATGTATACATCGACGTTGCTTCACCGACACGCAAGCGTGCTCGCGTGGCGGGCCTCGTGAGAGCAGCGAGAAGAATCTTGGTTCCTGTTAGCCGGCGCGAGCTGGATCTGATCGTCGCTAAGTAGGCCTCACAGCCTTTGCGGGGCCGCCGCGAGCACATAAACAGTAATGCCGTAGGCCACATCTCGGGGAAGGAGCGTTTGATCGCGGAGAATCAAATGGAGGTCCAATGAATGCATAAATCAACGATGTCAACCCGAGAACGCATGCTCGCGGCCTGCCGGCGCGAAGAGCACGACCATGTCCCCCTTTCAGTTCTTGTGGGACATGGATCGCTCTGGAAACGTTCCTACTACTGGCGTGACCAATGTGAGCGTGCGAAGGTGCTGCTTGAGCTGGGCCAAGACCCGTGCATCGATATCTGGATGCCCGACGTCGTCCCGCACCCCGACGTGAAGGTCAAAACTTGGCGCGATCGGAGAAACGGCGAGACTCTGCTGACCAAGGAATACCATACGCCCGCGGGAGTCCTCCGGCAAACCGTGCGGGAGACGGAGGACTGGTGTGCCGCTGAGCATGGCCCCTGGATTCCAACGACTTACGGCGATGAGAAACGCCACGAGTTCGGGATGCACCTGTTTGATGATTGGAATGTTTCGCGGCGTACGGAGCCCTGGGTGAAGGGTCCGGAGGATCTTCCCAAGCTCAAGTATGTCATTCGCCTTCCCGAGGGATGGATGCTGGACGAGTGGGCCATGGACGCCAGACGCGCCATGGATTTTGCCCACAAGCACGAGATCTTTACCACCGGTCGCCGCACGATTGTGGGAGATGCCTTTCAATGGTTTTGCGACATTCCCTGGTTCCTCATGCAAACTTACGATAACTCAGGTTTTGTCGAGGAGTTCTTTGCTATTTTTCAGTCCTGGGCCAAACGCCTGGTCGAGTTGGTACTGGACGTTGGAGTGGATTATGTGCAGTACCGCGGCTGGTACGAGGAGCCCATTCATTTTGGGGTAAGAGGCTTCCAGCGGTTCCTCGTTCCATTGATCGAGGATCAAGCCAGAATGGTAAATCAGGCTGGGAAGTTGTTCGGGTATTTGCTGCCTGCCGGTCTTGGGGTTTACGCCGACGTTTTGAAGAATATGGAGGCCGACGTCCTGATGGCGGTTGATCCGCGAATGCTTCAGGCGGGCGATTTGCGGGACTTGTATCACAAGGTGGGAAGGGACAAGAGCTTTTGGGGCGGTGTTGACTCTGAAGTCACGCTTTTTGGGGGCAAACCCGAGGAAATAGACCGAGCCGTGAAATGCGCTGTGGAGTCACTCAACGGGAACAATGGCCTGATTCTCTCTGCCTTGATTTGGAATGTCGTATCGGAAGACGCCTTTGCATACATGGTAGAGGCATGGAAGAAGTACCGAGAGAGCTAGCCAAAAAGAGCAAATTACTGCCTCCGGGTTAGCCTCGTGCGGCGGAACATACCCAAGGGTATACTGATCGCGCAGATCGCGGGTGAGGTTCTTCGCAGGCAGTGCAACGGTTCCTAAAAGGATTCCCGACAACACAACCAGAAGGATCCCCACCAATCTATCTTCAAATTGCATAATTCGCCAATCTAATCGGGTCATGCGTTACAGAATATTCTTCAAGTGCTCCAAGAAGTAGCCATAGTTCCCGTAGGGTGTGTCAGGTGTCGCACTGTGATCGAGCATAGGCACATAACCGCCATCATCGATGAGCCAGTTAATGCGTTTGAGTTCCGCGTCGATCGCTTCCGGACCAACCACGAGCACCCGCTTATCCACCCCGCCCCACATGCGAAGGTCACGGCCGTACTTCTTGCGAACTGCGACAACATCCATTCCAGCCTGTGCTTCAAAGGGGTAGAGAATGTCGATTCCGGCGTCCATCCATACTGGAATGAGTGGAGCGATATTGCCGTCGCTATCGAGCGCGAACAGCCGCACGCCGTGGCTGCGGCCAAAGTCCACTACCCTCCGATAGCGCGGGAGCATGAACTTTCGCGCCAACTGAGGAGAGATCAGGGGAGCAGTGTGATAGGCCATGTCTTCCCAGAAGGCAAAAACATCAATGTCTGTCTCTTCGAGTATCCGGGATAGCATGCCAACGAGGAAATCCGCCACGGCATCCAGCATCTCTTCGAGGAACGCGGGATCATCATAGAACAGCGTGCAGAGGTTCTCCACGCCCACCAGATTCCTGATCGGACCGAAGAAGCCTCCCCAACGGTCGGCGATAACCACAAAAGGGAGTTCTCGGTTGCGGTAGCGGCGTAATTGGGTGCGCCAGTCAGATCCGATTCTGTGGCCCAGATCTGGCTGCATCCGCTCCCGCCAGTACTTGCGGAAGTCGTCCCGGTTCTCCACTGGATAACGAATAAACTGCGGCATCGAACTCCGCGGGTTCTTCTTGAACTCCCGCATCACAATGCCTTGTGGGTCAACATAGGTTTCATACTCGTCGTCTTCGGCGAGGACTCGCCGCTCGAAGGGCGGTTGCGGCCAGAACCAATTTGCCTCTACAACCCAATTGTCGCATCCGAAGTCTGTTTTGCCCGCTACGTAGCCGCCCTCGTTTGCCCAGCGCTCTGCCGTCTCCGGCCAGGCCGGCCACATGAATTCGTAGAACGGCGCTCGATCGGTCTTGCGGTATTCGAGCGTCCCTCGAAAACGTTCAAGGGCATTCATAGACTCTATCCTCCGTGAACTGGCTCAACGGCGCCCATCGTCCTTTGCCGACAGAGAAACGGCAGCCGATTCAATCGCATTTGGCGTTTCCTCTACGCTGGAAGATCGCCCGTGCGGCTCAAACGCACTTTCATAAATCGCCGCCGCATCAGCGGCTGTCAGCCGGCGAGGGTTATTCTTCAATAATCTCTGCACTTGCATTGCTGCCTCCGCCATCCCCGGTACCGCCGAGCGGGGCACTCGCAAGTCCGCCAGACTCATCGGCACTCCACACTGCCGCGCGAGTTCATGAATTCGTGCTACTCCCCGGCGGGCGGTCTCAAGAGCGCTGCTTTGCTCCTCCGCGCCTAAGGCGATGGCAACCTCCGCAAAGCGTTCCGGCGAGGCAGGCAGATTGAAATTCATCACGTGCGGAAGCAGCACGGCGTTCGAGATCCCGTGTGCAATGTGGAACTCGCCCCCCAACGGATACGCCAGAGCGTGCACTCCTGCGGTATTTACCGGCCCCAGACATATCCCTCCGTACAAGCTACCCAAGGCTAAATGTTCCCGGGCCTCGATCCGAAGCCCGTCCGCTGCGGCGCGAGCCAGGTTACCGGCGATCAGCCGGATGCCTGCGAGAGCGTAGAGATCAATCATGGGATGCGCAAAGCGATTGGTGTACGCCTCGATGCAATGCGTCAGCGCATCCAGTCCTGTGGCCGCCGTGACCGCGGGTGGGACCGACAGCGTCAGCATGGGGTCAACGAAACTCGCATCGGGAACGAGGTAGGGGCTGACCACCATAAGCGTTTACTTAAGGCGCCGGGACTTCGAAAGCCGCGGAGCGGCGCCAGAAAGTAGCCCACGGCGTGAGCCGTGGGACGGAACGTGGCGTTAATATTCACAGCCCCGGAAGGGGCGAC
>Ga0187852_1001505_pt1 | contig 21634 bp, 17 predicted proteins | sample June2016WEW_6_40_FD_134511 | JGI IMG/M metagenome (GOLD analysis project Ga0187852, IMG submission 134511) | Peatland microbial communities from SPRUCE experiment site at the Marcell Experimental Forest, Minnesota, USA - June2016WEW_6_40 | ecosystem: Environmental > Terrestrial > Soil > Wetlands...
CAGCGGGTTCCTGTGCGCCCAATAGAGTGGCGCATCCCGCCAGGATCGTCGGCCAAAGCAGTTGCGTGCAAGTTGCGCTTCGCATCAGAATTTGTATCCCGCTCCAATTCCAACTACGTCGCTCAAAGCTCGAGAACCAGTGCCGTAGTTGGTCCAGAGCCGCTTGTATTCAAGCGAAAACAGCAGGTATGCGCTCGGGCTGTAGATCACGTTCGAGAAGAAGGAACGGTTTCGAGCCAGCCCTGAATAGTACGTAGTGCCCGAGGATGAGATGGCTGCCTGAATCTCTTTGGCGAACGGGTTATCGGTGCCGTAGCCTGCGTTCATCTCCACTTGTTGACCCGCCCTTGCCTTCAGCTGTGCCCACCCGCCAACATCGTCCAAGGCGTGCACAATCTCAGTTGTGCCGGGGTATTCATAGTAGTAGTTCACATAGCCACCACCGCCAAGTCCGGCCAGCGCCTGCCCGCGATACGCATTGGCAGTCATCTCAAAATACCTGGTCAAAGGCAATCGCAGGTCCATCGCGCCAGCCCATGCGTCGAAGCGATCGCCGCCCGCCGTCCGGTGCGGGCTGAAGTAGCCTCCCGCGCCGATCTCCGGCCCAAAGCCGTTCTCGCCATGCAAGAATGCTATTCGCGCCTCCGTTCCCGGCCAGCGGCTGCGCTCCGTTTGCGTCACAGGCGAGGTACTTGAAGTTGATCCCAGCAGCTGCGGGTCGGAGGTATCGATCAGCGCCGCCTGCGCCTTGATGCGCGAGGAGTCCGAAATTGCAAACTGCTGCGACACGCCGATCTGCGGACTCCAATTCCATAGATTCCCCGCCCACGCCAACTCCGGTTGTGCTATGGCGACCAGGGAGGAAGGTTCGTTGGGCTCGAGGATGGTACGATCCAACTCGACAAAGGCCCCCGTGTTCCGCCAATCCAATGCTGCATGCGCAGTGCGCAGCCGCAGAATCCCGCTGGCTGCATAGTTCGACTGCGTGCTGTTCGCGAAGAAATCCACGCGAAGATCCGCGTGGCTGGTTGCATCGAACAAATGCGGTCCGCGCGCATCCAGCCCCAGTACGGTCTGCCGCAATGAAAGCCCCGTGCTGCCCGGGCCTGGAATTGCATAGGCCGGTGACGCGGAGATGTCTACCTGTCTTGTGTTCACGAAGCCGTTGAACAGAAGCAACCCAGTCACCTTCAGCGGATACTTAGACTCGGTCTCTACTTTGGTCAAGTCATGCGTCGCGATCTGTGACTCCTCAACCGCCTGCCGTTCTCGAATCTCCTCAAGCGATGCGGTATTGACGGCGGGAGCCTCAACACCGGCGGCATTCGCAGTTTTCGGCTGTGTTGCAGGCGGAGTAACCGCTTTTTCTGCCGCCATCTGCTGCTGTAGCGCCGCTAGTTGCTGACGCAGTTCGAGCAGTTGCTTCTGGTAGGCTTCCATCTGTGTTTGAGCCTGCGCAACGGCGGCTGTCAGATGCTCTATTTTCTGCTCTATCGTTTCCGTTGCGGTAGTTTGGCCGGCGTCACCTTGCGCCCACACAAGACCCCTCTGGCAACAGAGAGACAGGAACACCACAGCAAACACTAATGGCGCTCCCTGCAGACAGTTTGAAAAGATCCGTGTTTCCCCAGCGTGTTTTGGATTGGATTTCATGACGTCAGTACAGTGCTCCGTGGAGGGTTGGCATCCCTCGTTGCTTCCGTTAAATGCCGTACTAGGGTCAGGCGAAAGATTGTCTCGCCCGCCCGGCTGCTCACCAGCTTTACGTCGCCGTCATGTTCGCGCGCCACGCTCCAAGCCAGCGTCAGCCCCAAACCTGTGCCCTTCTGCTTCCCTTGGCTCACAAACGGGTCGAACAGGTTCTCGCGAATCCCTTCGGCCACGCCGGGACCGCTGTCAACAATGGTTACACCTACGGTCTCGTTTCCGGCATCCAAAAAGATTTTCACTTCGCGCAGCCCCGCACTCTTTCTCGCTGACTGGCAGGCATTGAGCAGCAGGTTGTAGATGGCGCGCTCCACCTGCTTGGCGTCCACCGCTGCCGTTGTGTCGGCGTCGGTCTTCTCCAGCAGCAGTGTTACCCGCTCTGCATCCGGATGCGTCTTCACCAGCGCCATCGCCCGATCTACCAGCGAGGACATAGCGGCCGGGACCCGCTGGAGAGCAGCTCCCGTGCGGCTGAATATCAGCAAGGAGTCCAGCATGTCTGTTGTCCCATTCACCGCAAGCCGGATTTCCTCGAACATCTCTGCCCGCTCGCTTGCCGGAAGTACCGGCGATGCCAGAAACTCCGCATTTGCATAGACTGCAGCCAGATAATGCCGCAGATCATGCGAAACCGAGCTCGCCATGCGTCCGATCGTTGCCAGCCGTTCGGACTCCAACAAGCCACGATTCTTCTTCTGAATCTCATCGCGCATTTGCGCGAATACACGGCTCAGGTATCGCACTTCCTGCGTGCCATCCGCTGGCAGCCAATGCTGCCGGTCGCCCTCGCCGAAAGCCCTCACGCCAGCCGCCAGCAGTTCCAAAGGCCGCGTAACCATCCGTGCAAGCAACAACATCAACACTGTACCGGCAGCCATCGCCAGCAGGCTCACCCAAAAGACCAACCGGTTGATCTCCCGCTCCGCGCGATCCGCGGCATCGAAGGACTTCATGACCACGAGCCGCAGAGGCGTACCCGCTCCGCCAGTCATGTCTTTGCTTGCCGTCAGATATCGCTCCTGGCCAACCATTGCAATGGCCGAGCTGCCGTCCTGTTGCAGCGAACGCGCCATGTCACGAAAAACGTACTGCTTTTCATTTGACAGCGTGCTCACGGCGACTGCATTGCCCGAAAAAAAGGCCGCCTCTGCACCCGCGCCGCGCCCTACTTCGCGAAGAAATCCTCGGTCGATCGCATACCCGCTGATCACGTATCCTAGCAGCGCTCCGGTCGCCGGGCTGCCGAAATAAAGCGGCCGCACGGAATATTCAAAAAGCCGCCCATCGCTCAAAAGATAGTGTTTGGATGGGTCCACGATCACCGTTTGGAGGTCGCGCTTCAAGATATCGGTGTTCTCTGCGCCCTGCGCGTATGCAGCCTGCACCCGGTGATCACCATCCGCCAGGGCGAACAGGTCGTTGCCGCTGGTCTTCCAAAAATCCACGGCATCATCCGCAATGGTCCGCGGATCGTTCGTCGTCATCAGCGCCTTCAGGCTCGGTAGAGCGGCCATCAGGGCATTTTCGCGTTCAAGTGCAGCCAAACGCCCCGCTTCCAAGTCCTGGAAAGTTTCCACGGAATGCCCCAGGTCCGCCTCAAGGTTTGCATGCACCTCCCGACGTAACTGGCTGCGAATGATGTACAGGCTTGAAGCCGTGGTGCCAGCGATAATCAGCACCAAAGAGGTCAACAACAGTATCCGTGTCCGGATTCCTGGCCCGTGTTTCTCGATTGACACAGAATCCTTTCTCTTACGGGATAAATTTGTATCCCGCGCCATACACGGTCTTCAGATAGCGCGGATCGGCCAAGTCCGGCTCCAACTTCTGTCGCAGCTTCAGTATTTGGTTATCGACAGTTCGCGTCGTCGGATACGAGTTATATCCCCACACCGCGTTCAGCAGTTCCTCACGGCTCAGGACGCGCTCTGCGTTTTCGACAAAATATTTTAGCAGTTTGAACTCGTGTGCGGTGAGTGTAATCGGCTTGCCGGCACGCCGCGCACTCATCTTGGCAAAATCGATCTCGCACTCGCCAAAACTGCATGTGGCAGTCGTGGCCACTTGCTTCTGCGGCCTCCGCAGGGCTGCTTGCACCCTCGCCATCAGCTCCCGTGGACTGAACGGCTTAGTCACATAATCGTCCGCACCCAGTTCCAGCAGCAACACCTTGTCCGCTACTTCGCTGATCGCGCTCACCACGATGACCGGCACACCAGGCTGCTCGGCCTTCATGATCTTGCAAAGATCGCGTCCAAAGATGTTGGGCAGCAGCAGATCAAGTACCACAGCCGATGGCTTGACCGAGCGGAATGCATCCAGTCCCGCCTGGCCATCGCCGCACACGGTCACACCATAGCCCTGCTCGAGGAAGATCCTTTGCAACACCTTCTGGATGTGCGGGTCGTCTTCGATGACAAGAACCTGCGTCCGCGCAAGGTGAGTCTGCGTATCGACAACACTGGAATCCTTTACCGCCTTCTCGCTTTGCACCATACCCTCCATTGTCATCCAATTGCTATCTCACTGAAACAAAAGGTATTTGAAATGAGAATGTCGTGACATTCGCACGACCGGATGTTTACCTTTCCTCGGCCTGCAGAAGTCGCCCGCACTTCACTCGCAAACATAATATCGTGCTTTGCCGCCCATGCGAACCTCTCATTGCCGGGTGAAGGCTCTCGGTCCTGCCGGCCACCCGGGCCATCGGCCCGGCGCTCGGCCAGCCGGTCTTTGCCACTGCCCGCTCCCGCGTCCGACTACGGTTGCGCCGGCGTGCGACGGCCTGCCGGTGAAACCAAAGTTCCGAAAAGAAGCGCCGCGGTCAGCGCCAGCGCGGCAATCCCCAAAAGCACGTGCGGGTACCCAAACCGCACCAACAATATCCCCGCGCCCGCCGTAGCGCAGGACTGAAGCAGCGCATTGCAGAACATCGTCATCGCTGATGCCGAGCTGCGCTCCTCGTCCGGAACCTTGCTCATCAGCAAGTTGTACAGCCCCGGGGAGCTCATCCATTGCGTTGCGGAAAAGCTCAGGTAGAGTGCCACCGCCAGCCTTCGGTCGTAGGTTCCTGCCAGGCACCCAATAGCCGCCGCTGTGGCAACCTGTGTTGCAACGATCCCATTCACAAGGCCCAACCAGCGAAAGACCAGCGGTGTCAGCAATCCCACACACAGTTGAACCACCTGCGCTGCTGAAAAGATCAGCCCAATCTGCGCGAAGGGAATATGAAGATCCTTCGACAGATACACATTGGCAAATGGCGTAAACGAGGCCAGCACAGCCGTCCACAGCGCCATCGACGGCAAGAACCGAAGCAGGAAAGGACTCATCTTCCAAGGCTGATTCCTGGTCTTGTTATGGGCCTGCGGCTCGTTCTCTGGCGACGGTAAGCGCAGGAGCATCAAAGGAATCAACCCTATCCCTGCAATACCGCACGCAACCATCAGAATGAGCCGCTTGACATCCGCATCCTGCATCGCATACCCGGCCAGCTTCAGCCACTTCGGCAGATAGCCGCTTACCAACCCGCCCAATGCGCTAGTGCCTATGCTCACCGAAAAAATCAGGCTGAATGCAGATGCGCGGTTCTCCTCCGTCGTAAGCCTTGCCAACGCTGGCAGGAAGCAGACTCCCCAGATGCACATCGCCAGCCCGGCCAGAAACGCCAGGCCGATCTGCGCCCACTCCCACATCGCCGTAGTCCGCATTGCTCCCAGTATCGGCGCGGCGATCAGGCAGAACATCAGCAGCGGGCGCAACCCGGTCCGGCGCGCAAGCCAGCCGGCCGGCAGGGTTCCGATGACCGACCCCAAGGTTAATGCGCCGCCTACCAGGCCGATTGCTCTCTCATTGAAGTGAAAGTCCAGAAGGTACAGGTTGAACAGGAAAAAGTAGACCGAGAACCCGAAGTCGAAGAAGAACGCGACCGCAAAGAACACCCAGAAGCTCCGGCCCAGCTTTTTTTCCAGCAACCACCCAGCCGGCCTCCGCCAGATGGAAATGCCGCTGGCATCGGCTCGCCCAGAACCGTGCAGTTGCTCCACTAGCGCCCCTCCCGCACCAGCGTTCCCAAACGCCGAACTGCCCAGTCCAGGTCGCTGTAACGCAGTTCAAAGACTTCCGCTGTCAGCAATCGCTCCAATGCGGCGTACTGCGCGGCAAGCGACTCAGCCGACCCGAACAATACTTGCCGCATAAAATACAGCGCCACGTCCTTTCGATAGGGAACCAATTCCGGAGGGTCGGGGACGCGCCGGTTGAGGAAGACCAGGAAGTCCACCTGCGCCGTAGGCGCACAGACCATCCCGGACATCGGCGCCGTCGGCAGCACGATGGATGGCTTACCTGCTGCGCGCGGCGTAATCTCCAGCCCTTCCAGCTCGGGAAACAGTTTGGCCGCCGAAGGGCGAAAACGTACCTGATGGCAGTTGCCGATGATCAGACGATCCTTGGCGTCGTTGAGCAGGGAACTTGCATCGTCTGAGACATAAGTCCATCCGGCGCGCGCGCACGCATACGACAAGGTCGACTTGCCTGCGCCTGAGTCGCCACACAGTAGCACCCCCCGGCCGTTGAGCGCAACACATCCCGCATGTACAGGTGTCGCGAACCTGGATTCAATGTGGCAATGCGGCGCGAATCCCAGGAAAAAATAGCCCAGATAGCTGCTATGTTTCTCGGCGGCCCGCGAGACCGTAATCTGTGTCCTGTTCCGGTCAAGATGGGCGATGCTGTAGTTGTCTGTATCCGCTACGCTAATCAGTAGCGGATACATGATCCGGCAGACCGGTGTTGGGGGACACTCTGTCGAGTCGCTCTCCACCACATGTACGTCCACGCGGATAGGTTCCGTGTCGAATCGCTTCTCGAAAATGGACCACAAGTTGCGAGCTTGCGACAGAATCTCGGGTGAGTTCGTTCTCAACTCCGTCGGAAACCCGAGAGGATAAAACATCTTCCCTTGCGAAAGCTCAGGGACCTCCACTTCATGCCTGGAAAAGTCGGGCGGTTCGGATGCATCGCACGCGGACTCTATCTCTTCAATCGTCATCGAAAAAGTTCCTTCCTGGCAGTTTACGGGAGCTGCGGCGCGGATAAAGCCTGTGCCGCGGCTCATCAGAACAAGTACTTCACCGCGAACTGGATAATGCGTGGATTCGCCGCGGTCGCGGTGATCGTGCCGAATGAAGAGATCACGTTGGCGGGCCCGTTGGGTCCCTCGACGAAATCGAGACTGCTATTCGGATTGGCGAATTGAGGCGTGTTCGTTAGGTTGAAAAACTCAGCCCGGAAGCGGAAGCTGCTCGATTCGGTCACCGGGAAGATGCGCTCGACGGCCATGTCCATGTTGTGCTGGCCTGGACCGCGTACAATGCCGACGCCGCTGTTGCCGAAGTCCGTATCTCCGGGCCCGCTTCCGTTCGGAGCCTCCGGAGCGATGGTAAATGCGTTCTGGTCGAGATATCCGTTGAGCACTCGGGAATAAAGCGAACCCCGCGTGGAGGGATTCGATCCCGTGCGTTGCGCCCTGTTCTCAAAGTTGCCGTAGACAGAGCCGGCGTTGTAGTCGAGCACCGTGATGGGGCTGCCGGACTGGATCACCACGATGCCGGAGAACTCCCAGTCGGAGAGCGCCCGCCGGGCCAGCATCGGCGTCTGCTGGATCTTCGGCGAAGTCCAGGTGAAGTTCGCGATGGCCCTTTGGTCGCGGTCGAAATCCGTCAACCCGTATGCCTGCCGCGGATTGTTCTGGTTGTTGGTCAACAGCCACAGCTCGAAGACATCACCGCCCCCCGAGCCGCTGGTCTCGTCCAGTATCTTCGACCATGTGTAACTGCCGAGAAACTGGAGTCCATGACCCAGCCGCTTGGTGATGCTGCTCTGCAACGAATTATAGTTTGCTTTGAACTCTGTTTTGGAGAAGAGCGATCCCGTGGCGATGCCCGCGAAGGGCAGCCGTTGGATGACATTGGCCGCGGTATTCATGGTGGTTCCGTTAACCGGGTTTTGTGAACTCGCCAGCAGTGCCTGGTTGAACTCAACACTTCCCGGCGAATGAGCGGTGCGCGCGCCCACGTAGCCTACTTCCAGCAGGAAGTCCCTTGCAAACGCGTACTGGAGATTCAGGTTGTATTCCTGCGTGTACGGGTCGATGATGTTTGGCGACACGCCGGAGGTATACGCGCCCCCGCCAGCCAAGCGCGGCTGATAGATAGGGAAGCTTGAAGTCGACGGCAGCAATGGATCGAAGGGACTTTGCAACGTCGCTCCGGCATTCTGCGCACCGTAAGAGAGCTGCTGCAGTGAAAATGGCTGCTGTCCCAACTGCGATTCGGCGAAACCGGCCGAGGGCCGATCGTAGTAGATGCCGTATCCGCCTCGCAGCACGATGGCCGGCTTCTGCGTCAACTGCAGCGCGAAACCCAGCCGCGGCGAGACGTCGTGATAGTCGGTCGTCCACAGACCCGCAGTCGAGGTCTTCGTTACGCCAATAGGAACCGGGCCGGAGTAATTTGCGGGCAGAGTAAAGCCGCTGAGCGATCCCGTGGCCGGAACCTGGCCAGCCGCAATCGAGGGATCGAAGCTAGGTAGAAGACCGTGGATTTCGATTGGAGGACCGAATATCTCATAGCGCAGGCCACCGTTTACCGTTAGCCGTGGCGTCAGCTTGATGTCGTCCTGCATGAAGGCCGCCAAGTCGGTATAGCGTTCGTCCTTGCGGAAAAGGCCTGAGCTGCCCCCACTGTCTGTCACATTGCTTACGCCAATGGGGCTGCCATTCTGCGCCGCGCTCTGCCCAAGCAGAAAATCGGCGAAAGTGGCGATCTGTAGCAGTCCATCCGAGCTGTAGGGGGCGTCTATGTCCACTTCGTGACGCTTCACCTCCAGGCCAAAGCGCATGTCATGGCGATTGCGCGTATGCGAGACGGTATCTTGCCAGATGAAGCTGTTTGTGTTCTGCCATTGCGCCGGCGTGCCGGCATCTCCAGTGGTGAACAGGCCGCTGATGCTCACGCCCGGCGCCACGCCTGCAATGCCCGTGGGCGTGCTCATGCCCAGGTCTGAGGCCTGAATCGGGTTCGCTACGGTAGCGAGACCGTTGAAGCGCATGTAGCCAAAGCGCGCCAGGTTGATAAGGTCCGAGTTAAAGACGTGCGTATCCGCCAGAACGAACATCGAGTTCTGGTCTAGTTCCTCGGTACCCCAGCCGGGAACATTGGCGGCATACAGCGTAAAGGCTTCATTGGTTGGCGCCCGCGAGTAGAAGAACCTTCCCGAGAGCGTGTTCTTCTTCGTCATGATCTGATCGATGTTTACGCTGAACTGGTTGTCTTTGTAACTGGCGGGGATGGCGAAGGTAGACTGGCCGACTGGAAGCTGCGTGGGATCGGTAGTGGGCAGGTTCACCTGCGGACTGGGAACGGCGTACTGGCCGTTGCTCAGCTTGAAGTTGAGCAGGGCCAAGGCAACGGGATTGATGTTGGAGCCATCGCAAGCCACCTGGGTTCCGCCCGCGTTGGTCAGATATCCAGCGGCATTCAGGTGATTCGCGGGACAAAACTGCGCGCCCAGCGTCGCCGCGGAGCGGTCGGAGGTAAGTTGCGGCAGAATCGTGGTTTTTTTGGCTCCGGCTGCCTCGCCATTGATTTCTGTTTGTCCCTGATAGGCGATGAAAAGGAAGGTTTTGTCCTTCAGGACCGGCCCTCCGAACGATGCGCCGAACTGGTTCTGCTTCAGCCTGGGGCGCGGTTGACCGTCCAGCTTCAGGAAGAAGTCGTTTGCATTGAAGATGTCATTGCGCAAGAATTCCCATGCGCTTCCGTGAAACCGGTTTGTGCCGCTCTTGCTTACCAGGTCGACGTTGGCTCCGGCGCCCCTTCCATAGGAGGCGTCGTAATTGGCGGTCTGCACCTTGAACTCCTGAATAGCGTCCGGCGCGGGAATGGCCGTGCCCACCTCTTCTCCATCATTCCTGGCGGAGTTCTGCGAGAGGTTGTTGGCGTCGATGCCGTTGAACTGAATATTGTTCGAGGTCGTCTTGGCGCCATTGGAGGTAACATTCTGTGTTCCGCTGCTTAGAGACGTGGCATCCGGCAGGGCCACAACCACACCCGGTGAGAGCGCGAGAATCTGCGTATAGTTGCGGCTGGACAAGGGAAGCGCCTGGATCGATTCTTGTTCGACGGCGCGTCCCAGCGTCGAGCTTTCCAACTCGGTAATCTCTGCATCGCCAGTCACCCGTATGCTTGCGCTCACCCCTGCAACCGTCAACGTCACATTCAAAGAACTTGTCTCGCTCGCCGTCACGAGAATCGATTGCGATATGTGCTCGGCAAAGCCCGGCGCCTTCACTGTTACTGTGTAGCTCCCTGGGGGTAGCAGCGGCACGCGAAAGACGCCCTCCGCAGTGGTGATTGCTGAGCGCGACATGTTGGTTGCCTCATTCACCGTCAGGATTTCGGCATTGGCAATCACCCGATTGGAAGGGTCATACGCCACGCCGGAGATGGCGCCCGTCCCAGGTGTCTGCCCGAAAGCTTCCCCAACCAGAACGAGCAAGAACATCGCCAACACAGCAGAATTGTGTCGCAGAAAACCGACCTTCATACAGTTGTCCCTCAAATGTCTCTTTCGAGGATTCGTATTGAATTGAGGCTTAGTATATACACCCGATTCCGTGACTTGTTGCCGATTTGTCATTCCTTTGTATCGATGTGGTAAATTATGCGGAAATGCAATCGATTTCGGAGTGAGGCTTGCCTTCTCTCCGCGCTCTATCGGCGACAGGCTAGGAATTGGCACGACAACCGCACACTCTCATTATGGTGTTGGCGGAGACCGGCGCCGGCGACCAAACCATTATGGACATCGCCGGTCACGTCTCTCAGCGTGGCGAAATTCGAATATCCCAAATCGTCCCAGACTCGGCGCGTGAACAACAGCGGAGACATGGAGGGAATAGTAAGCTCGGGAGGGTTTCAGGATTCAGATCAGGAATAGGAATAGGCCTAGCAGGACACATAGGTCGGCTTGTCGATTGAAATCTCATGGCCAAGTCGGGCTTAGAGGAGTCGCATCAGACCCACGTTGCCCTAGGGTCTATTCTGCCGGACACTCCTTGCGTCTGGGGTCTGGATTTGCTCGACGCACACTTTCGCACATAGATCCTCGTCGATCTCGCCTCAACTGCAACGAAATGGTCTGTCGCCGGCGTAGCGAGTGCTGATATGGCGAATCAACGTCAATCCCCCTTGTCCCACAGCAGGCCCTTGGAATGAAGCTCACTTCACGCCAAGGGCGTTGTTGTCCCGCCGGCTGAGTTGAATTGGCCGAGCTGCCCGCGCCGGGATGCATACTGAAGGAACAATTCTGTTCTCCGACCCCACACTGTATGACAACCGCGAATTCCGAAGAGAGAAATGGAGGTGGGAAGCCGCGACCAGCCTACTGGATATAGGTAACACGGAGGCGACGGCCAGCTCCCTATTGGGGGTGCTTTCGCCCTATCAAAACGAGACGAAAAGCATGGATCTTGGTTCGCCGCCTGTCCAGTACCTAATCACCGGTCTGAGGGATCCGGAACCTGTGTTCCGAGCGTTATGCGCGACCACGAGGATTTTCGCCGCAAATGGGTTTACTGAAAACGGCTTACACGCCCAACTGCGCGAAAAGCTACGTCTCCTGGAAACGCTGCAGAGTTACCTCATGGCTCACCGAGGGGTCGGGCCATTCACAGAGTTCTTGCTCGCAGCCGAGAATCTCGCAAAGGAAACACTGGCCTACTTCCTCGCCGACGACCACCAAAAGACCGAGATTGTGTCCGTATTTAGAGAGATCGCTCTCCAAATTGAAGAACGTGAACCCGACACAGCGGTCCAGGCATTACACGGCCGCACGCTTCTGGGCTTGGAGGCCGCAACTCGTGTAAGGGATTGGACCCTCGACCACGCAGAGGACCTAGCATTCCTCGGCTTCAGCCAGGAGGAACTCCTCGATGCGATTTGGCCTCTAGTATCGGAGCTGCTCTCAGAAGAGGCTTCGCGAGATACTCGCCGCCCGAGGCAATCGCAGGTCTAGCTCGGGGATGGATAGCCAACAGACCCTTCTCAGAACTACACGAGGAATTCAGGGCGGCCGGGGGCCAGAAGAGGTGGGGCGAAGGAACGCAGCAGATGAGAATCGAAGACATCGTTGACATATGCGAAAACGCCTTCGGATTCGATTGCACGCTTAGTCTCACAGACGGGGTGGCGGAGCGTCCTGGGTTGGCGCGGCGTTGCGCATGAAACGGCGCTTGACGTATCGGGCGGGCATTTGCTTGCTGTTTTCCCTGGATAAGTCCCGACAAACGCCCTAGCGTTCTCCAAACGGACAACTCCCGTGTGGTCAACTCGGCAACTGGCTCAAAACTCCAAAATTTGGTCTGCAAATAATTGCCAACATGAGGAGATTCATCAGTGGAGTTTTTGTTGGCTTAGTCAGTCGGGTCGGATGGCACCCCCTACCCTTGCGCCAGGGTCCGCGCGGGCGGGAGTGCGGGGCGGCCCAGGGGGGCGACAGGGGCCGGGCAGGGCGGGGAGACAGACGGGGGCCGCCAGAGGCCGGAGCAACCCCACCAGCAAGCGTTCTCCACGAGCGCCAAAGACGGCACGCGGTGACGGGGTTTTGCGGCGCCCATAAAAAGGCCGCGCAATCGCCTCAGGATGCCCCACAACGCGCCGCTGGGCTCCCCGTGATGGGTTTCCTTACCCCCTTCACCAGGACGCCTCAGAGCCGGTCCAGGCCTGCTAATCGAGCAAAGAATCAGCCGTTTGCGATTTAATTGACTGTAGTCACTTTTGTAGATACCTTGACTGGAAAACAATGGCAATTGGTAGGAGTTGACTTTCTCAAAAGTCGCGCTGGAAGCCCTGTAAACACTGACTATAACGCGCATCATGGTATCTGGTAGCAAATGAACGTATTACCGCAAGGCCGCGACTCTTAACCGACAGGTTGCAGGTTCGATTCCTGCCGCGTCCACCATTCAATCAACAACTCACGGAACTTTCTCTCCCATCCTGGCCGAAGTGCGCCGAATTGCTTTCGGACGCCTCAGATTCCTCCCTATCAGGCTCCATTTTGCAACCGCCGCCGTCAACTCAGCGGCGCCGTTCAGCAGATTCGCCCGATGCACATCAAACGCACATCGCAATCGATCTGTTTCTTTTCCTTCCTAGCGGTGATGGGCAACCAGATACATGAGCAGAAAGATGGCCACCGGAATCAAGGCCAGAGCGCCGTAATAGAGGATCTTGCGCGGAAGCTGGGCTTTGCGCTTTTGCCAGTTCCGCAGCTCCGGGCGGTCTTCCGCGCCGACTTGATCCTGGTGGGCAAGATCCCAGGCAAACTCCTGGGCTTTCGCATAGCGGTTTTTGGGATCTCTTTCCAAAGCGCGGTAGAGAATCTCCTGCAATTGTGGAGAAATGGAGGGGTCGGCGACGCGGGGAGGGGTGGGATGGTTCAGCAGGCGTTCATTCATCGCGGCCAGGGGCGAAGGACCGGAAAAGGGCAGCTTGCCGGTGAGCATTTCATAGAGAATCACGCCCATGGAATAGATGTCGGAGCGGCCATCTCCGCGCTTTCCCTTCACCTGTTCCGGAGAGATGTAGTCCGGGGTGCCGAGAGCGGCGGTGAAGTTGGCGTAGGTCAGGCGGCGGGCGGCGGAGTCGCTGGCAATGCCGAAGTCGATAAGCTTGATGTTGTCTTGGGCATCGACCATAATGTTTTCCGGCTTCAGGTCGCGGTGCACGACGCCGTTGGCATGGATGTACTCCAGGGCCTCCAGAACGCCCATCGCGATGCGGATGGCGCGGTCATGGGGGATGGGGCCCTCGGCCAGGATCTGGCGCAGCAGGCGCCCTTCGCACCACTCCATCACCATGTAGACGCGGGAGCGCTCCTCTCCGCCAAAGACGCGCATGACCTTGGGATGGGAAAGCTTTTCCCCAATGCCGGCCTCGCGCTGGAAGCGGTCGAAGAGTACGGGATCGGATTCCAGGTCGGGGTGGGGAATCTTCAGGGCGACGACGCGGTTATCGCGCAGGTCGGTGGCGCGGAAGATGGTGGCCATTCCGCTGCGGGCCACCGGCGCCTCGATGCGATAGGAATCGATCTGGGAACCGGCTTCAATGCTGTCGTGTAAGCCCATCGCGCGCCATGCTCCATCAAGGCAACTTGTTCTACTGTATCGGGAAGCGGCGCAAGATCGGTAAGGATTCCGTAAGGCTGGGTGGAAAATCGGGCCCCGGCGCGCGGCCGGAGCCGGCCTTGGAGTGCGGTGGTGGAAACAGGGCTTAGCCCGGCAGGCGGTAGGGGCGGCCGCGGTACATGCCCACCGGCTCCACCGAACGGACGCGAATGACCTGCGCGGTGGTGTTGTCGTTGCCGTCGATCTCGACGGCGCGGGCCACCAGTTCGCCGGCAATCTCCTGCATGTTCTTGTTCTGGGAGACGATCCGGGCGAGGAGCGCCTCGGGCATCTCGTCGTGGAGACCGTCGGTGGAAAGAACGAGCACGTCCCCGGCCAGCAGGGTGAGGGCGGTCGTGTCCGGAGAGACGAACATCTCCGGCCCCAGCGAGCGAAGGAGCAAGTGCCGGGATTCGGATTGAGCCATCTCGCCGGCGGAGATCAAGCCCATCCTTCTCTGTTCGCCGACCCACGTATGGTCCTGGGTGAGTTGCCTGGCCTGGCCGTTGCGGACCAGGTAACAGCGGGAATCGCCCACATGCGAGACGATGGCCTGATCGTGGCGGAGAGCGCAGGCCACCAGAGTTGTGGCCATCTTGCTGCCCCGGTATTCGGGAGCCAGAGTGCAATCGTGGACCGCGGAGTTGGCTTGCTGGATGAGGCGCGGGAGGAGACTGGCCAGCATGGAACCGGCCGGCGCCTGGGCGAACTCCCTGGTCACGACCGCTATGGCCGTGGCCGAGGCAACCTCACCCAGGTCCATGCCGCCCACCCCGTCGGCAACGGCGAAGAGATAGCCGTGGGACCGGGCCTGGCGGCGCGAGGCGGGGATGAACGATCCCATCGCATCCTCGTTGTTGGCGCGAACTTTGCCGAAATCGCTTGCCTGGCCGAACTGTATATCGAGCATGGACGCCGCCTGGCGGATCTCCCGGAGGGTCTCCGGCAAGGTATTTCTGAAATTGTGAAACATCCGGCTCGAGAGCGCCACTGAGCGGTTCTCAACCCCCTCGTCTCAGTGAAGAGGCTGAGGAGCAATAGCGCAGAGTCCGGACGTAGTGGATCAATTCCAGTAATGCAAACGCGGCATAAAAAACAAATGATGATTGCAAAAGAATTTCTGATTTCTGGGCGCATCGGCCTGGGCATGCCTCTCAAAATACGAAATAGAGAAGAACTCGATTGCGCTTTGGCGCAAGCATCCGGATGAGCGCTGTTGAATAAGAGGGCTAAGCGAGAGAATGAGGCAACTGTTAAACCCGGATCTCCTTTTTGATTCGTTACTCTGAAACCTCCAAGCGTCATAATCGTTGCGGCGGGCCAGGCAGGGATAGTAGCGAATCGCCGGGCTTTCGTGCCGCAAACGCTGACTCTTTCCGAACAGGTGTTCTTTTCTCCTTGCACTCTACCTCAGGAGCGGCATAATTGCCGGAATTCCGGGTAGAAAAAAGGGATTCCAGTTATTGCCGTTGCGCCTTTGTTCACAGCTGTGTTACAAGGGATAGCGCGGGTAAATTCGCGAAAGAGGTGCTGGGAGATGGCGGATAGTTGTCTGAACCTTGCCAAGCGAGAGACAGCGCGGCTGAACACGAAGATTGAAGTGCTACAAGGGGGAATTCGCCTCCACAACAAAACCAAGGATGCCTGGGATACGATCGTGCGCAACGCAGAAAGCGAATCGCATGCCGTTTATCTGGATCTTGCCAATTCTGAGACGGAGCGGCTGAACGGGAAAATTGAGGCGGTGCAAGATGAGATTCGCCGCCACATCGAAACCAGGGATGCCTGGGATACGATCATGCGCAACGCAGGAAGCGAATCGCGCATCTACCGGGGCGCAACGTATGTGAGGGGTGCGGATGGCCAATGGCACCTGCATCGGACTCAGGCCAGTGAATCGAATGAGGAGGGCGGCCGGAGATGGACAAGCAATGCCGTCTCGAAGGTCAATTCAGTGCGGCAGTCGCTCCTGTCAGTGTGGCAGTCGCTCCTGGATGCGTGTGAGAGGACTCTCCGCGCCCCGCAGAAACGCACAAATCTTCCAGAGCGCGGCAAGGAGCAGTTCCAGAGCTTGGGACTTTGATAGCAACGACCACACGCCCGCATTGCCACGACAGGATGCGGGCGTTCTGCATCTCTCTTCCGAGGTGTGGGATTCACCTTCTCCTTTAAAATGTCCTTGCGTTCTCTCCTTGTCGACAATGGAATCGTTCAACAGCAGCCCATTACCGATGGTTGCCGGCGTGGGGATTTGAACCGCAGCCTGGACGGCGCGGCTCTCCCATCCGTCAGCCGGGTCAAGGGGCTGGCTTTCCCGCAACTCCGTTGCCTTGAAAAGGTTGGTGTCCGGTTGTCTGGCAGCATTCTTCCAGCGCGTTTTGCACCTGGCGCAAAGCGTGGGCGCGGCTCCGGATCGCGCCTGCTCTTGTTCACGCTGGAGTGTGCGCTGGGGATTGTGGCCGTCATTCTGGTGGCTGCCCTGGCGCACTGGTCGGGATGGCTGCTTCCGGTGGCCGTGCTGCTCTACCTCCTGATTGTGATTCCCATCGCCCTGCTGTACGGATTCTGGCAGGCGGTCATCGTGTCGCTCTCGGCGGTGGTGGTGCACGGCTTTTTCACCGCGCGTCAGCCGCAATTGCATGGCCTGACCAATGCGGCCGCCGATCCGGCCAACACGGTCACGCTGCTGGCATTTGTGCTGGTGGCGCTCACGGTCAGCCGGCTTTCAGCGCGCGTCACCGGCCACGCGCGGGAAGCCGAGTCCCGGGGCGAACAGATGCACGATCTGTATGAGTTCACCCGGCGGACGCTGCAGATGAACCTGCACCTGGAGCCGGGCCCGCAGTTGGCCGAGCTGGTTCACGAGATCTTCCAACTGGAGGCGGTAGCGGTCTTCGACGCCGACCTGCATCAGGTCTACCAGGCTGGAATCTGGAATGAGGACCCGCGGGAGCTGGCCCAGAACGTCTACTACTTCGAGACCTCGGACGACGATCCGGCAACCGGGGTGGGGCGGCGCGTGGTCCGGCTGGGGACGGCGCCGATCGGCAGCCTGGTGGTGCGGGGCGAGACCAGACCGCTGACCAACAACGCTATCGCCTCGCTGATTGCCATTACCTTCGACCGCTACCGGGCCTTCGCCAACGAGAGCCGCATCGAGACGGAGCGGAGGACCGAGCAGCTTCGCGCGACGGTGCTGGACAGCCTGGCGCATGCGTACAAGACGCCGTTGACGGCCATCCGCGCGGCCAGCACGGGCCTGGGAGAGATGGGCCAACTGTCGCCAGGACAGGCGGAGCTGGTGGCGCTGATCGATGAACAGACCGGACTGCTGAGGGACCTGACCAACCGGCTGCTGACCACCGCCCGGCTGGATGCCGGCGAGGTCACCGTTCATGCCACGCCGGTGGGCGTGAGGTCGCTGATTGAAGAGGTTGTGGACAGCCTCAGAGACCGTTTGGCCAGCATGAAGGTTTCGATCGATCTGCAGGACGACAGCATGGTGGTCTGCTGCGACCGCCAGTTGATGGTTATGCTGCTGACGCAGTATGTCGACAACGCATGCAAGTATTCGATCTTCGGCACCACCATCACCATCCGCGTGGTCCATGCCAACGCGGAGGCGATCTTTTCGGTGCACAGCTACGGCCCGGTGATTCCCATGGCGGACCGGGAGAGGATCTTCAACCGCTATTATCGTTCCAGTACCCGCTCGAACCGGGCCGCCGGCACCGGAATCGGACTATCGGTGGCCAAACGCGTGGCGCAGATTCATGGCGGTTACGTCTGGGTCACAAGCGATGAAATCGAGGGGACTACATTTTTTGCGGCCATCCCGGCTCCAGTACAGAAGAGGTGTTCCTGATGAACCAGCCTGTCATTCGCATTCTTGTAGTCGACGACGAATCAGCCATTCGCAGGGCGCTGCGGCCTCCGCTGCTGGAACTCGGCTTTCAGGTTGTCGACGCCTCGCGCGGGGAAGAGGCGCTGCAAATGCTCCGCGCCGGGGCGTTCGATGTTGTTTTGCTCGATGTGAATATGCCGGGGATTGGCGGCATCGAAACGCTGCGCCGCATTCGCGCCTTTGCGCCCCGGCTGCCGATTCTGATGCTGACGGTTCGCGACCAGGAAGAGGAGAAGGTGGAGGCGCTCGATCTGGGTGCGGACGATTACGTCACCAAGCCCTTCAGCACGCGGGAATTGATCGCGCGCATCCGCGCGGCGGTCCGCCGCGTCCGAGCCCCGTTCCGCGCCGAAGACGCGCCCATCGAGATCGGGGAGCTTCGTCTCGATCCGGTCAAGCGCAAGGTCACCAAGCGCGGCCAGCCGGTACATCTGACGCGCAAGGAGTTCGATATTCTGCACTGCCTGATGAGCCGCGCCGGCCGGGTGATCACCTACGCCCGGCTGCTGACCGCGGTGTGGGGCGCCGAGAGCCGCGAAGAGGTCGAGTACCTGCGCACCTTCGTCCGCCAGTTGCGCAAGAAGATTGAAGACGATCCCTCCAATCCCGTGTACCTGCTGACGGATGTGTATGTGGGCTACCGCTTCGCGGACGCGCAGACGTTCCAGGAGGAGACGGCGGAAGGCGCGCCTGGAGCGGGCGGGCTGGAAGGGGCGCCGGAAGAAGCATCGTAAAGCGATTTCCGAATCTGTGGCGAAGAAGGCCCGAGTCCGCTACACGTCGTAGTGCAGCAGGCTGAAGACGTCGTAGTCCGGGAAGCGGGCGCGGCCCTTGAGGAAATCCAGCTCCACGGCAAAGGCTAGCCCGGCGATCTCCCCGCCCAACTGCTTCACCAGCTTGATGGTGGCTTCCATCGTGCCTCCGGTGGCCAGCAGATCATCAACGAGCACCACGCGCTGGCCGGGCTGAATGGCGTCCAGATGAATCTCCAGCGAGTCGGAGCCGTACTCCAGGTCGTAGGTGACGCGGACCACGGGAGCAGGCAGCTTGCCCGGCTTGCGCACCGGCACAAAGCCGGCGTTGAGCCGGTAAGCCAGGGCCGGCCCAAAGATGAATCCCCGCGCCTCGATGCCCAGAACCAGATCGATCTTCTGCTTGACATAGTGCTGGGCCAGCGCGTCGATCGTATGCGCAAAGCCGGTCTTGTCCTTGAGCAGTGTGGTGATGTCGTAGAACAGAATCCCGGGCTTGGGAAAACCGGGCACCGTGCGCACCAGCGCCTTCAGGGCTTCAACGTCGACGGGCTTGATCTCTTCGGGCATGGATCTATCCCTTTCTGAATGAGACTTGCATGAATTCACGGGAAGTGAACAGGCAGGCTGCGGTTCGGCTTCCGTATCGATTATAGAGGCTTGCGGAAGGCGATCCAGCGGGCAGATGCCAGGGCCGAAATGCGTCCGCCGTGCGGGGGCATTCTTCGATCCGCAGGCCGTTGTTCCTTTCAGTTTCTCGATAGGGTAAACTGGCTTGGTTCGGCTCGGGATCCATTCAGGAGGTTGTTCAATGAACGTTCCGTCGTTTAAGCAACCGAGCGCATTCCTTCCCCTGGCAATGTCGCTCACGGCACTGGGAGTGGTGCTTGGCCATGTAGCGATTTATGGCATTGTCCATGAGGCCGATGAGGGCGCAGCCGCCCATCTCTGGCAGTTGCTCATGGCCGGGCAGATACCGATCGTGGCGTTCTTTGCGGTCAAGTGGCTGCCGCGCGCTCCGATGCGGTCGCTGCGCGTGCTTGCAGCGCAGGCCGGAGGAGTGCTGGCCTCCTGCGCCGCCGTCTTCTTTCTCACGTAGCGGGGAGCGGACGGAGGCTGGCTTTACCACGCGCCGTCGATGATGAAGGAACTGAGCCCCTCGGCCTCGCGCTCGTCGAGGTGCTTTTCAATCAGGCGGTCGACGCGGGCGCCTCGCGGTCCGCGACGCAGGCTGGCCCGCAGTTCAGCCAAGTCTTTGGCCGTGCCCGAGGCCACCACCTCCACCTCGCCCTCTTCGGTGTTGCGCACCCATCCGCGCAGGTCCAGCTCGGCGGCCTCCCGCTGCACATACCAGCGGAAGCCCACGCCCTGCACACGGCCCTGAATCAGAAAATGAAGAACCATCGTTGTGAACCATCGACAGTTTTGCAGATTGAAGCCGAGTGCGCAACTGGCGTACAAAAGCATACTCTATAGGATTAGTATTAAGTGGCTGAATATGCGATTCTTCGCCTGATGACTGCTCCAGATGACCATGGACAACGAAGACCGACTTTCTCGAACCTCGATTTACGGGTTCGCTGATGCAACGACCGCGTTTAACCAGCGGCACCCACAATGGACAGCAGTGATGTCCCGTCTCGGTGATGTCATCAACTTGGCGTTCACGCGCACACAAGTGATGAAGAACCCAATAGACAAGTTCGTTTACTTCTACGGGAACCTCGTCGCTGAGGATTTTATGGAGTTGTTCCTGATGGCGGTGAACGGCTACGGATTTGGGGCGATGAAGCTTCTACGCTCTATGTACGAGCACACTGTGACGCTCAAGTACCTGCACGACCACCCTCACGAACTTCAGGCATTCTTCGATTTCGACCGAGTGCAACAGTACAAGCTAATGAAGCCAATCATTGACACATTTGGTGAGGATGCATTGCCCTCAGAGACCGTAGCCGCGACGGAGCAGAAATATAGAGAAGTCAAAGACAAGTTCATGGTGAAGTCGTGCAAGTCGAAGACGTGCAGTGAACAGCGTGTTGGCCATACATGGAGCAAGCTAGACTTCGTTTCCATGGCGAAGAAGGCGGGCTCCATCGGTTCACTCATCGTCCCCGGCTACTTTGAGCCGCTGCGACATGCTCATTCCACATACCGGACAATGACCGAACGCCTCGAACGGGGTGACGGACAGATGGGCTTCCAGCGAGAGTCGCCGCCAGAGAAAGCTGACAAAGCACTCATGATGGCCCATAACTGCTTACTGATGGCTCTAGAGGTTCAGAAGGAACGATTCAACATCCCCGGTCTGGATGGAGCAATTCAAAACAGCATTCGTGATTGGGCCTTGGTTTGGTCACCTGAGTCTCTTGCAGAGATCGAGGCTGATGCTAGGGATTGAGCTACAACAAGTTCGGGGCACTTGAAGCGATGCTGACTGCTGGCATATCTCGCCCCACCGTTTCGCTCCTCCGTCCATCCCGGCATTCGGCGCTCCAGCCCCGCGCCCTGCCGCGATACACTGGATTTCACCATGGTTTTCGTCCTCGACAACTACGATTCGTTCACCTACAACCTGGTTCAATACCTGGGAGAGCTGGGCGCGAAGGTCGAGGTTTATCGCAACGACGAGCTGACGGTGGAACAGGTCGAGGCACTGAAACCGGAGCGCATCCTGCTCTCGCCCGGCCCCTGCACACCGAGCGAGGCGGGCATTCTGGTTCCGCTGATCCGGCACATGGCCGGTTCGCCGCGGCGAACACCGATTCTTGGCGTCTGCCTGGGCCATCAGGGTATCGGCGAGGCCTTCGGCGGGCAGGTGGTGCGCGCGCGGCAACTGATGCACGGCAAGACCAGCCCGGTGGAGCACGACGGCAAAGGCATCTTCGCCGGACTCGCCTCACCGCTCACCGCTACCCGCTACCACTCGCTGATCGTGGCCGAGGAATCGCTGCCCGCTGAATTAATCGTCACAGCTCGCACCCCAGGGGCTAGCGGCGCAGGCAAAGCAGGCGCGTCAGTGATCATGGGCCTGCGCCA